>Ga0134124_10000953_pt1 | contig 23207 bp, 24 predicted proteins | sample KB304_FD_96880 | JGI IMG/M metagenome (GOLD analysis project Ga0134124, IMG submission 96880) | Terrestrial soil microbial communities without Nitrogen fertilizer from Kellogg Biological Station, Michigan, USA - KB3-0-4 | ecosystem: Environmental > Terrestrial > Soil > Unclassified ... | reverse complement strand
GCGTGTCCGGTTATCGCCGCCGGCCTGATGGTCACCACCTTGGCGTTGCGGATGTGTTTTGCGGCATCTTGCGGCTCCCATTCCGGATTGAGCAGGTCCTTGGTGCCGGTCATGATTAGCGTCTTCGCCTTGATGGCGCGCAGCGCCTTCACGGTGTCGCCGTTCATGCCGGGCGTGGTGCCGACGTCGTGGGCGCCAACGACTGGATCTACCAGACGTGGGCGTACGACGGCCCCACTGCAGGGATTGCATACCGCCCATCGAGGGGCCCACCACGGCGACGACGTGCGGGATCCCGAGGTGCTGGGTCATCAGGCGGTGCTGCGAGGTCACCATGTCCCGGATGAGAAAGCGCGGGAACGCCATGCGCGGCTGGGCCTGGCTGTTCGACGGCGACGTCGTCGGGCCGTTGCCGATCGCGTCGGTGGCCACGATGAAGTACTTGCTCGTGTCGAACGCCTTGCCGGGCCCGATCAGGAAGTCGAGCCGGTGTTCAGGGTTCCGTGCGTCACGTAGGAGATCGCGAAGTCCTTGGTGACCTCGCCGCTCTCGAGCTCGAAGTCGCCGATCTTGTACTGCTGGTGCGGCGGCTGGTTGGGGCCGTGCGCGAGCGCGGCGGCGGCGTGGAGCATGAGAGCGGTGGCGACGGCGGCGATCACGATGCGGCGGTGCATCGGCGTCTCCTTCTGCGGTGGCCCGGCGTCAGGCGGTGCGGCGCTCCAGACGGCGGGCGAAGACCGACATCGAGTACGTGCACAGCCAGTACACCACCGCGATGAAGAGGTAGAGCTCGAAGGGACGGATCTCGCGGTTGTTGACGATCTGGGCGGCCTTGGTGAGGTCGACGTAGCCGATGATCGAGGCCAGCGAGGTGTCCTTGAAGAGCACGATCATCTGCGTCACCAGCGACGGCACCATGTTCTTGAGCGCCTGGGGCAGCACCACGTAGGCCATCGTCTTGGTCGCCGTCATCCCCAGCGCGGTGGCGGCCTCCACCTGCCCGCGCGCCACCGACTGCACGCCCGCCCGCACGATCTCGCCGAAGTAGGCTGCCTCGAAGATCACGAAAGCGGTCAGGGCGACGCCGTACTCGGGGATGGGCAACCGCAGCACCTGGGGGACGATGATCCAGATCCAGAAGATCACCATCACGAGCGGCACGCCCCGGAAGAGCTCCACGTACATCGTGGCCGGCACCCGGATCCAGGCGGCGGTGGCCAGCCGGGCCAGTCCGATGAAGACGCCCAGGACGAACCCCAGGATGATGGCCGGGATGGCCAGGCGCAGTGTGCCGCCGATGAACGGGCCGATGCCGATCAGGCCCTGCACGATGAGGAACTTGAAGTTGTTGGTGATGACGGAGAGATCCACGGCTCAGCCGGCCTTCGCCCGGGAGATCAGCCCGGGGATCGCGTAGTGGCGCTCGACCCGGGCCATGATCGTCGCGATCGACAGGCACAGCACCAGGTAGATCAGCGTGCCGGCGGTGAACGCCTCGATCGCCTTGGCGGTGTAGGTCTCGACCTGGCGCGTCTGGAATGTCAGCTCGGCCACGCTGATCGTCAGCGCGACCGACGAGTTCTTGAGGAGGTTGAGCGATTCACTGGTGCCGGGCGGCACGATCAGCCGGAGGGCCACCGGCAGGATCACCAGCCGATAGGCCTGGAAGGTCGTGAGTCCCATGGCGAGCGATGCCTCGAACTGCGTCCGGGGAATCGCGCCGATGCCGGAGCGGATCACCTCCGACATGCGCGCACCGTGATAGACCCCGAGCGCGACCGTCCCCGCCAGGAACTCCAGCCCGTGGCCGAACAGCCAGTCCTGCACGCCCCGCGGCAGCAGCGGCGGCACCCCGAAGTACCAGAAGAACATCCACACCAGCAGCGGAACGTTGCGGAAGAACTCGACGTAGAAGGTGGCGCCCCACCGCAGCGGCCTGAACGGCACCGTGCGGAGGGCGCCGGAGAGAATGCCGAGGGCGACGGCGAGGACCCAGGCGAGCGCGGAGAGCTCCAGCGTGGTGATGAGCCCCTGGAGCAGCCACTGTCCCGACTGGCCGGTCCAGAGCACGGACCACTTGAAGGTGTAGTTCACGCGCCCGGCCCGGGTCCCGTCGCCGCTACTTGCCGATCTGCTTCAACAGATACGCCTTCACCTGGGGCGTCATCGGGTACGGCAGCTCGCCCTTGGGCCCGAACCACTTCTCGTAGATCTCGAAGTACTTGCCGGACTCGAATCCGTTCTTCAGGCCCGCGTCAACGGCCGCCTTGAACTTGGCGTCGCCCTTGCGCATGGCCATGCCGTACGGCTCCTCGGAGTAGAAGTCACCGACGATCTCCCAGTCGCCCGGGTTCGGCGCCTTCGCCTTGAGGCCGGCGAGCTGGATGCCGTCGTTGGTGTAGGCGTCCACCTGGCCCTGAAGCAACGCCTGGAAGGCGGCCGGCTGGTCGGGGAACTCGCGCAGCTGCGCCTGCGGGTACTTTGCGCGGAGGATCGCGGCGTTGGTCGAGGCCTGCTGGGTCGCGATCCGCTTGCCGGCGATGTCGTTGACACCCTTGATCGGGCTGCCCTTCTTCACCAGGAACTGAGCGCCCGTGTAGAAGAACGTCAGGCTGAAGTCCACCGACTCGCGGCGCTGCGGCGTGTCGGTCATGGTGCCGGCGATGAGGTCGACCGAGTTGGAGCTGAGCAGCGGGATGCGCGTGGGCGGTGTCGACTCCTTCTTCTCGACCTTGATCGACTTGCCGACCGCCTTCTCGACCTCCGGCTTGACGAGCATCTCGACCAGGTCGATCGAGAAGCCCACCCACTGGTTGTCCTTGTTGACGTAGGCGAACGGCGGCGAGCCGGTGCGGGTACCGATGGTCAGCGCGCCGGACGACTTGATCTTCTCCAGCGTGTCCTGGGCGAGCGCCGGCGCCGCCATGAGCGCGACGGCGAGGGTGAGAGCGAGCGCGAGCATACGCTTCATCGAGTTGCCTCCTAGTGGGTGAGGATCTTGGACAGGAACTGCCGTCCGCGGTCAGACTTGGGAGCCGTGAAGAACGCCTCGGGCGTGGCCTGCTCGACCACCTGCCCTTCGTCCATGAAGACGACGCGATGGGCGACCCGGCGGGCGAAGCCCATCTCGTGGGTGACGCACATCATCGTCATGCCCTCGCGGGCCAGCGCGGTCATGACGTCGAGGACCTCGTTGATCATCTCGGGATCGAGCGCGGACGTCGGCTCGTCGAACAGCATGATCTTCGGCTGCATGGCCAGCGCGCGGGCGATGGCGACCCGCTGCTGCTGGCCCCCCGAGAGGTTGGCCGGATAGTTGTCGGCCTTCTCGCGCAGGCCCACGCGCTCGAGCAGCGCGCGCGCCGATTGTTCGGCCTCGGCCCGGGAGAGCTTCCGGACCTTCATGGGCGCCAGCATGATGTTCTCCAGCGCCGTCATGTGCGGGAAGAGGTTGAACGACTGGAACACCATCCCCACCCGCGTGCGTAGCGCCGGCAGGTTCACCCCCCGGCGCGTGATCGAGTCGCCCAGCACGACGATGTCACCCTCCTGAACCCGCTCGAGGCCGTTCACCGTTCGGATGAGCGTGGACTTGCCCGAGCCCGACGGCCCGCACACCACCACCACCTCGCCGGCCGCGATCGACAGGTCGATCGCGCGGAGGACGTGGAGCTTGCCGAACCACTTGTTGACGCCGTTGAACGCGATCGCCGGCGCCGCCATCTAGGCCGTCCCCTCTCGCACAACCACCAAGACGTCCCCGGGGTTCACGGCCTGGCCGGGTTGCACGCGCACCTCGGCCACCGTGCCCGCCGCGGATGCCTTGAACTCGTTCTCCATCTTCATGGCCTCGATCACCACCAGGGTGTCTCCCGCCCGGACCGGATCCCCCGGCCGCACGGCAACGTGCGTGATCTTACCTGGAAGCGGCGCGGTGAGGGTCTGTCCGTGGCCGGCGCCGGCCGTCCCGCCCCGCGTGCGGATGATCCAGCGGGTCTGCTCCTCGACCAGGATCTCGTAGGTCTCGCCGCCGACGTCCACCACGCAGGTGCCATCCCGATCGACCACGTCGGCGACGTAGGAGGCGCCATCCACCAGCAGCGAGCAGAATCCCTGGGCGTCGAGCCGGGCGTCGACCTCCCAGACCTCGTCACCGATCGTCAGACGGTAGTGCCCGTCGCCGCCGGCGAGGTCGACGACCGTGGCGGTGCCGGCGATCGTCGCGACGTACTTCACGGGCGTCCCCAGGCCGAACGCGCGCCCCGCCGCCACGTGCTCGCCTCGCCGCCGTCCTCCGCCGGCTCGGCGGTCGGCCGGCGGGCACGCTCGTGCTCGGCGAGGACGGCGGCGATGCTCGCGATCGTGGCGAAGCGCGAGTCGTTGGGCGCCAGGTCGGGGAGGACGCGCTCGAGGAAGGCGGTCGACAGCCGGCCGGCGCGAAAGTCGGGATGGGCGACGATCCGCGCCAGGGCCGGAATGGTCGTGCGGACGCCCACCACCTTGTACTCGGCCAGCGCGCGCGCCATGCGCTCGACGGCGCCGGCGCGGTCGCGGTCCCAGACGATCAGCTTGGCCAGCAGCGTGTCGTAGAAACGCGGCACCGTGTAGCCCTCGTAGGCGCCGGAGTCGTCGCGCACCCACGGCCCCGTGGCCGGCCGCAGCCCGGTGATGGTGCCCGGCGACGGCAGCCAGCCGCCGAACGGGTCCTCGGCGTTGATGCGGCACTCGATCGCCCACCCGCGCCACGTCACGTCGCGCTGCCCGTAGCCCAGCGGCTCGCCGGCCGCGATGCGCAGCTGCTCGCGCACCAGATCGATGCCGGTGACCAGCTCGGTGACCGGATGCTCGACCTGCAGCCGCGTGTTCATCTCCAGGAAGTAGAAGTTCCGGTCGGCGTCGAGCAGGAACTCGACGGTGCCGGCGTTGACGTAGCCGGCCGCGCGCGCCACCCGGCAGGCCGCCACGCCCATGCGCGCGCGCAGCTCGGCGTCGACGATCGGCGACGGGCTCTCCTCGATCAGCTTCTGGTGGCGCCGCTGGATCGAGCACTCGCGCTCGCCCAGGTGCACCACCGTGCCGTGGGCGTCGGCCAGGACCTGGATCTCGACGTGGCGCGGCTCGATCACGGCGCGCTCGAGGTAGACGGCGGTGTCGCCGAAGGCGGCGCCCGCCTCCGAGCGGGCGGCGCGCAGCGCGTCGGCCAGCTCCGACTCCTGGCGGACGAGGCGCATGCCCTTGCCGCCGCCGCCCATGGCGGCCTTGAGCATCACGGGATAGCCGACCTCCCGCGCGACCGTCCGGGCCTCATCGTCGGAGTGCACGGGCTCGAGCGTGCCCGGCACCATCGGCACCTTCAGGTCGCGGGCGATCTTTCGCGCCGCGGTCTTGTCGCCCATGGCGCGGATGGCTGCCGGCGGCGGCCCCACGAACGTGAGCCCGGCCTGGCCGCAGGCCTCTGCGAAGCGCGCGTTCTCGGCGAGAAATCCGTAGCCGGGGTGGACGGCGTCGGCGCCGGCCCGGCGCGCGACCGCGACGAGCTTGTCGATGGCCAGGTAGCTCTCGGCCGCCGGCGGTGGGCCGATCGCGTACGCCTCGTCGGCCATCAGCACGTGCAGCGCCTCACGGTCGGCCTCGGAGAACACCGCCACCGTGGCGATCCCCTGCTCGCGGCAGGCGCGGATGACGCGCACCGCGATCTCCCCACGATTGGCGACGAGCAGCTTCTTGATTTTCACGTCATCGGCTCCGGGCCACCCATCATACCCGGAGCCCCGGCTGTGGTCCCCGGCTCATGCCGGCCACACGGGTTCGTCGCTTCCGGGCCGGGCGGGCGGCCGCGGGCTCACCTGAGACCTCGGAGCGCCTCGCGCAGGAAGCTATCGTCCACGATGTCCTTCTCGGCGATCGGCGACTTGATCAGCTTCTGCGCGTACCACCAGGCGGTCTGCCGGCCCACGTCACCCGGCATCAGGCGTCCATCACGGTCCTGGTATGGAAAGCCCTTGCGGATGAGATCGGGGCTGGCCCCGGTGTACTTCGCGGTGATCGCGACCACCTCGTCGTAGGCCGGGCCGCTGTTCCTGGCCAGCACCGCGTCGAAGTAGTGGCGCGAGGACTTCGCGTAGCCCTTCATGAAGGCGACGGCGCGGGCGCGGTTCTTGGCGAAGCCGCCCGAGTACAGCACCGTCGCGATCTGCCAGGGGAACGTGTCGCCGGTCTGCACGATGGTGACGCCGGCGCCGGTCGACTCCAGCCGCGAGACGAACGGCTCGGCGGTGGCGACGGCGTCGACGCGCCTGGCGGCGAGGGCGTCGTTCAGGGCGGGCAGCGCCTGCAGCGGCACCAGCTCGACGTCGCCCGGCGCCATCCCTTCCTTTTCGAGATAGCGCCCGACGTTGTAGTGGAACGTCGAGCCGATCTGCGTCACGCCGATCTTGCGGCCCTTGAGCTCGCGCATGGTGCGCACACCGTTGTCGTACAGGTCCTTGCGCACGACGAGCGCCGTGAGGTTGTGATCGGGCCACTCGCGGCCCTTGTCGGCCACGATCCAGATCTGCACGCCGCCCGCCACGATGTTGTAGAGCCCGGCCGTGAGCCCGGTCGCCCCCACCTCCACGTCGCCCGAGGCGAGCGCGACCGCGATCGGCTGCGCCGCCTGGAAGTACACGAGCTCCGGCTCGACGCCGAACTCCTTGAAGTACCCCTTCTCCACCCCCAGGAACAGCACGGCCGACGACGTCAGCTTCAGCACCCCCACCTTCACCTTCGCCGGCCCCTGCGCGCCCACCGGCACCGCAGCGAGGCCGCCCAGCATGATCAGCCCGACCACCAGACGCCTCATCCGGACCTCCCCTTGCGCCGCGCTCCTCGCAGGCGCGCGTGCACCACCATCTCGTCCTCGATGAACGCCGCGATCATCGCCCGATAGATCGTCGCCACGAGACCGGGATCCATGCCGTGTCGCCGCGCCAGCCGCCGCGCATTCGCGACCACCCGCGCCGCCCGCCGGGGCGCCCGCACCGCCGCCGGCGTCGCCTTGAAGTACGCCGCCGCCCGCACCGCCTCCCCCCGCGCCGCCAGCAGTGGCACCAGCCGCCGATCGATCCGATCGATCGCCCCCCTGACCTCTGCCAGCGACCGGAAACCGTAGGGGAGGGCGCGGAGGCGGGGCGGGGTTCGCCGACCCGTTTCACTCCCGACCACGGCTGCGCGCCGCGCGGCGTATGGCCCACGCGACGGGTATCGCCTGGCTCCGGCCGCGTGGTCGCCGAACCCCGCCACCCCCCGCGCCCTCCCCGGCGATTTCACCTGGCGCCGCCCCGCGCCGGCCGGGCCGTCACACGCGCTTCCAGGGAATCGCCACGCGCTCGAGCCGAGTGAGCAGCCAGTGGGAGACGAGGCCGAGCAGCGAGAGGAGCACGATACCGACCATCAGCGTCGTGGTCTCCATCAGATTTTGCGCGTTCAGGATGAGATAGCCGATCCCCGAGTTGGCGGCGATCATCTCGGCCGCCACGAGCAGCAGGAGCGACGTGCCGGCGCCGAGCTTGAGTCCGGCGAAGATCATCGGCAGGGCCGAGGGCAGCATCACCTTGCGGATCAGGCTCCACCGCCCGGCCCCGAAGCTCACCGCCGCGCGCAGGAGCTGCGAGTCGGCGTGGCGGACACCGGTGTAGGTGTTGATCGCCATCGGAAAGAACACGCCGAGCATGATGACGGCGACCTTGGACGCCTCGCCGATCCCGAGCCACAGGATCAGCAACGGCAGCAGCGCGATCTTCGGGATGGGAAACGTCGCGGCGATGAGCGGATTGCCGACCGCCTCGGCCAGGCTGAAGACGCCCACGGCCAGCCCGACCGACACACCGCCGAGCGCCCCGAGGCCGAAGCCGAGCAGGATGCGCCCCAGGCTGGTGACCAGGTGCGTGAGCAGCTCCCCGGTGCGCAGCATGTCGACGCCGGCCGCCAGCACCCCGAGGGGTGAGGGCAGGAAGAGCGCCGGTACCCAACCCGTGCGCGTCAACGCCTCCCACAGCACCAGCAGGCCGAGCACGCCGAGCACGCGCGCGATCGGATGCTCGCGCCGCTCGAGCGCGCGGGCGCGGTCGGGGACGCGCACCAGCTTCACGCCACGCCCTCGCGAAGCGCGGCTTGCGCCTGCGACTTGATGAGCGCCCAGATGCGCTCGACGGCGCGCACGAAGGCGGGCTCGCCCAGCATCGCCTCCGTGCGCGGCCGCTTCAGCTCGATGGGCACGATCTCGAGGACGCGCCCGGGCCGCCGCGAGAGGACGACCACGCGGTCGGCCATCCACACCGCCTCGTGGATGTTGTGGGTGACGTAGAGGATCGTCTTGCGCGTGCGCTCCCACGTCGCGAGCAGCTCCTCCTGCATGAGCTGGCGGGTCTGGGCGTCGAGCGCGGAGAACGGCTCGTCCATCAAGAGGACGGCCGGATCCACGGCCAGGGCGCGCGCGATGCCCACGCGCTGCCGCATGCCGCCCGAGAGCTCGTGCGGATACTTGCGCTCGAAGCCGCCGAGCCCGGCCAGCTCCACGTAGCGGCGCGCCGTCGCGTGCCGCTCGGCCGCGGGCACGCCGGCCTCCTCGAGCCCGAACTCCACGTTGCCCTGCACCGTGCGCCACGGAAACAGGGCGAACTCCTGGAACACCATCGCCGTGGGCGGCCGGCCGGACGGCAGGTGTCCCTCGAAGCCGACCCGCCCCTCGGTCGGCGACAGGAGTCCGGCCAGCATGTTGAGCAGCGTGGACTTCCCACAGCCCGACGGCCCGACAACGGCGACGAGCTCCTCCGGCTCGACCGTGAACGTGACGCCCGCCAGGGCCTCGACGCCCTGACGGCCGCGGCCACGATAGGTGTGCGACACGTGCTGGAGGATGACCCTCATGGGCCGCGTAGGCGGAAGCGCTGGATCTTCCCGGTCGCCGTCCGGGGCAGGTCGGCGACGAAGTCGACGACGCCGGGGACCTTGAAGCCGGCCGCGCGCCGACGCACGAACTCGCGCAGCTCGGCGGCGAGCGCGGCCGAGCCCGTCCCGCCGTCCTTGAGCACCACGCAGGCGCGCGACGTGGCCAAGCCACGAGGGTCGATGTCCCCCACCACGCCCGCCTCGAGCACCGCCGGATGCGCGGCCAGGTGCGCTTCGACCTCGGCCGGCGACACCCACTGGCCGGCCACCTTCAGCATGTCGTCGGAGCGGCCCTCGAAATAGAACCAGCCCTCGGCGTCCTGGCGGAACATGTCGCCCGTGCGCAGCCACTCGCCGACCATCGTCCGGCGCGTGCGCTCGAGCCGGTTCCAGTAGTAGGGCGCGATGGTGTCGCCCTTGATCAGCAGATGGCCGGCGGTGCCGACCGGCACCGGGACCCCGTCGTCGTCGACCAGCCGCGTCTCGAATCCGGCGACGACCTTGCCCGCCGTGCCGGGGCGCGCCTGGCCCGGACGGTTGGCGATGAAGTCGTGCAGCGCCTCGGTCGAGCCCATCACTTCCACCAGCTCGAGGCCGAACCGATCGGCCCAGGCGTCGAACAGCGCCGGCGGCAGCGCCTCGCCCGAGGAGACACCGTAGCGCAGCGAGGAGAGATCGAAGCGACGCTCGGCGTCGCGCACCTCGAGCATGCGGGCGTAGAGCGTGGGCACCGCCAGGAAGATGGTGGGCCGCTCGGCGGCGATGACCTCGAACGCGCGCTCGGCCGTGATGCGCTCGGGCACGAGGACGGAGGCCGCGGCGACACGGGCCGGAAAGTACAGCGAGTTGCCGAGGCCGAACGCGAAGTAGAGCTTCGAGGCCGAGAAGAGCAGGTCGTCGGCTCCGATGCCGAACACGTTGACGCCGACGAGGTCGGCGGCCGCCACGAAGTCCTGGTGCGAGTGCACCGCCGCCTTCGGCGTGCCGGTCGAGCCCGAGGTGTAGCCCCAGTAGACGATGTCCTCGGGGGAGGTCGCCACCGCCTCGGCCACCGGCTTGGCGCGCCCCACCGCCTCGTCGAGCTCCACCGCGCCCGGCGCACGCCCGCCCCGGACGAGGATCGACCGAAGCCAAGGACAGCGCTCACGCACCGCGAGCACCCGCGGCGCCACCTCCGCCTCGACCACGGCCACCCGCGCCCGGCTGTCGTTGAGCAGGAATTCGTACTCGGCGGCCGTCATGAGCGTGTTGACGGGGACGGCCACGGCCCCGAGCTTGGCGGCCCCCCAGAAGACGGCGGCGAAGGCGGGCGAGTCGTTCAGGGCCAGCAGGACGCGCTGCTCGCCGTCCAGTCCGGCCTCGCGCAGGGCGCCCGCGGCATGAGCCACGCGATCGGCCACCTCCGCGTAGGTGACGACCCGGCCACCGACCCGAAACGCCGTCCGCGCCCCACGGCCTTCGGCGACGTGACGATCGACGAAGAAGGCGGCGGCGTTGAGCGACTCGGAGAGAGCTTTCACCGCCGAAATACTACACTACGGCCAGCCAGGAACTCGGCGCCCACCCAGAGCTTCCACCGCGGCTACCGGGTGTGCTAATTCTGCAATACTGATGCGTTATCGGATTCTGCCGCGCTCGCTCCGCCCCGACGGCGTGCGGACCTGGCGCGGGGTCATTCTCGCGTGCGCGCTGGGTCTGGCGGTCCTGGGTGCCTGGGCGGTCATGGTGCATGGGGAGGCCCACCGGCAGGCGCAGCGCGAGGCCGGGCGCGGCGCCGCCGTCGTCGCCCAGTCGGTCGCCCGCGAGCACGAGCGCCTGGTGGACGCCGCACGCCAGCTCCTGCTCGTCCTGTCTCAGCGTCCTGAAATCCTGGGCGGCAACCCGGGCGCCTGCAGCGCATACCTGGCCGGAATCCTCAAGGCCGTGCCCGGCTACCTGGACCTCGTCGCCGCCAAGCCGAACGGTGACGTGTTCTGCTCCGCCCGAGGGCCACTACAGCTGCCGACGGGCGCCGACGCGGCCGACGTCCGCCGCACGGCGGAGTCTGGCAACCCGACCCTGGGCCGCTACGGGATCGATCGAGCGGCCCGGCGCCCGGCCACGTCCCTCGCGAGGGCGGTGATCGACGACGCCGGAACCGTGCGCTCGGTGCTGATCGCCGCGCTCGACCTGGGCCAGCTCGAGCGCGCCGTAGTCGAGAGCCCGCTGCCCCCGGGTGCGGCCATGGCAGTCATCGACGGCAACGGCGTGATCCTCAGCCACCACCTCCAGCCCGAGCGCTGGACCGGTGAGCTGCTCGACGACGGCCTCAAGCCGCTGCTCGCCTCACGCGGCTCGGGCCTCGTCGACACGGCGTGGCTCGACGGCGTGCCGAGCCTCGTCCTGTTCGAGCCGCTGTCGCGTGACGCGGCCCGCGCCTCCGAGGCGACGATCGCGATCGCGCTGCCGCGGCACTCGGTGTTCCGGGACGGCGATCGGCTGTTCGCGCTCGAGCTGGCCGGGCTCGGACTGCTGGCGCTCGCCGGACTCGTCTGCGGTGCGTTGCTGATGGACCGCCTCGTGTCGCGGCCGGCGCAGGGGCTGCTGCGCGTGATCCGCAGCCTGAACTCCGGCGACGTGCGGGCCCGCATGCGCCGCAGCGACGAGCGGGGCGGCCTCGTGGGCCGTCTCGCCCGCAGCGTCAACGCCCTGGGCCGGCGCCTCGAGGAGCATCAGCAGACGGCGCGTCACCTGGAGGAGCAGCTGCGCACGGAGCGGGCCGCGCGCCTGCTGGCGGCGACGGCGCCGGTCGCCCCGCCCGCCGCGGCCGAGCCCGACGAGAACGCGGAGCCGTCCTCGCACGAGAGTGTGGACCCCGTGATGGGCGAGGCGTTCGAGACGACGGCGCCGGCGCCGGCCGTCGTCGCCGCGAGCGCGCCCGCCGATGGGGTCGAGGATCAGGGCTGGGGGCTGCGGGAGCCGCCCTTCGAGAACGCACCCAATCCGCGCTTCCTGTGGCTCTCGCCGGCGCACTCCGACGCCCTCGTGCGGCTGACCTACGCGCTCCGCCAGCGGCGCGGCTGCGCGGTGCTCACCGGCGAGTCCGGCTGCGGCAAGACCCTGCTGACGCGCGCGGTCGTGCAGCGCCTGGAGGCCACCCGGTACGAGATCGGCCTGCTGACCAATCCGCACGGCGGGCGCATCGACCTGCTGCGCCAGGTGCTCTACGAGCTCGGCGTGGAGACGGCCGACACGACGCGCGCGGAGCTCCGGCACACATTGAACGACCTGATCGTCCGCAACCTGCAGCGCGGACGCGAGACGCTCATCATCGTGGACGACGCCCAGCAGGCCGACGACCCGGCGTGGTTCGAGGAGCTGAGCTCGCTGCTGAACATCCAGACCAACGAGCGCACGCTGGTCACGCTCCTGCTGGCCGGCACACCCGAGCTGACCGCGTCCATCCAGCGCGTGCAGCATCTCGACCGGCGGGTCTCCATCCGCTGCACGCTCAGCCCGCTGAACGCCGAGCAGACGTCGCAGTACATCCGCTACCGGCTCAACGTGGCGGGCGCGGAGACCTCGATGTTCACGCGGGAGGCGCTGACGCTGGTCCACGGCGCCAGCCTGGGCGTGCCCCGGGCGATCAACGACGTGTGCGACAGCGCGCTGCTGCTGGCCCGGCTGGACAACCTGACGAGCATCGACGCGAGCGCGATGCGGCGGGTGCTGAGCACGACCCCGACCGCCCCCGACCCCGCGGCACCCACCTCGGCCTGACCGCGCTCGCCTCCCTGACCGGCGATCGAGCGCGCGTGCGCGGCGGCCGACCGCGCGCGTGCCGAGGCACGATGCCGCGAGCTCGTCGCGGGGCCGGGCCCCGCGCCGCTGCGCTCCGGCACGCAATGCGCTAGCTTCTGGGCAGAGCGACACGACCCGTTCGTCGGAGAGGCCCTCGACCATGCGCACGGTCTTCGAGGTCTTCGTGGCGACCGCCCAGGCGGCGCCCGATCACGCCTTCCTGTCGGTGCCGCCGGCGTCCGGACGCGCCTATCACCCCGACGGGGTCGAGCTGACCTACGGGCAGGTGCGCACCGAGGTGCGGCGGCTGCGTGAGGTCTATGCCGCCGCCGGCTACGGCCACGGTCATCGAGTGGCGCTGCTGCTCGAGAACCGCCCGGAGTTCTTCTTCCACTACCTGGCGCTGAACGCGCTCGGCTGCGGCATCGTGCCGGTCAACCCCGATTACCGGCACGACGAGCTGCTCTACCAGATGGACCACTCGGAGGCCGACCTCGCCGTGTCCATCGCCGACCGCGTCGCGGACCTCGAGAGGGTGGCGCGCGAGCGAGGCCGATCATTGCCGGTCGTCAGCGCGGAGGCGATGCCGGCGGCGCTGCCGAAGCCGGGACGCCCACCGCACGCCGGCGCCCCCGGGCCGGACACCGAGTGCAGCCTGCTCTATACCTCCGGTACCACCGGCCGTCCCAAGGGCTGCATCCTCACCAACTTCTACTATCTCAACTGCGGTGCCTGGTATCGCGACCTGGGCGGCCACGTACGCTTCGAGCCCGGACGCGATCGCATCTACAACCCGCTCCCGCTGTTCCACATGAACTGCCAGGCCGTCACCGCAACGGCCGCGATGCTCACCGCGAACTGCCTCGTGCTGCCGGAGCGCTTCAGCCCGACGCGCTGGTGGCGCGACATCGTCGCCACCGGCGCGACCGTCGTCCACTACCTCGGCGTCTGCCTCCGCTGCTCCTCAACCAGCCGCCCAGCGCGGAGGAGCGCGTCCACCGGGTACGGTTCGGCCTCGGCGCCGGCGTGGAGCCGCAGCTGCACGAGGCCTTCGAGCGCCGCTTCGGATTTCCGCTCGTCGAGGTGTGGGGCATGACGGAGACCGGCCGCATCTACGCCGACCGCGTCGAGCCGCGGCAGATCACCACCCGCGCCTTCGGCCGTCCGTTCGGCGGCTTCGAGGCCCGCGTCGTGGACGATCGCGACAGCGACGTGACGCCGGAGACCGAGGGCGAGCTGCTCGTGCGCTGGGGCGGACCCGAGGGCCCACGCCACGGCTTCTTCGCCGGCTATCTGAAGAACCCCGAGGCGACCGCCGAGGCGTGGCGCGGCGAGTGGTTCCACACCGGAGACGTCGTGCGGCAGAGCGCCGACGGGATGCTGTACTTCGTCGACCGCAAGAAGAACATCATCCGCCGCGCCGGCGAGAACGTCGCCGCCGCCGAGGTGGAAGCGACACTGCAGGCCCACGAGGCGGTGGCCCAGGTGGCCGTGCTGGCCGTGCCCGACGAGATCCGCGAGGAGGAAGTGATGGCCTGCGTGGTGCCGATGGCCGGCGTGACGGCGGACCGCGCGCTGGCCGAGGACCTCGTGGAGTGGTGCCGGGCGCGGCTGGCCTACTTCAAGGCGCCGGGCTGGGTGCTGTTCGTGCCGTCGCTGCCGACCACGGGCACCCAGAAGGTGCAGAAGACGCAGATCTTCCCGCGCGGCGAGGATCCCCGCCGGCGGGCCGGCGCCCTCGATCTACGGGAGCAGAAGAAGCGCCGGTGACGGCGCGGACGGCGCCGGCCGGATGCCGGAGCCGTCCGCTCGCCGGCTCGGTCAGCGCGCCTTGACCAGGAAGTGGGCGCGGCGGTTCTGGGCCCAGCACTCGTCGGCGTGCTGCGCGCAGTCCGGCCGCTCCTCACCGTAGCTGATCACGGTGATCCGCGAGGAGGGCACGCCGCGCGACACCAGATAGTTCATCGTCGCCTTGGCCCGGCGATCACCGAGCGCGGTGTTGTACTCGTTGGTGCCGCGCTCGTCGGTGTGACCCTCGATCACGACGAGCTGATCGGGATGCTCCTTGAGCCAGCCGGCGTTGGTATCCAGGGCCTTGCCGTCGACTTCCCGGATGTCGGATCTGTCGAACTCGAAGTGGATGTCGCTCAGGTCCGCGGCGGTGCGGAAGCCCTCGAGCGACGGCCGCGTCGCGCCGGAACCGCTCATCGAGCGCCCGCCGCCCGACGTCGCGCTCGCCGGCTGCATACCGCCGGGCATCACCTTCATGCCGACCGCGCCATCGGGCGAGGGCGCCGCCCCCTGCGTGGTGGTCGGCTGCTTGGCGCACCCGACCAGCAAGAACGCGAGGATCACAGCAGGAATGGCCATGGACTTCGTCATCGCGAGCCTTCCTTTGATTTGCGTCCGAGCGGTTGTCCGGACCGCCGCCGGAGTCACTCACCTGTTATAGCGGCAGCCGAGATGCCGGCCCTCATGATTTCCGGTGGCCGACGGCAGCCCGTAACTAGCCGACATATCGGGTTTTCTCGGGCTCAGAGGCGCCTCGCCCGGTGGGCTCGTATGCTGGCGCCGTGTGGAGCATCGGCCACTCGACGCGCCCGCTCGACGAGCTCGTTGGTCTGCTGCGCGCCCACGGCGTGGCGCGCGTGGTCGACGTCCGGCGATTTCCGCGCTCACGCCGGCATCCGCAGTTCGATACCGCCGCGCTCGCCCGCGACCTGCCGGCCGCCGGCGTCGCCTACGCGCACGCGCCCGGCCTCGGCGGCTTCCGGCGGGCGCGTCCGGACTCGCGCAACACCGGACTGCACAACACCAGCTTCCGCGGCTACGCCGACTACATGCAGACCGGCGAGTTCGCCCACCAGCTGGCAGCGCTGATCGCCACCGCCGCGGAGACCCCGACCGCGATCATGTGCGCCGAGGCGGTCCCCTGGCGCTGCCATCGCTCCCTGATCGCCGATGCGCTGGTCGCCCGCGGCGTGGACGTCCGCCACATCGTGAGCGCGACCTCGGCGCCGGCCCATACACTCACGGCGGCGGCGCGCGTCGTCGAGGGCGGCGTGATCTATCCGGGGCAGGAATCGTTGTTCGAGGCGGACGGCTAGGCCGCGTCCCGACTCCGTCATGCTCGTCTACCGACTTCCACCTGCGCGAGGGACGGCACGCCCGTCGTCGCCGACGCCCGGGAAATGTCTGACGCCGGCCGCAGCCGGCGTCAGCGCGTGCAGATCTCGAGGCTGCTGAAAAAGTACGGAATCTCGAAGGCGGCCGTCGTCACGGCGTCGGAGCCGTGCACGGCGTTGGCCTCGATCGAGGACGCGAAGTCCTTGCGGATGGTGCCGGCCGCCGCCTTGGCGGGGTCGGTGGCGCCCATGAGATCGCGCCAGCGCTGGATGGCGTTGTCGCGCTCCAGCACGATCGGGATGCTCGGCCCCTGGGTCATGAAGGACACCAGGCTCTTGAAGAACGGGCGCTCGCGGTGCACGGCATAGAAGCCGGCCGCGTCGGCCTCGCTCATATGGACCATCTTGATCGCCAGGACCTTGAAGCCGGCCTCCTCGATGCGCGCCAGGATCTGCCCGGCCGCGCCGCTGGCGACGGCGTCCGGCTTGATGATCGCCAGCGTGCGCTCGCTCATCGGCCGATCACCTTGGCCACGGTCGCCCCCATGTCGGCCGGGCTGCGCACCAGCGTGGCGCCGGCCGACTCCAGCGCCTTCATCTTCTCGGCCGCCGTGCCCTTGCCGCCCGCGATGATGGCACCGGCGTGGCCCATGCGCCGTCCGGGTGGCGCCGTCTGTCCGCAGATGAAGCCGACCACCGGCTTCTTCACGTGGGCCTTGATGAACGCCGCCGCGTCCTCCTCGGCGGTCCCGCCGATCTCCCCGATCATCATGATGGCGCGCGTCTCCGGATCCGCGTTGAACAGCGTCAGGACGTCCACGAACGAGGTGCCGTTGACGGGATCACCGCCGATGCCCACACAGCTCGACTGCCCGATGCCGCGCGCGCTGAGCTGGCCCACCACCTCGTAGGTCAGCGTGCCGCTGCGGGAGACGACGCCCACCGGTCCCACCTTGTGGATGTGCCCCGGCATGATGCCGATCTTCGCCTGGCCGGGCGTGATCACGCCCGGGCAGTTGGGTCCGATGAGGCGGCTGGCGGTGCCGGACAGATAGTGCTTGGCGCGCACCATGTCGGGCACCGGGATGCCCTCGGTGATGCAGATGATCAGCGGCACGCCGGCGGCGGCGGCCTCCATGATGGCGTCGGCGGCCGCGGGCGGCGGCACGAAGATGAGCGCGCAGGTGGCGCCCTCCTGCCGCACCGACTCCTCCACCGTATTCCACACCGCGAAGCCCTCGTGCGTCGTGCCACCCTTGCCGGGCGTGACGCCACCGACGACGGTGGTGCCGTACTCCTTGCAACGGGCGGCGTGGAACGCGCCCTCCTTGCCGGTGATCCCCTGCACGACGACGCGGGTGGTGCGGTCGACCAGGATGCTCACGACGCCCTCCCGGCCAACTCGACGGCCTTGCGGGCGCCGTCGCCCATGTCGTCGGCCATGACCAGCGACAGGCCGGACTCGGCGAGCATCTTCTTGCCCTGTTCGACGTTCGTGCCCTCGGCGCGCAGGACCACCGGGAGCTCGAGCCCCAGCTTCCGCACCGCCGCGATCACGCCCTCGGCGAGGCGATCGACGCGGAGGATCCCGCCGAAGACGTTGATGAAGATCGCCTTCACCGCGGGGTCGGACGACAGGATCCGGAACGCGTTCTCGATCTGCTCGGGCGAGGCGCCGCCGCCCACGTCCAGGAAGTTGGCCGGCTCGCCGCCGGACAGCTTCACGATGTCCATGGTCGCCATCGCCAGGCCGGCGCCGTTGACCATGCACGCGACGTTGCCGTCGAGCTTGATGTAGTTCAGACCGTACTTCGAGGCCTCGACGTCGAGCGGATCTTCCTCGTGGATGTCCCGCAGCTCGACGAGCTCCTGGTGCCGGTAGAGGGCGTTGTCGTCGAAGTTGAGCTTGGCGTCGAGCGCCAGCACGCGGCCGTCCTTCGTGACCACGAGCGGGTTGATCTCGGCCAGCGAGCAGTCCTTGGCGAGGTAGAGCCGGAACAGGTTGCGGATCAGCGTCACGCCCTGCTTGAAGCTCTCCCCGCCGAGCCCGAGACCGAAGGCGAGCCGCCGCGCCTGGAAATCCGCCAGCCCGAGCGCCGGGTGCGTCCACTCGCGGATGATCTTCTCCGGCGTCCGCTCGGCGACCTCCTCGATGTCCATCCCGCCCGCCTCAGAGGCCATGACCACGTGCGTCGAGCGCCCGCGGTCGAGCGTCATCGACAGGTAGAGCTCGCGGTCGATCGCCGAGGCCTGCTCCACCCACACCGAGCGGACCAGGATGCCCTCGGGCGGCGTCTGCGGCGTCTTGAGATGCATGCCGAGGATCTGCTTGGCCGCGGCCTCGGCCGCCGCCGGGCCGTCGGCCACCTTGATGCCGCCCGCCTTGCCACGTCCACCCGCGTGCACCTGCGCCTTCACCACGACACGACCGCCGAGCCGCTGCGCGATGGCCCCGGCCTTGGCCGGCGTGTCGGCGACGTCGCCCTCGGGCACCGGCACCGCGAACTCGCGCAGCAGGACCTTCGCCTGATACTCGTGGATCTTCACGCGGGCTCTTTCCGCCCGCCCCGGAACTTGCGGAGCAGCCACACGATCGGGTCGAAGTTGTCGGCCATCCGCTCCTTCATCGGGATGATGCCGTTGTCCGTGATGTGGATGTGCTCGGGGCACACCTCGGTGCAGCACTTGGTGATGTTGCAGAGGCCGATACCGGACTGGGCGCGCACGAACTCCGAGCGGTCCACGGTGTCGAGCGGATGCATGTCGAGTCCCGCCACCTTGATGAAGAAGCGCGGCCCCGAGAAAGACGTCTTCAGCTCCTCGTGGTCGCGGATGACGTGACAGACGTCCTGGCACAGGAAGCACTCGATGCACTTGTGGAACTCCTGGGACCGGTCGACGTCCTCCTGCATCATGCGGTACTTGCCGTCGGCGTCCGGCGGCTTCAGCCGCAGCGGCGGGACCTGCTTGGCCTTGACGTAGTTGTAGGAGACGTCGGTCACGAGGTCCCGGATGATCGGGAACGTGCGGATCGGTGTCACCGTGATCGTGTCGCCCGGCTGGAACAGGTCCATGCGGGTCATGCACATGAGCCGCGGCTTGCCGTCGATCTCGGCGCTGCACGAGCCGCACTTGCCGGCCTTGCAGTTCCACCGGCAGGCCAGGTCGGGCGCCTGGGTGGCCTGGATGCGGTGGATGACGTCGAGCACCACCATCCCTTCGTCGGCATCCACCTTGTAGTCGCGGAACTGGCCACCGGTGGGGCCGCCGCGAAACACCTTCAGCGTGAAGGTCGGCATTATTTCCTCTCCTGGAACAGCGCCTTGAGCTCGGCCGGCATCTCCGGCAGCGGCTCGCGATTGACCTGCACGCGGCCCTCGCGCAGCCGCAGCACCACGTTGACCTTGCCCCAGGTGTCGTCGGCGTAGGGATGGTCCTCGCGGGTGTGTCCTCCCCGGCTCTCCTTGCGCTCGAGAGCGGCCAGCGCCGAGCACTCGGCGACCGTGAGCAGCGAGCGGAGGTCCAGCGCGGTGTGCCAGCCGGAGTTGTAGACCCGCCCACCGTCCACCCGCACTTTCTTGGCGCGCTCCTTGAGCGTCTCGATCCGCTTGAGGGCCTCCTTCAGCTCGGACTCCTTGCGGATGATCCCGACCAGGTTATGCATGGTCTCCTGCAGATCGGCCTGGATGGCATAGGGGTTCTCGCCGCCGGTCCGCTCGAACGGCTCCAGCGCCTCCCGCACGACCGCCTCCACCTGCTGGCCGTCGACCGTCAGCTGGCCGCCGAGGTTCTTGGCGTAGAGCGCGGCGTGCAGCCCGGCCCGACGCCCGAACACGAGGAGGTCGGAGAGCGAGTTGCCACCCAGCCGGTTGCTGCCATGCATCCCCCCGGCGGCCTCGCCGGCTGCAAAGAGACCGGCCACGGTCCCGGCGGTGGAGTCAGCGTCGACCCGCACGCCGCCCATAACGTAGTGCTGAGCTGGCCCGACCTCCATAGGCTCCTTGGTGATGTCCACCCCGGCCAGTTCCTTGAACTGGTGATACATGCTGGGCAGGCGCTTGCGGATGTAGTCTGCCGGCCGCCGCGTGCAGATGTCGAGGAACACACCGCCATGAGGGCTGCCGCGGCCCGCCTTGACCTCGGATCTGATCGCGCGCGCGACTTCGTCCCGCGGCAGCAGATCCGGGGTGCGCCGGTTGTCCTTCTTGTTCGTGTACCAGCGGTCGGCCTCGGCCTCGTTGTCGGCCGTCTCCCCCTTGAAGAACTCGGGGATGTAGTTGAACATGAACCGCTCGCCCTTGTTGTTCTTCAGCGTGCCACCATCCCCCCGCACGCCCTCCGTCACCAGGAGCCCGGCCACCGATGGTGGCCAGACCATGTGTGTCGGGTGGAACTGGACAAACTCCATGTCGATGAGGTCGGCGCCCGCCCACAGGGCCAGGGACTGGCCGTCGCCCGTGTACTCCCACGAGTTCGACGTCACCTTCCAGGCCTTGCCGATGCCGCCGGTGGCCAGCACGACGGCCTTGGCCTTGAAGACGACCATCTCCCCGTTCTTGCGCCAGTAGCCGACGGCACCGCTCACGCGCTCGCCGTCCTTGAGCAGCCGCTGGACGTTGCACTCCATGTAGACGTCGATGCTCTGGTGGATGCCGTGGTACTGCAGCGTGCGGATCATCTCCAGCCCGGTGCGGTCGCCGATGTGGGCCAGCCGCGCGTAGCGGTGGCCGCCGAAGTCGCGCTGGGAGATCAGCCCGTCCTTGGTGCGGTCGAACAGCGCGCCCCACCGCTCCAGCTCCAGCACGCGGTCGGGCGCCTCCTGGGCGTGCAGCTGGGCCATGCGCCAGTTGTTCAGCATCTTGCCGCCGCGCATGGTGTCGCGGAAGTGGACCTGCCAGTTGTCCTCCTTCCAGACGTTGCCCAGGGCGGCGGCGACGCCGCCCTCGGCCATGACGGTGTGGGCCTTGCCGAGGAGCGACTTGCAGACGAGGCCGACCGACACGCCCTGGGCCGCGGCCTCGATGGCCGCGCGCAGCCCGGCGCCGCCCGCCCCGATGACGATGACATCGTGCTCGTGCGTCTCGTACGCTGGCTTGGCCATTAGAAAATAATCCTCAGGTCGGTGATCTTCCCCATCGCGACCAGCCGGATGTAGAGATCCGTCAGCCCCACGCTGAAGAGCGACAGCCACGCGTACGTCGGATGCCGCTCGTTGAGCCGCGTGAGGAAGTGCCAGACGCGGTAGCGCGTCTGGGCCCGCGAGAAGACGTCGACGTGGCCGCCGCACACGTGGCGGCACGAGTGACAGGAGAACGTGTAGCCGGCCAGCAAGATCACGTTGGCCCACATCACCAGCGTGCCGACGCCGATGCCGAAGCGGACGCTGCCGTCGGGCATCGGGAACCGGAAGGCCAGGAGCGCGTCCCACGTGAGCAGGACGATGAAGATCACCGCCACGTACCACGTGTACCGGTGGAAGCTCTGGAGGATCAGCGGGAAACGCGTCTCTCCGGTGTAGCCGGACTTCACGTCGCGCACCGCGCAGGCGGGCGGCGCCAGCCAGAAGGAGCGGTAGTACGCCTTGCGGTAGTAGTAGCAGGTCAGCCGGAATAGGCCGGGCCCCCACAGGATCAGGAAGGCCGGCGACAGGATGCCGATGATGGGCATCGTGATGTCGGGCAGCCCGTAGCCGAAGGTCACGTGCAGGCACTTGGCCGACAGGCACGGAGAGTAGAACGGCGACAGGTACGGCGGGGCCCAGTAGTAGGCGTTCTGGAACGCCGCCCACGTCGAGTAGACGATGAAGCTGCCCAGCACGATGACCACGGTGAGCGGCAGCGCCCACCACGCGTCCTTCCGCAGATGCGCGGCGCCGATCGGTGGCCGCGCGCCGGTCATGACTCGACTCATGCGTCCTCCCGGGCGTACTGCTTCTGCCCGTCCTGGTACAGGTCACCGCCGTGGCAGTCGTTGAGGACGATGGCCGGGAACGCCTCGACCTCCAGCCGCCGGATCGCTTCGGTTCCGAGATCCTCGTAGGCGACGATCTCGAGCTTCTTGACGTGGCGCGAGAGCACGGCGCCGGCGCCGCCGATCGCGCCGAAGTACGCACCCTTGAACTCGCGCAGGGCGTCCTTCACGGCCTGCCCCCGGTAGCCCTTGCCCATCGTCCCCTTGAGCCCGAGCTTGAGCAGTGCGGGCGTGAACTTGTCCATGCGGCTGGCGGTGGTGGGGCCGATGGCGCCGACCACGTCGCCGGGCTGGGCGGGGCTGGGTCCCGTGTAGTAGATGATGGCGCCCTTGACGTCGATCGGCAGCCGCTCGCCCTTCTCGATCAGCGGGAACAGCCGCCCGTGCGCCGCGTCGCGGGCTGTGTACATGACGCCCGTGATGCGGACGCGGTCGCCCGCCTTCAGCGACGCGACGTCGTCGTCGCTCAGCGGCGTCGTGATCTCCTTGATGCCGTCGGCAGCGATCGTGACGCTCATCAGGAGATGGCGTCCACGATGGCGTTGAACGTAGGGCTCGGGCGCATCGCCTTCGACGCCCGGCTGGGGTTCGGCCGGAAGTACCCGCCGAGGTCGACCGCCCGGCCCTGCGCGGCGTTCAGCTCGGCGACGATCTTGGCCTCGTTCTCCGCGAGCTGCCTGGCCACCTTGGCGAAGCGCGCCTGGAGCGCCGTATCCTGGGTCTGGGCCGCCAGCGCCTCCGCCCAGTACATGGCGAGATAGAAGTGGCTGCCGCGCGTGTCCAGCTCGCCCACCTTGCGCGACGGCGACTTGTCCATGTCCAGGAACTTGGCGTTGGCCTTGTGCAGCGCTTCGGCGAACACCTTCGCCTTGGCGTTGCCGGAAGCGCGGGCCATGTGATCGAGCGACTCCGCCAGGGCGAGGAACTCGCCGAGGGAATCCCACCGCAGGTGTCCCTCTTCCACGAACTGCTCGACGTGCTTGGGGGCCGAACCGCCGGCGCCGGTCTCGAAGAGGGCGCCGCCGTCCATGAGCGGCACGATGGAGAGCATCTTCGCGCTGGTGCCGAGCTCGAGGATCGGGAACAGGTCCGTGTTGTAGTCGCGCAGGATGTTGCCGGTCACCGAGATCGTGTCCTGGCCGGCCCGCATCCGCTCCAGCGAGAAGCGCGCGGCCTCGGCGACGGACATGATGCGGATATCGAGTCCGCGGGTGTCGTGGTCTTTCAGATACCGGGTCACCTTGTCGATGAGCTCGGCGTCGTGCGCCCGGTTCTTGTCGAGCCAGAAGACCGCCGGCGCACCGGTGATTCTCGCGCGGGTGACGGCGAGCTTCACCCAGTCGCGGATCGGCGCATCCTTCACCTGACACGCGCGCCAGATATCGCCCTCTTCCACGGCGTGCT
>Ga0134124_10000952_pt1 | contig 23229 bp, 18 predicted proteins | sample KB304_FD_96880 | JGI IMG/M metagenome (GOLD analysis project Ga0134124, IMG submission 96880) | Terrestrial soil microbial communities without Nitrogen fertilizer from Kellogg Biological Station, Michigan, USA - KB3-0-4 | ecosystem: Environmental > Terrestrial > Soil > Unclassified ... | reverse complement strand
TGCGCGTTGGCCTGGCGCCCTCCGACGCGGATGTCCTGCACCGGCTGCAGGAACAGGTTGGCGCCGGGTTCGCGCGCCAGCTTGCCGCGCAGCCGCGCGATGATGCGGTCGGCGGACACGCGCCGCTCGGCCAGGGGCTTGAGCGTCACGAACATGGAGCCGCCGTTGCGCTGGCCGCCGCCGGTGAAGGCCACCACGTTTTCCACCGCCGGATCCGACTTCACCGTTTCCACGAAATCGGACAGCTTCTGGCGCATGGCCTGGAAGGAAATGCTCTGGTCGGCCTGGATGAATCCCACCAGCCGGCCGGTGTCCTGCTGCGGGAAAAAGCCCTTGGGCACGATGACGTACAGGTAGATGTTCAGCGCCACCGTGGCGGCGAGAATGAGCAGCATCACCGCGCCGTGCCGCAGCGACCAGGCGAGGCTGCGCGAGTAACCGTGGACGGCGGCGCCGAAGGCGCGTCCGCTGGCGGCGCCGACGCCGGCGGCGAAGCGGCGCAGCGGTCCGCGCCTCGGGGCGGGTTCCGCCGCGGCCCCGCTCCTCGCGGCGGGTTCGGCCGCGGTCCCGCCGTCTCCGGCCGGCTGCGCCCGGCGCTTCCTCAGCAGCCGCGCGCACATCATGGGCGTGACGGTGAGCGAGGCCAGCAGCGATACCAGGATGGCCGCCGAGAGGGTGACGGCGAACTCGCGGAACAGCCGGCCCACGATGCCCCCCATCATGAGGATGGGGATGAACACGGCGATGAGCGACAGGCTCATGGACAGCACCGTGAAACCCACTTCGCGCGCGCCCCGCAGGGCGGCCTGGAAGGGCTTCATGCCGTTCTCCAGATGGCGGGTGACGTTCTCCAGCACCACGATGGCGTCGTCCACCACGAAACCGGTGGCAATGGTGATGGCCATGAGCGACAGGTTGTTCAGGCTGTAGCCGGCGAGGTACATGATGGCGAAAGTGCCCACCAGCGACACCGGCACGGCCACGATGGGGATGAGCGTGGCGCGCGCCTCGCGCAGGAACAGGAACACCACCAGGATCACCAACGCCACCGAGATGAGCAGCGTGCGCTCCACCTCGCGCAGCGAGGCGCGGATGGTGGGCGAGCGGTCCTGCGCCACCTCCAGGTTCACCGCGCTGGGGATGGCGGCGCGCAGCTCGGGCAGCAGCGCGCGGATGCGGTCCACGGTGTCGATGATGTTGGCGTTGGGCGCGCGGTTGATCACCACCGAGATGGACGGCCGGCCGTTGTACGACCCGGCGTTGCGCAGGTCCTGCTGCGAATCCACCACCTCGGCCACGTCCGACAGGCGCACCGGCGCGCCGTTGGAGTACGACACGATGAGGGGCACGTAGTCGGCGGCCTTCTTGGCCTGGTCGTTGGCCAGCACCTGCCAGCGCCGTTCGCCGTCCTCCAGCGAACCCTTGGGCCGGTTGACGTTGGCGGCGGCGATGGCGTTGCGCAGATCCTCCATGCCGATGCCGTAGCGGTTGGCGGCGGCGGGGTTTACTTCCACGCGCACCGCCGGCAGCGCGCCGCCGCCGACCGTGGCCTCGCCCACGCCCTCCACCTGCGACAGCTTCTGCGCCAGGATGCTCGCCGCCACGTCGTACATCTGGCCCTGGGTGAGCGTGTCCGAAGTGAGCGCCAGGATCATGATGGGCGCGTCGGCCGGGTTCACCTTGCGGTAGGAGGGCAGGCTGGGCATGCCCGAGGGCAGCAGGTCGCGCGCGGCGTTGATGGCGGCCTGCACGTCGCGCGCCGCGCCGTCGATGTCGCGGTCGAGTTCGAACTGCAACGTCACGCGCGTGGAGCCCAGCGCGCTGGAAGACGTGATTTCCGTCACGCCGGCGATGGCTCCGAGCGCCCGCTCCAGCGGCGTGGCCACGGTGGCCGCCATGGTCTCGGGGCTGGCGCCGGGCATGGACGCGCGCACCGAAATGGTGGGGTAGTCCACCTGCGGCAGCGGCGACACCGGCAGCAGGCGGAAGGCTATGGCGCCGGCCAGCACCAGCCCGATGGTGAGCAGCGTGGTGGCCACGGGCCGGGCGATGAAGGGCGCCGAGAGGTTCACCGCGCCTCCGGGGCGCTGCCTGCGCCGTCCATGTGGTCCGTTCCGTCCACTTCGTCCGGGCCGCCGATGGCGCTGGGCGCCGGATCGTCCACGGCGTAGGGATCGGAGGCCGCTGTGCCGCGTATCCGCCGCGCCAGGCTGTCGAAGCCCAGGTAGATCACCGGCGTGGTGAACAGCGTCAGCACCTGCGATACCAGCAACCCGCCCACCATGGCGATGCCCAGCGGATGGCGTAGTTCCGAGCCCACGCCCGTGCCCAGCATGAGCGGCAGCGCGCCCAGCAACGCCGCCATGGTGGTCATGAGGATGGGGCGGAAACGCAGCAGGCAAGCCTGGTAAATGGCTTCGCGCGGGCTCTTGCCCTCGTTGCGCTCGGCGTCCAGCGCGAAGTCGATCATCATGATGGCGTTCTTCTTCACGATGCCGATGAGCAGGATGATGCCGATGATGGCGATGATGCCCAGGTCCTGGCCGAACAGCATGAGCGCGAGCAGCGCGCCCACGCCCGCCGAAGGCAGGGTGGAGAGAATGGTGATGGGGTGGATGTAGCTCTCGTACAGCACCCCCAGCACGATGTACATGGTGATGATGGCGGCGACGATGAGCAGCAGGGTGTTGGTGAGCGAGGACTGGAAGGCCGCGGCGGCGCCCTGGAAATGGGTCTGCACCGACAGCGGCATGGCGATGTCGGCGATGGCGGCGCGGATGGCGTCCACCGCGTCGCCCAGCGACGCGGGGGAATGGCCGTCGCGCCCCAGGTTGAAGGAAATGGTGGCGGCGGGAAACTGGCCGATGTGGTTGACCACCAGCGGCCAGTTGCTTTCGGAGAGGCGCGCGATGGCCGACAAGCGCACCTGCTGGCCGCTGGTGGAGGCCACGTACAGGTTGTCCAGCGCGCCCGGCCCGCGCTGGAACTCGGCCTGCGCCTCCAGCACCACGCGGTACTGGTTGGACTGGGTGAAGATGGTGGAAATCAGGCGCTGGCCGAAGGCGTTGTACAGCGCGCTGTCGATGGCGGCCACGGTGACGCCCAGCCGGCTGGCGCTGGCGCGGTCGATGTCCACATAGGCCTGCAGGCCCTGGTCGAGCATGTCGCTGGCCACGTCGGCGAGCTGCGGCACGCCGCGCAGTTTATCCACCAGCTTGGGCACCCAGGTGGCGAGGTCGGCGGGGTTGGCGCTTTCCACGCTGAACTGGTACTGGGTGCGGCTCACACGGTCCTCGATGGTGAGGTCCTGCACCGGTTGAAGGTACAGGGTGATGCCCTCGACCTTGTCGGCGCGCGTCTGCAGGCGGCGGATGAGATCGGCGGGTCCGATGCGCGGCCCCTCCGCCCCGCGCTGCCCCAGCGGCTTGAGGTTGATGAGCATGCGTCCGCTGTTCAGCGTGGCGTTGGAGCCGTCCACGCCGATGAACGAGGACAGGCTGTCCACCGCCGGATCGGCGAGCAGCGCCTCGGCCAGCGCCTGCTGGCGCTCGGCCATGGCGGCGAAGGACACCGACTGCGGGGCTTCGGTGATGGCCTGCACCACGCCGGTGTCCTGGATGGGGAAAAAGCCCTTGGGGATGAAGATGTACAGCAGCACCGTGAGCGCCAGCGTCAGCGCCGCGACCACCAGCGTGGCGGCCTGGCGGTCGAGCACCCAGGTGAGCGCCATGCCGTAGCGCGCGATGACGCCGTCGATCACTGCCCCGCTCTTGCGGTAGAACCAGCCCTGCTTTTCTTCGGGGGTGTGGCGCAGCAGCCGCGCCGACATCATGGGCGTGAGGGTGAGCGAGACCGCGGCCGAGATGAGGATGGCCACCGCCAGGGTGATGGAGAACTCGCGGAACAGGCGCCCCACGATGTCGCCCATGAACAGCAGCGGAATGAGCACGGCGATGAGCGAGAAGGTGAGCGAAATGATGGTGAAGCCGATCTGCTCCGAGCCCTTGAGGGCCGCGGCCAGCGGCTTCTCGCCCTGCTCGATGTAGCGGGCGATGTTCTCGATCATGACGATGGCGTCGTCGACCACGAAGCCGGTCGCGATGGTGAGCGCCATGAGGGTGAGGTTGTTGATGCTGAACCCGGCCAGGTACATGACGCCGAAGGTGCCCACCAGCGACAGCGGCACGGCCACGCTGGGGATGATGGTGGCGGGCAGGTTGCGCAGGAACAGGAAGATCACCAGCACCACCAGCGCCACGGCGATGAACAACTCGGTGCGCACGTCGTCCACCGAGGCGCGGATGGTGACGGTGCGGTCGGTGAGCACGCTCAACTCCACGGCGCCCGGCAGCGAGGCCTGCAGCTGCGGCAGCAACTCCTTCACGCGCTTCACCACCTCGATGACGTTGGCGCCGGGCTGGCGCTGGATGTTGACGATGAGCGCCGCCTTGTCGTTGGCCCAGGCGGCGAGCTTGGCGTTCTCGGCGCCGTCCACGGTGTCGGCCACGTCCGAGAGCGCGATGGGCCGGCCGTTCTTGTAGGCCACGATGAGGTTGCGGTATTCGTCGGCCGAGCGCAGCTGGTCGTTGGCGTCGATGGTGGAGGCGCGCGCCGGCCCGTCGAAGCTGCCCTTGGCCTGGTTGACGTTGGCGGCGCCGATGGCGGTGCGCAGGTCATCGAAGGACAGGCCGTAGGACGCCAGCGCGCGCGGGTTGACGCGGATGCGCACCGCCGGACGCTGGCCGCCCGCCAGCGCCACCAGGCCCACGCCGGGCAACTGCGAGATCTTCTGCGCCACGCGCGTGTCGACCAGGCTTTGCACCTGGGTGAGCGGCAGCGTGGCCGAGGTGACGCCGAGGGTGAGGATGGGTGCGTCGGCGGGATTGACCTTGTTGTACACAGGAGGCCCCGGCAGGTCCTGGGGCAGCAGGTTGGCGCCGGCGTTGATGGCCGCCTGCACCTCCTGCTCGGCCACGTCCAGGCCCATGGTGAGGTTGAACTGCAGCGTGATCACCGAGGCGCCGCCCGAGCTGGAGGATGACATCTGGTTCAAGCCCGGCATCTGCCCGAACTGCGTCTCCAGCGGGGCGGTCACCGAGGAGGTCATGACGTCGGGGCTGGCGCCCGGGTACAGGGTGACCACCTGGATGGTGGGGTAGTCCACCTCGGGCAGCGCAGACAGCGGCAGCACCCGGTAGGCCAGCGCCCCGGCGAGCAGGATGGCCAGCATCAACAGCGACGTGGCCACCGGCCGCAGGATGAACAGGCGCGAGGGATTCATGTGTGTGTCGGCTGTCGCGTCCGGGCAGACGCTGCCCGCGCGCTACTGGCCGCCGCCTCCGCCCTGGCGCTGCTGGCGCAGTTCGCGCATGCGCTGCTTGCGCTGCTCCTCGGGGAGCTTCTTGATTTCCTCGCCGAACTCGCCGGCGTCGATGCGCCGGTTGATGGCCTCCCAGCGCTTCTGGCGTTCCTCGGGCGTGAGCGAGCCGAAGCCGCCCCCGGGTCCCTCGGCCGAGGGGCCGCCCTGCGGACCTGCCTGGGAACCGGCCGGCGCGGGCGCTTTGCCGGCGGCATCCGGCGTGCCGCTGCGGCCCTGGCCCTGTCCTTCTGCCGAACCGCCCCGGCTGCCGTCATTATTGCCGGCGCCGTTCTTGGCGGCCTCGCCGCCCCCGCCGTTGCGGCGCCGCCCCGGTGCGGCGGTGGACGCCGCGGCGCGCGCCGCGGCGTCGGTGACGTTGATCTTCGCGCCTTCGCGCAGCCGGTCCATGCCGTCCACCACCACCGACTCGCCGTCGGCAACGCCCGCGGTAATGGCCACGCGGTCGCCCTGGGTGGGGCCTGGCGTCACCTGGCGCACCGTGACCGTGTTGTCGGGCCTGGCGATGTACACGAACATGCCGTTCTGGCCGCGCTGCACCGCGGCCGAGGGCACGGTGACGGCGTTGTGCAGCACGTCCACCAGCATGCGCACGTTCACGAACTGGTTGGGGAACAGGCCGAAGTCGTGGTTGGTGAACTGCGCGCGCAGCTTGACGGTGCCGGTGGCGGGATCGATCTGGTTGTCGGCGCTGGCGAGGTAGCCCGTGGACAGGCGCGTGCTGCCGGCGCGGTCGTAGGCCTGCACCTCCAGCTTTTCGTTGGCGCGCAGTTTTTTCATGACCTGGGGCACGTTGTCCTCGGGCAGCGAGAACATCACGCTGATGGGCTCGATCTGGGTGATCACCGCCACGCCGGCGGTATCGCTGGCGTGCACGATGTTGCCCGGGTCCACCGGGCGCAGGCCCACGCGCCCGGCGATGGGCGAGGTCACGCGCGTGTAGTCGAGCTGCAGCTTGGCGCTGTCGATGCCGCCCTGGTCGGCCTTGATGGCGCCCTCGTACTGGCGCACCAGCGACTCCTGGGTGTCGAGTTGCTGCCGGGCAATGGAGTCCTGCTCGAACAGCGTGCGGTAGCGAGTGAGGTCCACGCGCGCGTTGGCGAGCAGCGCCTGGTCCTTGGCCATCTGGCCTTCGGCCTGGGTGAGCTGCACCTGGAAGGCGCGCGGGTCGATTTCCGCCAGCAGTTCGTTGGCCTTGACGATCTGCCCCTCGCGGAACAGCACGCGCAGCAACTGCCCGTCCACCCGGCTTTTCACCGTCACCGTGGCGAGAGGCGTCACCGTTCCCAGGGCGCTGAGATACACGTTCACGTCGCCGATCGTGGCCTTGGCCACCAGCACCGAGGTGGGCGCGCCGCCCGGGCCGCCCGGACCGCGGCGGCCGGCCTGCTGGACGTCCTCGGCCGCGGGCTTGCGAAACCAGATGAACCAGGCCGCCACGGCGACAATGACAATCGCGATGAGCACCCACACCCAGGCACGGCCAAGCTGCCGCGATGGAGGGCCAAGGGAAAGGGGCTGCCTGCTGCGCGGCGGAATGGTCATGGTCCGGCGTGGCGTCGGTGGGGCGGAGGGATTGGGGGTGGCAAGGTCGGATTATCCGGGGGGAATGTTAGCGGGCAACGAGGCTTTTGTAACGGATCGTATCAGCAGCCTGTTAAAGCAACAGTGCGCAGCCACAGCGGCAGTGGCGGCATCTCCTGCCCCCGGCGTTCCGCCGTCTTGGAGAGCGCGGAGGAGTTGGAGGGTTCCGCTATAATCGGCCGGCCTGCGCTGCTGAGGGCCACAGAACTCATGGCGGCCGCGCTCGCCGCCGCGCAGGACCGGGGCCTGGCCCCGTCTCCCTCAGGAGGGCTATGCTGAAACTGTTCGGCGGCAAACCCGACCATCCCATGGCCGGGCTGAAAGAGGCCAAGAGCATTCTGCACAACGTGCAGAACCACGATGCCGTGAAGGCCGTCGAGGAGCTGTCGCACTGGATGGAATCGGTGCGCGGCGTGGAAGGGTTCAGGCCCGACTACCGGGCGCAGTTGCTGCTGCTCATCGACGACACGGCGCAGATCTACGTGCGCCGCCTGCAGCGCGAGTACCTGTCTTCGGCGCGCCTGTCGCGTTTCCAGGAACAGCGCCTGTGGACCGCCATTCACGGCTACTGGAACCAGTCCGCGCTGTCCTTCGCCTCCTGCCTCGAACTGTACGCGGGCGGCGGCAGGGGCGTGGAATCGCTCAAGAGCAGCCTGCCGCTGCTCGCGGTGCGCGCGCTGCGCTGCCTGGCGGCGCAAATCAAGTGGCAATACATCCGCTACGGCCCCTTCGAGGGCACGCCCTGGGGCCGCGTGGCCAAGGTGTATGCCTTCGCCGAATCGAACAAGATCGCCGCCGCCAAGGTGGTGGTGCATCCGGGCGTGGCCGGGCTGCCGGGCGAATCCTCGCCGGAAAAGGAATTCGTCAAGGCGGTGATGCTGGCGGCGGCCTCGCCCGACACCCTGCTGCCGGCGGAAATCGAATTGGCCGAGCGCCTGATCGCCGGTTTCGCCGACTCGTTCAAGCAGTCGCTCGAGCAGCAGCCCGACATCGCCTACTGGATCGACCTCGCCACCGACCGCGCCCCGCTGCGCCTGGCGCGCCCGCCCCAGCATGCCCCCACGCTGCGTTTTTTCGCCGCCGGCAGCGCCGCTCAGGAGGCGGAAAAGCTGGCCAAGTCCATCGAATCGGGCCACATGGTGCCGGCCAACCTCAACCTGGGCGGAAGCTACGAGTCCGACATGGTGCTCGACGTGCTGCGCCACCTGCTGGTGTACTGGTCGCCCAAGTTCCCCGAACGCCGACACCCGCGCCACCGCGTGAAGTCGCGCCTGCTGGTGTCGCCGGGGTACGAAGGCGTCATGGCAGAACTGGGCTCGTCGCTCGACTTCGACGCGAGCCGCATCGAGAACTGGATTGTCGAGGACGTGAGCGCCGGCGGCTTCGGCGCCGTCATCCCGCAGTTCAAGGGCGACTGGCTGAAGGTCGGAGCGCTGGTGGGACTGCAGCCCGAGGGCGGCAACAACTGGGTGATCGGCATCGTCCGGCGCCTGGTGCGCGAGACGGCGCAGCAGGGCAACGTGGGCATACAGAGCCTCGGCCGCACCTCCGCGCTCATCGGCCTGAAGACCAAGGACTCCCCCGACGATCCCCAAGCCGCCCTGCTGCTCAACCCTTCGCTGGACGCGCTGGACGCGCAGGTGCTCGCCACGCCCAACACCCACGAGCCGGGGCGCAGCTTCGAGTTCGAATTCGGCGGCAAGAAGGTGATGCTGCTGGCGGCGAAGGTGGAGGAGCGCGGCGACGACTTCGAGCTCATCCGCGGGAAGCAGATGATCCAGGATACGGGAGAGTAAGGCCCGAAGCGAAGCGGAGGGGCTTCAACTAAGCCGCGAGCTTGATCGGTTCCACCTTCGGTCGGCGTTTCTTCGACTCCCGCCACAGATCGTAGGCCAGTTGCATCCGCAGCCAGGTTTCTGCCGACACACCCAACGCGTCGGCTAGCCTCAGCGCCATATCCGCGCTAATGGCTGCCCTGCCATTTACCACGCGTGAAAGGGCTACACGGGAAACCTTGAGCTTCCGCGCAAATTCACTCACCGTCATTTCGGCGAGGACGGTGTCTTGTAGAACCTCGCCCGGGTGGGGAGGATTGTGCATTCTCGCCATGTTCAAATCCTCAGTGATAATCCTGGTAGTCAACCAGCACCGCGTCCTCACCTTCAAAGGTGAAAGTCAGTCGCCAGTTGGCGCTTACCCAGACCGACCAATGGCCTCTCGCGCCCTTTAGGGGGTGCAACTTCCAGCCCGGCAAATCCATGTCCGACGCGTGGCTGGCCGCGTCGAGCATGCCAAGCTGCAATCGAAGTCGGCTGACATGCTGCGGTTGGATGCCCGACTTCGATCCCGTCCTGAAAAGCCTTTCCAGGCCCTTGTGGCGGAATGTTTTGATCACGATAAAGTGTATCGCATAGAGATACAATAATCAAGCCGCACCGCCGTTTTCTGGCGTACACTGCGAAGATGAAACCTTCGCGCCTGAAAATCCTTGCATTGCTCAGTGTGTCTTTGTTCGGTGTCCCCGCGCATGCCGCTGAGGCATTGCGCCCGCTGTGGGAAGCCGGCGCCGGGGTGGCCGTGTTGTCGCTTCCCGATTATCGCGGCTCGGCCAGGCAGCGCAGCTATGCATTCCCCATTCCCTATTTTGTCTATCGCGGCGAGGTGCTGCAGATCGATCGGGAAAAGGTGCGGGGCCTGATGTTCAAGTCCGAGCGATGGGAACTGGACGTCAGCCTGAACGGCTCGGTGCCGGTGCGCAGCAACGACGACCCCGCCCGGCAGGGCATGCCCAACCTCGCCCCGACGCTGGAACTGGGGCCGCAGGTGAGCTACAAGTTCGCCGACAACGACCGTTACCGGCTGCAATTTCAGTTCCCGGTGCGCAAAGTGGCGGCGGTGAAGCACGGCATCCATGACGAGGGCTGGCTGGCCAATCCGCTGCTCAACCTGGACATCAAGGACGTCGGTCCGGGCCGCGGCTGGAACCTCGGCCTGGCCGGCGGGCCGTTGTGGGCGGATGCGCGCTATCACCAATACTTCTATGGCGTCGATCCAGCCTATGCCACGCCGAGCCGGCCGGCTTACACGGCGAGCGGCGGCTACAGCGGAATGCGCTTCGTCGCGTCGCTGTCCAAGCGATTTCCGAACATATGGGTGGGCGGGTTCGTGCAGGCTTACGACCTGCACGGCACGGCCTTCGACAACAGCCCGTTGCTTCAGCGCAAGACTTCCTATGCGGCGGGCATCGGGGTGAGCTGGATATTCGGCCGGTCGGAGAAGATGGTGATGTCGAGCGAATGAGATTCTGCAGGTGTCTTCGTCACGGCAGAACTTTTTTCAGCCATTCACCTATGTCGGCGATCTCTTCGGCATTCACCGAGTGGTCCATGCGGTAGTCGTGCCACTCGACCTTGTAGCCAAGCGACTCCAGTACGCGCTTTGATTCCTTGGCTCGCTCCACCCCGATCATCGGATCGTGGATCCCATGAGCCATGAAAATCGGCACGTCGCGGTTCATGGGCGAAGCTTCGGCCTTGAGCTTGTCCGCCATGGGCAGGTAGGTCGACAGCGCCATGATGCCGGCGAGGCGCTCGGGGTGGCGCAGGGCGGTCTGGAAGGCAATGGCGCCGCCCTGGGAGAAGCCAGCGAGCACCAACCGCATCGCCGGGGTGCCTCGCGACTTCTCGCGCGCGATAAGGGTTTCAATTTGTTGCTGCGCCGCTTGTATCCCGGCTTCATCTTGCCGCCCGTCTCCGTATGCGTCGTACCAGGCGCGCATTTCCATGCCCATGTTGATGGTCACGGGCCGAACGGGCGCGTTGGGGAAGACGAAACGGATGGGCGAGGGCGGCAGGTCGAGTTCGGGGACGATGGGCTCGAAGTCGTGGCCGTCGGCGCCCAGGCCATGCAGCCAGATGACGCTTGAGGTGGGATTGGGGCCGGTCTCAATCTCGATGCATTCAAGCAGGGCCATGACGACTCCTAGGACTGGGGTTTGGGTCGAATCGCCGACTTGGGCCGGAAAGCCTTGATCACGTCTTCATTGGTTTCGATGTACGGCCCGCCGATCAAATCGATGCAGTAGGGCACAGCGGCAAAGATACCGGGAACTATGGACTTGCCCTCGGCATCCTTCAACCCTTCAAGGGTTTCGCGTATTGATTTCGGCTGCCCAGGCAGGTTGATGATGAGCGATTTCTTGCGGATCACCGCCACCTGCCGGGAAAGAATTGCCGTCGGCACGAACTCCAGGCTGATGCGCCGCATCTGCTCACCGAACCCGGGCATGACCCGGTCCGCCACGGCCAGTGTCGCCTCTGGCGTGAGATCCCGCGGTGCCGGCCCCGTTCCGCCGGTGGTGAGCACCAGATCGCAACCTTCCTTGTCCACCAAGTTGACCAGCGTGGCTTGAATGAACTCTTGCTCGTCGGGAATGAGGCGGCGCTGTGCTTTCCAGGGGCTGGTGAGCGCGCGTCCAAACCACTCCTCAAGCGCGGGCAGGCCCTCGTCCTTGTACACCCCGCCCGAGGCGCGGTCGCTGATGGACACCAGCCCGATGTGCAGCGCACGCTCGCTCATGGCGCCTCGTCTCCGCCTGCAGGCCCGGTGTTGTCCTTGTCTTCCATCAGTCCGCGGATCAGCTTGAACAGGTCGCGATAGTGCTTCGGCGGGCGGTTCTGCTGGCGCTCCAGGCGCGCCTCGCGCGCCTGGTTGCGCAGCGCCTGCCAGTTCACCTGGGCGCCGCGCGCGCCCAGCTCGAGGGCGAACTCCTGTGCCGCGTTTTCGTCCTCCACCAGCCGGTCGCGCCAGCGCTCCACGCGGTGCAGCAGGGCGGTGTGCGTGCTCGACTGGCCGTCCCATTCCTGCAGCTTGTCACGGATGGGTTGCGGGTCCACGGATCGCATCAGCCGGCCGATGTACTGCAGGTGGTGGCGGCGCGCCTCGCGCTTGGAAAGGATGTGCGTTTCCAGCACCGCGTCGCGCAGATCCTCGGGCAGGTTGAGCGCGTCCACCTGCGCACGGTTCAATTCGGTCAGCCGTTCGCCCAGCGCCTGCAGGTCATGCATGTCGCGTTTGCGGCGGGTCTTGCTGATTTCCGGGGAGTCTTCCTGCATGGTGTGATGGTGGACGGCGGGGGGGGATGAAACGGTGACTGCTATGATACCGGCTTCCCCGCCTCCGCACCCCCCAGGAACCATGTCCCAGGACCGCTCGCGCTTTTCCTACCCCCTTTCCACTCTCGAATCCATCGCCGCCGACGTGCTGGCGCGGGCGCGCGAGCAGGGCGCCAGCGATTGCGAGGTGGAGGCGTCGGAAGGTTTCGGACAGACCGTGTCGGTGCGCAAGCAGGAGGTGGAGAACATCGAGTACAACCGCGACAAGGGCGTGGGCGTGACGGTGTACGTGGGCAAGCAGAAAGGCCACGCCAACTCCTCGGACTTCTCGGCCCAGGCTGTGCGCGACACCGTGGACAAGGCCATCACCATCGCGCGCTTCACCGCCAGCGACGAGGCGGCGGGCCTCGCCGATGCCGCGCTCATGGCCACCGCGGCCGACCGCCGCGACCTCGACCTGTTCCATCCCTGGGACCTGCCCGTGGACGAGGCCATCAGCATCGCCCGCGACTGCGAGGCCGCCGCCTTCCGGCTCGACAAGCGCATTGTCAATTCCGACGGCGTGAGCGTGTCCTCCCAGCAGTCGCAGTTCGTGCTGGCCAACAGCAACGGCTTCATGGCCGGCTTCCCCACCTCGCGCCACTACCTGGCCTGCGCCGTCATCGCCGAAGAGAACGGCAAGATGGAGCGCGACGACTGGTACGCTTCCGAGCGCAATGCCCGCGACCTGCCTTCCGCCGAGGCGGTGGGCGACTACGCCGGCCGCCGCGCGCTGGCGCGGCTGCGCGCCCGCAAGATCGCCACCACCAGCGTCCCGGTGCTGTTCGAGGCGCCGGTGGCCAACGGCCTGCTGTCGCATTTCGTTTCGGCGGTGTCGGGCGGCAGCCTGTACCGCAAGGCCACGTTCATGGTCGACAGCCTGGGCAAGCAGGTGTTTTCGCAGCAGGTCAACATCGTGGAGCGGCCCCACCTGCCGCGCGGCCAGGCCAGCACGTGGTTCGACGACGACGGCGTGGCCACGCGCGACCGCGACGTGGTGCGCGCGGGCGAGCTGCGGGGCTACTTCCTGTCGGCCTATTCGGCGCGCAAGCTCGGCATGCAGACCACCGGCAACGCCGGCGGCAATTACAACCTCATCCTCGAACCTGGGAAAAGCGCCGGCCAGTCGGACCTGCCAGGGCTCATCCGCACCATGCGCCGCGGGCTGCTGGTCACCGAGCTCATGGGGCAGGGCATCAACCTGGTGACGGGAGACTACTCGCGCGGCGCGGCCGGCTACTGGATCGAGAACGGCGAAATCGCGCATCCCGTCGAGGAGATCACCATCGCCGGCAACCTGCGCGACATGTTCCGCTCCATCGCCGCCATCGGCAGCGACGTGCTGGTGCGCGGCTCGCGCTCCTGCGGTTCCATCCTGATCGAGAGCATGAAGGTGGCGGGCAACTGAGCGCCGCCTTTCCGATGAGGACGCGCGAGATGCACTCCAACTGACCATGTTGCGCCGCCTGCTGCAGTCGGCGGCGCGCGACCGGGCGCGCCGCCTGAACGGCCGCGGCATCGGCGAGTGGCAGCGCGGCGATCTGCCCGCCGCCGAGCGCACCCTGCGCGCGGCGCTGAAGAAGGGTGGTCAGGCCGGCACCGCGGCGAACCTGGGCATGGTGCTGGCGGCACAGGGACGTCCCGACGAGGCGCTGGTCCTGCTGCGCCGGGCCGTGGAACTCGACCCCGGCCACGCCGGCGCGCGCATCAACCTTGCCGCGCTGCTGCACCAAGGCGGTGCCGTTACCGAGGCCGTGCAGCACCTGCGCGAGGCGCTGCGCATCGATCCCGGCAATTCCACGGCGCGCGCCAACCTGCTCAAGCCGCTCATGGACCTGTGCGACTGGCCCGGCGTTGAGGCCGAGGTGCGGCGCCTGCGCGACGAGGCCGAGGCCGCCGGAGGGCAAGCCGGCTCGGAGGCGTGGGCCGACGCCATTCTGCCCTTCGAGTCGCTGCTGCTGCCGTTTACGCCGTCGTTCCAGTTGCGCGTGGCGCGACGCCACGCGGCGCGGTATGCGGCGGCCGTCGAGCCGCTGCCGCGGCCTGCCGCCGCTGCCGGGAGCACGGGCGGGCGCCTGCGCATCGGCTACCTGTCGGCTGATTTTCACGACCACGCCACGGCGCACCTCGCCGCCGGGCTGTTCGCCGCGCACGACCGGACGCGTGTGGAGGTGGTGGCCTATTGCATCGACGCGCCGCAAGCGGTGAGCTACGGCGGGGGCGAGGCCTATCGCCGTCGCATCGTGCAAGGCTGCGACCGCTTCGTCGACGCCACGGCCTCCTCCAGCCGCGACCTGGCGAGGCGCATCGCCGCCGACGGCATCCACGTCCTGGTGGACATGAAGGGCTACACCGGCGGCAGCCGTCCCGAAGTGCCGGCCATGCGGCCGGCGCCGCTGCAGGTGAGCTTTCTCGGCTATCCCGGCACCATGGGAGCGGAGCTCATGGACTACCTGATCGCCGACCGCGTGGTGATCGCGCCCGGCACCGAGGACTGCTATAGCGAAGCGCTGGCCTTCATGCCGGGCAGCTATCAGGTCAATGATCGGCAGGCCGTGGCCGAGGCGCCGGGACGCGCCGCTTGCGGGTTGCCGGAACAGGGTTTCGTGTTTTGCTGCTTCAACCAGTTGTACAAGATCGACGCCAGCGTCTTCGCCGCCTGGATGCGCATCCTCGCCGCGGTACCCGGCAGCGTGCTGTGGCTGCTCGCGGGCCAGGCCGTGGCCCAGGAACGGTTGCGCGCCGCCGCCGCGGCGGCGGGCGTGGATCCGGGCCGGCTGGTGTTCGCACCCTACGCCGCCAAGGCCGCGCACCTCGCCCGCCATGCCCACGCCGACCTGTTCCTGGACACGCTGGCGGTGAACGCGCATACCACGGCCAGCGATGCACTATGGGCGGGCGTGCCGGTGCTCACCTCTCCCGGCCGGACCTTTGCCTCGCGTGTGGGCGCGAGTCTGCTCACCGCCCTGGAGCTGCCCGAGGGCGTCGCGTCCGACCTGGATGACTATGAGCGCAGCGCCATCGCGCTCGCCGATGGCGGTCCGCGCCTGGCCGACCTGGGCGCGCGCCTCGCGGCCAACCGCGCCACGCATTCGCTGTTCGACACCGCGGCCTACGCCCGGGCGCTGGAAGGCGCTTTTGCGCGCATGTGGAGCGAGCATTGCCAGGGCCGGCGGCCGACTTCGTTTCAAGTCTGAAGGCTGGCTGTCGCAAAGGCCGCACGCCGGTTTTCGACAGGGTTCCCCCAAAAGCGCGCCGCCTTCTATTCAACCATCTGCGTCCGGGGCTACAATGCCCCGAGAAGCTTTTTTAAAACTCAAAAATGGAGGGGAATCCATGAGCATGGAAAGACGTTCGTTCCTGAAAAAGGCCGGTGTCGGCTTGGCGGCCGGTGCCGCGGCCGGCGCAAGTTCCGCTCCGGCCCTGGCGCAGCAGGCGGTCAGCGGAGGACCCACGGTCAGCTGGCGCCTTGCCTCGAGCTTCCCCAAGAGTTTGGACACGCTGATGGGCGCGGCCGAGCTGATTGCCCGCCGCGTGTCGGAAGCGACCGGGGGCAAGTTCACCATCAAGGTGTTCGCCGCAGGCGAACTGGTCCCCGCGCTCTCGGTGGTGGACGCGGTCCAGAACTCCACGGTGGAATGCGCGCATACCGCGGGCTACTATTTCTTCGGCAAGGACCCCACTTTTGCCTTTTCTGCCGCCATTCCCTTCGGCCTGAATTCACGCCAGCACAATGCCTGGATATATCACGGCGGCGGTCTTGCCCTGGTGCGCGAGTTCTTGAAGGATTACAACATCATCAGCTTCCAGGCCGGCAACACGGGCGCCCAGATGGGCGGCTGGTTCAGGAAGGAGATCAAGACCGTAGGCGATCTCAAGGGACTGAAAATGCGCATCGGCGGAACCGGTGGGCTGGTGATGCAGGCCCTGGGCGTGGTGCCGCAACAGATCGCCGGCGGCGACATCTACCCCGCGCTGGAAAAAGGCACCATCGACGCGGCCGAGTGGGTCGGACCCTACGACGACGAGAAGCTGGGCTTCTACAAGATCGCCAAAAATTACTACTATCCCGGCTGGTGGGAGGGCGCGACCGGCTTCGACCTGTTCGTCAACCTCAAGGCATGGGAAGCGCTGCCCAAGGAATACCAGTCCATCCTCGAGTCCGCCTGCGCGGAGGCCAACGTCGACGCCCAGGCCAAGTATGACGCGGTCAACCCGGGCGCGCTGAAAAAGCTCATCGCCAACGGCGTCAAGTTGCAGTCGTTCTCGCCCGAGATCATGGCCGCCGCCTACCAGGCCTCGCAGAAGGTATACGACGACATCGCCAAGACCAACGCCAAGTTCAAGAAGATCTACGAGCCCTGGAAGGCCTTCGTCGCGGAGCAGGTGCAGTGGTTCCAGGTCGCGGAGAACCGCTTCGACAACTTCATGATCGGCGCCCAGCGGGCGGCGCAGCGCGCGGCGAAGAAGTAACCGGCATCTTGCGGGATCGGCCCGGAAACGAGGACAGGCAAGTGCTCAGGCCTTGCCGTGTCCCCCGGAAGCGCCCGCGCGCGTTCCAGGCGCGGCCGCTTTTGCCGGACCCCGCGGAGTAGGACATGGGTCCCGAGCACATTCTCGAAACCGACCGCTTGAGCAAGGAATTCAGGGGGTTTACGGCGGTGGACAAGGTGACGCTCAGGGTCCGGCGCGGCTCCATACACGCGCTGATCGGCCCGAACGGGGCGGGCAAGACCACCTGCTTCAACCTGCTCACCAAGTTTCTCAAGCCCACATCGGGTCGCATTCTGTTCAATGGCGAGGACATCACCCGCGACGCCCCGGCCCACATCGCCAAGCGCGGCATCATCCGCTCGTTCCAGATCTCGGCCGTGTTTCCGCATCTCACCGTGCTCGAGAACGTGCGCGTGGCGCTGCAGCGCAAGCTCGGCAACTCCTTCCATTTCTGGCGCAGCGAGCGCGTCCTCGACAGGCTCAACGCGCGCGCCATGGAATTGCTGGCGGCCGTGGACCTGGAGCCGTATGCCGGCCACGTCACGGCCGAAATCAGCTATGGCCGCAAGCGCGCCCTCGAAATCGCCACCACGCTGGCCATGGAGCCCGAGTTGATGCTGCTCGACGAGCCGACCCAGGGCATGGGCCTGGAGGACGTGGAACGCATCCGCCAATTGATCAAGAAGGTGGCCGCCCAGCGCACCGTGCTCATGGTCGAGCACAACATGAGCGTGGTCGCCACGCTGGCCGATACCATCACGGTCCTGCAGCGCGGCGCCACCCTGGCCGAGGGCCCGTACGCCGAGGTGTCGAAGAATCCGGCGGTCGTCGAGGCCTACATGGGCAGCGCGCAGGCCACGCTGGGCGGGCACTGATGGCCGAACCCTTCCTGGAGGTTCGCGACCTGCATGCCTGGTACGGCGAGTCGCATGTCCTGCACGGCGTCAATTTCCACGTCGACGACGGCGAGGTGGTGGCGCTGCTGGGGCGCAACGGCGCCGGCCGCACCACCACCATGCGCGCCATCATGGGCATGACCGGCAGCCGCAGGGGGTCCATCCGCATCCGCGGGACGGAATCCATCGGGCTGGCCACGCACCGCATCGCGCGCCTGGGCCTGGGCTATTGTCCCGAGGAGCGGGGCATATTCGCCGGCCTGTCGGCGCAGGAGAACCTGCTGCTGCCCCCGGTCATCGCCGCCGGCGGCATGTCCCTGGACGAGATCTATTCCATGTTCCCCAACCTGAAGGAGCGCGCGCGCAGCCAGGGCACGCGCCTTTCCGGCGGCGAGCAGCAGATGCTGGCGGTGGCGCGGATACTGCGCACCGGGGCGCGCCTGCTGCTTCTGGACGAGATGACCGAGGGGCTGGCGCCGGTCATCGTGCAGAAGCTCGGCGAACTGGTGTCGGACCTGCGCACCAAGGGCTATACCATCGTGATGGTGGAGCAGAATTTCCGCTTTGCCGAACCCCTGGCCGACCGCTTTCTCATCATGGAGCACGGCGCCATCCTGAACGAGTTTTCCCGCGTGGAATTGCCCGCGCACCTGGAGGAGGTTCACCAATACCTGGGCGTTTAGCCCGGATTTGGCATTTAACGCAGCACCCGCACAGGAGGACATCGATGAACAAGATCAGCAAAACGACGACCGCGCGCGCGCTCGCGCTGAGCGCACTGCTGGGCGTTGCCGGCGCGGCCCAGGCCCAGATATCGGGCAACGTCATACGCATCGGCATCATCACCGACATGTCCAGCGTGTACGCCGACATCGACGGGCCCGGCGCCGTCGAAGCCATGCGCATGGCCGTGGACGAGGTTGGCGGCGCGGTCAACGGCAAGAAAATCGAGATCCTCTCCGCCGATCATCAGAACAAGGCCGACGTGGCCGCCACCAAGGCGCGCGAGTGGTTCGACCAGCAGGGGCTGGACATGCTGATCGGCGGCACCAACTCCGGCACCGGCCTGTCCATGGCCACCGTGGCCGCGGAGAAGAAGAAGCCCTTCCTGGTGGTGGGCGCGGCCACTTCGGCGCTGACCGGCGCGCAGTGCACCCCCTATACCGTGCACTGGGCCTATGACACCGTGGCGCTGGCCAAAGGCACGGGCAATGCCGTGGTCAAGGCCGGAGGAAAGACCTGGTTCTTCCTCACCGCCGACTACGCTTTCGGCAGCGCGCTGCAGGCTGACACCACGGCGGTCCTGACGGCCGCAGGCGGCACGGTGGTGGGGTCGGTGCGGCACCCGCTGGGCGCGAGCGACTTTTCCTCGTACATGCTGCAGGCCCAGTCGAGCAAGGCGCAGATTCTGGGCCTCGCCAACGCCAGCGGCGACACCATCAACTCCATCAAGGCGGCCAAGGAGTTCGGCGTCACCAAGACCATGAAACTGGCCGGGCTGCTGGTGTTCATCAACGACATCCACTCGCTGGGGCTGGACACGACGCAGAACATGTACCTCACCGACAGCTGGTACTGGAATCGCGACGCGGAAGCGCGCGCCTGGGCCCGCAAGTTCTTCGACAAAATGAAGCGCATGCCGTCCTCGCTGCAGGCGGCCGACTATTCGGCCACCAAGCAATACCTGGCGGCGGTGAAGGCCACGGGCACCGACGACGCCGACAAGGTGCTCGCCTACCTGCACAAGGCCAAGATCAACGACGTCTTCGCCAAGGGCGGCTACATCCGCCCGGACGGGCGCATGGTTCACGACATGTACCTCATGCAGGTGAAGGCGCCGGCCGAGTCCACCGAGCCCTGGGACTACTACAAGGTCGTCGACACCTTCAAGGGCGAGTCGGCGTGGACGAGCAAGGCCGAAACCAAGTGCCCGCTCTGGAAATAACCGCGACGCGGGCTTAAGGCGGCCCGTCCCCCGCGCCGCGAATCGGGGGGGCGGGCCGCGCGAACGGGAGATCGCGTGACCGAAATCTTCGGCATTCCCATCCAGGCCTTTCTCGGGCAGTTGCTGCTCGGGCTGGTCAATGGCTCCTTCTACGCGCTGCTCAGCCTGGGCCTGGCGGTGATTTTCGGCCTGCTGGGCATCATCAATTTCACCCACGGCGCGCTGTACATGATCGGCGCCTACATCGCGTGGCTGAGCCTTGAAAAGCTCGGCTTGAACTACTGGTGGGCGCTGCTGGTGGCGCCGCTGGTGGTGGGCGCGCTCGGCATCGCCATCGAGCGCGGCCTGCTGCGCGTGCTGTACAAGCTCGACCCCCTGTATGGCTTGCTGCTCACCTTCGGCCTGGCGCTGATTTTTGAAGGCGTTTTCCGCGATCAGTTCGGCGTGTCGGGGCAGCAATACCAGGTCCCCGCGCTGCTGCGCGGATCCACCGACCTCGGCTTCATGACCCTGCCCAACTACCGCGCCTGGGTGGTGGTGGCGTCGCTCGCCGTGTGCCTGGGCACCTGGTTCCTGATCGAGAAAACCAGCCTGGGCGCCACCCTGCGCGCGGGCACCGAAAATCCGCGCCTGGTTCAGGGCTTCGGCATCAACGTGCCCATGATGATCACGCTCACCTACGCGGCCGGCGCCGGCCTTGCCGCCCTGGCCGGGGTGCTCGCGGCGCCGGTCATCCAGATCACGCCGCTGATGGGATCGAATCTCATCATCGTGGTCTTCGCCGTGGTGGTCATCGGCGGCATGGGCTCCATCCTCGGCTCCATCGTCACCGGCCTCGTGCTCGGCATGGTGGAGGGCCTGACCAAGGTGTTTTATCCCGAGGCCTCGAACATCGTGGTCTTCGTCATCATGGCCGTGGTGCTGATGTTCCGGCCGGCCGGCCTGTTCGGCAAGGAGGCCTGATGAGCGTGGTCGGCGCAGTGGGCCCGTCGGCGCGCATGGCGCGCATCGGCCGCATGGCCTGGGCGGCCGGGCTGCTTTTCCTCATCCTCGCGCCCTTCATCGGCGTGTACCCGATTTTTCTCATGAAGGCCATGTGCTACGCCATGTTCGCGTGCGCCTTCAACCTGTTGCTGGGCTACACCGGCCTGCTGTCCTTCGGCCATGCGGCGTTCATGGGCTCGGCCGCCTATGCCACCGGCTGGCTGGTGCGCAGCGCGCACTGGTCGCCGGAGGCGGGCATCGTGGCCGGGCCCCTGGTGGCCGCCGCCCTGGGCCTCGTCGTCGGTCTCATCGCCATCCGCCGCCAGGGCATCTATTTCGCGATGATCACCCTCGCCATGGCGCAGATGATTTACTTCATCTGCCTGCAGGCGCCGTTCACCGGCGGGGAGGACGGCCTGCAGGGCGTGCCGCGCGGCACGCTGTTCGGCGTGCTCCCGCTCGACAGCGACCTGACCATGTACTTCGTGGTCCTGGCGGTGTTCGTGGCGGTTTTCCTGGGCATTGTGCGCATCGTGCATTCGCCCTACGGCCAGGTGCTCAAGGCCATCCGGGAAAACGAGCCGCGGGCGATTTCGCTGGGCTACGCGGTAAACCGCTACAAGCTGCTCGCCTTCGTCCTGTCCACCGCCATCGCCGGCCTGGGCGGTTCGATGAAGACCATGGTGCTGGGCTTCGCCACGCTGTCGGACGTGCACTGGTCGCTGTCGGGCGAGGTGATCCTCATGGCCCTGCTGGGCGGCCTGGGCACGTTCGCCGGACCAGCCATCGGCGCCATGATCATCATCGGCCTGCAGGACTTTCTCGCCGACCGCGTGGGCTCCTGGGTCACCGTGATCATCGGCGCGATTTTCGTGTTCTGCGTGCTGCTGTTCCGCCGCGGCATCGTCGGCGAACTGCAGGTCTGGCTGCGCCGCCGTCTGGCGAAGAACGGTTAGTCGCGCAAGGGTCGGGAACTCCGCCCTACTTGCCGGCCGCCGGCGCCTTCGAGGCGCCCCCGCCCATGGCTTTCTCTAGCGCTTTCTCGGCCTCGTCCTGTTCCGAGTTCCCCGATGGAGGCGTCAACTGGCCTCCGGCGGGCGCCGCGGCAGCGGGCGAGCCGGGCGCCTGGCCTGCGGGCGGCTGGTCGCCCTGGCCCGGGCCCGAATCGTCGGCCGGCACCTCGATCTGGATCTTTTTGATGTCGACGTCCACGTCCTTGTCGATGAAGCTGGTCACCAGCCCCGGCCAGAACACCACGATGGCCACCAGCAGCAACTGCAGCCCCACCCAGGGCAGGGCGCCCCAGTAGATGTCCGAGCTCTTCACTCCCTTGGGCGCGATGCCGCGCAGATAGAACAGCGCGAAGCCGAACGGCGGGTGCATGAACGACGTCTGCATGTTCGCGCCCAGCAGCACCCCGAACCAGATCAGGTCGATGCCGAGCTTGGTCGCCACCGGCGCGAGCATCGGAATGATGATGAAGGCGATCTCGAAGAAATCCAGGAAGAACGCCAGCACGAAGCAGAACAGGTTGACGAAGATGAGGAAGCCCACCGCGCCGCCCGGCAGCGAGGTGAGCATGTGCTCGATCCAGGTGTCGCCGTCCACGCCGCGGAACACCAGGCTGAAGACGGTGGAGCCCACCAGGATGAAAATCACCATGGCGGTGATGCGCATGGTGGATTCCATGCCCTGCCACAGCAGGTTCCAGGACAGGCGCCGGTGCAGCGCCGCGAGCGCGATGGCGCCCACCGCGCCCATGGCGCCACCCTCGGTGGGGGTGGCGAGGCCCATGAGGATGGTGCCGAGCACGAGGAAAATCAGCACCAGCGAGGGCACCATGCCCCACAGGATGCGGCCGTACAGCGCCCAGCCGTGCAGGGTGAGCGCGCTCTTGGGCAGCGCCGGCATGGAGTTGGGTTTGAGGATGGACAGCGCGGCAACGTAAATGCAGAACAGCGCCACCTGAACGATGCTGGGGCCGATGGCGCCGGCGTACATGTCGCCCACCGAGCGGCCGAGCTGGTCGGCCAGCACGACCAGCACCAGCGACGGCGGTATGCGCTGGGTGATGGTGCCGGAGGAGGCGCTGACCCCCGTGGCGAGCGTCGTGTCGTAGCCATAGCGCATCATGATGGGCAGCGAGATCATGCCCATGGCGATCACCGAGGCCGCCACCGTGCCGGTGATGGCGCCCAGGATGGCGCCCACGATGATGACCGCGTAGGCGAGGCCCCCGCGCACCGGGCCGAACAGTTGGCCCATGCCCTCCAGCAGGTCCTCCGCGAGGCCGCAGCGCTCCAGCACCGCGCCCATGAAGGTGAAGAAGGGAATGGACAGCAGCAGGTCGTTGGCCATGATGCCGAACACCCGTTCGGGCAGCGCCTGCATCAGCGAGAACTCGAAGTAGTGCGACTGGATGGCGATGAAGCCGAACGAGAGGCCCACCGCTGCCAGCGAGAACGCCACCGGGTAGCCGATGAGCATGAACACCACCAGGGCTCCGAACATGACCGGGGCCATCAGGTCGTGCGGGATCATTGCATCGGCCTTTCGTAATGTAGGTCCGCTTTCATATGGCCGGTGAGCATGGCCGCGCGCTTGATGATTTCCGAAATGCCCTGCAGCACCAGCAGGCCGAAGCCCAGCGGCAGGAATATTTTCACGGGCCAGCGGATGAGGCCGCCGGCGTTGGTGGAGATTTCGTGCCGCACGTAGGATTCCATGAACACCGGCCACGACAGCCAGGTCATGATGAGCACGGCGGGCATGAGGAACAGGATGCCGCCGAGCAGG
>Ga0134124_10000951_pt1 | contig 23231 bp, 20 predicted proteins | sample KB304_FD_96880 | JGI IMG/M metagenome (GOLD analysis project Ga0134124, IMG submission 96880) | Terrestrial soil microbial communities without Nitrogen fertilizer from Kellogg Biological Station, Michigan, USA - KB3-0-4 | ecosystem: Environmental > Terrestrial > Soil > Unclassified ... | reverse complement strand
GCCGATGAACTGTGAGTCTGGTGACCAGAAGGGCAACAGTGCGCCCTCAGTCTGTTCCAGTTTTCGCGCTTCTGAAGAACTCAGCGGTCGGATCCACAAAGAGCTTTCCCCCGACGCATCGGTTGCCGCGAAGGCCAACATCTCCCCATCGGGAGAAAGCGCCATGTACTCGAACGGGTGCCAGTTCCTGTGCAACGTTATGCCGTGCGGCAGGCCGAGGGTGAGCTGTACCGCATTCGGTGGGGACGAATCGGAATGTCGAAATGCATAGAAGAGAGCAATTATTCCGATCGCAACGACTGTTACAATCAGCACCACTTGCGTACGCCGCGAGCGTCGAGAAAACAAGGTACGGGCACCGGGCGGTCTTGCAGCCGATTTATCCGGCCCTTCGAACTCATTCCCTGTCGACATCGCGCGTATGTTACCGCCGAACGGGTCCCGAGCGGTAACAGCTTAGAGCTTGGGCCTGCTTGGCCCACCTTTCATTTTTTTACATGAACTGTTTGCTGCTCACCCGCTGCAACCTTGATGAGATCCGTGACGTCAGCAAAATTGTTTGGCGCTTATACTAAACTTTTTCATGCGCGAAAGCAGTGTCGTGCGATTGATGCCCAGGCGTGCGGCTGCGCCATCGTCCCCACCAACACGTCCCTTACATTCCGTCAGTGTGCGCACGATCTCTTCGCGCTGCTTCTTGTCGTATTGGTCAGCAACAGTTCTTCTGCCATCGAGCGCGTTGATGGTTTCTTTCACTATCCGCGCAATCTCGTCACAGTCCTGAGACGATGCCATCGGCCTTGATTCGTCTATGCAACCTCGGCGTAGTTCTGCGAGCGGCGCCTCGAGTGATCGGCCCCGGGTGAGGATCACGGCGCGCTCGATGAAGTTTGCCAGCTCTCTGACGTTCCCCGGCCAGTCCCATTCCATTAGTGCGCTCATCGTCGCTGACGGTATCGTTTCGATCTGCTTCTCCATCTGCTCTGCAAACTTCTGCGCGAAGTAGCGAGCCAACACGGGAATGTCTTCACGACGCTCACGTAACGGAGGAATGCGAATGGGAAACACGTTCAAACGATAGTAGAGATCGTTGCGAAACTCGCGGCTCCAGATCATCTCTTCAAGGTTGCGGTTCGTGGCTGCCACCAGGCGTACGTCAACTCTCTTTGTGCGCGTGCTGCCCAGCCGCTCGAATTCACGTTCCTGCAAAGCACGCAAAAGCTTCGGCTGGATCTCCAGTGGCACGTCGCCCACCTCGTCCAGAAACAACGTACCCTGATCCGAGAGTTCCAGCCTTCCGATCTTCTGGCTGATGGCCCCGGTGAACGCTCCTTTCTCATGTCCAAACAATTCGCTCTCGAATAGTCCGGTTGGGATGGCCGCACAGTTGAGCTTCACAAAGGTGCGGTTTTTCCGGCGACTGTGATCGTGAATCGCACGCGCGATGAGTTCCTTTCCCGTGCCAGTCTCGCCGAGCAGCAGTACCGTGGAATCACTGGGCGCGACTGTTTGGACCAGCTCCAACACCTGCCTGAGTGCCGGGCTGTCGCCGACAATCTGATCAAAGTTCATCTCGCTGCGTATCTCTTCTTCGAGATAAAGCTTCTCCTGGGCCAACTTATCTTTGAGCTCCGAAATCTGCTGGCACGCAAGAGCGTTCTCTAACGCCAGCGCGATTTGAACGGAAACCCCGCTCAGGAAATCAACCTCATCCTGACTGTAAAGATTTTGCGTGGCCCGAACCAAAGTGAGCGTACCCACAACCCGCTCGCGGCCGGAAAGAGGCAGCATGCATGCTGTGCTGAATTGCTCCTTGAGCAGAGGGTCGCTCTGAAAGTTGGCAAACGCCTGCTCGCGACTTCCGGCCCACGGCTTACGCGTTGTCAGTACGTGGTTCGCAATCGGGCTAGCAACAGGAATTGCGGTTCTCTCGCTGAAGTTGCTCCCCTCTGACCGAAAGTCGAGGGCATAGAGATCGAAGTCACGTTCTTTTGGCCTCTGCAGGAGAATGCACACACCGTCAGCGTCTGTTGCGGTTTTGATTCTTGTGATTACAGCCCTGACGAGGCCCCGAAGTTCCTGGTTCGAAACGCTGTCACTGGCCAGGTCCAGCAATAATTTCAATCGCCTCGTGTCGCGCTGCGACTCAAGGTGCAGACCCTCACTGTTACCAGCGATCACGGATTGGCGCAGATCGCGACGCGCTTGCAAGGACAGCACGTTGGCTCCGACGGGAAACCTGCTCCCGTCCACTTTGTGCGGAGGAGAATCAGTCATTCCCGCAGTGCCAGCCAAAGCCGTATTCATTTTCATCCGTCCTTTCGTAAGCCTTGCGTAGTGATTGTGCGGTCAGTTTCACTCTGCGCCAACTTCAAAAGAGTGATGGGTTGCGCAAAAACGGAAGGCTTCGTGATCTCTTTGGAGTCCCTGAAGAAGCTCTTTCGGGGGCGGAATTTCTCAAACTCTGGTCGTGGTTTCATGAATGAAATTACGAATCGGCATTCGTAATTTGCTCCGTGATGGTGAGAATTCAGTGGAACACGATGGAATGCATGTTGCTAAAACGTATGCGAAAACGAGAGGTACGACACTGTGTCGATCTCGCATGATGAAATGACAATAAGGAGCATACATGAGAAGGAGAAGTAGAAATTTTCATTTAGTAGCGCTGGCGCTTATTCTTTCGCTGGCAGGCGTCGCATTGGCCCAGGAGAACCCAACGGGCGAACGTGTCGGACTAAACGCATCCGCTAACACTCGCACGGTGCCTGACGGACAGAAGTTGAAGGTCAGAGGCATCATCATCAAAAGCAATGCGGACTCGTTCACACTACGCGAGCCAGATGGAACCGAGACTGTCGTGGCTTTGACTGATAAGACAAACATCAAGGCCGCTAAGAAAAACTGGTTCCGCCAGTATAAGGCCGCAGGCGCGAGTTCCATGTTGCGCGGTCTTCAGTTGGAGGCAGAAGGAAGAGGAAACCAGGCCGGTGAACTGGTCGCGGCAAAGATACGCTTCGATGAACGAGACTTCAAAACCGCGCAGGCCCTCGAGGCCCGTGTTGACCCGGTCGAGACGCTTGCAACGTCAACAAAAGTGCTGGCGGAATCTAACCAGCAACGCATCTCGGCAGCAGAGGAGAACGCTGAAAGACTCTCCGGACAAGTAACTGAATTGAGCGCTGTAGCCGCTGCCGCCAATGACGCGGCGGGCCGCGCACAGGCGAGCGCCGATCGCGCGCAGGCAACGGCCAACAACGCCAGTGACCGGATCAACGCGATCGATGATTACGAACTGTTACAGACCTTTACAGTCCACTTCCGCTCGGGCAAAGCTGACCTGTCACCCGAAGCAAAAGCGGAGATCGATGCCGCGGCAGCCAAGGTGCAGGACGATAACCTGAAAGGCTGGGTTATTGAGATTGTGGGTTATGCGGATTCGATCGGCAAGACGGCCCGCAACCGCTCGTTGAGTGAACGCAGAGCCGACGCGGTAATCAACTATCTCGTCACCACATATAACTTACCTTTGCGCCGCCTGGTCCAACCGTTCGGGTACGGTTCACTGAATCCTGTGGCGGACAATGCCACGGACGAGGGCCGCGCTCTGAACCGGCGCGTTGAGATTAAGGTTCTGGTCAACAAAGCTCTCTCTTCGCAGGCCGGCGGATAAAAACGCTAACTCATCCCATGGACCAAACGTGGGTGCGGACGCAATTCGCGCCCACATTCTTTCTCCGAATGTTCGTGACTTTACGAAGTCTTCGTGAAAACACGAAGGCGAAGGAGTTGATTCACGCCGCTATTTCAACACAACTGACCGGAACGCCTGTTGCACTGATCACGAGCGGCATAGATATAAGGATCGTAATCATGATGATTCAACAGCAACAGGTCCAGGCAACAATTGACAACGCGCTACTCGCCGTTCCGTCATCCACAGATGAACCAGGAGTTTCTGAAGCTCTGCGAGAGATCGTTCTGCGACACCGGGTTTGCTACGAGGTGTGGCCGGAGTGGTCAGGTTGCGGCGGGCGTGCAAGGCGTATCGGTTACTGTGTCACGATTTGCGGTGTGAACGATCGAGTTGACTGCGGACGCGGTCATCACGTGCCTGGTTGTCCACACTGCGGTTTAACTTACGATGAGATATGCAAAATCGCTGAACGGATCACGCTGAAAGAGCAGCCGGATTGCCGGTTTGAAATTGAGCCCTTTGACCGTGCGTGGCACATCGCACCAAGACAGCGTTGGTCGCGCAACGAAATCATAGTGAACATTAAGATACTGCACAGCCACAACGTTGACTCCCCGGTGAACGAGTCGCAGGAGCATTGTTTGAAGGAGCTGCGGGTAGAACTAAAGAAGCTTGGCGTGCGCGAGGGTGTGTGGCAAACGGCAAAGGTGGCGGCGTCTCAGTTATAGGAGTCGAGAGAAGAAGGTGAAGCATTGTTCTTTCAAGTGGCGCCGCGGCGGTGTCAACAGCTTCAAATAAACTCATCGGCATCTCCCGGGCATACCTTTATAATTCCTTTTGGAACAAATCCGGCATCCCGGTGGTGATTCCTATATGCATCCTCACTGCTTATTCGAGCTCCGTTCCAGCTTGCTCAAAAGTCGGATTATTCGCCGACTTTTGGGGCAAACGCCACTTCTGCCCCAAAAATCAATTTGACTGATTCGACTGGTATTCAGCGAGGATAAGTATTTCCGAAAGATTGGTTGTAATCAGGAAACCGCAAACTGTAGGTTTCAGTCTATATGTAGGTACGAATTTGATAACTCGGAGAAATACCACTCCCCCTGTTGAAGTCGGGCGCTCATCGTCATTTGTTTTCGGCGGTCCGTCCTTTGCGAAACACTCTCGCTCGTCCTATTGGACTGAAAGTCGGAGGATCGCCATCAGCATGCCCACAATGTGTAACAATGTCGACTTCCCTGCTCCCGACGGAGCCATGATCGACACAAACTCACCCGGCTTGATGTCGAGATCAATCCGCCGCCAGCACGGATTTTTGCCAGTTCTCGGATTCGTGGTGGCCGAGGAATCGGATATGAGTTCGAAAAACTCCGCTTGATCGTTTCGCTCGCGGAACTCGCCAGTCCACTTTCGAAATTGGATTTACGAGGTTTTGTGCAGTTGGTACAAGAATGCGTACATACGCCAGGCATTAGGGCACGGGCGGCTTTGACCCCGACGCGGTTATACGCTCTGGATGCTCTTCCGCTTTTAACAGCAGAGCGCTAGCAACGGCAGTCAGAAATTTTGCGCGCCTCAAAGGGTGCTCGATCTGATTACCCAGTAGTCTCGTCTGAATGTAGTCGTGCGCGACAAACGGCGCTACCTGACTGAAGTCAATTGAATCAAACGTGGCCCGATCATCGGGCGACATTTCGTGGCCGTTGATTACCGTGTAGGTCTTGATTGTCAAAAGGCGTGGCTTAGCCAGGACCGATTGCGGAGTTTCCTCACTCTTCAATTGATTGACTGTTTTAATGGCGCTTCCAAGAGTCTCAAAACCACGGATCGAATCGAACCTGGCAAACTGTTGAGCGATAAGAAGCAACGACATTAATTTGTCAGGCACCGGCTCACTCTTTAAGGTTATTTGAGAGGCCTCAGAAAGCAGTTCGGCAGCTCTTCCTGTGTCTTTGTGTTGCGAGAAGATCTTACTGGCCAATTCAACTAAGACTTTCGCCTGTAGCATGGGATTGCTGAGTTTGAGTGTCACCTTCCTGGCTTCGATGTACGAACGTGAGTCAAGTAGCCGCTGAATTCTGACCAGGTGGATATCGTCTTCCGCCAGGACGCGAATCTCCGCATCCTGAATCTTACCTGCCACCTCAAGCGCTCTCTCGTTATTGGATCTCATTAATGAGTGGGCGATGCTGTTCAGCAATGAATCGCGCACCTCAGCATCTTTCTCTTTCAGAGCGCGATCGATCTGTTCGTCGATGTCGTAGTTATCTTGGCGGGAAACGGCGACCTGCTGTTGTTGACTCGCTCTCAAGCGCGCGTTGTTTTCCAATTGGGGTTGAGATAATCTCGAAGCCAACTCTCGCATTTGGCCCTGTAACTCCGGAACTCTCTCAGGTACATAGCGCGAGACTATAGACGAGGCTCGCACCTCGATCAGGCTATAGAAACTGGCACTCGCTTCGGGCAGGCCAGCCGTTGCCGTACCGCGAGCCTGGCGCCACGCCGCATCAACAAAGTAATTGGCCAGCAATTGCGCGTCGGCAACTGTGGCATTCGAATCAAGAACATCACTACGGCTGAAAAGATAGTTGATGAGAATGATCAGCGCGGTATCGTAAGTGTATTCGTTGCGCCGCAACGTCGCTAACGCGGCGCGAAATAATTCGTCACTTTGATTCCTGCTCACACGGCTGAGCGCAAACAACAAGCGCCCAAAGCCTTCGGGAATCTGCCCACCTGCCAGCGAGAGCAACCCCAGGCGCTTTGCCTGGTCGGGGTTATTGTCCGCAAGTTGCAGCGCGGTCTGCATCAACAGGTCTGAGCGAAAACTGCTTGACTCCAACGAGCGACTTTCCTGAACTTTTTCCTCCTCCAGGGTTTTGAGCCAGGCTTCAGCCTGTTTCCGGTCGTGCGTACCGAGACGGGATAAGACTTCTCTAATGCCGGACGCCTGTCGCGCGGCATAAGTGGCGCGGTCAGTCTTCGAGAGTTCTTCTGGGGGAACCTTTCTGGCAGCTTCAAAGGCCCAACGAAAAACTTCTCTTGCGAACACCTCGTCAAACTTCCATAAAACATCGGCCAGTCGCGCCTGCAGTGCTGCCGCCGATGGCTTGTCAGACTGAGTCTTGAGGTCCTGTGCAAGAGTTCTCATGAGATCGAGTGCGTCCTGTCGATAAACAGATGGCCCATTCACCGTTGGATCACTCGGGCCGGCAGGGTCTTTTTGTTGGGCGACCGCGAACGACGAGAAGAATAGAACTGACACAAACAACGTCGAGAAAAGCCTCGGCGAGAAAACACGTGGTTTCATAATTCTCGTCTCCTCTTGTTGATTAGTGCGGCTCAAAAAACTTAGACAATTGTTCGGAACCAGCCTGCTTGTTGTAGTTCCGGATACCATCCCAACGGTGGACCACCTGGCCATCGCGCGTGAACAAAATATATTGCGGGAGAAACTCGACCTTCATCTGTGGTCCGACCCTTTTATTTGGATCATAAAGTAGAGGCAGGCCCTTGAGATTGTAAGCTGAGCTGAAGTTTTTGAACTCCGGGAGGTCGTCACTGATATCTATCAGATAAAACGCCACGCCGCGTTTGCCCGCTTCGCCGGGCAAGTCTCTCCAAAGCTCGACATCCCTGGTGCATCCTGAACAGATGCTCCCGACGAAGGCACAAAGCAAACGTTCCTCTTTCAGATTAGCGAGGTTCACCTTTTCTCCGTTTGGAGTTGTCAGGGTTGGCAGAGTAACGGTTTCGCCTTCCGATAGCCCGTTAATTCCGTCAATGGTGTCTTCCGGGGGCTTGCCGGCAACGGTGCCTTCCGGCTGCTTGCCTGCAACAGTGCTTTCCGGCTGCTTGCCTGATTTGACTGGATGGCTGGCTCTCCATTTTTTAACGGCGATGTAGGTGGCGCCTGAGGCCACTGTGAATGCCAACACTAAAAGGAGCATCTTGACGAATGTTTTCATTAGTAGTTTCGCTCCGCTGAGTGGTTAGAGAGGCAATGCTCATGGCACTGCCTCTCCGCGCTGCATGGTCAGACAGGCTCCTTGGTGAATGGGTCACGATCAGGAGGTTCCCAACATCCAGCCTCGTAGGCAGTTTGGTAGTAACAGGTCACGTTTTGGGGGTTACCGTTTGCGTCGTAAGTGACCGCGCATCCGGTATAAGCGCGCTGACATCCGTTGACCAGCAAAATGTCTGCACAGAAACCGAAGCACGCTGCCTCCGCACTTGGCGTAACCAAGAAGAGTGCAGTGGCAAAAATCCCCGCGAGCGAGGAAAGAAGCATTTTCTTGAACATCTTTTCACCTCCAGTGAGAAATAACGTTGAAGGTTAACCTCCTTGGCGACGAGCTTTGTCTCGAAGGAAGCGTGAAGTAAATGAATGATTGTCGAACCATTCCGTAAGGTCATGAGATAAATCCAACTGAGGTGGTCAGAGAGGCAATGCTCATGGCACTGCCTCTCCGCGCTGCATGGTCAGATAACCGGTTCGAGGTCTCCACCACCACCACCACCACCTCCTCCTCCTCCATCGGGAGGAGGATCGCCGATGCATCCAGAGTTGTAGTAACAGGTCACGTTTTGGGGGTTACCCCATGCGTCATAAGTGACCGTGCATCCGGCGTAAGCGTGCTGACATCCGTTTATCAACAAAATGTCTGCGCAGAAACCGAAGCACGCTGCCTCCGCACCTGGCGTAGCCAAGAAGAGTACGGTGGCAAAAATCCCCGCGAGCGAGGAAAGAAGCATTTTCTTGAACATCTTTTCACCTCCAGTGAGAAATAACGTTGAAGGTCAACCTCCTTGGCGACGAGCATTGTCTCGAAGGAAGCGTAAAGCAATGAATGATTGTTGAACCATTCCGTAAGGTCATGAGATAAATCCTTCTTGCGGCAAACTGGCGAGTTCTACATCGCGTAGATATCCAGCCGTAGAGGCTTTCTATTCCTGAGTAGGTAAAGTTGGCGATTGCCTGCTGCAAGACGATGAAAGTTGTAATCCAAAAGAGCGGTTTTCAAAACGCGACCCGTGCCAGCAATGACCGACAGTTTTCGTGTACCTTCGTTGAGCGCAGGGATCTTGTACTTGCCTGATAACAACAGGTAAAGGCGTCCCTGACTATCGACAGTCATATCAAGGACGAGGATCTGATAAGTCGAGGTCACTGAAACGGCATTCCCGCGCTTGCGTACTGATACGTCTGGAGGAGCAATAGCAACCTCCGACTCGGGTTTGAACTCTCCAATCAAATTTCCTCGATGCCCGTAATGTCTTATCAGTGGCGGATAGTTGAAGCTGAAGAAGAAACCGCCGGATCGGTCAGGTGCGATGTGTCCGTCGCTTAATTCTGAGTTGGTGGTCTGATCCTTGTAATCGAGTCTTTGTCCGAACCCACGTAGAAAGTTTCCATCCGGTCCGTAGATCTCGAACAAGTTCGCGCCGGCTCCGTTCAGCACAATGACTTCGCCGAAGCTGTTCGTAGCTATCCTGCGTGGCAACCACTTAGAGACAATCTCTTTTTGCACATCACATTGTGAGGTCAGCTTAAGAATCCTGGAACGAAATGCGCTTAACACCCATAAGTTGCCTCTTCGATCGACGGCGAGATCGGCGGGTGAAGATAATTTTTCGGCTCCGCAAATGCGTTTCACGCTGCCGGTTTTGCTGTCAATCGCAAAGAGGCTCGAAAGATTAGTGTCGAGGAGGTAGAGATCGCCATTCGGACCCACAACCAATGTTTCCGGAAAAGATAACGGCGCGTCGGTGTTTAGCAGCTGTGAACGAGATTGTAATGTCGTTTGTGAGAACGAACCGCTGGTCCCCGCTAAGCTGATGAGCACTATAGCGAGAAGACGGTTCCAAAAGACCCAAGTCGTCGAAGCTCTGTTGCTTCGTGAGAAGAAGCTGCTCATTGCTCGCTCCCGTTTTTACAGCCCTTCGCTTGTCTTTCCTAAAGGCTGTCTGAGAAGCATCGTCGTAAGAAGGATTCTCCATTGTCGGAGGGCCTGGAGAATCAGTAATGATTGAGGACCGTGATCGAGACTCAATAAATCGTCATCTATTTCGAAGCCAACTGTGCGACCGTTTACCGGGCTAACCTATCGATGTCTCTGGGCGCGTGAGCTTGTGAAAGAGACCGAATCTTAGTGATGCGGACAATACGCGTCAAGTAGTTTTCAAAGATAATCAGCTATGCAACAAAAACTTCATACAAAGCAAACAATCGGAATTTCTTTTCGCCCCAAAACGCCACAATCGCCATGATGTGACGACGTTCGTTTTGTCAGCTTTGCACAAAAGTGCCTTGGACGGGAAGGCTCAGGTCGATTGAATCGGACGAGCCCTATCATTCCTAGCTGCATAATCGCTCCTTCGTAGAATCAAATCGTCTCACTGTCTCGCCAGCAAATGATGAGTGTCGTTCCAAAGTCTGATTGCGGGCCGCTCGAGACTGCCTTCGTAACCCAGCACGCTCAGACTCGCAGTGCTTAGCATCAGAGATCTGGCGCCCAACGTGTCGATACCGGTCCATCGTGCGGCCAGCATTCGAAGAAAGTGACCACTGGAAAAAACCAGTACGTTTCCGGAAACTGAGCGCAGCAGATCGACAACGCGGTCTGCGCGCGCGGCGACCTGTTCGGGTGATTCACCACCCGGGCAACCGTCACGGAAGAGTTGCCAGTCCGGGCGTCTCGCAAGAATCTCCATGCTTTTCAGTCCTTCGTATTCACCGTAATCCCATTCGACGAGGTCGTGGATGATTTCAGCGCTCGCTCTGAAACCGGCCAGCTCGCACGTTCGCCACGCGCGACGTAAGGGACTGGAAAAGACCTTGTCGAAGCTCAGACCTTTCAAAGCGTCTCCCAGTTTCCCCGCGTTGGCTTCACCCACTGGCGTTAGCGGTAAATCCGTAAGCCCGGTGTGCTGGCCCGAGAGGCTCCAAGCGGTTTCGCCGTGCCTGGCCAGATAGACGACCTGAAGTTCTTTATGCCCGTCTGACATCCATTAAATCTCCCCATTGAACTGTTCCAACCCAATTTGCGGCCGTGGATTTACGAAAACTACTGAGCGATCAATTGTGGGGAAACGCGAAGCAACATCTCCACGCCCTGATCCAGGATAAGGTCTTTTCGATCGGAAGCAGCTGTCGTTCCAGCGGCCGCGAATCGAGGGCGAATGACCATACCGCCACCTCTTGCGCCGAAAGTCACACCGAAGACGCCACCTGCCGCACCAATACCGGTGCGCTTGAGCGTCTGGGGACGGCGGTGTCCGTGCGTTTCGATCAGGACTTGAGCATCCACCTGTTCACCTGAGGCCACGTCGTAGAGCCTGATGATTTCTGCGTTAATCGGATAGGCGTGACCATCGTTGAAGCGAATGCGGTCGAACGAAAGGTCCATTTCAGTCGCGCCGTCAAAGAGTCCGGATGGTCTAATGGACTGAACGTGGCCGGAAATCCTCGCCAGGTTGAAAGGTCCTGGATCCGCGACAGTCGCGATGACCCTCTCTCCAACCTGGGATGACATGATCGACAATGTTCGATCGAGGTGGACGCGCATTTCATAGCCACCGCGGTCTACGTTCGTCGCTGCGAAAGCTGTGGCTGGAATTTGCGAGATTGCGACGCCGAGAATTAACAGCATCGATGTCATAGTAGCTGCGATCTTGTCTCGCCTGGTCCATCTAGTCATCTTTTCCGCCCCAGGAGGGTTAGTTTGCGAGCGGAGCACCTGCCCCAAGAGCAACTCTCATTCGCAACTAACCCTCCACTGCCCCCCCATGAGGAGAAGGCTAGGCAATACATATTCCAGATTTATAGATGTGAATCTAACCGAAATATGGGGACGTTTCCGGTTGGCCCATGCGTGTTGTGCTCGTTATTAATCGTAATTCCACGAGTATTCCGTAGAACCACGATCGAGATCCGTGGCCCACTGCGCAACATCAACAGTTCACTACGCACAAGGATCACCCACCACGGTACTATGCAGCAGCCAGGTGGCTGAGCTGCGCCTCCGGCAACGTCGCGCTAAATTCTTCTACCGAAGGTTCGATAAGAAACGAGTTATCAACTGTCGTTTGCCGCGAACGTCTCGCGAACGAAAGATCGGAACTATCGTGATTCAAATCGACGTCAATCGAGTCACCCAAACGTATCTGGCCACTCGCCACCAGATTTGACATCGGCATTACAAGCAATCGTTCGATGGATCGCTTCAAATGGCGCGCGCCGTATCTGCTATCCATACCCTCACGTAACAACAGTTCTTTCACTGAATCAGTGCAGCTAAAGAAAAACGTTGTTCTAACAGAGCGCACGATCCGCCCTTGTAACGCACGAAGTTCAAGCTCGAGAATCTGCCGCAGATGCTCCTGGTTCAATGTGTGGAAGACGACGATTTTATCTATGCGGTTCATGAACTCAGGCGAGAAATTCCGGGTGGCCGCTTGCACAGCCGTGCGTTGGATCTTCTCGTCGAGATCGATCTCATTCGAGTTGTTCAGTTGCTGCGCTGCGGCAAAACCGATGCGGCCTTCCATCAATTCCGACATTTCCCTGGCGCCAAGATTCGACGTCATAATGATTAGTGACTTGGAAAAATCGACGTGTCGGTTATCACCCAGGGTCAATGTCGCCTTATCCAGGATGCCCAGCAGCAGTTTCCATAACGAATCCGACGCCTTCTCGATCTCGTCGAAGAGAACGAGTGAGAGCTGAATCTCTTTGGTATGGAACCGATCGAGATTCTCTTGACTCAACAACGGCGTAGTTTCGCGATGGCCCAAGTACCCCGGCGGAGAGCCAATCAGTTTAGCGATCTCATGTGAGTGCTGAAACTCCGCGCAATTCACTTTGATCACCGCATTAGGATCGCCAAAAAGAATATCTGCGGCGGCTTCAACCACGCGTGTTTTTCCCGAGCCAGTGGGGCCTAAAAACAGCAACGCGCCGACAGGTTTGCCAGTCTGATTCATTCCCGCGAGGAACAGCTGATACAGACTTCCCATGCTGCGAACCGCATTCTCCTGACCGATAATGAGCGCCGAAAGGTGTTGGTCAAATTCCTGAGCCTGCGCACATTTGACTCTCGGATCGAGGAAGGAATTGTTTGCTACTTGTCGTGTTCGTATTTCCGCAACCATGACGTTTCTCCTTTTGTAAATCAAATCAAGGGTTTGATTGTCCGTCGGTTAACTGGCAATGATTCTCCGCCTGGTTGCATGTAGTCACAACGCCGAAAGTGTGAGCGGTTCGGCAAAATCGGAAGCGTTAGCAGTCTCTTTGGAGTCGCGAGAGAAGCTCTTTCGGAAAGGCTGTAAACCGCAGATGATGCATCCGCCCTGGCCGGGACAGCCGTTGGCTGCGCAGCGTTCACCGCAGACGTGGTTGCGATTTGTCACAGTGCTGACTTGTTGGAATCGTCCAGAGAAGCGTGCGTTTTCTTGCGCCTGGTTAAGTCGCGCCTCAGCAGGGACCTGAGTTGAGTTAGCCTGCTCCTTAAAAGAAATCGATTCGGTCGGATTGTTTAGTTGGTTCTGGATCCGGATACATAGTGATGTTCTTGGCTACAAGTTGACCATCACTGTCACCTCGGCCCTTTTACCTCAGTCTGAGACCGCAACGGATTTCATCAGCACCAGCTGTCCTGGGAACATAAATCCAGCCTCTGCGCTTTTCTTGATCATGGTTTGGTTAGTCACGACGATGACCGTTTCGCTTCCTTTTGCGTCACGGACGGTAAACGACTCATCGTTCTGATTGATGACGATGCCTTCGATTTTTAACTTTTGTCCCTCCGCGATACCGCCCCTCTCAAGGGCCCGAAGTGCGCTTGGCGCCACACTGAGGACAACGCTGTCCTGGCCCAACGCGAGCCCGGAAGCAGCAAGTGTGATCACAAATGCGATCAGAAAAGTTTCCTGTTTTTACGTTCCATCAAACTGCTCCTCTTTGCCCATTTGGCCACAACGGTGGGGAGCAATAGACATGCCAGCAAAGCTATTAATTTTTGCGGGAAACTTACGAAGGTTGTTCATGGTTCCACGAGGTTCTCGTGGAACTACGAATACGTTTATTTGAATTGATGCTTGTTAATGCTGAGCGCGCGGATTTGTGAATCGAGCGTCGTCGCAGGCAACCCGAGCCGCGCGGCAGCGCCGCGTGGTCCATATACCCTGCCACAAGTCTCCCGCAGCATTGCTTCGATTTGAGCTTTTCGATCCGATCCGAAGCCAGTCGTAGTTGACGCTGTCGCCACTGATTGCGCTTCTTGCATCAGCATGCCGGGCTCAACCCGTAACACTTCACTCTCAGCCAAAATCACGCAGCGTTCAATCACGTTCTGCAACTCGCGAATGTTGCCGGGCCAGGAATACTGCTGCATCGCACAGAGCGACTGCTTCTCAATCTGGCTGATCTTCTTTCCCGTTCGTGCGGCGAGCCGTGCCGCAAAGTAATCAACCAGCACCGGAATGTCGTTCACACGTTCACGCAAGGGCGGCACGTGCACCGGAAAAACATTCAGCCGATAAAACAGGTCCATGCGGAATCGGCCCGCGCTCACTTCCCGCCACAGATCTTTGTTCGAGGCCGCGATCACGCGCACATCCGTCATAATCGTGCGGTTGCCGCCCACGCGCTCAAACTCCTTCTCTTGCAAGACCCGCAACAGCGAGACTTGAATTTCCGGACTCAGCTCGGCGATTTCATCGAGAAAAATCGTGCCGCCGTTCGCCGCTTCGAAGCGGCCGACGCGCTGTTGCAACGCGCCGGTGAATGCGCCCTTCTCATGACCGAACAATTCGCTCGCAATCAACTCCGCCGGCAGCGCCGCGCAGTTGACCTTTATCAACGCGCGATCGCAACGTTGAGAGCGTCGATGAATCGCGTGTGCAACCAGCTCCTTTCCCGTTCCTGTCTCACCGGTTATTAGAACGGTGGAGTCGGTTTGTGCAACCTTTTCGATTGCGGCAAGCACCTTCTGAAGCGACCCCGATGAGCCAACAATCTCTTCATAAATGGATCGCTGAACGATGTCTTCCTGGAGCACTCGGTTCTCGAGCAAGAGTTGTTCTTTGAGAGATTTGATCTCTTCATAAGCCAACGCGTTCGACACTGCAATCGCCACGATGTTGGCAATATCCTGCAACAGGCGCACCTGCGCGGCTGTGTGGCTGCCCTTTTCCCAGGACAGAAACTTGATCGTACCGATTAGTTGGCCCTGCTTGATCAGCGGAAGGTCGATGTAGCTGCGGAATCGCGCATTGAATAGAGGCTCATCACTATCAAAACGCCTCTCGCTCTCCAGGTCTGGAGCTATATACGGCTCGCCGGATTTCATGATCTCGCTGATAGGATGGTGGCTGACTGGTATCTGCATTGGAAGCGGGTCAGCCTTGATGCTGGACGCGTAACGGTTCACAAAGCTTTCAACGGACTCTCCTCGCCGGCAAGAAACACCTTCAACGTGCGCCCAATAAGGAGTTACAGTCTCGCCTTTGAGTATAACGATCCCGATCGCGTCGAAATGGATTATCGGCGTGAGCGCTTCATTCAAGGAACTCAACAATTCAGACATCTCGAGTTGGTTGCCAATCACTTGCGCAACCTCAAGGATGATTTGTGCTCTTTTCTCAGGCATGTTGTTGCGCCTCCCGAATCACGTCGAAACCTATATCACTCTTTGTAGATCGTGGAGCTCGCGTCTACAACTGACGCTGAACGCCTTCAGGGGATCTCTCTCGTTGAGCTTCTTTGCACGAAGTTCCTGGACGGAGATGTTTTCAGCTCCAAACTGGATGAGAATCAGGTCGAGGACTGCTTCCGCGTCCTTGATGACTAGATCAGAAGCAAACAATCGAATGCGGCTCGCGATTCCGTAAAGTGAGACTGCCCCTTCAAGCTCCGATTCAAGGTTCGCGTCATCATCGTCAAGATTGTGCGTGGCCGACGTGACGTAAAGTTTGGAAGCGTGGTTGATGAAGTCGGAATAGGTAGTCTCTCGCTTGGTGATTTCCCGTTGTAAGAGCTCTCGCTTATGTCGAGTTCGTTCACTTACCCATGTACTTGCTAACGACGCGAGACCTCCAACTAAAGCACCCATGATGGCTGCCAACCCGTTTGATATTCCAACATCCATAAAACCTCCTTCTCACTGACCTGACATGTTGCCGGAGTTTGCCAATACCCATCTCGGTGCAATCCTGTGCGAAGGCAGCCCAACGTGGATGTGCGGTCCTGTGGCTACCCCTGGCACTGCAAAATGGAAAGCGGTGAATGGAATGCCGTTGGCGCGCAGATATTCGATCAAAGCCTGTCCTTCGTTGCTATCGGGGTTAACTCCTACGTCCATTGCGTTGCGATGGTCGTAGCCCCATCGATCGTGCAGCGCCGACTGGCCGAACGCACCTATCGGCAACGCGTGGCCGAATCTTCGAATGAAAAATTGCTTGATGCCGGCTGCGTCCGCGAGTGACCACGCTCCCGCACCGCCGTAGCGGATGTAGGCTGTTGTCCGCACCAGCGTGTTGACAGCGCGCGGCGCCGGACTCGGCCTCAGTTTTGGCGTGGACTGTTCCGCTTCAGCCTCGACTAATGCTTCCGCTATAGCCATGTCTGCGCCCTTCAATTGCGACTGCGCCTCGGCAACTTTCTCACGCACTCGGGCCGCAGCGTCTTCTGCCGTTTCCACCTCGCGCCGCGTGACGAGTCCCTGTGCTAATAACTCTATCACCATCGTGAGCCGCTCTTCGGCCTGCTTCGAGTCGCGTTCATATAGAGTGAGCAGTTGTTCAAGCTTTGACTTGTACTCAGTGGCTGCCCGCTCGAGTTGTGCGTCTGGCTTCTGCTGCGCTTGCGAAGGCTCAACCAGTGCTGACATCGCCAAGGTGAACCCCGCAAACGTTAGGAGCATGAACCGCACACTTTGATTCTTAAGTCTTCCCATGTTCACCTCAGGCCGTTGCTTCTCCATCTGCGATCGGCGGCGCTGCTGCGTCCGGCACGATCTCCTTGTGCTCGCTGGTGGCGTCCCACTTAATCAGTTTGAGATCGAGAACGAAGATCGAATAGATGACCGGCACAAGCAGCAAGGTGATGAACGTAGCAACCATCATCCCTCCCATTTGCGCGTAACACATCGGCTCCCACAGTGGCCCGCCGTGCATCGCCAGCGGGACCAGTGCAAACACGAGGGCCAGCACAGTGATCATCACCGGGCGCAGCCGCATGATGCCGGCATCCAGTACCGCCTCCTTCAGCGGCTCGCCTTCCGCGTGCTTCTCTTCGATGAAGTCGAAAAGCACGATGATGTGACTGACAATTAACCCGACGAGGCTGATGACTCCCAGAAACGCCATAAAACCGAATGGCGTGTCCATGATCCAGAGCGCCACCAGTCCGCCCACGACCCCATAAGGCACCGCCGCAAAGACGACAAAGGGTTTGATAGCATTCTTAAACTGATAGACCAGGCTCAGGTAGATCGCGACCATCGAGATAATCAACACGACGGTCTGATTCTTGAAACCTTTGACCTGCTCCTCTTCCGAACCGCCGAAATCCATGCGGTAGCCCGAAGGGAGCTGAGCGGCAAAAGCTGTGAGCTGCGGGCGGGCGGCATTCACGATCTCCGACGGCAGATGACCGGGTTGGGCCATGCAGGAGACTGTGATCGTGCGGAATTGATTGCGCCGGCGGACCTTCTCAGTCTGCATTCCGTACTCGATCGACGAGACCTGCCGAAGCGGCACCTTCTGTGACCCTTGCATTGAATAGACGTACAGGTTCTGCACGTCGGCAAGTTGCGCCCGCTCTTCCATCCGCAGTCGTGCCACGATCGGGATCTGCTTATCTCCTTCGCGCAGCACCGTCACCTGGCTACCGTTGATCCCCGTTGCTGACGAAGCGGCCACGTCGAGGTTAGTGATGCCTGCCACGTTGGCGCGGTCGGAGTCGGTTTGAAGTTTGACTGTGAAGTTCTCCTCTCCCCAGTCGTCGCGCACGCGCTGAGCGTATGGAGTGGCTCGCAGGATGTCTTTCACCTTCTCCGCTTCCTCGCGCAACGCGTCCATATCACTGCCGGAGATGCGGATCTCGACCGGCATCGTGATGGGCTTGCCCGTATCGAGCTGCCGCACATCCACACGCGCGCCGGGAATCCTCTCATCCAGCGCTCTCTGTATTGGGCCAATCAGGTGGTTCGTGTCATGCTTGTCATTGACCTCGATAATCACCTGCGCGTAGTTGAGCTGCTGCAACTCGGGCGAAACCGAGAACCAGAACCGCGGGCCGCCGCCCCCGACGAAAGTGGTCAGGGATTTCAGGACCTGACGCGGCTTGCCATCTTTTTCAACGTGCTCCTTGCCGTATTCTTCGGCCACCTCGCGCACCACTTCCTCGGCGTGCCGCGTGGCTTCGTTGGTCGCGGATAAAGGCGCATCTTCGGGCAGCCATACGTCGAGGTATGAAAGGTAAGAAAGATCTTTCGGGAAAAAGTCGGTCTTAAGCCTCGTGCCAATTAGTGCGCCACCAGCCAGTAAGACGAGCGAGCCGAACAGTACCACCCAACGGTGGTTGATCGACCATTGGCCGACTCGGTAATAAAAGGCCGGGAACCCGTGTTTGCGCCGTTCGGCCAAGGGCGGTTCGATTTTGGGCTTCAACAAAAAGTAGCCCAAAAAGGGGATGAAGATCATCGCCACGATCAACGCCGCCACCAAAGAGCAGGTCAGCACGATGGGCAGGCTGTATAAAAATTCGCCCGTGCTCCCGGGCAGCGTCAGGAACGGCAGATAGGCGACGATGTTCGTGATGGTGGCGAATATGATCGCCACGATGAGTTTGGTCGGTCCCACCCATGAGGCCATCAGCGGCGGCAGACCCGCCCCTAACTGGTTCTTAATCGCATCGCCGGCGACCACTGGCACGTCCACCAGCAGACCGAGAGCAATTATCAGCGTGGCGATCGACACCTGCTGGAGATCGATCCCCAGCATGTGCGACATCCCGAATGTGATGAACAGCGTGATCGGGATAGCCAGGCCCATCAACAGCGCCGAACGCCAGTCCCAAAAACCGATGAGTGACACGATCACTACCAGGATGATCGCCTCGTAGAGGCTGTTCATGAACAGGTCTACGTTCTCCGTGACCTGCCGCGGTTGATCCGAGGTGCGCGCCATGATCAGGTCGTCGGGTAACTGTTTCCTGAGCTCGGCCAGCTTCGCATCGATGTCCGTACCGAATTGGCCGATGTATCCGCCGGGACGCATCTGCACGGCTACCGTGATAGCACGGCTGCGCTGCCAGTTGCCGTTTTGATCGCGCGAGTCGTAGAAGTTCAGGTATCTCGGCGGGCTCGTATAACCTCGCTCGACGTCGACGACGTCGCGCAGGTATACGGGTGCACCATGGTCCGTGCGGGCGATCGCTACGTCGCCTATGTCCTTTTCACTCTTAAACTCGCCGGAAGGATCGATCGAGAAGTTCCTTCCCATAGCTTCCAGTTGACCGCCTGCCGGGGTGATGTTGCGCGCGCTCAGAATTTTCGGTAGGTCGCCGGGCTGAAGGCCGTAGGAGGCGATGCGCTCCTGGGAGTAAAGGAGAAAAATGTTCTCGGACAGAATGCCCGCGCGCGACACCTTCGTAGCTTGAGGGACGTTTTTGAGCGCCTTCTCGATGAGATCCGTGAAATCATCCATCTGCCGGTAGCTGTATTTGTCACCGGCCACTTGGCCCAACCGCTCGCGCGTCTGCTGCGGGTCATGGATCACCACTGGGGGCCAGCTATCAGGATGAAAATCGGATGCCTGCAATCGTTCGTTGATAAAGCGTCGCGTGTTGTCGAGGAGAATTTCATCGCTCGCGTCAGAGACACCGTCAACCCCGACGAAGCCCGGCTCAATGACGACGTGCAGGTCGCTGGCCACACCCTTCTCTTTGAGGTAATCGACAAGCAGATTGAGCGGGTCCTGCACGACGCGGGTGGGTACCGGATGCGTGAGGGTGCTAACAATCGTGAAGCGCGTTCCGGCCGGCCCGTACTGTGCCCGGTTGCGCGCGATGCCTTCGCCAACCTCTTTAGCGCGCACGTCGACCTCCGCCTCACTCACCTTCGGGCTGGCGACGGTGAGCATGAGAGCCGACGTGTCGCCGAAGTCCTTGATGAATTGAATGGGTCCCGCCCCGTCCGGCAAATCTTTGATCGAGTCGAGTTTGAGCGCGATGTCATCGAACTCCTTGCCGATCTGTTTGCCGGGAAAGTTCTCATCCAGGTCCACGTAGACAACCGATACATTGGTACGCGAGATCGAGCGGATCTTTTCCACGTTGGCGTTCTGCGCAATCTTCTCTTCGATCTTCCTCGTCACCAGTTGCTCGACCTTCTCGGCGTTCACGCCAGGCCAGGCCGTGATGGCGACGGCGGTTTTAACCGGCGTGTCCGGGTCTTTGCGCTGAGGCATGCTCTTATAGCTGTAAAAGCCCCAGACACAGACGCCGATCAGCATGACCCAGGTGATGTGCCGCTGCTGGACGAAGAAGCGAGAGATGTTGCGCTTCGTTTGGTCAATACCGTGATTGCCGTGAGCGTGCGCCACATTAGTCTCGCCCTGGGCCACGCTTTTCGGCAGTGATTTACGGACCAACCTGCGCACCTTGCGGCGTACTGTTCGTAATAAGACTTGCATTCTCTTCATGGAATCACCTTTACCTGATCACCATCGTTCACCATCGTGCCGCCAGTTATGATCACTCGATCGCCCTGCTTCAATCCTTCAGCCACAGCCACGGCGTTGCCGAATGATTCCCCCAGCTTCACATCGCGAAACCGAGCGAGTTGCCGTCCACCTTCGTCAGTGACGATGATGACTGCATAACCGTCGGCGTTACTCTTCGATTTAATGACCGCATTCAACGGCACGACGGGCTGAGGCGAGATTTGCTGCTTTGTTCCCACCCTCAGTGAAACGATCATGTTCGGCCGCAGCAGATAGTCAGGATTCGCGATCGTTACCTCGACATTGAATGCTCGGTTCTTGGAATCGGCAGCCGGAAAAACTGATGTGATCTGTCCCTGAAATTCCTTTCCCGGCATCGATTCGCTTTCAACGCTCAGCTTGCTACCCAGTTTCATGTCCGCCAGGGCGATGTCCGCGACGCCGAACACAGCTTTCACTGACGACGTATCGGCAACTACGAATGCTTTATCGCCTGAAGAAACCAGTGTTCCTTTCTCAATCGACTTTTCCAGCACTACCCCGTTGAGGGGCGACTTCAGTTCAGTGTCATGTAGCGGTATCTGTGTCTCCTGCACGACCGCCTGCGCACTTTGTGACTTCGCTTTGACAACGTCGATGTTCGCTTTCGCAGAATCGGCCTGGGCCTGAATCACCTGAACTTGCGAGCGCGCGGCGGCGACCTTGGCGTTGGTCATCTCGTACTGAGACTTGGCCGAGTCATAATCAGCTTTGGTCATGCTCTTGCTCGCAAACAGATTCTCCGCGCGGTCAAAATCGAATTTGGCCTTCACGTAAGCCGCCTCTGCTTCGATTAATTGCGCCTTGCTTGACGCCACACCAGAAACTGCTTCTTCATATTGCGCTTTGCTAACGTCAATGCCTGATCTCACCTCGCTAGCCTGATATTCTGCTTGTTTGAATTTGACCTGATAGTCGCTTTGTCGAACACGCGCCAGCACAGTGCCGACGCTAATGCGGTCGCCCTCCTGGATATCGCGCATCCTTCCGTCAACACCACGGGCCTTGCGAAGCGCGTCAACATAACCGCCTACCTTGAAGGCCAACTCGACCTGAGTGCGCGGGATAATCGTCGCCGAATACCTCGCTTCGGTGCTCGCGACGTTCAACTCAACCGCTGCAACTCTTACAGGCACGACTCGCTTCTCCGCCTCTTTATGTCCGCAGCCTCCCACGATAGTCATCAGGAAAAGGCTACCGGTCACTGCAATCGCGTTAATCGCTCTCCACTTCATTTGTCGCCTCCGATAGATTTCGTAATCAGCCTGGTCCGTCGCCCCTAAGTCCTTTATTTGTCCAATCCGATTGATTTCTCGTATTCAGCTTTAGCGGTCCAGAAGGCCAGTAAAGCCTTCTGATATTCGTAATCTGCATCTGCGAGCGTGGCCTGCGTTTGCAAGACGTCCGAAAACAGTGTTGCTACCACCTTGTATTTGTTGATGGAAACGCGCATGTTTTCCCGCGCCGTTTCCTGCTTGAGTTGCGCGACGCGCAACGTCTGTGCTGCTTGTTGCAGGTCGCGCATCTTTGCCCCGACCTCGACCATGACGCTGTTCTCCGCATCACGCAGGCTATTGTTCGCCTGCTCGATCGTTTTCTGTTTTTCTTCGAGTTGATGTTTTTTTCTGCCCCAGTCGAATACTTCCCAGCTCACCGATACACCAGCAGCCGCAAAGTTCTTCGGGATGTATTGGTCGAAATTCCGCGGCGAGGCATAAGTGAAGGCCATACTTATGTCGGGGATGTATTCAGATTTCTTTATGCGCTTGTCCACCTCTGCCTGCTGCACTCGTAAACGCGCTTCTCTGATCTCCGGACGCTGGTCCAGCGCACGCGTGCGCGCTGCCACCAGATCCGTTTCGAACAACGAGGGTGCTGGAATTGCGCTAACTCTGAATTCAGTCCTGATGTCGCGCCCTAGCAACTGATTGAGCTGCTCCTTCAATGTCGTCACCTGATTGCCGAGCGTCAGCTCTTCTGTTTCGGCCTTTGCGAGTCTTGTTTTCACTTCAAGGTCGTCCGCTTTGAGTGCCACTTGTTGCGCCACGTAATCGCCCGTCACGCGTTCCAGTTCGCGATAGGAGGCGAGCGCCTGACGAACGCTTTGTAACGCGCTCTCCGATTGCACTATCGCGTAGTAGGTGCGCTTTACGTTATTGACGACAGACTGCTCCTCTCCGCGGAGTTGTTCACGCGCGACGTCAGTCAGCAAAGCAGCTTGCTTGATGTTGAGGCGAATGCGATGCAGTTGGGAAAGCGGTTGCGTAACCTGACCGAAGAAAATGGCCGTCGGCCGGCTGGGAGTCGACATTTTGACATCGCGATCGGGGATTGGGCCGACGTTGGCATAGTTGCCCAAAACACCCTTGGTAAAAGTGAAATCCGGGCTGATGAGCTGTTGTCCGGCGAGCGCATTGAATTCGAACTTTGGTAGCCGATACGTTCGCGCCGCGGCCACGTCATCTTCAGCTTTGCCAATGCTGAGGCGTGCGTTCATCACTCCACGGTTGTCACTCAACGCGAGCGCGATTGCTTCGTCGAGCGTTAATACTTCACTGGAAGCGGCCGTTGCGCTCTGTTGTGCACGGACACCGAATGAGCTTGTTAGTAAAATGATGATCGCCAGTAGACATAGATTCCGATTTTTCATTGCGTGCCCTTACAGTTGACGCCTAACTCGGCGAGCTGTACTCCTTTTTCAATGTCAGTTGCCGTTAAAGCGCCCAAGCCGCTAGTCTGTCGAAGCCCCATTACTTCCCTGCTG
>Ga0134124_10000950_pt1 | contig 23252 bp, 23 predicted proteins | sample KB304_FD_96880 | JGI IMG/M metagenome (GOLD analysis project Ga0134124, IMG submission 96880) | Terrestrial soil microbial communities without Nitrogen fertilizer from Kellogg Biological Station, Michigan, USA - KB3-0-4 | ecosystem: Environmental > Terrestrial > Soil > Unclassified ... | reverse complement strand
TTGCGCCTTCAGCCACTCGGCCACCTCTCCTTAGCTCTCAGCAACGGCGCACGCCTTTTTGAGTCAAGACGCGCGCGGGGCGCGCTTTGCGCCTTCAGCCACTCGGCCACCTCTCCTGACGCATCGATCATGCGCGAGCCGCTCTCATGGCGGCGGACGCCACCTTTTGCAAGCCCGTTAAAGGCCGTCTCCGGCGATGGAACTCGCCTGTTTTAATATGTTTAAATTACAAGATTTGACCATCTAAGTAATAGTCACGCAATATCGCAAAGCAAGGCCGCAGTGGATGCGGCCTATTTTCCGAAGGACGGCTCGGCAATGATCGGCGACGTATCCGCGTTGCAACTGATCATAAGCGGCGATGCCGGGCTGTTCGCCATCGTGAAGCTGTCGCTCGCCGTCAGCCTGTCCGCGGTCCTGCTCGCCGCGCTGATCGGCATGCCGCTCGGCGCCGCGCTGGCGCTGACCCGCTTCCCCGGCCGCGAGGGCGTGATCGTGCTGCTCAACGCGCTGATGGGCCTGCCGCCGGTGGTGGTGGGACTCGCGGTGTTTCTGCTGCTGTCGCGCTCCGGCCCGCTCGGTTCGTGGGGGCTGCTGTTCACACCGCAGGCCATGGTGATCGCGCAGACCGTGCTGGTCGCGCCCGTCGTCGCCGCGCTCACCCGCCAGACGGTCGAGGACCTCTGGGTGGACTATCGCGACGAACTCGCCGCCATGAACATCGGCGCGCTGCGCGGCGTGGCGACATTGCTGTGGGACGCGCGCTTCTCGCTCACCACCGCGCTGCTCGCCGGCTTCGGCCGCGCCGCCGCGGAAGTCGGCGCCATCATCATCGTCGGCGGCAATATCGACGGCTTCACCCGCACGATGACCACGGCCATCGCGCTGGAGACCTCGAAAGGCGACCTGCCGCTCGCCATCGGACTCGGGCTGGTGCTGATCGGTATCGTCCTCGCCATCAATGCGCTGGCCTGGGTGGTGCGCCGCATCGGCGAACGCTACGCGGGATGAGCATGCGAACGCCCGCGCTCGACCTTCCTTTACTGTTCGTGGACGTGCGCATCAGCGCCGGCGATACGGCGATCCTCGATCGGCTTACGCTGCGGCTCGAGGCCGGGGCGCCGACGCTGCTGATCGGGCCGAACGGTTCGGGCAAGACCACGCTGCTGCGCGCGGCCATGGGGCTGCTTGCGCCGTCGAGCGGGCTGATCACCTGGGGCGGGCGCGAGCATTCGCCGCCGACGCGGCGCGCGATCGTGTTCCAGCGGCCGACCATGCTGAGGCGCAGCGCCGCCGGCAATGTGCGCTACGCGCTCGCCGCCGCCGACGTGCCGCGCGACAAGCGCGCGCGCCGCACCGAGGAGCTGCTCGCCGATGTCGGCCTGAGCAGTCTCGCGCACCGTCCGGCGCGTCGCCTCTCCGGCGGCGAGCAGCAGCGGCTGGCGCTGGCGCGCGCGCTCGCGCGCAACCCCGACATTCTGTTTCTCGACGAGCCGACGGCGAGCCTCGATCCCTACGCGACCAAAGCCATTGAAGACATCGTGCGCGCCGTCGCGGCCCGCGGCGTCAAGGTGGTGATGGCGACGCACGATCTCGGCCAGGCGCACCGGCTCGCCGGCGACATCGTGCTGCTGCATCGCGGGCGCGTGGTGGAAACCGGCGCGGCGGAGGGATTCTTTGCGAGTCCGCAGACCGCCGAGGCGCGCAAGTTCATTGCGGGGGAACTGCTGGTGTGAGGGCGCACGAGACAGATGCTCTTGCCTCACCTCTCCCATGGGGAGAAGTCGGATCGCGAAGCGATCCGGGTGAGGGGTTACAGCCTATCGAGAGTCACTTGCCCCCCACCCCAGCCCTCTCCCCCGAGGGGAGAGGGAGTTCGGCTGAGTTCGCCGCAACGGCAACATGCAAAATCAGGTGGATGAATTCATCATGCTCAATCGTCGCACACTGATCACCGCACTGTGCGCGGCCGCCCTCGTCACGCCGGCGCTGGCGCAGGAGAAATCGATCGTGGTGGCTTCGACCACTTCGACGCAGGATTCCGGCCTGTTCGACTATCTGCTGCCGATCGTGAAGCAGAAGCTCGGCATCACCGTGAAAGTCGTGGCGCAGGGCACCGGCCAGGCGCTCGACACCGGCCGGCGCGGCGATGCCGACGTCGTGTTCGTGCACGCCAAATCGGCGGAGGAGAAATTCCTCGCCGAAGGCCAGGGCGTGAAGCGTTTTCCGGTGATGTACAACGACTTCATTCTGATCGGCCCGAAGAGCGACCCGGCCGGGATCAAAGGCACCAAGGACGTCGGCAAGGCGCTCGCCACCATCAAGGACAAGCAGGCCTCGTTCATTTCGCGCGGCGACAAGTCGGGCACGCATATCGCAGAACTCGCGCTGTGGAATGCCTCCGGCATCGACATCGAGAAGGATAAGGGGACCTGGTACAAGTCGATCGGCCAGGGCATGGGGGCGGCGCTCAACACCGCGCAGGCCGGCGACGGTTACGTGCTGTCCGACCGCGGCACCTGGATTCACTTCAAGAACAAAGCCGGCCTCACCATTCTGGTGGAAGGCGACAAGCGCATGTTCAACCAGTACGGCGTGATGCTGGTGAACCCGGACAAGCATCCGACCGTGAAGAAGGAGCTCGGCCAGCAGTTCATAGACTGGCTGGTATCGCCGGAAGGCCAGAAGGCGATCGCCAATTACAAGATCGACGGCGAGCAGCTGTTCTATCCGAACGCCGGCGACCCGAATGCGTAACGTGGGCTACGCGCTCCGCTAAAGCGCCGCCACAGTCCACCTCACGATGTCGCCGGCGACCTGCGCGAAGGCCTTGTTGAGCGCAGCGACCGCGGCCTTGGCGTCGGCGCCGCCGGCGTCGATGCTGGCGGTGAAGGAGCGCGCTTCGGCCACGGTGCCCTTGTCGCTGACGATGCGGGCGGTCACGTCGACCACGGCGTGCGGCGAAGGCGTGAGGGTCAGTTGGAAGCCGCGGATGGTCAGCTCCAGCCGGTATTCCGCGTTGAGCTGATCGAGCGGCCGGCTGACCGCCGAGAGCTGATGCGCGTTCTCGAAGCTCTGCACCAGCCGCGCTTGCACCAGTTTCGGAAGATTGTCGGCCCACTGCGCATTGGCCACCGTGCCGTAGGTGCCCTCCCCGCTGCGCGTGAGAATCTTCTGCGAGTCGAAAAGAATGATGGCGTTCGGATCGGGCACGACGAGCTGGCCTTTGATGGCCTTTTCGCTCGCCGGGAAATCGGCCGCCGCGGCGAGATCGTAGACCGCAGGACCCGGCGCCGGCGTGCCGGTGCCGGCGAGCTTCTCCAGCCCGCCGAGCAGGCCCTCGATGCGGCCGGAGTTGCGGCCGAGCATGTCGGCGAAGGTAGCGATGCCGTTGATCGCAGCGTTCAGCGGCTGCGCGTTCTGCGCCAGGATGTTGTCGAGGTTGCGCAGCGTAACCTGCGCCGACTCGGTGAGCGTGCGACCGGTATCGCTGCCGGCAACGATGACCGGGGGTTGCCCAATGTCCGAAGGCAGCGCCGGCGCGTCGCGGGCGCCGCCGCGCAGCGCCACCGCCGCAGCGCCGGTAAAGCCGAGATAGGCGATCGAGGCCTCTGTGTCGGCACGCACCGGCGTGCCGGGATCGAGCGACACCGTTACCAGCACGCGCTGCGGATTGTCGGGATCGAGTCCGATGCGCGACACCGTCCCGGCCCGGATGCCGTTGAACAGCACGCTGGCGCCGGTGCCGAGCCCCGTCACCGGCTGATCGAAGCGGATGCGGTAGACCGCGCGCTGGCCGAGGCCACCGACCGCGTTCACCCAATAGACGAAAGCAAAGCCGCCGATCAGGCAGACCAGCGTGAACAGGCCGATGACGACGTAGCGGGCGCGGGTTTCCATGCCGTCCAAACCCCGTACTGTGCGGCCGCCGGCCCGCCGCGATCAGCTCCGCGAGAGACTGATCGACGCCTTGATGATCTGGCCGCCGCCCTGTGAATCGATCGTCACGCTTTGCCGCTTGTTACGCGTCACCAGCACCAGATCGGCGGCGAAACCGCCGGTCTCGACGTGGATTTGGAGCCGGTCGCCCTGCGCGCTGCCGACCGCGGAGCCGCCGACGCCACGCGTCCGCTCGGTCCAGCGACCGGTGATCTGGTTGCGCTCGTCGGCGGTAAATTCCCCGCTCAGGTCGAAATTGTAGCTGTCGCTGGCGCAGCGAAGCTGCAGTTCGACCTCATGCGCGCTGCTGCCGTGCGACCGGTAGGTGGCCTTGCAACGAATACGTTCGGTGACGTCGTTGCCGGGGCGCACGGTGCCATTGCCGGCCCAGGACCCGGCGAAGCCTTCGAAAGGCCCCGCGGCCCAGGCCACGGCGGTCAGCGATAAAAGGAGTGCGGCGGCGGAAGCGGCCGAAAAAGCGGAAAAACGGGGCATGCGTGTCACGGGCTGGTTCCGGGTTGGGGGTGGGTATCGACAATTAATACCCATTAGCCGCAACCGCCTTGGTTTCGGTTCACGGATATTACCTGCCCGCGCGCCCGATTAGAAGGTGACCCTATGGCCGCACCTCTCCCCGCGTGCGGGGAGAGGTAAAGAGAAAGCTACTTCCCGGCCACAACCAGGGAGTAGCGGCCATCGGCCGCAAGGCACTCGGCTTCCGGCAGGCCCAGCTCCTTGCGCACCATGTTGGTGCCCAGCACCAGCGACACGATCTTGTAGTAGGCGTGGCGGCGGCTCATGCCCTCGCGGCCCATGCCGCAGTCGGACGAGATGATCAGGCGCTCGGCCGGGATGTATTTGAGCGCGCGGCGGATGTGGTCGGCGATTTCCTCCGGCTTCTCGACCTGCAGCGAGTGATGGTCGATGACGCCGATGGCGATCTTCTTGTCCGAGGCGATGATCTTGCCGAAGGCTTCCAGGTCCTGGCCGCCGGCGCTGACCGACTCGAATGTGATGACGTCGGCATCGACCTTGTTGAGTGTCTCCAGCGCATCCTTGTAGCTCTGCACTTCCTTGAACATGCGCTGCTGCGACGGGTTGCCCCAGCAGGTGTGGCACCACACCTCGGTCTTGGCGCGCAGGCCCTTCACGGTGCGATTGAACACCTCGACGCTGAAGTTCGGGTTGATCACGTCGTCGACGACCTTGCGGATCGCCAGCATATGGATCTGCGGCTCCTCGAACTGGATCACCTGACAGCCTGCGTCGGCGAGCTCGTTGAGCTCTTCGTTGAGCGCGTCGGTGATGGCCAGGATGCGGTCCTTGATCGACTTGTAGTGCCGGTCCTGCACGGCAAAGGCGACCAGCTCCGGTCCGATGGTGCCGAACTTGACCGGCTTCTTGGTCATGCGCTGCGCCACTTTCCACATCGCGCTGTATTGCAGCTCACCGCGTGTGACCGGGCCGCTGATGCCGGGCATCACGCGCGCTTCCATGTAGTCGTGCAGGATATGGCCGGGCGGAAACAGCAGGCCGCCTTTACCCAGCGGCGTCGGCTGCGGGTTCTTGTCGAAGCCGCCCATGTGGCGCGGCGGATAATTGGTCCAGCTCTGGCCGCCGACGTCCGAGTCGAAATGCGCGTCACCGTCGGTGACGATGTCGAGGCCGGCCATCTCCTGCTCGTGCAGATAGATGCCTACGGTGTCGACATATTGCTCGCGGAATTGGTTGTTCACCATCGCGTCGACGAAGCTGCGCATGCCGAGGTTCTGCGTGTACCAGCTCGGCCGCGGCAGCGAGCCGGTGATCGTCGTCGGCAGCATCTTGTCTTTAGTAGCGCGAAGCATGGCAGCGTTTCTCCCGGGGTTGTCTTTGCCGGCATTGTTAGACCGGGAGGCGCGCAAAGGGAACCGGCGACCGCGCGCCAGCGGTATTCCGAGCCGCAAAAATTGGCGCGGCTGCCCACCCGGCCCGAGCTGTGCGGGCCGGTGGGACGGGAGCCTCAAGCCGTCACTGCGGCTCGATGCCCAAATCCTTGGTGGTCTTTTCCCACACCGCAAGCTGCTGCTGCAGGAATGCCGCCGCATCTTGCGGCGAGCCGACGCCGTTCGGTTGCAGATCAAAACCGAGCTTCACCGCCAACTCCTGAACCTGCCCATCCTTGGTCGCACCATCGACCGCGGCATTGACCTTTTTGACGATGTCGGCCGGCGTGCCGGCCGGCGCCATCAGCATGAACCAGCCCTGGAAATCGAAACCCGGCAGGCTTTCGGCAGCGGGCGCTACGTCCGGCAGGCTGGCGGCGCGCTGGTTCGAGGCCACCGCGACCGCGCGCAGCGTCCCTGCCTTCACGTGCGCTTCGACGATCGATATCGAAAACACACCAACCTGCGTGCGGCCGGTCATGACATCCTGGACGCCGGCATTGGGATTCGTTGACGGGATCAGCACGAACTTGGTGCCGGCATGTTTGTTGAGCGCGCTACCGGTGACGCCAGCCAGATTGCGCGGCCCATCGACCGACAATGAAAACGTGCCGGGCGATTTTTTCTCGAGCGCGATCAACTCGGGAAGCGTCTTGGCTGCGACCGTCGGGTTGACGACGATCAGTTGATTGCTGCGCGTGACCAGCGCGATCGGCGCAAAGCCTTTCACCGGATCGTAGGACAGATTTTTCATCATGAAAGGATTGGTGACCAGCGCCGCCGAGGTCGCGAAGAAAAGCGTGTAGCCGTCGGGCGCCGCGCGCGCCGCCGCAGCCGCGCCGATGACGTTGCCGGCGCCCGGCTTGTTCTCGATGATGACGGTTTGACCGAGCCGTTTGCCCATGCGGTCGGCAATCAGACGCGCCATCACATCGGGGCTGGCGCCCGCCGGCTGCGACACGATCATGGTGATCGGCCGCTGCGGCCATTCCTGCGCCTGCGCCGAGGCGATTTGCGCGACCGCCGCGATGGCGAGTGCGCCGAACAATGTCCGCAACATGCTTTCCCCCATTTGCCGATTTTTCAGACCGATGGCGCGAGTGTACTCCGGACCAATTAAACCACAATCCGATACTTTACGACCCATAATCCGGTACAAACAGCCGCCTGCGCCGCTTCCTTGTCGGCCGCCAATTCCATACATTCAGCCAATGAAATCCGACAATTACATCATCCGGCCCAACCCGCTCGATCCCCGGCTGACCGAGTGCGTCTCCGGCATCGACCAGACCGGGGCGAAGATCGAGACCTCGGTGACGGTCGAGCGTGCGCTGACCATCTTTCTGAATAGCCAGGAGATCGTCACCGCCATGACCATCGGCGACTACCCGGACTATCTGGCGGTCGGCTACCTGCTAAACCAGAACATGCTGCTGCCGGACGACGAAGTCACAGCCGTCGACTACGACGAGGAGTTGGCTGTTGTCGTGGTGCGCACCAAACGCAAGACCAACTACGAGAAGAAGCTGAAGAAGAAGGTGCAGACCTCGGGCTGCGCGCAGGGCACCGTGTTCGGCGATCTGATGGAGGCGCTCGAAGGCGTCGCGCTGCCGAATACGACGCTGCGCACGTCATGGCTCTACGCGCTGACGCACAAGATCAACACGACGCCGTCTCTGTATCTCGAAGCAGGCGCCATCCACGGCTGCGTGCTGGCGCGCGAAGATCAGCCGCTGGTCTACATGGAAGACGTCGGACGCCACAACGCGGTCGACAAGATCGCCGGCTGGATGTTCAAGGAGAAGGTCTCGCCCAGCGACAAGATCTTCTACACGACCGGCCGGCTCACCTCCGAAATGGTGATCAAAACCGTGCGCATGGGCATTCCAATTCTGATTTCGCGTTCGGGCTTCACCGCCTGGGGCGTCGAGCTGGCGCGCAAAGCCAACCTGACGCTGATCGGCCGCGCGCGCGGTCAGCGCTTCGTTGCGCTCGCCGGCGAGGACCGCATCGTGTTCGACCAGGACCTGTCGGCGGTGAAAGAGGAAAGCTCCAAGCATCGGCGCAAGGCGGCGGTGGATGATTGAAGCTTCGCGCGCGCCTTCGCAATGACAATGACTGATATCCCTCCTGCTCCCCCCACCATCGGCCTTGTGCTCGCCGGCGGCTTGGCGCGCCGCATGGGCGGCGGCGACAAAGCGCGCATCAAGATCGGCGGCGCGACTATTCTCGATCGCGTGCTGGCGACGATGTCCGGCCAGTGCGTCGACATCGTCATTAACGCCAATGGCGACCCGGCGCGCTTCGCCGACACCGGCTGCGCCGTGATCGCCGACAGCGTGCCGGACTTCGCGGGGCCGCTGGCCGGCATACTCGCAGGGCTCGACTGGCTGGCCGCCCAGGCCAACGGCATCGAATGGCTGGCGAGCGTGCCGGGCGACTGCCCCTTCCTGCCCGACGACCTGGTCGAGCGCCTGCACGCGGCGCGGCGCGAGACGGGCACACCGCTCGCCTGCGCCCGCTCCGGCGAATGGCGGCACCCGGTGGTCGGCCTATGGCCGCTGGCGCTGCGGGAAGACCTGCGCAAGGCTCTGGAGGTCGAAGGCCTGCACAAGATCGAAATCTGGACGGCGCGACATGGTGTCGCCATCGCCGATTGGCCGGACAAGCCGGTCGACCCCTTCTTCAACGTCAATACGCCGGAAGACGCCGAGCGCGCCGCTCATCTCGCAGCGCAGCATCCCTGAACGGCGTGTTGCCGACCGCTAAATCTGCTATAGTTGGCGCAAGAACTGGGGGAGGACTGCCCATGAAAACATTTCTGATCTCCTGCGTGGCCGCCATTGTGATTGCGGTCATCGGCGGCGTCGTGCTCAACAGCGTGCAGAAGCAATCCGACAAGGCCTACACGCTGCCCGAATCCGTGCGCATCGGGGCGTAACGCCTCGCGCGTCAACCAATCAACGCCGCATACGACAGAAACCCGACGCGGTCGCCGGGCGCGATGCTCGTGACCGACTCGGGGAATTCCAACAGCCCGTCCGTTTCGGTGAGCGACGTCAGGATGCCGGCGCCGTCCTGCGGATGCTTGACCGCTTCGATCTCGCCGTCGGCACCGCGCCGCAGCGCCACGCGCACGTATTCGCGCCGGTCTTTCTTTTTCTTGTAGGCGAAGGCGGCGCGCACCGGAATCGCCACGAGCGTCTGCGGCAGCGCGCCGGAGAGACGCAGCAGCAGCGGCTTCACCACGCGCACGAACGTGACGAACACCGCCACCGGATTGCCCGGCAGGCCGACAAAGGCGGCGCCTGCGTGCGCGGCGTAGTCCTTGCGCGGCGCCGCGCGGATGACGCCCATCGCCACCGGCCGTCCCGGCTTGATGGCGACGCGCCAGAAATCGAGCTTGCCGATGCGCTCCACCGCACCGCGCACGTGATCGGCTTCGCCGGTCGATACGCCGCCCGAGGTGATGACGAGATCGTGCCAGGTCGCGGCCTTGGCGAGCGCGCGCGACAGCTCGGTCGGCTCGTCGGCAAGGATGCCGAGGTCGGTGACCACCGCGCCGAGCCGCTCCAGCAGCGCGCGCAGCAGATAGCGGTTGGCGTCGTAGATCGCGGCGCCGCCGCGCGGTGAGCCGGGCTCGACGACTTCGTCGCCGGTCGAGAAGATCGCGACCTTCAGGCGTCGCCGCACCGCCAGTTCGGTAACGCCGAGCGCCGCGGCAAGTGCGATGTGCTGCGCCTCGAGTTGCGTGCCCGCCGGCAGCACGACGCGCCCTTTCGGCACGTCCTCGCCGGCCAGCCGCCGGTTGGCGCCGAGCTTAAGGCCGGATGGGACGGTGACATTCTCGCCGTCCGCCTTGACGTCCTCCTGCATGAACACGGTGTCGGCGCCGGCCGGCATCGGCGCGCCGGTGAAGATGCGGATCGCCTGCCCGCGCTGCAGCAAGGCCTCGGCGCGTTTGCCTGCGGTGATCCGGCCGGCGATGCGCAGCGTGGTGTCGCCGTCCGGCTTAAGATCGTCGTGGCGCACGGCGTAGCCGTCGACCGCCGAATTATCGAATGGCGGCAGATCGACCGGCGCCACCAGATCGGCGACCGTGACGCGCCCGCGCGCGTCGCGCAGCGGCACGCGCTCGCTCTCGCCGACCGGCTGGACGCGCTCGGCGATCAGCGCTTCCATCGCATCGAGCGACAGCAGCGGACCGGAGAAGGCAAAGCAATCGTCGGTCAGTTGCGCCATGGACGGCTCTTTAGTTGGCGCATGATCTTATCCGAAAACCGGTTCCCGCTTTTCGGGATCATGCGCCGCCCTGGGTGACCTGCGCCACCGGCACCGCGCGCGCCAGCAGCAGGTCGGCGATCGGCCCAATGGTGTTGAGGTCGAGCACCGGCAGCGGCGTATCGGGCAACGCCGTGTCGCTCGCCACCGCCACAATGTGCGGGTCCTGGTGGTACAGCAGCGGCTTGCCGTTGGCGACGCGGTGGATTTCGAGTTTGGGGAAGGCGTCGCGCTTGAAGCCTTCGACCAGCACCAGGTCGACCGGCGCCATCTTGGCAACCAGCGCGCCGAGGTCCCATTCCTCCTCCGCGCGCAACTCGTGCAGGATGGCCCAGCGCATGGCTGAGGAAATGAGCACCTCGGTCGCGCCCGCCGCGCGGTGCATAAAGGAGTCCTTGCCGGGTCGGTCGAGATCGAAGCCGTGGTGGGCGTGCTTGAGCGTCGACACCTTCACCCCCCGCGCCAGCAGGCACGGGATGAGCTTGGTGATGAGCGTGGTTTTGCCGGAACCGCTCCAGCCGGCGAGGCCGATGATGCGCATGGGTGGCTTATAGCGCATCGCAGCGGCCAAAAACAAAACGCCCGGCACTGAGGCCGGGCGTTCCGTCAGCGTCTGTAAGCGTTTATTCGGCCGGAGTCGCGGCGGCGCGGACCTGGCTTTGCGAGTCGTTGGCGCCCACGCGGGCGTTCTGATCTTCGACCCACAGCCTGTGGTGCTGCTTCGCCCAGGCAAGGTCGACGGTCCCCTCGCCCATGCCCTCGAACGCGCCCTCCATGCCGAGGCTGCCGATATAGATGTGGCCGATCATCGCGGCGATGTAGAACATCGCGATGGCGGCATGCACGATCTCGGCAAGCTGCATGTTGGCGACGTCGGTGCCGTAGAAGGGGAAGATCAGCAGATAGCCGCTGACCACCATGGCCGTGCCGCCCAGCACCTGGACCCAGAAGATGGTCTTCTGGCCGGCGTTGAAGCGGTAGGCGGGAGGATGGTCGTTGCCGACGATGCCGCCGCCGCGCTTGACCCATTCGGCGTCGACTTTGTTCGGGATATTGCCGGCAACCCACATGAAGAAGATCATCACCACGCCGATGGTGAAGGGGAAGCTGAGGAAGTTGTGCGCGTACTTCGCCGCCTCCGACCAGGTGGTGAAGGCTTCCGGCCCCAATAGCGGCAAAAGCAGCGAGCGCCCGAAGGTGATGTTGAGCCCCGAGATCGCCTGCACGATGAAGCAGGCCGCCGTCATCCAGTGGATGAAGCGCTCGAACGGCGTGAAGCGCACGATCTTGATGCCGGAGCGGCCGCCCTCGATGCGCACGGGACCGCGCACCAGGTAGAAGATGACCAGCAGCAGGATGGCGCCGAGGATGACGATGGCGCCAAGCCAGCGCAACGTCACTTCGTGCCAGTCGCGCCAGGTGCGCCCGGCCGGGTGCTCCAGCGTGTAGGATTTCACGTCCGGGATCGAGCCGCGGCCGTCGATCTTGCTCAGCGTCTGCAGGAGTTGCTGCTCCTTCACGGCGCTGGCGGTCGGGTTGATCTGCTGCGCGGAGGCAGGCGTTGCAACCGCGACAATGAATGCGAGCGCGAGAGCGCCGGCGATGAAGCGAACCCACGTGATGAGCTTCGCCATGGCATCCTCTCCCTTATGGTCTCTTCGTTTCTTGTGACAAAGGCCGGCGGCTAAGCCGAAAAGCCCGCCGCCGACGGTGCATCAGGTCGCGATATTTTCGCGGTAGGCCGTCTGCCAGCCCCAGGCGCCCGAACCGTAGCCGCGCTTGGCCACGCGCTCCTTGTAGATTTGCGCAATGACGTCGCCGTCGCCGGCGAGCAGCGACTTGGTCGAGCACATCTCGGCGCAAAGCGGCAGCTTGCCTTCGGCCAGACGGTTGGCGCCGTACTTCTCGTACTCTTCCTTGGAGTGGTCGGCTTCCGGGCCGCCGGCGCAATAGGTGCACTTGTCCATCTTGCCGCGCGAACCGAAGTTGCCGACCTTCGGATACTGCGGCGCGCCGAACGGGCAGGCGTAGAAGCAGTAGCCGCAGCCGATGCACAGGTCCTTGGAGTGCAGCACCACCGCGTCGGCCGTGGTGTAGAAGCAGTTCACCGGACAGACCGCCGCGCAGGGCGCGTCGGTGCAGTGCATGCAGGCCATGGAGATCGACCGTTCGCCCGGCTTGCCGTCATTGAGCGTGACGACGCGCCGGCGGTTGATGCCCCACGGCACCTCGTGCTCGTTCTTGCAGGCGGTGACGCAGGCGTTGCACTCGATGCAACGGTCGGCGTCGCAGAGGAATTTCATACGTGCCATGGTCGTTGCTCCTTATGCCGCCCGAACCTGACAGAGGGTGGCCTTGGGTTCTTGCATGCCGGTGACCGGGTCGTAGCCGTAGGTGGTGAGCGTGTTGACGCTCTCGCCCAGCACGATCGGGTCGGCACCCTTGGGATATTTCGAGCGCTGATCGACGCCCTGGAACCAGCCGGCGAAGTGGAACGGCGACCAGGTCACGCCCTTGCCGACGCGCTCGGTGACCAGCGCCTTCATGCGGCAGGCCTTGCCGGACTCCATCTCAGCGCCCGACACCCAGACCCAGCCTCCGTCCTTGATGCCGCGATCGGCGGCATCGGCCGGATTGATCTCGATGAACATCTCCTGCTGCAGCTCGGCGAGCCACTTGTTGGAGCGGGTCTCTTCGCCGCCGCCTTCGTACTCGACCAGACGGCCGGACGAGAGGATCAGCGGGAACTGCTTGGCGATGCCCTTGTCGACCGCCGCCTTCTGCACCGTGAAGCCGATGTTCGGCACACGGAACTGCTTGGCGTCGGGCAGCGTCGGGTACTTGGCGACCAGCTCCGGCCGCGGCGTGTAGATCGGCTCGCGGTGCACCGGAATCGGATCGGGCAGACCGAACGCGTTGGCGCGCGCCTTGCCGTTGCCGTAGGGGATGCAGCCGTGCTCGATCGCCACGCGCTGGATTCCGCCGGACAGATCGATCGACCACGACACCGCGTCGGGCGTCGTCGGGTTGACCTTGTTGATGATGGCGAGCTCCGCCTCGGTGAGGTCCTTGTCCCAGCCGAGCTTCTTGAGCACGCCGAGCGTGAACTCCGGATAGCCGTCCTTGATCTCGCTGTCCTTGGAGTAATAGCCGTTGCCGAGCAGGCTGACCTTCCGCTTGCTGCCGTCCGGCAATGTCTCTTCCCGTTCGATGCCGAAGCGCGCACGGAACGTGCCGCCGCCTTCCTTGATCGACAGGTTGGTGTTGTAGAGGAGCGGCGTGCCCGGATGGCGGAACGCCGGCGTGCCCCAGCAGGGCCACGGCAGACCGTAGTAGTCGCCCTTGTTCGGGCCGGTCGTCGCCTTCTGCGTCTTCATGTCGAAGTCGGACTGATGCGCCATGTGCGACTTGATCCGCTCCGGCGACTGACCGCAGTAGCCGGTCGACCAGCCACCGCGGTTGATCTCGCGCAGCACGTCCTCGGCCTCCGGCAGATTGCCGTTGACCTTGATGTTGCGGAACATGCGGTCGGCGAAGCCGAGCTTCTTGGCGAGGAGATACATGATCTCCAGATCGTCCTTCGATTCGAAGATCGGCTTGACGATCTGCTCACCCCACTGCATCGCGCGGTTGGAGGCGACGCGCGACCCTTCGCCCTCGTAACTGGTCGCGGTGGGCAGCAGGTAGACGTTGTCCTTACGATTGCCCAGCACCGCCCAGGTAGTCGGCACCGGGTCGGCAACGACGAGCAGATCGAGCTTGTCGATAGCCTTGGCGGTGTCCGGCATACGGGTGACGGTATTGCCGCCGTGACCCATGATGAACATCGCCTTGATGTTGTCGGTCTGCGAGACCTGATCCTTGGCCAGCAACGTGGCGTCATGCCAGCGCGTCGACGGGATGCCGGGCGCGTTCATCAGCTCGGGCTTGTCGAAGCGACCCTTGAGCCAGTCGAACTCCTCGCCCCAGACGCGCGACCAGTGCCGCCACGCCGGCTCGAGCAGGCCGTAGTAAAGCGGCAGCGTCACGATATCGAGACCGAGGTCGGTCGCACCCTGCACGTTGGTGTGGCCGCGGAAGATGTTGGCGCCCGTTCCCGGCGCGCCGACGTTGCCGGTGGCGAGCAGCAGGATGCAGAACGCGCGCACGTTGGCGGTGCCGACCGTGTGCTGGGTGGCGCCCATGCACCAGATCAGCGTCGACGGCTTCTGCTTGGCGAATGTCTCGGCGACGCGCTTCATCTGCGCTTCCGGCACGCCGGTGACGCGCTCGACCTCTTCGGGCGTCCACTTCTCCGCTTCCTTGCGGATGTCGTCCATGCCGTAGACGCGCTGTTCGATGAACTGCTTGTCTTCCCAGCCGTTCTTGAAGATGTGGTGCAGCATCCCGTAGATCACCGGAATGTCGGTGCCGGAACGGATGCGGATGTAGTCGGTGGCGTGCGCGGCCGTGCGCGTCATGCGCGGCTCGATCACGAACACGTTGGCGCGATTAAGCTCCTTGCCCTCGAGAATGTGCTGCAGCGACACCGGATGCGCTTCCGCCGCATTCGAGCCCATGAAGATGATGGTCTTCGAATTGCGGATGTCGGTGTAGCTGTTGGTCATCGCGCCGTAGCCCCAGGTATTGGCGACGCCGGCGACCGTGGTCGAGTGACAGATGCGGGCCTGATGGTCCGAGTTGTTGGTGCCCCAATAGGCCGCTAATTTGCGGTTGAGATAGGCGCCCTCGTTGGTGAACTTGGCGGAGCCCAGCCAGTAGACGGATTCCGCGCCGGACTTCTTGCGAATGTCCAACAGCTTGTCGCCGATCTCGTTGATGGCGACGTCCCAGGAAATGCGGGTCCACTCGCCGTTGACGAGCTTCATCGGGTAGCGCAGGCGGCGATCGCCGTGCACCAGTTCGCGCGTCGCCGCGCCCTTGGCGCAATGCGATCCGCGGTTGATCGGGCTTTCCCAGCCCGGCTCCTGACCGACCCACACGCCGTTGGAGACTTCGGCGATGACGGTGCAGCCGACCGAGCAGTGCGTGCAGACGTTCTTGCGGATGGTGGCGCCGCCCGCGTTCGGGCCGGCCGCTTCCGCCTTGCGCACGGTGGCGAGCGGCAGAGCACCGACGATGCCGAGACCACCGGCGACGAGACCAGACTTGCGCAGGAAACTGCGGCGATCGAGACCGCCGGTTTGCGTGCCGACGGTCGCTGCAAGATTGCTGCGGCGCGCCTGACGTTCACTTCGCTTGATGAGCATGGTGCGCCCTCCCTCAGCCCGGATACCGGTTGACGCGGTAGTAGGCCTTCACGTGATCGGTTTCTTTGTAGCGGGACTTCTTCTTGTCGGAGTCGGTCTCCGCGGCCGCGGCGTCGGTGGCAAGCGGCGCTGCCGCCGTCACAGCCAGACCCGCGCCGGCGCCCATCGCGCGCAGGAAGTCGCGACGCCCAAGCTTGGACTTGTCCTGTTGTTTCATCGTCGTTCCCTCCTCGAATTGTCCCTTCGCCCCCGGACCTATTCCGCCGCTACGACGGAAGGTCGAAGGCCTCTGCTTCGATATTCATGAACACGCGACCGAGCGTGCCGACGTGACGGTAGAAGTCGGCGGCGGCGGCCTGCTCCAGATCGGCGAAGAAACGGCCGATCCAGGGCGACATGTGCTTGTCGAAGATCAGACGATCGGAGTCGGCCGGCGCCGGCAGTTTGCGGCTGGCGATGCCCGACATGATCTCGCACAGAATGCCGGCGTGATCCTCCGGCTCGACCACGCCTTCGGCGCGCGCGATGCCGATCTTGCCGAGATCGTCGCGCAGGCGCGCGAGCGGACGTTCGTGCAGGAAGCCGGTGAGATAGTAGGAGCCGTAGGGCAATATCTCGCCGCGGCCGACGCCGATGAAGAGATCGAAGTACTCGCGCTCGATGCGGCGCACATCGGCGTTGCTCGCGGCTTCGGCGAGCGCGACATGCGCCATGCCGAGCGGCGACGCGTCGCCGCGCAGTTCGGAGAGATTGGCGAGGAACTGCGCATCCGGTGCGCGATTGAGCAGCGTGGCGATCAGCGCGTATTCCTGCGCGCGCGCCGCATCGATTTCGTCGACACCGTCTGCCGACTTCGCATCATAAAGATCGGGACGCAGCACGGCGCGATCGACACCGGTCGCGGCTTCGACGGCGACCACGCGCTCAGGCGGCACGCGCGTCCAATTGGAAACGGACGGCTGCGAAATGCCGATTTGACGCGCAAGTTCGCCGACGCCGCCGGCGGCGCGAATCGCTTCGGAAAGTCCCGGTTCCCGCATCTCCCTGATCTTCTTTTTCTTGGTTCTTATTTTTATTCGATTTGTTAGAGCGCGAATGTACCGGCCCACCTATAGCGGTTCAATAGCCAAAGGCTATGGGCACGATCGAAAAATAGTCGAATGACGTGGAATATTGCCGCAGGCTATTGCGGCAGCGCGCTGCCATGACGGCGCGGCTTCGACGCCTCGTCATCAAGCTCATCGTCCGCCTGATGCGACGCAACATGATCTTCGCGCTGCACCATAACTTCGGCAGCAGGCTCCGCAGTCTGCGGTGATGAGTCAGGCGCAAGCTGGTCACGCTTTTCGAGTTGTGCAGGCTGCGCAGGGTCATTGCCCGACGGCTCGGCAGGTTCAGCGGCCGACGTCTTCGCTTCGGGCGGCTCCGGTTCCCGATCGCCGAAGATGCGCGCCGCCATTTTCTTGGCGTCGAAGCTCGGATCGAGCGCGCCAAAACCCGGCACGTTGTCGAAGCCGGTCGCGTCCCAGTAGTTCTCGTTCAGGCCGACGAAGTCACGAATCGCCGGGTCGGCCGACCAGGCCTGACGCAGCGCGGCATTGCGCAGCACGGAGGGCACACCCGCCTGCAGGAAGGCGCTGATGTCGGTCGACGGGCCGATCGACTCGAGCGAGGGCAGCGTGCTGACGTCGAACTCAGGCTTCGCCTCGGTCGCGGGCTGCTGCGCGCCACCGGCAGCCTCGGGCTTTGCCGGTGCCTCGTCGGCGGGTTTTTCCTCCGCTGGCTCGAGCTTGCGGCGCGACCAGCGCGTCAGGAAGTTTTCCGGCTCGCTCATTTGCGCTCCACGCGCGGTCCGCGCCGCGCCAGGCCTTCCGGATTGGCGCGGTCGCGTTTGCGTTTGACGAACACCTGCTCGACATGGTGCTCGGCGATGAAGGCCGCAATCGTCTCCTGCATCGACGGCGGCATGGGAACCGTGTCGACGAGATTGCTGCCGGCTTCCGTCATCCCCTCGCCTTCGGCCGGATCGGCGGTGACGATGCCGAGCGTGTAAGGCGGATCGCCCTCGGCCGGGCGCAACACCACCCACAGCAGCGGCGTGCCGGTGGCGAGGTTGTCGCGATAATTGGCGGTCTCGGTGCGATAGAGATCGACGTTGGCGGAACCGGCATAGAAGGTCGTGCGCTCGCCGTCGTCGTCGAGCTTGGTCCAGGGCGGCGTCTGCGGCACGCCCGGCAGCACGCCGCTCGGCCGCCAATAGAAATCGGCCCACGGGCTGGCGCTCTTGCTGCGCTCGACCAGCACGCCGACCGTGATCGTTGTCAGCGGCCTTGCCCCGCTCATCCGACCGCCTCCAGGTGCTTGACCGGCAGGCCGGTGATGAGATTCTGCGGCTTCATGCGTACGATCTTGTCGCCGTTCATCGCCAGAATGAGATAGACCGGCCCGCCTTTGGCGCGATCGAGCACCAGCGAGTCATCGGCGATACGCAATGCAAACAGCCCGATGACGCGCGTCATGGCTTGCTCGTCGACGGTCTCGCCGCGCCATAACGTGTCGCCGATCTTGGTCGCCTCCGAGTCGAGGCCGACATACCAGGTGAGCGGCGCATCGCGCAGCTCGGTGAGCGGTTCGATGCTCACGTCGATGCCGAGCACATGCGCGATCCAGCGCCGCATGACCTCCGCGAGCGCGACGAGACCTGGGCGGCCGCCGGTCAGATCGAGCGCCATGTCGAAGGCGTCGCTACGCTCCCAGTATTGCGCGGCATTGTCGTCGTTGAGCACGTCGATCTCGGCGGCGGCGGGCAGGCCCAGCATCGAGACCAGCGGCGTCACCGCGCTCGGATTGATGCCGCCGATCACCTCCTCGTCGGCCGCAAGTAACGAGCCTTCGTGCAACGTCACCCGCTGGCTGCGGAAGAACATCTCGCCGGCGCGCAGCACGCGCACATCCTCGACGCCGTCGAGCGCGTTGCGCAGGATGACGTGGACCAGTTGATTTACGAACAAAGGCGGCGTGTGGCCGGCGCCTTTGCGCATCAGCGCGGCGTAAGCCGCCTCCAGCGTGTCGTGGCGCAACAGCAGGTCGCGGAAGCCAATTAACAACTGCCAGTTCTCGCGCGCATCGGAATCGGCGATGGCGGCGATATCCGACGGCGACACCGGCATGCGCGGATCGGCGAGCAACGCGCCGTGCAGCGTACGCTCGACCGCGCAGGCTTCCGGTGGCGGGATCAGCTCCGGCCGCGCCAGATAAAGCTTCAAGAACTCGTCGGTCGGGCGTAAGCCCCCGCTGGCGTCGCGGTCGAGCAAATGATGGCCTGAGGAGATCCAGAAATCCTTCATGGCCGCTCCCGGCCGGCGAGCGAGATCAAATCGACCTGATCGGCCGGCGTCTCGTCTTCGCCTTCGACATCGAGGAAGGAGAAGGCGCGCGCCGGCTTTTCGCCTTCGCGGCGGCGCAGGCTGCGGAATTGCTCGCGCACCGCGCCATCCTCGGAGGTGCGATGCAGCGCCACCAAAGTATCGGCCGGCTGGCTGCACAAGGATTCCGCGAACGTAACTTCTTCTTCCGCCGCCGCCGTCGCATCCGCGATGCTGGGCGCGCCGAACTGCGCCACCAGTTGCTTGGCGAGCAGATCGACTACGTTGAGCCTGTCGTCGTCGCTCGCTTCGACGATCTGCACCAGAGTCGACCAGCCGAGCGACGACAGGCCGAGGAAGCCCGAGCGGAACGCGGTGCGCGCGCGGCCTTCCAGCGCCGACGGATCGGCGTTCCAGAACACGAAAGCCCCGGGCACCGCCCATTCGCCGGGCTCGGCCGCCCGCTCGAACACGAAGGTGTCCGACGGATCGAGCCTGATGGTGCGCAGCAGCTTCACATCTTGGGTCCTTTGCTTGCCGGGTCGAACCAGCCCGGTTGCGCCAGCTTCGGCAGCAGCGCGCAACGCTCGACCTGGGTCTTTCCCATGCGGCGGACCAGGAGATCGCCGTTCTCATCGATGTCGCGACGCAGGCCCTGCTCGATCGGCAACCGCGCAAGATAATTCTTGGCGACAGCGGCGAAACCGCTTTCCTGCCAGGAATCGATCATCAGCATCAAATGGCGCGCGAAGCTCTCGACGATCTGCGTCGCCAAGACGTCGGTGAAACCTTCTTCGTCGAGCGCGGTGATCGACGGATTGAGCCCCGGCTCGACGTCGCTCATCGAGGCGCTACGGATCATGCCGGCGAACACCAGCCAGGGGGGCGTCTCATCCTCGCCGACGCCCTTCGGCCAGGCGAAGCGGCCCCCGCCCACCAACCCGCCATTGACCAGGATCGCATCCGGCCAATCGATGGTGATGCTGGTTTCCGGCTGCCCGTTCGCAGCTAGCGCATCGGCCAGCCCAGCCATGCCGGCATAGAAGGCGCGCCGTGCCGTGCGCAGGGGCTCATCGGGTTCCAGCACGACGGCGAATTCGGCGAGGTCGAAGCGGCCGACATAGACCAAAGTGCCGGCGCCCTGCTTGGGCGCAATCGCAATGGCATGCTCAAAAGCGTCGCCCACCTCGCGCAGACGCACCGCCGAAAAGGGCGGCGGCAGGGTCAATTCCGGCGCAGTGCGCAGGCGCGGCTCCATCGGTATCGATCCTCGCTCTTACTTTCGCATTGGAATGTCTATAGTTAGAGCCTCCGGAGGTCCGAGACCAGTGCCGCGTAATATCCTGATCTGTTCCTGCGACGACACCATGCCGCTCGACGGCGAGGCCGTGCGCAAGGTCTGCCGCGACGCGGTCGTGGTGGAAGGCCGCCAGCTCTGCCGAGCCGAACTCGAGCGTTTCCGCAAACTGGCGGCGGGCGGCGAGGATATTGTTGTTGCCTGCACGCAGGAGGCGCCGCTGTTCGGCGAAGTTGCCGGCGACATCACAGGCGCCGGCGCGCTCGGCTTCGTGAACATCCGCGAGACCGCCGGTTGGTCGAAGGACGCCAAGACGGCCGGGCCGAAAATGGCGGCGCTGATCGCCGCGGCCGCCGAGCCCGCGCCGGACTTTCCCTTCGTCAGCATGACCAGCGAAGGCGTCACGCTCATCTACGGACGCGACGAGAAGGCGATCGAAGCCGCCGAACTGCTCAAGGACCATGTCGACGTCACCGTGCTGATCAAGCCGCCGGCCGGGATCGCGCCGGCGCGGGTGACGGAGTTTCCTGTCGTGCGCGGCGCCATCCGCGCCGCCAACGGACACCTCGGCGCTTTCGAGCTGACCATCGACGATTACGCGGTGCCGCTGCCATCCTCGCGCGGCGCCCTCGCCTTCGGCGCGGCACGCAACGGCGCGGTGTCGAAGTGCGACATCGTCATCGACCTCTCCGGCGATGCGCCTTTGTTTGCCGCCGCCGATCTGCGTGACGGCTATCTGCGCGCCGATGCGCGCGATCCCGCGGCGCTGCTGCGCGCCGTGATGAAAGCGCGCGATCTGACCGGCACCTTCGACAAGCCGCGTTACATCACGTTCCACGAAGACCTGTGCGCGCATTCGCGCTCGCGCATCGTCGGCTGCCGCCGCTGCCTCGATCTGTGCCCGACCGGCGCCATAGCGCCGGCCGGCGACCACGTCGCCATCGATGCGCAGATTTGCGCCGGTTGCGGACAGTGCGCCGCCGCCTGCCCGACCGGCGCGGCCGCTTACGCCCTGCCGCCGGCCGACACGCTGCTGCGCAAGCTGCGCGCTCTGCTGACGGCCTATCGCGAGGCTGGCGGCGCGCAGGCCGTCGTGCTGTTCCACGATGCCGAGCATGGCGGCGCACTGATCGACGCGCTCGCGCGCTTCGGCGACGGGCTTCCGGCCAACGTGCTTCCGGTCGAAGTCAACGAGGTGACGCAGGTCGGGTTGGAGGCGGTCGCCGCCTCGTTCGCCTATGGCGCTTCGGCCGTACGGTTCCTGCTGCGCGCCAAGCCGCGCCACGACGTTGCCGGCCTCGCCGGCACCATCGCGCTGGCTACGCCGATCCTCGCCGGCGTCGGCTTCGCCGGTGTGCGCATCGCCGCCATCGAGACGGACGACCCGGATGCGCTCGGCACGGAATTGCGCGCCATTGCCCCGATGGATGGCGCCGCCAAGCCGGCGACCTTCGCCGCCGTCGGCGCCAAGCGCGAAGTATTGCGCCTGGCGCTGCGCGAGATGCATGCCGTGGCGCCGGCGCCGGTGGATGTCATACCGCTGCCGGCGGGCGCGCCCTTCGGAACTGTCCAGGTGAACGTCGAGGGCTGCACGTTGTGTCTCTCGTGCGTCTCCGCCTGCCCGACCGGCGCGCTGTCAGACGATCCCGAGCGCCCGACTTTGCGCTTTGCCGAAGACGCCTGCGTGCAGTGCGGGCTGTGCAAGGCGACCTGCCCGGAAAAGGTGATCGACCTCAAGCCGCAGCTCGACTTCCGCGCCGCCACCGCGATGAGCCGCGTGATCAAGCAGGAGGCACCGTTCGAGTGCATTCGCTGCGCCAAGCCATTCGGCGTGAAGAGCTCGGTCGAGCGCGTGGTCGCCAAGCTCGAAGGCAAGCACTGGATGTTCAAGGACTCCAAGCCGCGGCTCGACGTCATCAAGATGTGCGAGGACTGCCGCGTGGTGGTGATGGCCGAGCAGCAATTCGACCCGACCGGCGCGCCCGCGCGTCCGCCGGTGCGCACCACCGACGATTACTTGCGCGAGCGCGAAGCGCTGCGGCGCGAGTACGAAGAGAAGAACAATATCTGACCGGCGCTACTTCGGCCGCGTCGTCTTCTGCAGGAAATCCACCAGCGCCTTGCGGTCCGACGCCGAGCGGATGCGCTGCTCCGGCATCTTGGTGCCGGGCGTGTAAGCCGCGGGCCCGACCTCGAACAATCGCGACACCGTCTCCGGCGTCCACACGATGTCGAGCTTCTTGAGCGCCGGTGAAAAATTATAGTCGGGTAGCGTCGCTATCTTGCGGCCGAAGATACCGGCGAGCGTCGGGCCGGCTTTGTTGCTTTCGCCCGCGGACAGCGTGTGACAGGCGACGCAGGCACGGAAGATTTCGGCCCCGGGATCGCCGACGTAGGCCGCCAGCGGATCGCCGTTCGCAACCGCCGACCCCATGCCGAGCGGCTCGCCGCTTTGCGCATTCCAGCGCCGGATGATGTTGTCGGTGCCGCCGGTCAATAAGGTGCGGCTGTCCGGCAGGAACGCCACCGACCAGACCGGCAGGCCGGGACCGATGAGCGTGCGTTCGAGCGTGCGCTTAGCGCGATCGATGATCGCCACCGAGCCACGCAGGCCGGCCGCGGCGATCAGCTTGCCGTCGGGCGAGATGGACAGGCCGATGATCGGCACCGGCGCCGCTTCAACCTCGGCGCGCACTTCGCCCTGCGGCGACAGGAAGAACACTTTGCCATTGGCACCGGCGGCGGCGATCTCGCCATCCGGCGCGACCGCCACCGCGTTGAGCGGGCTCGCCACCGTGCGGATGGTTTCGTCGCCACCCTTGAGCGGCCAGATGCGAATCGTCGCGTCGTAACCGACGCTTACGATGCTGCTGCCATCCGGCGCGAAGGCGACGCCGTTGACGTTCTGCGTATGACCTTCGAGTACGCGCGGCTTGCCGCCGGCGAGCGGCCACAGCCACACCGTCAGGTCCCAGGAGGCGGAAGCAAGGGTAGTCCCGTCGGGCGACACGGCGATGCCGGCAATCGGCGCGGTATGGCCCTCGAGCACCTTATCGGGCTCGGTGCGGCCCGGCGTCCAGATCGCGATATACGCGTCGACACCGGCGGTGGCGATACGCCCGTCCTTCAGATAGGCGACCGCGTTCACCGCACCTTCATGACGGCGCATCACTTGTTCGGCGACGTTGCGCTCGAG
>Ga0134124_10000947_pt1 | contig 23260 bp, 19 predicted proteins | sample KB304_FD_96880 | JGI IMG/M metagenome (GOLD analysis project Ga0134124, IMG submission 96880) | Terrestrial soil microbial communities without Nitrogen fertilizer from Kellogg Biological Station, Michigan, USA - KB3-0-4 | ecosystem: Environmental > Terrestrial > Soil > Unclassified ... | reverse complement strand
TCGGCGAGCGATCCGGATATTTCTTCTTATAGTTTTGATAACGCTCAAGTAATTTCGCGTAACGTTTATCTGACGAAACGAGACGTTTGTGAGGAATTGCTCGCAGATGGTCTTCGATTCTTGTCATCTTCCGCGGGGAGAATCGCCAGTCGTATTTTCCTAATTCATAGAGGCTCGTTACACCGTAACCTTTGATGCGCCCTGTAAAGTCGACATAAGGATCGAAGTAGCTCCACACCAGATCACGTATCGACCGAAATACAGGCTTCCTACCATGCAATCCTCTGTCGCGCGACCGGGCAATTGAACCCCAACGGCCTCGTTGCTGGAACACAAAGACCACGTGGTCCAGTAAATCCTGAGACTCGAGATCCAGCAAGAGTGGTGGATAGCCGTGTTGTTCAAGAATCACTGCAGCCCCTACAGCCGCTTCGAGGCAGTGAACTTCATTGTGCTTAAGCATTTCCCGAAAAGAACGCATTGTGCCGCCGTCCTTTTCCCAGTTGTAAGGCATTAAGCTGAGCCACCGTTGGAGTTTGGCAGGGGTGTTTAGTTTCTGAACAGTCTTCCACTCGCGCGCTGTGAATTGTTCTCTTGCAGGTTTATTCAACGGTAGTGTCCTGGTGTCCGATATGCTTTAGAGACAAAACTCAACTTCTCATTCACTCCAAGCTTCAGCTTGGGGATAAGAGTTCGCATGAAATCTGGGAACCGTTTTAACGGTTTCGGCGAGAGTTCAGTAGTTCTTCATAAACCGTTGAAACGGTCAAATACTTCTCCGAGCCGCCCCTAACCCCAAGCTGAAGCTTGGGGAGAATGAGAGGTTGTTGAGTTTGCAAGAGCTCTTTAGTTTGTCGGTCCGTGATAGCAGTGTTCAGACAGGCCCGACAAGCTGAAGCTTAATCGAACATAAGCCCAACTTTGTTTGCGTTACACACAGAAGCTATTCCTGCACTTGCCTGAATAACCTCTCAAATGTCAGACTTACCTTCCCGATAAATTCTTGTATAACCAATCATTATTTCTTTTTAAGAGAGACGTCTTTCCTATGAACAAGCAGGCAACAGCTTTCCAGATGACGCGTTCCGAACAGGAAACCCAAAATGAGGCAAATCGTTTGACCGTCCAAATCGAAACCGCACTCGCTGCGGTCGTTATGCGTTCCCCGGACGATGCAGACTCGCTGGAATCCGCGGCCGATCGAATTGAACGAGCCGCTCGCGACCTCGCCACCGCGATTCGAGGGCTGGCGCAAGAACGCAAAGCCGCCGAGGATCAGTCGTAAGCCGCGGTTTTTCTTGCCTGACCCTTCTAACTCTATTTGTTTGATCGGAGACAATTGATGGCTTCCATCCGCGCTGAACGAGAAACGGAACACCTGGGCCGTAAGAATACCGCATACGAGCTGGATAATTACGGTATCAAAGGCCCCGCTCGAGTTTATTGGAATCTAAATACAGCTGAATTGTATGAGGAGATAGCGCGCAGGGGTGAAGGAGTTCTTTCAAATCACGGAGCCCTGATTGTTGACACTGGCGAGTTCACCGGTCGCGCAGCCAAGGACAAGGCAATCGTCAGAGAGCCGTCTAGCGCCGACAAAGTATTTTGGGGTGACGTCAATAAAGATTTCCCGCAGGATAAATTCAACGCCTTAAGGGACCGCATGATGGCCCACGCAACAGATCGTGATCTGTTCGTACAGGACACGTTCGTAGGTGCGGACCCGAAATATCGTCTACCAATTCGAGTCATCAATGAACTGGCGTGGCATTCTCTGTTCGCCAGAACAATGTTCATAAGTGGCAGTGAAACGAAGCCTCTTCAACCTGAGTTCACGATTATTAACTTCCCGAGTTTCCAGGCAGATCCACAAAGAGATGGAACTCGTTCACCAACTTTCATCCTGATAGATTTTAGTCAACGGCTTGTACTAATCGGCGGCACTTCCTACGCAGGAGAAACAAAGAAGAGTGGCTTCACTTTGATGAACTATCTGCTTCCGCAAAAGGGCGTCATGAGTATGCACTGCTCGGCCAATGTTGGCGCAGAAGGGGACGTAGCGATCTTTTTTGGACTCTCGGGGACAGGCAAGACTACTTTGTCGGCTGATCCAGAACGCCGTCTTATCGGTGATGACGAACATGGCTGGTCCGACGATGGTGTCTTCAATTTCGAAGGCGGTTGTTACGCGAAGGTGATCAAGTTGTCGGAGGAAGCCGAACCCGATATTTACCGGACCACGAAGATGTTTGGCACGATTCTGGAGAATGTTGTTTACGACGCTGTGACGCGTGTTATCGATCTGGATGACTCGCGTAAGACCGAGAACACGAGAGCTTCGTATCCGCTAACCAGCATCAGCAATATCGTTCCTGAAGGACGTGCCGGCAATCCACGCAACATCATCATGTTGACGGCAGATGCGTTTGGCGTTCTGCCGCCGGTTTCCCGGCTCAGTCCTGAACAAGCGATGTATCACTTCCTTTCCGGATACACCGCCAAGGTCGCGGGAACCGAAAGAGGAATCAAAGAGCCTGAAGCTACGTTCTCAACTTGTTTTGGTGCTCCGTTCATGGTTTTGCATCCAGGCGTATATGCAGGGTTACTGGGCGAGAAGATGGCCCAACACGATGCGGCGTGTTGGTTGGTTAACACCGGGTGGAGTGGCGGACCGTATGGTGTTGGCAATCGAATGAAGATTGCCTACACGCGTGCGATGATTCGCGCCATTCTCAACGGCGAACTGGCAACGGTTGAAACAATCCCGGATCCAACATTTGGTGTGAACGTTCCGATCGCATGTCCCGGCGTTCCTGCTGAAGTGCTGCAGCCGCGGAACACCTGGGCCGATAAGGAAGCTTACGATCGACAGGCCGCCGACCTTGCTCGCCGGTTCAATGAGAACTTTAAGAAGTATGAGGAGGGTGTTTCCGAAGCGGTGAGGGCAGTCGCACCGAAGATTAAGAACTGAGGAAGGTGCGCGCTGCTGGATCTAGCCTCTGGCGTCTCTGGGCGCTGGAGGTTTTTGTTTGATATCAGAGTCTCCAACTGATTCCCAGGCTGACTTGCAAGTTATTCTTCGTTTCGGCAGGGACAAGGATCGGAACCGTCAAACTGCCAAACGTGTGACCCGGATAACGAACGATCGTGTCGCCAACGTCTGCCCTGATAATAAGACGGTCGGTAGGGTAGAACTCAAAGACGCCGCCCACATCCATCGCAAAATCTTTTTCGTGTCCGACGGTACACGAGGTTCCTATGAGAATCGATGTACAGCTACCGCGCGTTTGAAACTCACCAAACCACATCACGCCCGGCCTGGCTTTTGCGAACACACCAACCCTCCTCTTACGCACACCGGCTTTCAAGCCAATGAAACCTTGCATTTTCTGACCGACCTCTTCGTTGAGTAGATGTGATTCGGGAAAGAAGTTAGTTTCTGCATCGAGCGCGAAATGTTTGTTGAAGTTGAAGACAAAGCGACCACCCAGTCCGGAAACGGTTGAATTGCCCGCGCCAAACCCAGGAAACAATCGCGACTGGAAATCCGAAAGGGTAACGACGGTATAGACACCACCAACTTCAGATCTGTGCTTATCAACTTGGGCCTGTGAATTGTTGTTGGTGAGAGTCAGGCACACTGCTAACAACAATCCTGCGAAAATGTTTCTGCCCATAGGACCTCCTGAGGTATCGACTAGTTGCTGTCGATCTCTCAGCAACGCGTGTACCCGTTGAATTGTTAGTGGTTTATTGAGTTGTGAGATGTGGAGCGAAGATAAATCACTTCAGTTGAAAGATAATTTTGTCACCGGTGAGCTGAACAAGTTAGGAAGGGTGGTTTACCCCCGCTGTTTTTAGAACTTAGGTTTAATGAGCTTTGGTAGCGGGGGTAAACCACCCTTCCTCACTTGTTCGATTTGAAGTTTCATTTTGTTATCTGCGCCGCTAGCTGGGCCAGTCATTGATTACTGATCGACGCTACAAGCTTTTGATATCGCGGGTCGTTGGTGATTTCTGAAAACGCTTCTTCGGCTTTGAGACGTGACACGTCCTTGAAACCGAGCGAGACCGCCTCCTCGAGTGATTGTAGCGCTGACTTCTTTTGTCGTTTCAGAGCGTAGATGCGTGCTATCTCGTAAGCGGCATTTGCATTCTTGGGGTCAACTTCCTTTGCCAGCTGTAAGTTCGTTAACGCTGTCGTGTAGTCGTTCTTTCGCAGACTCGATTGTGAAGTTTCGAAAGCCTCGACTAGCAACTGACTCAGAATCCGCCGAGCAAGCCGTCGATCTTTCGAGTCAACGGGTAAGTCTCGTTTCTTTCTCCATTCAGCAAGTCTTGACGTCGCCTCAGTGTGAGAAGGAGTGCTCTGCTCAGGATCCGGCGCCTGCATCCATGAGTTTTTGATCTCGCCAGCTTCGCGAAGTTGACGTCGATAAAGTTCTTCCTCAGTTTTAATTTCTTTCTTCAGTTCTTCGGAGTCAGTGAGTTGATTTAATCTAGCAATGACGGTCTTCACGTCGCGAAGGTCCTGGAAATCACGAACCATCGAAGATAGAACTCTTTGGGCATCGACATACCGCTTTGCTGCCAATAGTTGATCAGCGGCAGCCATGCCTGATGCGAAGTGGTCTTCAATTATCTTGCCGTCTTTAACTGTAAGGCCGTTCTTCATCGCCAGAAACGTCAGCCACGCAATTGCTTGCTCAATCTTCTCCTGTGGTGGCCATTCGTGTCCGCCGCTAAAGGTCTGAAACTGATAGAGCGCAGGTAACTGGCTGAGCTTCTTCTCGAGCTGCCACATCTCGCCGAAGTTGAAGTCGTCCACGCCGATGAGTCCGAAATATGCAAATGTTGTCTTTGCGTCCGGAGCAATATCTGCCGGAAATCCTGCCCCACAACCAATCACACCCGCCAGGCAACCTCGACAACGACTCGCATACGTCGCCGCGAGACGAGAGCCTCCGGAGAATCCAGCAGCGTACGTTCTCTTCTCGTCGATGCTTAATCGCGAGTGAGTGTCATCCCAAAGATCCGTGAAGATTTTGGATATGGTGTTCCAGTCCAAACCATTTCGAGAGTTGTTTGAACAGACGACTATGTAACCGAATTTCTCCGCAGCTGGAACAAAGCGCGCTATAGCCGACTTACCTCGAGCACGTGGATCGAGGCAGATGATAGTTGGCCATGCCTGCTCGCGCTTATAGCCGTTTGGAACGAACAGCGCATACGACTCGTCCGGGTGTGACTGGACGACTACGTTCTCGTTTACTTTGCCAACCTGTATTGAGAATTCAGAGGTTGCTTGTGAGCGCGAAGTGTTGGAGCAGATTAGTAGGAGGGCAACGAGAATGACGAACTTTCTCACGCGAACGGCATTCATTATTTAGCGTTGGATTCAATCTACTCGCGACTCAGCCTGGGGGCCAATTCATCGGTCGACCGGCGAGTACATGTACGTGCAAGTGAAAGACTGACTGACCTGCGCCGGCGCCATTATTAATGACGGTGCGATAACCGCTTTCAGCGTGGCCCTGCTCGTTGGCTATTCGCGCACTGACGCGAAGTAGGTGACCAAGAAGAGCCTCATCTTTTTGAGACGCTTCATCCAGTGATTCGAGATGCTCGGTCGGGATTACTAAAAGATGCATCGGCGCCTGTGGGTTGTTATCGTGAATGACGACACACTGATCATCTTTATGAACTGCATCGCCGGGAATCTCTCCCTTGATAATCCTGCAAAACAAGCAACTCTGTTCTGACATTCGTCTTCCTTCCCTTGATTAAGTTTAGGCCATTTCGCTTACTGCTTCAGCGTCTGTTTGCAAAGGCGCTGTTACTGAAGCACGAATTCGTTCAATTTGTGCTCCAACAGCGCGTAACTTTGCTTCTATTTTCTCGTATCCGCGATCGATGTGATACACGCGATCGATGATTGTTTCATCAGGTGCAATCAAACCGGCCAACACCAAAGACGCAGACGCACGTAAGTCGGAAGCAATCACTCGCGCGCCGGTCAGTGGCGTGGGCCCATCAACCGTTGCACTTCTGCCGTCGATATGAATGTGTGCACCCATACGTTGTAATTCTGAAGCATGCATGAACCGGTTTTCGAAAACAGTTTCAATAATCTCCGATCTCCCATTTGCCTGTGTCATCAGCACCATGTACTGCGCCTGCATGTCCGTCGGAAAATCGGGATACGGAGCTGTCGAAACACCGCTCGCTACCAAACCACGCGGGCAGGTGACTTCAAGCGTAGTTGGATTTGCCTGATGAATCTCAACCCCTACCTGTCGAAGCTTTGCGATCACTGCTGACAAATGATCAGGGCGGCAGTCTTTGATCTCCAGGTCGCCCCTGGTAATTGCGGCGGCTACGATAAAGGTCCCGGTCTCGATCCGATCGGGAATGATCGTGTGTTCTGCCGCGCCCCGTGATTCAACACCCTCGATGTAGATCGTTTCGGAGCCGGCACCATTCACGCGCGCGCCCATCTTGTTCAGCAGCTCCGCCAGATCGGCTATTTCGGGTTCACGCGCTGCGTTGTGAAGTACGGTTGTGCCGCGTGCGAGAGTGGCAGCCATCATCAGGTTCTCAGTTCCTGTGACGGTAACTTTGCCAAAGTTGATTTCGGCCGCGCGCAAACGCCCTTCGCTGGGTGCGCGAGCTACGACGTTACCACCTTCAAGTTTCACTTCGGCGCCAAACTGTTCAAACCCGGCAAGGTGTAAATCAATCGGTCGCGTTCCGATTGCGCAGCCGCCTGGAAGTGAAACTTTTGCTTTGCCGAATCGAGCAAGCAAAGGTCCTAGCGCGAGCACCGAAGCTCGCATCGTCTTCACCAGTTCATAAGGTGCTTCAAAGAGTTCGATATGGGAGGCAGTGATCTTGTGTGTTCTTAGTTCCGGCGTCAGAACTGTGGCTCCAATGTCTTCCAGGAGACGTCGCTGCGTAATGATGTCTCGGACGTAAGGAATGTTGTGCAGCGTGATGGTTTCGGAAGTGAGTAGCGCCGCTGCCATACAAGGCAGTGCCGAATTCTTTGCGCCACTGATGGAGAGTCGGCCGCGCAATGGTCGGCCGCCCGTGATGCGAAACTTATCCACGATTAACAGAGATTAAATGAAAACAACGAAACGCGGAAGGGGGTTAGGAAGGGGCAGGGACGGGGAGACGCGGGCACACGGGGAGGGGGCGACGAGGAGATGCAGTGACAGAGAGATGGGGAGACGCTGCGGTGGAGAGCAATAGAAAAGGCGACGGAGTCTTCGTATCACCCCCGTCGCCCCATCGCCGCATCGTGACCACTTTCTTCGCGACGCCGCGTCCTCCCGTCGCCCCCGACTCTCTCTCGCCCCTCGCCGCTCTCTCAACGGTTATTCGTTCGTAAAAGTCCGTTTGATTCGGACGCCGCCATTTGTAGTCATAGCTTTGACCGTCGCACCGCCCGACCCAAGATTCAGAGCCAGTTCTTTTGTTAAGCGTCCCTGAACGGTGACTGGAAAATCGACACTGATGCTTCCATTGACAGTGCCCGTCTGCAAGTGCGCTGAATAGTTCTCCGGTACCGACATTGAAACTCCACCGTTTGTCGTAGTGACATCAAGTGTCTCACCGTCCCAGTGATCACCGGAGAGTTCGACGACAAGACCGCCATTGGTTGTCGAGCCGTGAACCGAACCGCCGCACTTTCTAAGCACTACGCCACCATTCAGGGCGGTGAAATCGATGCGACCATTGACCTCTGAAAGTGAGATGCCGCCGTTGTGAGTCTCCACTGACAAGTCGGAGCGACGCGGCACAAACACTTCATAACTTACCGACCAGTAATAATCTTTCTGGTTCTCTGGTCCAGTTGCGAAGATTTTATTTCCTGCAGTCTCGATTCGAACTTGTCGGCCCAGTTGTTCGGCTTCGCCCGCGTTGGGTGCACCAGCTTGCACTTGAGCACGCACCAGAACCTGGTTTTGATCCCAACCCTTTACGGCGACGCCGCCGTTCTGGCGTCCATCGATGGAAATAGCGCCGCCCGGTTGGAGCGTTTGTTCCCTTATCTCGCAGTTTCCAACCAATCTGTTGTTGTACCAGTTATTGTTTTCCCGGCAACTCAGTGATCCCCTGCCCTTGTCCTGGGCAAAAACACAGGCGCAAGCAAACGCTAGCAGCATGGCAATAACGACACTACGTCCCATAAACCTCAACATGGTTTCAATCTCCTTCACTCGTCTGGGGTTGTTCTCTTAGATACTTTCTCTTTGCGGTTCTGAATCGTAAACACCGCAGTGTTGGGTGTTGTGGCAGGAATCTTTATGCGAGTGAAGTCTTGCGCAAGATCACAATTCGCGGAATGCCTTGCAGGTCCGGACGTATCTCAACTAACTGCCAGTGGGTCTTATCGACCAGACCTCGAACAGCCTCTCCTTGATCGAATCCGATTTCCAGTAACAAGCGACCATCTTTTCGTAGGAATTGAGGCGCCTCACTAATTAATCGCCTGATGATCGAAAGACCATCGGGACCTGGAGTGAGCGCTACCTTTGGTTCATGATCTTTCACTTCTCTTTGGAGACCGGCTACTACGTCACCCGCCACGTATGGTGGGTTTGACGCGATCAAGTCGAACAAATTGCCATCCTTTGACAAAGCATCGAAGCAGTCAGAGAGCATAAATGTGAGTCGTTCATCCACGTTATTGACAACAGCATTTTGCTTTGCGATTTCCAGGGCTGAAGGCGATATGTCTACTGCAACTCCGCTGACGTTAACGTTCTCGCAGGCCAATGAGATCGCGATACACCCCGAACCAGTTCCTACATCACAGATCCGCACTGGAGTTTGCGAAGCCGAGATCAATTCCAGTGCTGCTTCAACAAGGAGTTCCGTCTCTGGACGAGGAATCAAAACATCGGGTGAGACATGAAACACACGCCCGTAGAAATCCTGTTGGCCAGTGATGTACTGCAGAGGTTCACCTTGGGCTCTCCGGTCTACGCTGTCAGCAAAACTCTTCAATTCATTTTTGCTCAACTCATGTTCGCTGTGGCTTATGAGGAACGTTCGATCTTTAGCAATCGTGTATGCGAGGAGAGAGGCGGCCTCACGACGTGCTTCCGGAACGCCGGCGTTTCGCAGGATCTGAGATGCTTCGGCGAGGACGTCTGCAATGGAGTTACTCATTCGTGCTTTCAGTTACTGCGTCCCAAACTTATAATGGCCCCACAACCATATTAGAAATACAAAATTGAATCGACCGTTGAAGCATTCGAACGCTGTTTTCAGGAACAGACTATCGATTACAACTTTTCTTTAGATACTTAGAACGAGTCTCGTTCCTCCCGTGAACGTCATGAACCTCCGGACAACAGTTCGGGGGTTCTGGCGTTAATAGGACAGTAGTTTAACAACGTTGGCATAAGGGGAAACATAAGTGGGACCGTTGTCCAAGAGCCTTTTGTTATTCGTCATGAACTGGTTCGACGCTCAATTGACACTCCTCTGGATACATTTGAATGTTGCTTCGGAGGGGAACGGTCTGATGGCTCGCATTCTTAGTCATGGGCCACTTCCTTTTCTCACATTCAAACTTCTGATCGGCGGTTTTGCCGCCTACACGCTCTACCGCTTTGCTCACCTATCCCTCGCCAAACATGGTATGACCGTTGTGCTGGTGATTTATCTTGCCTTGATGCTCATCCACGCGGCAACCGGGTGTGCCGCATTAGGATGGCAGGGACCCCTACTTTTCATGGGTTTTCTAGCTCATCTTCCGCTCGCAATTGCCTCGCTGTTCTCCTAACGTCTCTTTGTAGAAAAACTGAACTCCGGCGCCCGCCAGCGCGAAGTATCAATAGCTGCAAAGTTACTGACGAATTGTGTCTTTCTCCCTTGCAGGAGTGAGGTATTCAGTTCTAAATTTGTCGCTATTACGAAGTTCGGCCCAATCCAGCCTTCAGGCACAACGAACGATTGTTTCTGAAGCATCTTACAATTGGCTCTTTTGCCAAATCATTCGTCAGAGAGGGAAGACGTTTTTATGTACAGACTTTCCGCACGCCAAATCTTATTGATTGCAATCATCTCAGGTCTATTCGCTGCTGGCGCTGTAGCCATCGTCGACCGCATATCAAATCGACTCCAGCCATCACAGGCTGCGTTATCGACAGCGGCTCCAGCTGGAATCACCGATCCTTCGGTCGCCACCGACGAGCAGAACAACATCGAGGTTTACAAGACACTTAGTCCTGGTGTTGTGTTCATCCATTCCACTTCCTACGCTCGCGACTGGCTGGGTTTCGTAGAACCGCAGGAAGGTTCCGGCTCAGGTTCGATACTCGATCAGCAGGGAAACATTCTGACCAACTATCACGTGATCGAAGGCGCACAAAAACTGTCGGTGAGCATGGGTGGCCAGAAAGACTACGCAGCCACGATTGTCGGCGGCGATCCTGATACTGATCTCGCAGTGATCCGCTTGTTAGAAAAGCCTGCTGGACCACTCACAGTTGTTCCGATGGGCGACTCCGATAAGCTAAGCGTTGGCCAGAAGGTCCTGGCGATTGGTAATCCGTTTGGTTTGGATCGAACGCTTACCACTGGAGTGATTAGTGGACTACAGCGACCCATTCGCGCACGAAACAACCGTTTGATTGAAGGCGCAATTCAGACCGATGCATCGATCAATCCTGGCAACTCAGGCGGGCCATTGCTCGATTCACATGGGCGAATGATTGGTATCAACTCACAAATACTTTCACCGTCGGGCAGTTCGGCAGGCGTGGGTTTTGCCGTTCCGGTAAGTATCGCAAAGAGGGTTGTGCCGCAACTGCTCGGCAGCGGAAAAGTCAGCCGGCCAAAACTCGGGATCAGCACTCGAGATGTTGAAGCGATAAGAACTCAGGTTGATCTTCCTGTCTCCGACGGTGTGCTCATTGTTCAAGTAGCTCGTGGTACAGGTGCGGCAAATGCTGGTCTACGCGGCCTGCAGCAATTGGAGAACGGCGATGTCGAACTTGGTGACATCATCGTTGGAATAGATAACGACAAGATCACTAATTCAGACGACTTGTTCCGAGTTCTCGACAAACATCAGATAGGTGAGACGGTGCAAGTGCAAATCTACCGGGACGGACGACGAACGACTGTTCCAGTGAAATTGATGGAGTCGCCTGACTCGAAGCGGTAGAGAGCTGATTCGTCTGAAGACTGAACTTTGTGCTTTGTACTTGGTGCTTTGTGAGTTCGGCTACGCTCGTAGCACAACCACACCCAAGTACAAAGATCAAAGTACAAAAAACAAAGCCCGGCTTTGTCCATGCATCAGACGACCCACTTTTTCAATCTAGGCTACGGCTGGCTCTGCAAACACTGCAGCGCTGAAGACGCAGAGCGCAAGCATCACGATCATCATAATTCCGGGGATCGCAAAACAACCGGTCTGGCGCTCGCGAAGTGGAGTGACGAACAACACCACGGACTTATGTGTCCACGATGCGGGATTGAAGAATACGTACGACAGACTCTTCACTAGTTACGCTTCACCACCAAATTTCTGCTGGTAGTCCTTCAAGCTTCTCTTAATAACACCCAAAGCTTCATCGCGATCATAAACGTCGACAATCTCAACCTTCCTGGGTGCATCACTGGGAAACTGTTTGTAACTGAGAAAGTAATGCTTGAGTCGATCAACCAGTCCCTTCGGTACATCGCCGATGTTCTTCAGTCCACCATAGGCGAGATCTGATTCCAACACTGCAATAATCTTGTCGTCGGCCTGCTGGCCGTCGATCATCCGCAATCCTCCAACTGGACGCGCACTCAGAAAAAAACTTCCATGTGCAAAAGTCTTTTCCGACAACACGCAGATATCCATCGGATCGCCGTCGCCTTCGATGCCATCTAGTCCGGATCGTTCAGCACAAATTGCCGCTACTTCCGCGCCACAAAAAGTCTGAGGAATGAAGCCATAGAGCGTTGGACACATCGACGAGAAGCGTTGAGGCCGATCTACCTTCAGATGTCCTGAAGCTTTGTCGAGTTCATATTTGACTGCGTCTGTTGGCACGATTTCAATGTAGGCATTGACGACATCGGGCGCTTTTGCGCCTGGCGTGACTCCGTGCCATGGATGGGCTTGGAAGCACTGCTTTGTGGAATTGCCTGCCACTAGATCCTCCTAGGATGCATCTTTCTTGTGGGGTTTGTGGCGATGATAGAATGCGGCTTGAGCGAAGACAAATCGGACGTTTGGTAAACGAGGTGGGTTGGGCTGGGAGCGCAGGCGTTCCCGCCTGCGAACCAGGGTCTTTACACTCCATTTTGATCACAGTTCTGAAAGGGTTGAGGTTAGGTAAGGGTGGTCAGCAGGCGAGGACGCCTGCGCTCCCAGCAGTGATGTCAACCCAAACGTCCTTTCCGACAAAACTAAAGGCTATCGGATATTCAAACAATGGCCGCGAGAGTAGAGATAACATCCAAGCCAGTTGCAAGCGTGATCTCATTGCGTTGGATTATCAGTGCCCAGGACGATCTCATCTGGTTTATCGGGTCAGTGGTTTCGAGCTACGTTCTGCTTTTGCTCTACGTGAAGGGGATTTTGCCTCTTCTTTTGATGGCTGCGATGTGGGCCATACTGATTGATGCTCCTCACGTATTCGGCACCTTTTCTCGAACCTATTTCGATCGAACTGAACGTCAGAACCGTCCGCGTCTGTTGTGGGGGTCACTCCTGTTCTTTGCGGTGGGTCCGCTGTTTGTCTGGGCTGGAGCAGGATTTGTTTTCTTTTTTGTCGCCGCGCTATGGGCCTACTACCATCTTGTGAAGCAGCACTACGGCTTCATGGTGCTTTACAAGAAAAAGAATGGAGATCTCGCGAGAGTCGACAACGCACTCGATCGCCTGTTGTTGCTCTTCGCTTTCAATTATCCGTTCGTGGAGTTCATCGCACGCGATCCCGAAGCGATGGCGAGAGTCCCCGCTGTGCTACGCGGCGGAGTTAGCGGGTTCTCAAAGTTACTGCTCATCGGAACCGTATCACTGGGTATCATTTGGTTAGGTCGACAGGTTCAACGCTTGATCGTCGGAGAGGCGCTCAATGTCCCAAAGTATCTTTTATTGGCTGCGGCTATCCCGATGCACTGGATCGTTCTCTTAACTCCGATGCCTTATAGGCCAGTTGCCATTGTTCCTATTCTTACCATCTACCACAATCTTCAATATCATCGTCTCATTTGGTTTCATAACAAGAAGTACAACCCGCGTCTGCGCTCCGACAACCCGGACACTCAATCCAAATACGGTGCTGCATCATTAATCAGTCGACGAGTCGGCTACTACATCGCATTCGGTATTCTGTTCGGTATCATCTATCAAGGCCCACGTCAGTTCCTGGGGTACTTGAGTTTCCAAAGCGCGACAGCAGGTGCCAACCAACAGTCGTTCCTAATTCAACTCGGCATCTCGTTTCTATGGGGCTATGCCTTCATACACTACTATCTCGACTCCAAGATTTGGCGAGTGCGAAGGGATCCTAATGTTGGGAAGGCCTTGAATATGTGAAGAAGGGACTCAGGTCTTAGGCTTTGGGTCTTTGGACTTGGGTGGTCTTTATGACTGTGACGCTTAAGAGTTAATGAGGTTGGTACTTTTCCCTAATATTGAAATCGCTCAACTCAAACAGACTCCTAGTGATCTCGCTTTTGGTGACTGGCGCCGCATGTACTGCTAGACAATCGGCTTCTTCGAAGAACACTGCGACTGTCACCAAAGAAAAGATGTCGGTGACAAGATCTTCACCCAATCGCGACCAACTAATCCGATCGATCGATTTCAATCAAGTCGCCTTTCCACATTATCCGGAATACACGATGAGCGCCAAAAGGTACATCACGCTAAAGGCAGGAGATGGCGGACCGTCGCAGCTTAATTATGGCGACGTAACTGGCGATGGTATCGAAGAAGCGATGATGATGCTTGGAATCGAAAGTCACGGATCAGCGATCCCCGAGATTGTCTATATCTTCGGTTTGAGCAAAGGAAAGCCGACGTTGCTTTGGTCATTTGAAACGGGTGATCGTGCGGATGGTGGGTTGCGTCAAGTATATGCCGATCATGGTAATTTGGTAGTAGAGTTGTTCGGCAAAGATCGAGTCATTGGAAGGGATCTTTATCGCGGCGATGAACCATTAGCTGGACCTCGCTCATTTACTCGTGCGCGATATGAATGGCGTGAAGGAGAGTTTCGTATGAAGGGGAGTCCTGAAGTTTTACCTAATCCATCTGGCAATGCGAGTCCGATCATGCCGCCTTATTTCGGACTAGCTGGACAATGATCAGCGTTTGTAAGCGAAAGGGTCACTATCCACGCAGCATTTCCAAGTTCAAAGAACCAAGATCAAAGACCAAAGTCCTAAAGCCCAAGTCCCAAGACCTAAGTCCCAAACTAACTCGTTTCTAATGTCGCCACGCCGCCTGATTCGTTCTCGAACAATGGATTGACGTAAACGTCGCTTGCCTGCTTACACGCACCGCACACCAGTCGAATGCCTACGAGACGTTGCCCGTCGTAAGTAAAGCGCTCGCGTTTGGCGGGTGCCTCAGGATTGTATGGATGGCGCCCGCACCGGCAAGTGAAGTTTAGCAGTAGCGATTCCATTTTTTCTTTGGTCGACATTCGCAACGCTGTTTCGGGTGAAGTCCCTGGCTGCGCTGTTAGTTGTCCAACGAACTGAGGTCGTCTGACAGTGCTTTTACGGCTTCGAACGATCCACAGGACAAAGAACACCACCGGAATCAGGATTACGAGCCAGGTGAATCCAAGCAGCAACCGCGACGGCGGATTGCCACTTGCCACAACAACCCCGCTTCGACCTCGAGACAGTTCGAAACCAGCCAGTGTCTGGGCCTTGTCAAGTATTTGAAAATGGGTTTGAAGGGCGTTGGTGGGTACTGAGTCAGAAAACGTTTTCAACGAAAAGTACATGCTCAGTTGATTACCTGATTTTGAATAGCTGTAGTCGAACCTGAGCGCATCATCGCTAAGCACATCGCTACCAACCGGAAAGTCATAACCGGGTCCCAGATCAATCAGAATAGTTTGCTGGATTGATAGCGGGTACTGCACTTCGAGTGGCGCCGAACGTTGAGATACTCGCGGCTTACGCAACTCAGCATAAATTCGATCAGCAACGAAACTATGCCGGTTATCTCGCCACAACTCACTGATTAAGTATTTCTCCTTGATAACAATCGTGTTGGTATCCTGGTTGTCGTCAACCTGAGGCAATCCATCGGCGCTAATTGTTGGCGTAGTGTCTGCATAATAGTTCAGATGACTCTTGCTGAGGTCACTTAGCGACGTTGAATGGAGTGAGTAACGCATCGCGTCCGCTTGCATCCCGCGATAGGTTTTAGTCACGGCGAGCGTTACGGCCGACTGCGAGTCCTGCCCGCTATAGACCTCAAGCACATCGATCGAACCTGCGTTGCCGGCGGGCCGTGGAATTTTTTCCAGCTCGGTCGTGCCGGCTTTCAACACAAGGCTCCTTTCGAACGGAGGGTCGTAATAGTTTTCCAGGCCGCCTCGTTGATAACTTATCGTTGGATCAAGCCAGTAGGTCCTGCCATTGATCCTGGCCCTCACAATGACGTGATCGAAAGCGAAAGGGGTCGGCTGCCATGAGTCAAGCGAGGACTTATCCGACGAGTTCACCAGGGCGGGTGCAGCTTCAATTCCCATGGAATTGAGAATTGAACTCAACAGGAGCGATTTGTCTTTGCAATCGCCAAATCGTCTCGTGAAGACCTTCTCCGGCGACGTGGGTTGATGTGAATACCTTCCCAGCTCAATACCAAGATATCTGATTTCGTCCTGCACAAATCGTAGCGCGCTGATTGTACGTTGGGCGGGAGATTCAGAAGCTTTCTTCCATTCCTCGATTTGTTGTCGTAACTCCGCGTTGTTCAATTGCGAATTCTGGTAAAACGGCAACGCCCAGTTGACTACATCCGCCCAGGTTTGAAACTCACTGAGGTTTATTCTGGGAGACGGATCGTACCAGTCAGGCGCTGAATCATCGGAGGTTACGGCCGGGATGTTCTTCGTGTACCAGGTGTACTCCGTATCATCGCCAATGGTCTGCCTGGTTGGCTCAACTTGCAGGTTGTCGTTCTTGATGGCAAGCGTACGCTTCGAAGGAAACACAAGCCTCAGGAACGTTTCCCGAATCGGATCGGAATCGGCAAGGTAGATAGTGTCAGCGAATCGTCCGCCCAACACTGGATTATCACCCGAGACGGTATAGGCATATTCAACAACGTCGCCGACCCGAATGTCGTTGACAAAAATTACTGCCGCATTGGTTCCGTTGTAGAGCTGTTGGTCGAGTTCGTTTTCCTCCTGGATCATCTTCACTTCTGACGGCTCGAAAGCATCAATGACACTACCGGAGCGAAGTACGTGGACGAAGTGAATCGTGAGCTGTTGATAGGATGGTTCGAAGTAGAAGCGCAGTTGCGACAGGTCGTCGAGTCCGGCTGTGTTATCGACGCGCTGGAAGTAGTGGTAGTAGCGTTCGACAGAAACACCGCTCACCTTAATCTGTTGGTCATCAAGTATTCGAGTTGAGCTGGTTCCAGCTTGAGTACTGGCATTATTTGAATCACCGGAGGGAACAACGCGACGAACCCAGCCAGGCGCCGGGCCTATCTTAAAGGGCGCCCTGGCACTCGCCACCTGACCCGCGAGTAGTACGAAGGCGCACGCAATGACGACACTGGTGATAGGGGAACGGGGTAGAGACTGCACAAGACGATCCCTCAGGGTGATGAAGTATCAGAGGCAGGTAATTCTTTGGAGAAGAGCCAACCCAGACCTTGTTTGCCAATTAATGCTCCGGCGAGGTCAGGATAATACGAAGATCTGGGTACCGCAAGGCGGATCTCAGATACGCCGGAAGCCGGATCTCAGATCTCAGATGTCAGATCTCAAAGAATGTGATTTCCAACAATCTGAGATCTGACATCTGCAATCTGAAATGCGCGAAACGCTCAGTCTTCTGCGTGTTCGTCGCCATTGAAGTGCAGCACAGTCGACTCTTCGTCAACTATGGTCTCGAGGTGTACGGGCCTGCCCCAGAGGGTGTGCACATGTTCAAGTGCTTTGCGGGCGTATCGCATCTCGAGTTCAGTACCCTCGTAGCGGTGCTTCAGGTAAAGTTCGCGGTTGCCGTTGTAATCTCCGTCCTCAACTTCAAGGTAGGGAAATCCAAAGTTAGTCATGTTCGAGACGAGTTGGTCGCGGACTCTCTCCCAACGTTTCTCAGTGATTGTCCACTCTTCTTCCTCGATCAGTTCATACACAAACAGATCGAGTTCCTCGCACAACTCCTCGGTGAGATAGTTCCGCAAAAACGAAACGTCGTTCTCGAGTTCACGCACTTCAAAAATCTTGTCGTGACCCTCATTGCCTTTGCGTCCAAACCTCTTCTGTTCCTCGGCGGAAGGTTCGTTCCAACGACGCTCTATGTCTTCGTAGATCTTGTAGCCAAGGTAGTAAGGGTTCAACTGACCCTTGTGCGGCGAGACAACTCCCGAGTGAAGGTTGGCAAACTCGATGTGTTCATTGTCGCTGAGATCCAGTTCACGCATGATGCGTGCGTGCCAGATGCTGGCCCAGCCTTCGTTCATTATCTTCGTCTGCATTTGCGGAACGAAGTACTCCATCTCTTCATGGACCATTGCAATTGCATCACGCTGCCAGCCTGAGAGAGTTGGCGAATTCTTCATGATGTAAAAGAGAAGGTCCTTCTCCGGCAATCGTTCTCGAGGCGCCTTTTCCTGTTCTGACGATTGCTCATCACGACGTAGTTGACGAGCTTCCCGTTCGCTTCTATCGAGCAGCCACAGGTCGTCATATCGTCCATCTTTCGGCCGAAGTTCCGCACGGCGTCGCTCTTCAGCTGGTGAGACATCACGCTTAATGAAGAAATATGGATCAATATGTTCTTCTATAGCCAGTACAGCATCCAGGAATCGCTCTACCGTTTTTCGACCGTACTTGAACTCGTACTCCATCATTCGTTGAGCGTGCGTGGAAACGCTCTCAACCATACGCCTGTTCGTTTTTGAGAAATACGTGTTGTTCTTGAAGAAGTCGACGTGTCCAAGAACGTGCGCAATCACCATCTTGTTTTGGATCGGGCTGTTTGTCTCGAGCAAAAATCCGTATGCAGGGTTTGTGTTGATGACGACCTCATAAATCTTTGATAGGCCGAAGTCGTACATCGTCTTCATCCGGTGATAGGCCTTACCGAAGGTCCAGTGCGAATACCGTCCGGGCAATGCGTAGGAACCAACTTCATACATCACCGGCGCGGGAACTATCTCGAAATTTGTCGGATACGGATCCAGCCCAAAGCCGCGAGCGACTTCCCAGATTTGCTCAACAGCGGATTCGAGGGCCTGGATTTCGAGATCAAGCATGACTAATGATCTTTGTGCTTTGTACTTTGGTGCTTCGTAGTTCGTGCTTTGCGCTTGGTGCTCTGTGCTTTGTTTGTTGAGCCGTCGGATTCTTCCATGACGCTTGATATCAAGAACAAAGCTCAAAGCTCCAAGCACAAAGTTCGTCTTATGCCGCTGGTGTCTCCACTCCCCTTCTCCCAAAAAACTCTTTCAGCGCGGGATACACATCCTCCTTGTCGTCGATACGGACGCCAACGAAATGGTCCTTGTTCTGCAGCCGGTCGTTGAAGATTGAAAGAAGCGCGCCCGATGAGCGTCGATAACTCGAGGAGCCCTCTTCGCCGATTTCGCCGTAACCGAACAAGTTGCAGATGCGGATTAACTCGTCAGCCAGCTTCACTGCTTCCTCGTTATCCGAGTAGTAATTGTCGCCGTCAGAAAAGTGGAACGGGTAGATGTTCCAGTCTTCAGGCCGATAGCGCTGGCCGATGATGTCGAGAGCAAGTTGATACGCCGACGACACTACTGTTCCGCCTGACTCACCTTGAGTGAAAAACTGTTCCTCGGTGACTTCCTTTGCTTCAGTGTGATGCGAGATGAAAACGATGTCGACGTTGTCGTACTTCGTTCTGAGAAATCTGACCATCCAAAAGTAGAAACTACGAGCAACGTACTTCTTGAATTCGCCCATGGAGCCGGAAACGTCGATCATCGCAATGACGACAGCGTTTGACTCGTAACGCATTACTTCTTCCCACGTCTTGAAGCGGAGGTCTTCCTTCTTAATATCGCCAAAGTGTGGGTTGCCCTCACGCGCATTGCGACGAATGTTTTCGAGAATCATTCGTCGCTTGTCGAGATTAGCAATGACTCCGGTGCGGCGAATCTCATTGAACTGGGTTTTGCGCGACTGCACCGCTTTTTTGGCTTTCTCCTGAAGATAGGGAAGCTGAAGGTCTTCGAAGATGAGTGCGGCGATCTCGTCGATGTTTACTTCAGCCTCGTAGTAATCAACACCCGCTTCCTGACCAGCTGGTCCTGCACCCGAACCAGAGCCGGAACCGGGTCGACCTTCGCGCGCGATGACGTCACCGACGCGAGTTTTTCCGTCGCCCTGGCCTACCTGTTTTCCCTTTTGATGATTGAAGCGAAACTTATATTCGTCGAGGGCTTTAATAGGAACTTTGACGGTGCGTTTGCCGTCGGAGAGGATGATTGCTTCATTGGAAACAATCGATCCAAGGTTTTTGCGGATCGCTTCCTTTACACGATCCTTGTGGCGCTCCTGATCGATGATGCCCTTACGTTGAAGTGACCAGTCGTTACGTTGGATGGTCATAGTATTTCTAGTGCATTCTAATCGTCGAGTATTGCCGATTTCTGATTTCTGATTTCTGATTGGGTTTTATGATCGTTTGTCTTCAGGTCTTTTCAAATCAGCAATCAGCAATCAAAAATCAGAAATTGCAAAACTCCCGGACCACTTTTGTGAACGCCTCCGGATACTCCTCATGTGGCAAGTGGCCGCAGTCTAGAAACACAATCAAACGCGACCCGGAGATCTCATCGTGTAACCTTTCGCCATCCGCGAGTGGTATCTCAGGATCATTCTCGCCCCAGAGCAACAGCGTCGGCTGTTGAATTAGATGCGCATCGCGCGAAATCCGTTCGGCATCCCATCCCCGCACGGTGCGGATGATCGCGCGTTGTGTGCGCGACGATCGAAGCGGTTGATGCCGCGCATCGACACGTCGTTCATCAAGTACCCACGAGTGCCGGTCATAAACCCTCTTCATTCGCATTCGCAATAAACGTCTCGAACCGATCAGTAACGGCGAAACAACATCGCCAAAGACCGGCGCGCCAAAGAGTTTCATCAAGGTGAACTCGAGCGGCCGATTATTGTTGACCGCCCCTACCAGCACGAGCTTCTCGACATGGGCCGGATAATCGAGTGCGCACGTGGCCGCGACCGCGCCGCCATACGAGCTGCCTACAATTGTCGCGCGTCTAATGCCCAACTTATCGAGCAGACGAGTTATCAAGTGGGCTTGGCCACCGATCGTGTATTCCCCATTTCGCGGTTTACCTGAGTAGCCATATCCCAACATGTCTGGAGCAATAACTCGAAAGCCTGCTTCAGCGAGATCCAAAAAAACTTTGCTCCAAACAAGCGTCGACGACGCAAAGCCATGGATCAGGACGAGTGCCGGCGCCTTAAGGTCGCCTGCGTCCTGGTAGTGAAGACGCACGCCATCGATATCCACGAAACGGGAATGATCTGAATGAAAAACAACATCCCGGTTCTTGCTCCAGTCGGCATCACGCGGACGCGCGAGAAGTTTCGCCGTTACCGCTAGTGTTGCGGCGGCAGTTGCAGTGCTTGCAATCCAGTAACGTTTCTTCATACGGTCGGAAGTGTCGACTTGAAGCACATGTTAGTTAAATGCCCGCGCCTTGGAAGAAGAGCGCGGGCGGTTTTGGTTCAGTGTCTGGTTATCTAAATTCAGATCTGGTACGAGCCTGAGCTCCGCGCTGATTACCGCGACAATAGTGTCCCGACATATGTCAACAACTCGTTCGCGCATACCGGACAATAACCATGATCACTTACAAGGCGATCCACCACCTCATTAATCCTTCTAAGCTGGTCGGGATCGGGAGTCTTAGCTGAGGTTGTTATCTTCACCACATCTTTCAGGTCGGCAAAAATTTTCTTTTCGATAGCTTCCTTCAACCGTTCATGCGAACTGTATTCAAACGACTTGCCCTTTCGAGCGTAAGATGAAATGCGAATCAGGATTTCCTGACGGAAGGTGTTCTTGGCATTTTCAGAAATCCCAATCTGCTCTTCAATCGACCTCATCAACTGTTCATCGGGATCCATTTCTTCTTCAGTAATTGGATCCTTGATGCGTTCCTTGTTGCAGAACGCTTCGACGTTGTCGAGGTAGTTATTGCACATCGTTCGCGCCATCTCTTCAAAGGAGTAAACAAACGCACGCTGGACTTCAATCTTAGCCAGTTCGTCGTATTCTTTGCGCGCGAGTGAAATCAGGTTGAGATAGCGCTCACGTTGCTCCGAACTGATTCCGGTATGTTGTTCGAAGCCGTCCTTGATTGCGCGAAGTGAGTCGATTGGATTTATACACGTAACGCCGTCACGAACGAGTGCGCTGGAGAGACGATTGATTATGTATCGTGGGGAAATACCGTCCATGCCTTCGCGAACTGTTTCTTCTTTGAGTTCACGAACGTCCTTTGATTTGTAACCCTCGACGTCTTCACCATCGTAGAGTTTCATCTTTTTCACTACGTCGACGCTTTGACGTTTGGGTTCTTCCAAACGCGTCATCACGGCAAACATTGCCGCGACCCTCAAGGTGTTCGGCGCCAGGTGAACATTGCGCAGTGCTTCAGATTGATGCAGCAGCTTGTCGTAGATGCGTTCTTCCTGGGAGACGCGTAGGTTGTAGGGAACACGCACAAGGATGATTCGATCCTGCAGTGCTTCAGATTTGCGATTACCGGCGAAAGCGATGTACTCGTTCTCATTCGAATGAGAAAGGATTACTTCGTCAGCGTAAATCATGGCAAAGCGGCCGGTCTTAATGCTTTGTTCCTGGGAAAGCGTTAACAGGCTGTAGAGAAACTTCTCGTCGACCTTCAACATCTCGACGAATTCCATCAAACCGCGGTTCGCGATGTTGAGTTCGCCATCGAAGCGATAGGCTCGAGGATCGGATTCAACTCCAACTTCACCAATCGTCGAAAGGTCGATCGAACCCGTTAGCTCAGTAATGTCCTGTGATTTCGGATCGCTGGGTGAAAACGTGCCGATGCCCACTCGTTCCTTTTCTGAGAACACCACCCGATGAACTTTAACGTCCTCGTGACGGCCGCCGTAGGTCTTTTCGAGCGCATAGCGACACTGCGGACAGAGATCGCCTTCGATGTAGATGCCGTAATGTTTTTCTACTTCCTCGCGAAGTTGATGAGGAATCAAGTGCAGCGGTTCTTCGTGCATTGGGCAGTCCTTGATGGCATAAACTGCCCCACCCTCTGTCTCAGTCCAATCCTCAAGGCCGCGCTTCAGCATGTTAACGATTGTCGATTTGCCACCGCCGACCGGACCCATCAACAATAGGATGCGCTTTCTCACTTCCAGACGCTGTGCCGCGGATTTGAAGTATTCGACTAGACGCGCGATAGGTTCTTCAATACCGAAGAGCTCAGACGCAAAGAAGTTGTAGGAGAGAATCTCGTGTTGGGTGCCTTCATTGAGTCGCTCGATGCCGGCAGCATGCACCATGTCGTTGATGCGTGCATGTGAGAGTTGTGCTATTCGTGGATTCTGAGCGACAAGCTCAAAGTAATCTCTGAAGGATCCTTCCCAACGCAGCGCCTCATGTTCACGGCGCAGATCTTCCAGACGCTCACTGATGTTGAATTGTTTGTTGCCATCCTGCTGTTGCATAGCCTTTGAAACCTCTTCGGCTTTCGCGCATGGGACAGCGTGTGGGGAAAGGCCACGCCCGTAACCGTCGACAATTCTTCGTCGGGAAGTCGTCGGTTGAAGTCCTTGGTAAGTGCCTCTTGATGCGAACTACTCACGCGCGCGTAAGCATGAGCCGCATCCTTTGAAGCGTCGGTTCTCAATGATCATTAAACGGAAGTCGCGGAAGGAAACTCTTTGTTGGAAGCGAACCTCGCGCGCGCTTCCCTTTGTTACGTTCAGTATAGCATACGGCTTAAGGGCGAAAGTCAATGCTTATTTTTCTTCCGCTTTCGTAGTTA
>Ga0134124_10000946_pt1 | contig 23278 bp, 20 predicted proteins | sample KB304_FD_96880 | JGI IMG/M metagenome (GOLD analysis project Ga0134124, IMG submission 96880) | Terrestrial soil microbial communities without Nitrogen fertilizer from Kellogg Biological Station, Michigan, USA - KB3-0-4 | ecosystem: Environmental > Terrestrial > Soil > Unclassified ... | reverse complement strand
GCCTCAGCCTCCCTCGCTGCGATTCTGGAATCGCGGGGCCTCAAAGTCACCCTCATCAAGCTCGATCCGTACATCAACGTCGACCCGGGCACGATGTCCCCCTTCCAGCACGGCGAGGTGTTCGTCACCGACGACGGCGCCGAGACCGATCTTGACCTGGGCCATTACGAACGGTTCGTGACCACCCGCATGGGCAAGGTCAACAACTTCACCACCGGCAAGATCTACCAGTCGGTGCTGGAGAAGGAACGCCGCGGCGACTACCTGGGCAAGACGGTGCAGGTGATCCCGCACATCACCAACGAGATCCAGGAATTCATCCAGCGCGGCGCCCAGGTCGGGGAAGCCGGCGCGGCCGATGTGGCGATCGTGGAGATCGGCGGCACCGTCGGCGACATCGAGTCCCTGCCCTTCCTGGAAGCGGCGCGGCAGATGAGCCTGCGGATGGGCGCCAACATGACGGCGTTCGTGCACCTGACCTATGTGCCGTGGATCGCGGCGGCCGGCGAACTCAAGACCAAGCCGACCCAGCATGCGGTGCAGAAACTGCGCGAGGTCGGCATTTCGGCCGACGCGCTGCTGTGCCGCGCCGACCGCAAGATTCCCGAGGACGAGCGCGCCAAGATTTCGCTGTTCACCAACGTGCCCGAGTGGGGCGTGATCTCCATGTGGGACGTGAACACGATCTACAAGGTGCCGCGCATGCTGCACGAGCAGGGGCTGGACGGCCTGATCTGCGACAAGCTGCGGCTGAATACGCCGCCGGCCAACCTGAAGCGCTGGGACGAGCTGGTGTACGAAACCGAGCACCCGCAGGGCGAAGTGAGCGTCGCCATGGTCGGCAAGTATGTGGACCTGTCCGACAGCTACAAGTCGCTCAACGAAGCGCTGCGCCACGCGGGCATGAAGAACCATGTGCGCGTGAAGATCGACTACGTGGATTCGGAAACGATCACGCCCGAAAGCGTTCCGCAACTGGCCAAGTACGACGCCGTGCTGGTGCCGGGCGGATTCGGCAAACGCGGCATCGAGGGCAAGGTCGCGGCGGCGCGGTTCGCCCGCGAGAACAAGGTGCCCTACCTGGGCATCTGCCTGGGCATGCAGGTCGCCACCATCGAGTACGCGCGTGAAGTCGCCGGCCTGAAGGGCGCGAACAGCACCGAATTCGAGCCCGCCACGCCGCATCCGGTGATCGCACTGATCGCCGAATGGAAGGACGCCGACGGCACGATCAAGACCCGCGACGAGAACTCCGATCTCGGCGGCACCATGCGGCTGGGCGCGCAAAGCTCCGACATCGCCAAAGGCACGCTGGCCCACAAGATCTACGGCGACGTCGTCACCGAACGGCACCGCCATCGCTACGAGGCCAATGTCAATTACCTCGACCGGCTGCGCGACGCCGGCCTGGTAATCTCGGCGATGACCCAGCGCGAGCACCTGACGGAGATCGTCGAGCTGCCGCAGGAGGTGCATCCCTGGTTCATGGGCGTGCAGTTCCATCCGGAATTCAAGTCCACGCCCTGGGACGGGCATCCGCTGTTCAATTCCTTCATCAAGGCCGCGGTGGACCACCAGTCGGCCGGCAAGACGTTGTTGAAGGCCGTCGCCTGAAGGGGCCGGTTCCATGAAGCTGTGCGGTTTTCCGGTCGGCCTGGACCGGCCCTTCTTCCTCATTGCGGGTCCCTGCGTGGTCGAATCCGAGCAGCTGCAGATGGACACGGCCGGCACGCTCAGGGAAATCACCTCGGGCCTGGGCATTCCCTTCATCTTCAAGAGCAGCTACGACAAGGCCAACCGCTCCTCGGGTACCAGCTTTCGCGGGCCGGGCATGGAACGCGGACTGGAAATCCTGGCCAAGGTGAAAAGGCAGCTGCACGTCCCGGTGCTTACAGACGTGCACAGCGAGGACGAGATCGCCGAGGTCTCCGGGATCGTCGATGTGCTGCAGACGCCCGCGTTCCTGTGCCGCCAGACCGACTTCATCCGCGCGGTCGCCCAATCGGGCAAACCGGTGAATATCAAGAAGGGCCAGTTCCTCGCGCCCCATGACATGAAGAACGTGATCGACAAGGCTCGCGCCGCCGCCAGGGAGAAGGGCCTGCCCGAGGACAATTTCCTGGCATGCGAGCGCGGTGCCAGCTTCGGCTACAACAATCTCGTTTCCGACATGCGTTCACTGGCGATCATGCGCGAGACCGGCGCGCCGGTGGTGTTCGACGCGACGCATTCGGTGCAGTTGCCCGGCGGCCAGGGCACCAGTTCGGGCGGCGACCGCGAAATGGTGCCGGTGCTGGCGCGCGCAGCGATCGCAGCAGGCGTGGCCGGCCTGTTCATGGAAACCCATCCCGATCCGGCCAAGGCGCTTTCGGACGGTCCCAATGCCGTGCCGCTCAAACACATGAAGGCGCTGCTGGAAACGCTGCAGGCGCTGGACGCGGTGACCAAGAAGAACGGTTTCCTGGAAACCGACTTCAACTGAGGACTCACCTATGAGCGCGCCTGCCTACCTGATCGTGGAGATGAACATCACCAACCCCGACCAGTACAAGCAGTACATGGCCCAGGCCCCCGCCTGCGTGAAAGCCTTCGGGGGCGAATACCTGGTGCGCGGCGGCAGGAACGAAACGATGGAAGGCGACTGGCAGCCCCACCGCGTGGCGGTGATCAGGTTCCCGAGCTACGAGCAAGCCAAGGCGTTCTACGAGGACGGCCCGTATCGCGAAGTTCGCAAGCTGCGCCTCGGCGCCACCGAGTACTTCAACATGGTGCTCGTCGAAGGGGTGGGCTGAAGCCCACCCCTTTCGGGGTGAATGCAACCACCCCTCCCCAGCCCTCCCCTCAAGGGGAGGGTTTTGAAAGAATTTGATTTGAGAGGCTATGAATGAGTGCAATCGTTGACATCGTCGGCCGCGAGATCCTGGATTCGCGCGGCAACCCCACCGTCGAATGCGACGTGCTGCTGGAGTCGGGCACCATGGGACGCGCGGCCGTTCCGTCGGGAGCCTCGACCGGCTCGCGCGAAGCGATCGAGCTGCGCGACGGCGACAAGTCGCGCTACGGCGGCAAGGGCGTGCTCAAGGCAGCCGAGCACATCAACACGGAAATCTCCGAAGCGGTGCTGGGCCTGGACGCCTCCGAACAGGCGTTCCTCGACAAGACCCTCATCGACCTGGACGGCACCGAGAACAAGAGCCGGCTGGGCGCCAACGCAACGCTCGCGGTGTCGATGGCGGTCGCGCGGGCGGCGGCCGAGGAGTCGGGCCTGCCGCTGTACCGCTATTTCGGCGGCATGGGCGGCATGCAGTTGCCCGTGCCGATGATGAACGTCGTCAACGGTGGCGCGCACGCTAACAACAACCTGGACCTGCAGGAGCTGATGATCATCCCGGTGGGGGCGCCGAGCTTTCGTGAGGCGCTGCGCTACGGCGCCGAGGTGTTCCAGTCGCTCAAGAAGATCATCCACGACAAGGGCATGAGCGTGGCCGTCGGCGACGAGGGCGGATTCGCGCCGAACGTGGCCAACCACGAAGCGGCGATCCAGCTGATCCTGCAGGCGATCGAAGGGGCCGGCTACAAGGCCGGTGAGCAGATCGCGCTGGGCCTGGACTGCGCCGCCAGCGAGTTCTTCAAGGACGGGAAGTACGCGCTGCAGGCCGAAGGACTGTCGATCGACGCCGGCGAGTGGACCGACATCCTCGCCAGCTGGGTCGACAAGTACCCGATCATCAGCATCGAGGACGGCATGAGCGAAGGCGACTGGGATGGCTGGAAGACGCTGACCGACCGGCTGGGGGCGCGGGTGCAACTGGTCGGCGACGACCTGTTCGTCACCAACACCAAGATCTTCAAGGAAGGCATCGAAAAAAAGATCGCCAACTCGATCCTGATCAAGATCAACCAGATCGGCACGCTGACCGAAACCTTCGCTTGCATCGAGATGGCCAAGCGCGCCGGCTACACCTGCGTGATCAGCCACCGCTCGGGCGAGACCGAGGATTCGACCATCGCCGATATCGCCGTGGGCACCAATGCCGGCCAGATCAAGACCGGTTCCCTCTCGCGGTCGGACCGCATGGCCAAGTACAACCAGCTGCTGCGCATCGAGGAAGACCTGGGCGACATCGCGACCTATCCGGGCCGCGCGGCGTTCTACAGCGTCCGCTGACCCCTTCCGACACCGACCTTGGGCAAACGACTCCTCCCTCTGATCCTGATCGCGCTGTTGCTGATCGTGCAAGGGCAGTTGTGGTTTGGCCGGGGCAGTGTGCGCAACGTCGTGGCGATGCAGCGCAAGCTCGACGCCCAGAATGCCGCCAACGCGAAGGCCCAGCAGGCCAACGAGCAGCTTGCGTCCGAAGTGCGCGACCTGAAGGAAGGACTCGAGATGGTCGAGGAAAAAGCCCGCATGGAGCTGGGCATGGTCAAGCCCAACGAGGTGTTCGTCAACGTTTCGAAATGAGCCCGATCAGGCGGCGCTGCAGAGGGCCAGCGCCGCGCAGAGCAGATCGCGCGCGCTCTGTTGCGAAAGCAGCGAATCGGGACGGAACAGCAGGCAGGCGAGCCGCCGCTGGGCGTGCACCAGTACCTCCGGCAGGCCGGACTCTTCTTCGTTCGCCCACGCCGACCAGCCGGGCCGCAACTCGGCGTTCGCAACCGAACGCCTCAGGTAGCGCGCCGCGATAAAGGGCTGGCCTTCCTGAAGCGGCGCGGCCGCGGACATCCTGCAGCGAATCAACCGGCCCTGCTCGGGTGCGATTGCCCGAACCGCGAATCCTTCGACTTGCAACAGGTCGACCGCCGCATCGCCGATCGCGACCAGCCGGCTCGCGAGCCGGGCCGAGGTGGGATGTCTTCCGGCCAGCACGGTTGGAAGCGCCTCCGCGGCCAGCTGCACTCCCAGGCCCGCCAGGCAATCGGCGAGCGCGGCCGCCAGCGGATCGTCGGCTGCCATCAGCGCTACGGCGCCCGGCGCAGCGATCGCCGCCGAAGCGCCGGCCTGCGGGAAAGCCTCGCGCTCCAGCCCGAAGGCACGCCACAGCGACAGCGTCTTCAACCGGGACTCCTGCTCTTCGCGCTCCGGCGATGAGCCGGCCAGCAGGTCGCCGCCGGTGCGCACGTTGGCCACCCCGTTGCTCACGGCAGCGGCTCGCAGGATGGTGCCGGCCAGCGCGCCGCCGTCCGCGGCGACCTGCACCACCATGCCGCCGTACCAGCCGCGCGGGCTGGCTTCGAGTTGCCCGATCGCCGCCAGCGCATCAGAGCGCGGCGTTCCGGTCACCATCACCGGCGCAGCGGTGGCCGCGATGGCGTCCCACGCATCGCAGCCACCCCGCAGCCGGCCGGCGAGCCGGTCGACAGTGTGGATGACGGTGGCCAGTGCCATCGGCCGCCGGCGGTCGAGCAGCTGCAGCGACCCCGACTCGCACAGCGGCGCCAGATCGTTGCGCAGCGCGTCCGTGCAGACGGCCAGCGACGCCGCATCGACTGCCTCGTCGAGCAGTTCCTTGAGCGATTCGGACTCGCCCACCGCACCGGTGCCGCGCGCCACGGTCCCGCACACCGGCAGCGCCTCGACGTTGCCGTCGCCGATCACCAGCTGCAGATCCGGCGACGCCCCCAGCAGGCATTCGCCCGTGCCGTCGTTCAGGAAGAAACTGGCGGGCGCGGGGTTGGCCTCGCGCAATCGCCTGAACGCCTGCGCCGGCGAAAGATCGACCCGGCGCCGGTACGACTGGCTTAGCGTGAGCGAGACCAACGGCCGTTCGTTGAGCCAAACCAGCGCCTCGCGCACCATCTGCGCATAGCCGCCGGGCGGGTAGTCGTCGCGCGGCACTTCGGCCCGCCTCGACATGGCGTCGCGCGCGGCCGCCGGCAGCGGTCCGGCCGGCGCATCCGCGGTCCCGTCCAGGCTGAGCGTCACCGCCTGCCACGAGCCGCCGGCGTCGCGCCTGAAAGTGGCCTGCGGCAAGAACAGCACGCCCAGCGCATGGCCGCCGGCCGGCTCGCGGCCGAGCCGATGCGCCTCGAAAGCCAGCGCCCCTATGAGCATGACATCGGGAGACGGGGCAAAGGCGGACATGAAGCCGCGCAGCAGGTCCAGCGGCGAGCAGCCCGGCACGCGCAGCGGCTGCGCGGCCCAGGCCGCCAGCTGCGGCTGCCGCATCAGGGCTTCGCCCCAGGCAGTCAGCACCTGCAATTCCAGGCCGTCGGCGAACAGCCGCATCATGAGCGCGGGGCACTCCACCAGCGTGCCCTGCAGCGGATGCAGGCCCGGCACTCCGGCGTCGACGCCGAAATAGATGCCGGGAGCGTGGTCCAGCCGTGCCAGCGCGGCTTCGATCTCGGCCGCCGATGCGGGCCGGCGCGATGCGCCGAGCTTGATCACTGGATCTTGATGCCGGTGCGCTTGATCACCGGCGTCATCACGCGCAGTTCCTGCTGCATGAAGCGCTGCAGTTCGGCGCTGGACCCGCCGATCGGCTCCATGTACTGCGCATGCATCTTCTCCTTGACGTCGGGCATGGCCAGCACCGCATTGATCTCCTGGTTCATCCGCTGCACGATGTCGTTCGGCGTGGCCGCCGGCGCCATGATGGCCATCCACGCCACGTTTTCGATCTCGGGCAACCCGGCCTCCTTCATGGTCGGGATGTCGGGCGTGAGCTGGCTGCGCCTGGCCGTGGAGACCGCCAGCGTGCGCAGCTTGCCGGCCTTCACTTGCGGCAGCACCGCGACGGCCGGCACACACGCGAACTGCACATCGCCCTGCAGCAGGGCCAATATCGCCAGCGGCGAGGAGGCATAGGGGATGTGCACCGCATAAGTGTTGGTCTTCACCTTCAGCAGCTCCACGCCCAGCTGCGACAGGCTGCCCACGCCGGTGGAAGAGAAATTGAACTTGCCCGGGTTCTGGCGCATCGCCTCGACCAGTTCCTTCAGCGTATGGATGCCGGAGTCGGCACGCACCGTGCAGACATTGGCCTGGCCGCCCGCCAGCACCACCGGCTTCAATTCAGTGAACGGGTCATACGGCAGCTTGTCGTACAGCACCGTGTTGTAAACCAGCGGGCCATTGGTGCTGATGAGGAAGGTGTAGCCGTCGCCCGGCGACTTGGCCACCGCCCCGGTGCCGTTGTTGCCGCCCGCGCCGGCCCTGTTTTCGATCACGACCGGCTGGCCCAGGCGCGGCGACAGCTTCTCGGAGATGATGCGCGCGGCCACGTCCGGTGACGAACCGGCCGCATAGGGCACCACGATCTTGACCGGACGGCTGGGCCAGGCGGCCTGCGCCAGCGCCGCGGAAGCGATGCACGAGAGCACGATGGCGGCCGCGGCATGGATTGCGGCGTCCAGGAGATGCCGCGGGGAAATCACTTGTTTATTCATGGTTGGATCAATTCGGTTTCCTCGAAAAGCCGGCTCTCGCCGGCCACGAAGCCGGCGACCATCGTGCGGTAAATTGACTCGACGATATCGGGAAAACCGGGAAAGGCCGCGGCGTGGGGCAGAGCCGAAGCCCTCACACGCTCGAACACCTGGGCCTGGCGCGCCGGGGCGGCCACCTGGAACGCGTCGCGCTTGAAGCGCGTGGCATCGCGCACGCAGGCCGCGCGCTCGGCCAGCAGGGCGACGATCCGCTCGTCCAGGCCATCGATGCGCTGGCGCAATTCGGCTAGCGAGCCAGCGAGTTCAGGATAGTCGGGGTTCTTGAACCGGCGCAGCGGCGGGCCGTGCACGGCGGGTTCTTCGGCTGGACCCATGATCGAGGCCTCCTGAAAAAATAGCGGCGGCGCGCTTATTGCACCACCGACGTCACCGGCGGCTGGTCGCCGGGCGAGGTAAAAATCTGCGCCGTGTCCACCGCGTCGAAAAGGTATTGCCGGCCGCAGAAGTCGCAGCCCACGTCGATCTCGCCGCGTTCGGCCAGGATGCCCTGGGCTTCCCGCTGGCCCAGGCTGCGGATCATCCTGGCCACGCGTTCGCGGCTGCAAGTGCAGGCAAAGCGCGGCGTTTCGGGCTCGAAGCGCAGCAGCTTCTCGTCCCAGAACAGCCGCCGCAGCACCGACTCGATATCCAGCCCCAGCAACTCCTCGCGCGTGAGCGTCGACGCCAGCGTGGCGATGCGGTTGTAGTGCTCGCTCAGGCCGATCTCGTCCTCGTTGGCCTTGCCCGAGCCGGCGAGATTGCCCTCGCCTTCCAGGGGCAGGCGCTGGATCAGCAGGCCCGCGGCCACCTTGTCGTCGGCCGCCAGCACCAGCTTGGTATCGAGCTGCTCGGACTGCAGCATGTAGTGCTCCAGGATGTCGCTCAACTTTTCGAGCTTCTCGCGCCGGTCGCCATACAGCGGAACCACGCCCTGGTAGGGCTGCTGGCCGGGTAGCTTGTCCTGCGGATCGAGCGTGATCGCGCAGCGGCCCTTGTTGCCCAGGTTCACCATGTCCGGCAGCCGGGCGTCCGCGCCCACGTCGCCCACGACCTTGGCGGTTGCCCGCAGGTGCAAGTCGTGCTGAATCTCCGCCACGGCCACTTTCACCGGCCCGTCGCCGAAAATCTGCAGCACCAGCGTGCCGTTGAACTTGATGTTCGACTGCATCAACGCGCCTGCCGCAGCCATTTCGCCGAGCAATTCGGCCACGGGCGCCGGCCAGGGACCGGTGGTCGTATTGGCCTGGCGGCGCGCCAGGATCTCGGTCCAGGCGTCGGTCAGCCGCACGATCATGCCGCGCACCGGCAAGCCGTCGAAGATGAACTTGTGCAACTCCGACATCAGCCGATCTTCTTCAGGCCGCGCGCGAAGCGCTGCGCATTGCCGATGTAGTCCGCGCCGATGCGGTGCTGCTCGTCGATCGCCGCTGCGTCCAGCGTACGCACGACCCTCGCCGGGCTGCCGAGGATCAGCGAGTTGTCGGGAAAGGTCTTGCCTTCGGTGACGACGCTGCCCGCCCCGACCAGGCAGTTGCGTCCGATCACAGCGCCGTTGAGGATCACCGCCTGGATGCCGATGAGCGACCCATCGCCGATGGTGCAGCCGTGCAGCATGACCTGGTGCCCCACGGTGACGTCGTCGCCGATCGTGAGCGGCTTGCCCAGGTCGGCGTGCAGCACCGACAGGTCCTGGATATTGGTATTGCGCCCGATCCGGATGGTTTCGGTATCGCCGCGGATCACGACGCCGAACCAGACGCTGGCATGGGCTGCCAGCTCCACCGTTCCGATCACCTGTGCGCTGTCCGCGACCCACGCGCCTTCGCCCAGCTGCGGGGATTTGCCGTCGAGTTCGTAAATCGCCATGGATGCCTGGAGGAAAACCTGGAATTGTAGGGATGGAGCTGCACCAGCGTGCGCTGCAGGTTTTTCTATCCCCGCGGATGATGCTGCGCGTGCAACTGCTTCAGCCGTTCGCGCGCCACGTGCGTGTAGATCGTGGTGGTGGAGATATCGGCGTGCCCCAGCAGCATCTGCACGGCCCGCAGGTCGGCACCGTGATTGAGCAGGTGCGTGGCGAAGGCATGGCGCAAGGTGTGCGGCGACAGCGGCGCGGTGATCGCGGCGGCGCGGGCGTGCTTCTTGACGATCATCCAGAACATGACGCGCGTCATGCCCTCACCCCGCGCGGTGACGAACAGGTCTTCGGTCTGCTGTCCGTTCAGGATCACCGGCCGGGCCTCGCGCAGGTAGCGCGTGATCCAGTCGCGTGCCACCATCCCGAAGGGCACCAGCCGCTCCTTGTTGCCCTTGCCGAACACCCGCAATACGCTCTCGTTCATGCTGACGTTGAAAGCCTTGAGCGAAACGAGCTCGCTCACCCGCAGGCCGCTCGCGTACATCAGTTCCAGCATCGTGCGGTCGCGCAAGCCCAGCGGCGTCTCCACCTGCGGCGCATCCAGCAGGGCCTCGACCTGCGCCTCGGTCAAGGTCTTGGGCACCCGCAGCGGCTGCTTGGCCGACTGCAGGCGCAGCGTGGGGTCGGCCGTGATCAGGCGTTCGCGCAGCGCCCAGCGGAAGTAGCGCTTGAACACGGTGAGCCGGCGATTGGCCGTGGTGGCCCGGCTTTCCGCATGGCGCGCCGCGAAGTAGCCGTTCAGGTCGGCCTCGCCGGTGCTGTCGATGGTGCGGCCCTGCCCGCTCAGCCAGAGCGCATACATCGACAGGTCGCGGCGATAGGCGGCCAGGGTGTTCTTCGACAGGCCCTCCTCCAGCCACAGCGCGTCGATGAATGCGTCGATTTTGGAGTCGCTGCCCGAACTCATGAGCGCGACGATAGCAAAGTCAGGCCGTGATGGACGGGACAAACGCCCGGCGCATTCAGTCCAACTTCAACTTCGCCGTGTCCACTACTTTCTTGTACACCGCGTACTCCGCCTTGATCTGCTCGGCGAACTGCTGCGGCGTATTGCCGATGACGATCGAGCCGGTGTCTTCGATGCGCCGGCGCACCGCCGGGTCCTCCAGTGCCTTCCTCGTGGCGGCGTAGATCTTGTCCACGACTTCCTTGGGCATGTTTTTAGGGCCCCAGATGCCGTAGTAGGCCATGCGGTTCACCGGCTCCAGCCCCACCTCCTTGAAGGTGGGCACGTTCGGCAACGCGGCCAGCCGCTGCGGCGCGGCCACCACGATGGGAATCAGGCGGTTGTCCTTGATGAACGGCAGTGCCGAAGGAAGATTGTCGAAGATCATCGGCACCTGCCCAGCCACCGTGTCGTTCAGGGCCGGGCCGGCGCCGCGGTACGGGATGTGCGTGACGAAGGTGCCCGACAGGCTCTTGTACAGCTCCATCTGCAGGTGGCCGATGCCGCCCGTGCCGGACGACGAATACGAGTAGCGGCCCGGCGCGCGCTTGAGCTCGGCGACGAAGGACTTGTAGTCCTTGGCCGGGAAGCTCGGGTGCACGGCGATCACGTTGGGGGTGGCCGCGATGTTGATGATCGGGGTGAAGTCGGTCGTCGGGTTGTACTGGATCTTGGGGTTGATCGCCGGGTTGGCCGCAGTGGTCGACACCGTCGCCATGCCCAGCGAGTAGCCGTCGGGGACAGAGCGCACGGTTTCCAATGCCCCGATCACGCCGCCGCCCCCGGCCTTGTTTTCCACCACAACGGGCTGGCCCAGCGCCTTGCCCAGCGGTTCGGAGATGACGCGGGCAATGATGTCGGTGGTGCCGCCCGGGGCGAACGGAACCTGCAGCTTGATGGGCCTGGCGGGATAACCTTGTGCGAGGGCGGGCCCGGCGGCCAGCGCAAGCGCGGCAGTGGACCAGGCAAACCATTGACGGCGTTTCATGAGGGAAATCTCCTTGTGGGTCGGCGAAAGCGCATGCACGCCATCCTATGGGCGGAATGCGCAGCCGCGCGTTGTGGAATACACATACGAGCTTACCCGACCGGAAAGCTGGCTCTACCGTATCCTCGGGGCGTGAACTTCGCGCAGCTGCTCGTCCCGGATTTCTCGCTCATCCTGTGCGGATACCTCGTCTGCCGCTTCACGGCGCTGAACCGCACGGTCTGGCAGCAGGCCGAAAGCCTGGTCTATTTCTTCCTGTTTCCGGTGCTGCTGTTCCAGTCGATCGTGAAAAGTCCACTGGACCTCGGCGAAACGTCCCGCCTGATCGCGGCGGGGCTGCTAATGGGCATAACCAGCATCGCCCTGGCCTACAGCCTGCCGCACCTGCCCTGGTTCGGCCCGCGCATCGATGCGCGCGACCACGCCGCCAGTGCGCAGATCGCGTTCCGCTTCAATTCGTTCGTGGGGCTGGCCCTGGCCGAGCGGCTGGCCGGGCCGCAAGGGCTGCTGCTGATCGCGGTGCTGATCGGCATGTGCGTGCCGCTATTCAACGTCGCGGCCGTCTGGCCAATGGCGCGTCACGGGCGCACCGGGCTGGCCCGCGAGCTGCTGCGCAACCCCTTGATCATTGCCACCGTATCGGGGCTGGCGGCCAACCTGCTGGGGTTTTCGATTCCGGCCTGGCTGGAGCCCGCCGTTACCCGGATCGGCGCCGCGTCGCTGGCGCTAGGTCTGATGGCCGCCGGTGCCGGCATGCAGTTCGGCATGCTGGCGCGGGCCAAGGTCCTCACGCTCGGCGTGCTGGGCATCCGCCACTTCATCGCGCCGCTGGTCGCCTTCGCGCTGGCGCACCTGTTCCGGCTGGACACTGCCCAGACCGCGGTGTTGCTCGCGTTCTCGGCGCTGCCCACTGCCTCCAGCGCCTACGTCCTGGCCGCGCGTATGGGCTACAACGGCCCCTACGTGGCGGGACTGGTGACACTGTCCACCTTATTGGCGCTGCTTAGCCTGCCGTTTGCGCTAGGCGTGTTGCGATAGGAGCGCAGTACCGCGCGGGTCAGATCGATGATGCCGCGCTGGGCCCCGCTGATCGTCCAGCGGCGTGGTCGATTTGACCGGCTTGGTGGTCGGGTGGCCCGGTTCCAACGTCTGCGTTTCTCAACGCGCGGGCGGCTTCCTTGAACACTGCCGTGGCTCGCTCTCTCAGCTCTGCGAGTTTGGCCTCTATAGCGTCCCTGTCTCTACAAATGGAATTCGCTGAATTCAACTGCAGCTCCAGTTGGTCGCACTGCCTGCATAGCTGGCTCCACAGGAACAGCTTCTCCTTTGTTTGTCGTTCATGAGCAACCTCCCAGTTGAAAGCCGGTCTCATGTCCCGGGTAATTTCGGCCATCACACGCTCGTCGGTCAGCGCGAGTTTCCAGGTTTGACGGTCTTCCGCAGCTTCCCTGCGGGCGGCGATCCAGCGCTTTAGCCCGTCACTGGCACTTCGAAGAACGCTTTTCACGGGGTTTCTGCGCCGGCGAGTGCGGCGAGGACTTGCAAGGCCGTCTCCATGTTCACCTCCTCAAGGCAGGACGGGGCAAGCGTAGTAAGGAGGCGCCGGGAGATCAACTATACGGAAGTATCTCCACTGGCCGGCCACGATTTCTCGTAAAAGCGAATTCTCATGACAGCGTCCTTTGGATGCGTTTAAATTGCTTCGCAGTGAAACTCAACCTGTCGCTCAAATACGTTCTGACGATCACCACGCTGGTTTGCGTCGTCCTCGTGGGCAGTAGTGCCCTTGGCGTGTACGTCTCGACGCGGCGCAGCCTCGAGCAATTGAATTTGCTGCAGCAGGAAAAGGCTTTCGCCGCCGCTGCGCGCATCGAGACGTACATGCGCGAAATCGTGCAGCAGACGGAGTGGGCGTCGCCGCCGCTCGTCCCACCCGATCCCGACCTCGAGACTTTGAAGTTCGGCTATTTGAAGCTTCTGCGCCAAGTCCCCGCAATCACGGCCGCAGCCTGGCTCGACCCGCAAGGCCTCGAAAAGCTACGGGTGTCCCGTCTGGAAATGAACAGGACCGGCTCCAATCTCGACCAATCGGAGCGGGCATTCTTCAGGGAAGCAGCCGCAGGCCGCACTTACTACAGCCCCGTGTACTTTCGCAAAGGGACCGAACCGGGCCTCACCATTGCCCGTCCGAGTGGCGCGCCCGGTCACGGCGTAACCGTCATCGACGTGAATCTCAAGTTTGTATGGGATGCGATTACGCAGATCCAGGTCGGGCGCACCGGAAGTGCGTTCGTGCTGGACGAAAGCGGAACGCTCATTGCGCACCCCGACATCAGCCTGGTCCTCAAGAAGACCCATCTGGCCGATAAAGGCGATTCACCGCGCGCGGCAAGGTTGATTCCGTTGAGCTTTCCGGGCGTGGACCTGTCGATGAATGGGTTGCGCACACAGGAAGTGTTGACTGCCCACGCCTCCTTGTCGGCTCCGCCCTGGACGGTTTTCGTCGAGGTGCCGCTGCAAGAAGCACTGCAGCCCCTCCAAAGTTCCCTTTACCAGAGCATGGCGGTACTGCTCGGCGCCATTGTCATCTCGGTCATATCCAGCGTGTTGCTTGCCAGGCGAATGGCCCGCCCGATCCGGGCGCTCCAGTCGCGCGCGCTGGCCATCGGTTCAGGCAAGCTCGGAGAAACCATCGCGATCCGCACCGGCGACGAGATCGAAGCATTGGCCAACCAATTCAACACGATGAGCGCACGGCTTCAGCAATCGTATGCATTGCTCGAGCAGAAAGTCGTCGAGCGCACGGCCGAGGCGGTTTCACAGCGCCAGATCGCTGAGGCGGCGAACGCGGCAAAGACCCGTTTTCTTGCCGCAGCGAGCCATGACCTTCGGCAGCCGATGCATGCGCTGTCCCTCTATCTCGGCGCGCTCAAGCGTCACGAGCTGCCGGCTGCTGCCGGCGCGGTGCTGCAACAGGTATCCCAATGCGCCGAGGCAATGGATGATCTTCTCGCCAGTCTCCTCGATATTTCGCGGCTCGATGCCGGTGCCGTGGAAACACATTTGACGCCCTTGCCGATGGCGCCCGTGCTGGAGGCCATCCGGCTCGAATTCGCACCGCAGGCGGCCGCCAAGGGGCTGCGCTTGCGCGTGCGGCCGAGCTCTGAGTGGGCCTGTGCCGACCCGGAACACCTGCAGCGCATCTTGCGCAATCTCGTGTCAAATGCGGTCCATCACAGCTCCAAAGGACGGGTCCTCGTCGCTTGCCGCAAGATGGCGGGCCGTTTGCGCGTCGCCATCTACGATCAGGGACCCGGGATTTCGCTCGAGCACCAGCAGCTAGTCTTCGAGGAGTTCTACCAGCTGGGAAACCCGGCCCGGGATCGGGCCGCCGGGCTCGGTTTGGGGCTTTCGATCGTTCGCAGACTCGCGACGCTGACGGGCGCCTCGGTCCTTCTGCGCTCCGAGCCGGGCCGCGGTTCCATGTTCGCTATCGATTTGCCAATCGTCGCGCCACCCCCGATGGTTCCTGCGGAGCCGGGCGTGCTCGGGGTCGGGGCAGGTTTGGCCGGCGCGCTCGTGCTGGCAGTGGACGATGACACCGCAGTGCTCCACGCGACCCGGGAGTTGCTGCGCCAATGGGGCTGCGAAATCGTCGCTGCGTCATCCGGCGCGCAGGCGATCGCGATGCTCGGCGAGTTTCGCCGCGCGCCCGACCTGCTTCTTTGCGATTACCGGTTGCGAGATGGTGAGACAGGCGTGACCGTCATCGAGAGAGTGCGCGACGAGTTCAACGCGCTCATCCCGGCGCTGATCGTGACCGGCGATGTCGTGCCCGAGGACGCGGGAGCGCTCAAATCCGAGCGCATTGGCATCCTGCACAAACCCGTGCCGGATCGGCTGCTGCGAGAAACGATGGAACGCCTATTGGCGGTGCTACAGACATGACTTTGCCTCCTGCTTCCCCGTCGTCCGTGCTCGTGGTGGACGATCACCCTCTCTACCGCAAGGCACTGGCCGATCTCGCAGGGCAGCTCCTTGGACAAGGCAATGTCGCGGAAGCCGGCTCCGCCGAGGCGGGCCTGCAGTTGGGCGGACGGCTGACGAATCTGCGATTGATCCTGCTGGACTTCCGGCTGCCGGGGCTGCACGGCGTAGAGGCCATGACTGCGCTTCAGCAGCGTTTTCCGGGTGTCGATATCGTGGTCATCACCGGTTCCGAAGACCGAAGGGATGCGGCGGCGGCGCTGCGTGCGGGCGCCAAGGCGTTTCTGTCCAAGGCCTCATCGATGGATGAAATCAGTGACGCTCTCGTCGCGGTCCTTGGCGGCCGCGAGCTCCCGAACAACGGCAAGTGGAAACTTCCCGACTTGCCGCCGTCGGACCAGCCCGCAGAATTGACGTCGCGGCAGATCGAGATCCTTCATCTTCTATGCCAGGGCTACTCGAACAAGGAGATCGGATTGCGGCTGGGAGTGGCTCTGGTTACAGTGAAAACGCACGTATCGGCAATTTTCCGCGCGCTGGGCGTCGTCAATCGCACCCAGGCCGTGCTCGCGGCAAGGCGGCTCGGCCTGGACTCCGTGGCAGCGGCTTAAGCCAACTTTAACAAGAAGGCTTCACTCGATTATTCTGTCCGTCGCCTCGGTGATGGAACGCGGCATCCTGATGGCAAGCGCCTTGGCCGTTTTCATGTTCAGAACCAGTTCGTACTTTGCCGGCTCTTCGATCGGCAGTGTCGCCGGGGACGCTCCACCAAGTATGCGCCGGACGAACAAAGCAACGCGTTCGACCATCATTGGGAAGTCCGGGCCATAGTACAGAAGAGCGCCTTCGCGAACATGCACAAGAGCCGTTCCGATCGAAACCATTTTGTGGCGCAATGCGAAAGCCGTGATGTCGCGCGCAGAAGGATTGATCACGGAATCGCCCACGATGTACAGGGCCTGCGAATTGCTCGACTGAATCGCAGCCAACGCCGGCATCAGCTGATCCGGCTTGCGCACTTCGAAATAAAGCAACTGCAAGCCCAATGCCTTCGCAGCCTGCTCATAAACGGGCTTGTAGTGTTCAGTACCCGGCGTATCGGGATTCCTCAGCACCGCGACGCGCTTGGGCAGTGGCGTGAGTTCAGCGAGAAACTCCAGCAGTTTCCCGGTCATCTCAGGGGCAAAGTAGGTCGTGCCGGTCAGGTTCCCGCCCGGTCTGGCAAGGCTGTCGACCAGGCCCGCCTCGACGGGCGCAAGCGCGCCCAGCATCACAATCGGAGTGGCCCTTGTCGCTGCTCGGGCTGCGACGATGGCTTGGTTGAAAGCTCCCACGATCACTTCGACGTCGCTCGCGACGAGTTGCGCGGCGAGTTCCGGCAGCTTCGCGACATCGCCTTGCGCGAATTTCCAGTCGATGTGCAGGTTCTCGCCCTCACGCAATCCAAGCCTCGAGAATGAATCCCTGAGCAGTTTTTGTTGTACCCGTGAGCTGTCGCTGCCAACAGTCTCCAGCGTCAGATACCCGACGCGCCGCACCCGCCCGTCACTTTCCGCGCGAGCAGCTCCATGACAGGCAAGCCCGGACATGCCAATCGCGCGCAGCGCCTGCCGTCGTGTTACCCAATCCAGCCCCATGTGCTGCATGTTCATTCCAGGAACGAGCGCACTGCCCGGTTGAAATCGGCCGGGTTCTGGTAAGGCGTTCCATGTCCCGCGCGGGGGATTGTGACCACCGGCGCGTTTTTGAGGCAGGCCGACTGGGCCTGCACCAGCCTGCGGAAACGGGGCGTGGTGTTCTCTCCCATCACGAGCATGACGGGCATTTTCAAAGCCGCGAAGTCTTCGCAGCGGACGCGCGGCGCATCGTCCTTTCCGATACCGACAACCGTCCATGCGTTGTCCCGCACGACTCCTTTCGCGGCTGCCGGAAGCTTCGTCCATGCGCCTTGGCCGTTGATGGCGTCCACGGCGAACTCGAGACCCGCCTCGGTGCCGTCACGCTTGAAGATGGCCTCGGTCTCGGAGGCACGTTGCTGTCGAATCTGGTCCCCGGTGGCGGCCAGCAATGAATCCACAGGCGCCTCAGCCATGATGAGTTTTCGGAAAAGATCCGGCCGCCGGCGCGCTGCTTCATATGACACGTGAGCCCCGTACGACTGGGCCACGACGTAGACGGGAGGCCCGATGCGTTCAAGGAAGGCGATCAGGTCGTTCGCGTGCTGGACGACGGAAAAGTCACTGCCGGTGCCATCCCAGCGCTCGGGGTAGAAGTGCCTCAGGCTGACCGTGATGACCCGATGGCTGTTGGAGAGGCCTTCCAGCTGTCCGTCGAGGCAACGATAGTCGCACATCACACCCGCAACCATGACAACCGTCGGGCCGCTACCCTTCGACCGGTAGGCCATGGGGTACCCATTGACCGAAATGGTGGCCACGCCGTCCGGAACCGCCCAGGGCACGGGTGCGGTCTGGCATGCCGTCAAGGCGATGCTCCCCGATATAACGAGCATCAGACCAAGTGCGCGAAAGACTTGCGAGGCCGTCTTCATGTTCCCCTCCTTAAGGTAGGACGGGGCAAGCGTAGTAAGGAGGCGCCGGGAGTTCAACTATACGGAAGTATCTCCGCCTGAAATGCTTACCCTCGCAACCATCAGGACCGTGGTGACGCTGTCCACTCTGCTCGCCCTGCTGAGCCTGCCGTTTGCGCTTGGCGTGTTGCGATAGTGTCCTGGGACAGGACTCACTGGAGCATGTGAATGGTCTGCGAACGCTCGCCATTGATACCGGTGATGCCCAGGTTGATATTCACATTCACAACGGGCAGGCCGTTGCAGATGGCCGGTACGCTCAGGGTGCCGGACGTGGCTGCCGCCCCAAGCACGACTTCAGGCGATTCGCATTGGAACGTGGTTGTACTGCTCTGACTGCCGGTGAAAACCAGGGCGGACAGGCTCACGTGCGCCACGGCGTAAGTCGAGGGCAAACGCCACGACACGTCCAGCGTTCCGCCCAAGTGCGCGTCAGCCAGCTTGCTGCCGGTGGGACTGGTGATCGGAACTCCTTCCGTCGTGAATGCGTTCAACGGGATGGTCAACGACACGGGCGCGCTTGCCGGCCGCGTCATCGTGACGTTGAAGGGTGTGCCGGCCGCCGGCAGCAAACCGGCTGAGAGCGGACCGGTATTGCCGAAGAAGGTGTCCAAAAAGACGCCCGATTCATCCACGGCTGTCGGCCCGCGCGTTATCGCGATGCTGCCGGCAGGCGTAGCGACCGCGACGTTGCTCACCGTGCCCTGCACCGGCCTCACATCGACGTTGATCGAGGGACCACTGTCCTGGTTAAAGGAGCCCTGGTTGATTCGCGCCTCGGCGTTGATACTGATACGCGCAATCCGCTGGTTGCCCGACAGTGTCCACCGGCCCGCCACTTTCCGGAAGTCAAAAGTCAGGCTCTCGTTCGAGGTCTGGCTGCCCAAGCTCTGGATCGCGGCGAAAGTGACCTCGGCCCGTCCCGCCGCAAGGTCGAGGTTGTTGATCCTGCGCAGCTGCACGCTCAGCGACTGGCCCTGCTGGAAGTTACTGATGAGGCCTTGGGCGAACTGGTCGCGGTTCAGGCCGTCGTCCAGCAGGTCGGGGTCGAGCAATGGCAGCAGGTCGCTCTTGGCGAGGGCGGTCCCCTTGGCATTGACAAGCGAGGCAAAGGCCGAAAGTGCGGCTTCGATTTCGTTCGAGGCAGTCGCCTGCGGTGACGACACCGGCACCACCGCGCTGATTGAGCTCGTGCTCGTGTTGCCGCCGCCGGTTGTTGTCGAAGAGGCGGTGATCGAGCCGGCTGCGGGGTCAAAACCGATGACTGAGGTCTGCGCCGTGCTCGTGCCGGACACCGTGACCGTTGCGCCGGCGCCATATGTGATGCGGGTCTTGTCCAGGACATCGTCGAAGCCCGTGTGGTCGGCAATGAAGGGTTTGTTGATCAGGTCCAGCGGCGCCGAAATTCCGGAATTGCTGTTGTTCAGCGCCAGCTGCATCACCGAGAGCACGACCTCCGCAACGGAACGTGCCTGCTGCTGCGTTGGTGGCGGCGCGGCCACCGGGCTGGCGAAGGCGCTGTCCGCCGAAACGCCTTGCACCGAATACCACGTTCTGACGATCAGGTCGGTCAACGGTGTGAGGTTGGCCACGATCGTGCTGCCCGTATCGACGGTGGCGCCATACAGCGGGCTTGCTCCGGGCCGCGTGAGCTGCAGCAGGAACGGCCCGGTCATGCCGGCGGTGCTTAGCGAATAAGCGCCGGTGACGCTCGTGGTCGCCGTGACGGCGTGATTTGTGCTGTCCTTCAATGTCACCGTGACGCCGGCGATCGGCGCTCCCGCGGCCGCGGTGCCGGTGACGGCAGCATTGCAGTCGAATACTTGGCAAGTGAAGTCGGCTAACCTGCCCACGTGCCAGAGGCTTCCGCCGTTCAGGGCGGGCGACAACACGTCGACAGCTCCTTGGTCGGTGATACCCAGGTAAGTGTTGTTCGGATAGGCCCGGAAGACATAGTTGTCAGAACCAAGGGTGATCGTCTGATTCTGGGAATGACCGGGGAAAAAAACGCCGTAGCGTCCCTCCGCCCAATCCATCAGTGCCGTCGCATCCAACACAGGGGCACGCTGCGGCTCTTGCGCCCGCACGACCGGCGCATTGATCGATGGATCGGCGCCGCCGCAGGCCGCGATGAATATCGCGAGCAGGCAAATAGCCCTGGAAATGCCAACTCGCACCATGGTGGTCTTTCTGCTTGATGGGGTGCGGCCATTAGGCAGGCGAGCTCATCCATTGTCAATTATCGGCAGCCCATGTGCTGCACGCGCAACGGTCGACCCGCGGCTGGAGCAGCGCTATCGCGCCGGCTCAGACGGCCAGCGCCCAAGCCACATGCTCGCGCACGAGGGCGCTCGGGTGATCGGCGCGTGCCTGCAGCGCAGCCCGCAACACTGCATCGTCGCGCACCCGCAGCGCATTGCCGATCGCGACGGCGACGTTGCGCAGCCAGCGTTCATGGCCGATGCGCCGGATCGCGCTGCCTTCGGTGTGACGCAGGAACTCCTCTTCGCTCCAGCGCAGCAGCTGGGCCAGTTGGCAGCCCGTGAGGCCGGCCCGCTCGTCGAAATCGGGCAAGGCGCTACGCCGTGCGAACTTGTTCCAGGGGCAGATGAGCTGGCAATCGTCGCAGCCGTAGATGCGGTTGCCGATCAATGGCCGCAGTTCCTCGGGTATCGGGCCGTGGTGCTCGATCGTGAGGTAGGAGATGCAGCGGCGCGCATCGAGCCGGTACGGCGCCACGATCGCCTGGGTCGGGCAGACCTCGATGCAGGCGCTGCAGGTGCCGCAGTGGCCGCGGGCGGGCTCGCTCGCCGGCAGCGCCACGTCGACATAGATCTCGCCGAGAAAGAACATCGAACCGGCTTCGCGATTGAGGACCAAAGTGTGCTTGCCGCGCCAGCCCTGACCGCTGCGCACCGCGAGCTCGGCTTCGAGTACCGGCGCCGAATCGGTGAACACGCGATGCCCGAACGGCCCGACCTGGGACGCGATGCGATCACTGAGTTGCTGCAGCCGTGAGCGCAAGACCTTGTGGTAGTCGCGGCCGCGCGCGTAGCTCGACACGATGCCCTCGCGCGGGCGGCGCAACCGGTCGAATTCGATCGCCTGCCACCCTTCGCGTGTCGCGGCCGGCAGGTAATCCATGCGCGCCGTGATGACGCTGGCCGTGCCGGGCACGAGTTCGGCCGGCCGGGCCCGTTTCAGTCCATGGAGCTGCATGTAGGCCATTTCGCCGTGAAAACCGTTGGACAGCCAGGCGAGCAAGCCGGCTTCGGCCGACGAAAGATCCACACCGGCTACGCCAATTTGGGAAAATCCAAGCTCAAGAGCCCATTGCCGGATTTGCCCGACCATCTGAGGACCGTCGATCTGACCACCGTTGAACGCCACCCGCCCATTGTAGAAACGACAGTCCGTGCGCTGCTCTGGCGCAATGAGGACGACACCCGCGCGTTCGCCGCTCAGCTCGCGGCCCAGCCTGCCGTCGGGCAGGCCTTCATCGAACTGCACGGCGACCTGGGCGCCGGCAAGACCACGCTGGCCCGGCACCTGTTGCACGCGCTGGGTGTGCAGGGGCGGGTGAAAAGCCCGACGTACACGGTAGTCGAGCCGTACGAGTCGAAGGGGCTGCCGATCTGGCACTTCGATTTCTTCCGCTTCAACGATCCGCGTGAATGGGAAGACGCGGGCTTTCGCGACATCTTCGCCGGACCCGGCCTGAAGCTGGCCGAGTGGCCGGAAAAGGCGGCCGGGCTGGTGCCGCGCGCCGATCTCGTCGTGCGCATCGAGGCACTGGCCGACGAATCCCGCAAGGTCACGCTGCTGGCGCAGACACCCGTGGGACAGGAGTTGCTGGCATGACCGGGAGCACGCGGTGAAACGGCGCGAACTGCTGCGACACGGCAGCCTGGTTCTGCTGCTGGGCGCCCAGGAAATCGCCCGCGGCGCCGGGATCATCGGCGTGCGCATCTGGCCGGCACCGGAATATTCCCGCGTCACGATCGAATCGGACCGGCAGCTCAGCGCCACCACCATCATCATGGCGAACCCGCCACGCCTGGCGGTGGACATCGCGGGCATCGACCTCAACCCGGAGCTGCGCGAGCTGGTGGCCAAGGTCAAGGCCGATGATCCTTTCATCGAGGGCATCAGCGTCGCCCAGCAAACGCCGGGCATGGTGCGGCTGGTGGTGGACCTGAAACAGGTGTCCGTGCCGCAGGTATTCACGCTGACGCCGGTGGCGGCTTACCGGCACCGGCTCGTGTTCGACTTCTATCCGCTCAAGACGCTGGACCCGCTGGAGGCGCTGATCGCGGAGCGGCTGCGCGACCAGCCGGCGCTGCCGGCACCGTCTTCTTCCTCGCGTCCCGGCGCGTCCAGCGATCCGCTGGGCGACCTGATCGCCGAGAAGCTGCAACGCCGGCCGCCGGGCGCGATTGCAAGCGCCGACGCCGCGCCACGGGCCACGCCGCAGAAAACCGATCGCATCATCATCGTCGCGCTGGACCCCGGCCACGGCGGCGAAGACCCGGGCGCCGTCGGTCCGGGCGGTACCCGCGAAAAGGACGTGGTGCTGCAGATCGCCCACCGTGTGCGCGATCGCATCAACGCGAGCGTGATCAACGGCAACCCGATGCGCGCGTTCCTCACACGCGACGCCGACTTTTTCGTGCCGCTGCACGTGCGCGTGCAGAAGTCGCGCCGGGTGCAGGCCGACCTGTTCGTGAGCCTGCATGCGGACGCCTTCCTCACGCCGACGGCACGCGGCGCCAGCGTGTTCGCGCTCAGCCAGGGCGGAGCCTCGAGCACCGCCGCGCGCTGGATGGCCGACAAGGAAAACCGGGCCGACCTGATCGGCGGCGTCAACATGAAGATGCAGGACTCGCACGTGGCGCATGCCCTGCTGGACATGAGCACGACCGCCCAGATCAACGACAGCATCAAGCTCGCAAGCGCCCTGCTGGGCGAGATGGGCAACGTCGGACGCCTGCACAAGGGCCATGTCGAGCAGGCCGGTTTCGCGGTGCTGAAGGCACCGGACATTCCCAGCGTCCTGGTCGAGACCGCCTTCATCAGCAATCCCGAGGAAGAAGGCCGGCTGCGCAGCGACGCATACCAGGAGCAGCTGGCCGACGCGATCATGCGCGGCATCCAGCGCTACTTCGCGAAGAATCCGCCCTTGGCCCGCAGCCGTGCGCTGTGACGCCAGACAACGCCGTGCGCCGGTTGAGCAGAGGGCCGACGGTGCGCCGCTGATTTCTCCTACACCTCTGCAACAAGCGGTTGCCTAGAGTTGCACCACAGGCGAAACAAGCACGCGCGAAACGCGCTGCGCCTGCAGTTCAACCTACAGGTGAACAGATGAAAACCAGACTCGTCATGGCCGCTCTGGCCGCATCCCTGCTAGGGCTCACCGGCTGC
>Ga0134124_10000945_pt1 | contig 23287 bp, 21 predicted proteins | sample KB304_FD_96880 | JGI IMG/M metagenome (GOLD analysis project Ga0134124, IMG submission 96880) | Terrestrial soil microbial communities without Nitrogen fertilizer from Kellogg Biological Station, Michigan, USA - KB3-0-4 | ecosystem: Environmental > Terrestrial > Soil > Unclassified ... | reverse complement strand
CTTGATCTGCGCCAGCAGATTGACGGCGCAGGCGCGCGCAGCCTTTTGGCCGTCCTCGACCGAAACCCCGGCGCCGAGCTGGCCGGCGGCGACCAGCTTGCCTTCCGCCCCGAAACACAACTGGCCCGATACGACGAGCAAGTTCCCCGTGCGCACGACGCCGACGTAGTTGGCGATTGGATTCGCCGGCGTCGGCAGCGTTATGCCCAGCGCCTCCAGCTTGCTCTCAGTCGTTCCAGCCATGACGTCCTCCACGAAAGACGCGAAAGTGACGGATCGGGCGGTCCTGTGCAAGGAGTTGCGGGCCCTGCGGGCGGCCTCTATCTTGCCGTAACTAACGGTTTTCCTGGTGTTCCACGCTTCGACGTTTACCAAGAGGCCGACAACATGCCCGCGACGCTCGTACGACTGGTGCCCGCTCTGCTCGCGCTCGGCGCGAGCGTGCTGGTCGTGCAGGCGCAGCCCGGCGCCGATCAGGTCCGGCTCGCGTCGCACCGGGCGATCTACGATCTCAAGCTCAAGAAGTCGCAAGGCAGCCGCGGCGTACAGGGCGTGCGCGGCCGTATCGTTTACGACTTCTCCGGCAGTCGCTGCGAAGGCTATGCATTGCAATTCCGCCAGGTGTCGGAACTCGACTCCGGGGAGGGCAAGGCGGCGTTGAGCGATCTGCGCTCGACGACCTGGGAAGATGGTTCCGCCAAGAAGTTTCGCTTCAATTCGGAAAACTCGCTCGACAACAAAGTCACCGACAAGGTGGACGGGCAGGCCGAGCGCAAGGCGCAGGCGGTGGCCATCAGCCTGAGCAAGCCGAAGGGCAAGCAGTTCGACGTTCCGGTCGGCGCCGTTTTCCCGACCGAGCACATGCGCCGCATCATCGCCGCGGCGCGCGACGGCAAGACCATCCTCGAATTCCCGGTCTATGACGGCTCGGAGACCGGCGAGAAGCTCTACAACACGCTGACCGTGATCGGCCGCGTCATCGCGCCGGGAGAGAAGCCGCCCGAGGATGCCGGCGCGAAATTCCCCGAGCTCGCGAAGATGGCGCGCTGGCCGGTGACCATCAGCTATTTCGACAAGACCGATACGAAGACGCTGCAGGGCGGCGAGCAGGTGCCGGTCTATTCGATCTCGTTCGAGCTGTACGAGAACGGCATCTCGCGCGCGCTGACGCTCGACTATTCCGATTTCATCATCGCCGGCGAGCTGAGTTCGCTGGAGATGAAGAAGGAGAAGGCGTGCCCTTAAGGGCTTGCTGCAAATCCGCGCCGCACGACTGATCCGTCATTGCGAGCGAAGCGAAGCAATCCAGTCTGAGCAACAGACTCTGGATTGCTTCGTCGCCCCTTTTGGGGCTCCTCGCAATGACGCATTGCTACTCATCCTCCATCGCCAAGCCCTTCACCACGGCGTCCTTGCCGAATTTCAGCCGCAGCCTGTCGATCGCGTGCTCGGCCTCGGCCGTGCGGCGGTCGATGAGGTCGGCGAGATCGTCGCCGGCGGCGTCTTCCAGATGGCTGACGCCGATGCCGATCAGGCGATATTTGGTCTGGCCGATTTCATGGCTCAGGAGATCGCGCCCAGCGGCGAAGATGCGCGCGGCAAGCTGCGTCGGGGAGGGCAGCGAGCGCGCCCGCGTGCGGGTCTTGAAGTCGGCGCTCTTGAGCTTGAGCGTCACGGTCGAACCGGCGAGGGCGTTGGCTTTCAACCGCGCCGATACCTTCTCGGTCAATTCCCAAAGCTGCTGCTCGAGCGGACGGAATTCGGCGATGTCGCGGTCGAAGGTGGTCTCGGCCGAAATGCTTTTCGTCTCGCGCTCGGCCGACACCTCGCGGTCGTCGAGCCCGCGCGCCAGCCGCCAGAGGCGCGCGCCTTCCTCGCCGTAGCGGCGCATCAAATGGCGTTCGTCGGCGCGCTGCAGGTCGGCGATGATCCGGTAGCCGTCATTGGCGAGCTTGGCGGCGCTCACTGCGCCGACGCCGTAGATGAAGCCGACGGGCTTCGGCGCGAGAAATGCGGCGGCTTCGTTCTGCCCGAGCACGGCAAAGCCGCGCGGCTTGTCCATGTCGGAGGCGATTTTGGCGAGGAACTTGTTGGCCGAGAGGCCAATGGAAACGGTGATGCCGTGATCGCGCTCGACTTGCGCGGCAAAGCGCGCCAGCACCTTGGCCGCGCTCATGCCGTGCAGCCGCTCTGTGCCGGTGAGGTCGAGGAAGGCCTCGTCGATCGACAGCGGCTCGACCAGCGGGGTGAGTGCAAACATCGCCTTGCGCACGGCACGGCCGGTCTCGACGTATTTCGCCATGTTCGGCTTCACCACCACCGCCTGCGGGCAACGGCGCAGCGCTTCGAACATCGGCATGGCGGAGCGGATGCCGTAGGTGCGCGCGATGTAACAGGCTGCGGCGACCACGCCGCGCTTGCCGCCGCCGACCACCACCGGCTTGTCGCGGATGTCGGGGTTATCCCGCTTCTCGATGGTCGCGTAGAAGGCGTCGCAGTCGACATGCGCGATGGTCAGCGTGTCGAGTTCGGCGTGGCGCGCGACGCGCGGCGAGCCGCAGGCGCGGCAACGGGTGGCCGTATCCGGCGTGTCTTGCAAGCAATCGCGGCAGAAGCTCACGGGATCTCCCGTTCCCAAGGCTCGCCGCCGAGCGCGACATGCGCCTTGGCAATATCCTCCGGCCGGCACTGCGCCTCCGCGGCAAAGTCGCGGGCGAGCCCTTCGTCGGTCGAAAGGTATTGGAGGACGCCGGCGAGGAAACCGGGTTCGCGGGCGGCGGCGCGAATCTCCGTCGGGCCGATGCCGGTGACCGCCAGGAAGCGCCCCAAGCGCTCCGGCTCCGCGGCGATGAAGCTAAGCGCTTGAATCGCAATCCCTTCCGCTGCATCTTGCGTCATGGCGCCGCGCGCTTTCATCGCTCAAATTTGCCTTTCCGTAAGAAATCGGCACTACCGTGCCCAATCATGCCCGACCGCGCACGGACTGGCGACGTCGCGCGCACCGGATAGGGCATCTTGGGGACAAATGGGGCGGGGAGAATGCCGAAAACCGTCCTGATCGTGGAGGACAACGAGCTCAACATGAAGCTCTTCCACGACCTCCTGGAAGCGCACGGCTACCACACCGTCGGCACCCGCAATGGGATCGAGGCGCTCGACCTTGCGCGCAAGCACCGGCCCGACCTGATCCTCATGGACATCCAGCTTCCGGAGGTCTCCGGCCTCGAAGTGACCAAGTGGTTGAAGGACGACGCCGAGCTCAAAGCGATCCCTGTGGTCGCGGTGACCGCTTTCGCCATGAAGGGCGACGAGGAGCGAATCCGCGAAGGCGGCTGCGAGGCCTATCTGTCCAAGCCGATCTCGGTCGGAAAATTCATCGAAACCATCCGCCACTTCCTCGGGAGCGCGTGACATGACCGCGCGCGTTCTTGTCGTCGACGACATCCCCGCCAATGTGAAGCTGCTGGAGGCGCGTCTGTCGGCGGAATATTTCGACGTCGCCACCGCTTACAGCGGCGCCGAAGCGCTGACGTTGTGCGAGCGTGCCGAATGCGACGTCGTGCTGCTCGACATCATGATGCCGGATATGGACGGCTTTGAAGTCTGCCGCCGGCTCAAATCCAACCCGGTGACCCACCATATCCCGGTCATTATGGTGACGGCGCTCGACCAGCCGGCCGACCGCGTGCGCGGACTGGAAGCGGGCGCCGACGATTTCCTCACCAAGCCGGTCACAGACGTGGCGTTGATTTCGCGCGTGCGCTCGCTGGCCCGCCTGAAGATGGTGACCGACGAGCTGCGCATGCGCGCCGTCACCACAAAGGAAATCGGCTTGCAGTCGCCGGAGCGCGACGCGGTCACGGATACCGGCCGCAACGGCCGCATTCTGATCGTCGACGACCGGCCGACGTCCTACGAGCGCATCGCCGCGACGCTCAAGACCGAGCATTCGGTCGACGTGCAGAGCGACCCCACGGAAGCGCTGTTCCACGCCGCCGAGGGCAGCTACGACGTGCTCATCGTGTCGCTCGGGCTCGAGCACTTCGACGGGCTGCGCCTGTGCAGCCAGCTTCGCTCGCTTGAGCGCACGCGCACGGTGCCGATCCTCGCTATCGCGGAAGCCGATAATACGCCGCGCCTGGTACGCGGCCTGGAAATCGGCGTCAACGACTATCTGCTGCGGCCGATCGACAAGAACGAGATGCTGGCGCGTGTGCGCACCCAGATCAAACGGCGGCGTTACGCCGAGCGGCTGCGCGACAACGCGCACAAGTCGATCGAGATGGCGATCACCGACGCGCTCACCGGCTTGCACAATCGCCGCTACATGGAGATGCACCTCGCCACGCTGGTCGAGCAGGCGGCCGCCCGCTCGAAGCCGCTGGCAGTGATGGTGCTCGACATCGACTTCTTCAAGTCGATCAACGATACGCACGGCCACGATGCCGGCGACGACGTGCTGCGCGAATTCGCGCTGCGCATCCGCAAGTCGACCCGCAACATCGATCTCGCCTGCCGCTACGGCGGCGAAGAATTCGTCATCGTAATGCCGGAGACCGACATGGCGGTCGCCACCATGGTCGCCGAACGGCTGCGCCGCCGCATCGCCACCGAGCCTTTCGCCATCCAGAAGGGTGCGAAGAAGCTTGAGGTCACAATCTCGATCGGGCTTGCAGCTTTGTCGGGCGCTGAGGACAACCCCGCGGGCATTCTCCACCGGGCGGACGTCGCGCTCTATCGGGCGAAGAAGGACGGCCGCAATCGGGTCGTGCCGGACGCGGCCTGATTCGCGGCAAATCGCTAAATCAACAGCCTATTCAATAAGTTGTCTGGCATTGGCCAGCCCGTTCGGCTGCGCTAGGTTGGCCGTTCGGGCGGAATTTCCAAGATAACCCTGCGATGCTCAGGTCCGCCGCATCTCCTGGGTCCGTGGGGTTCGGCCGGCCGGCGAGCGCGGTGAGAGGCCTCCTCAGCCGCCGTTCCCGGCCGGCCAACTCGTTTAGGGACGGACGATCGTCCAGCCCTTTTCACCGAGCTCAATCAAAGTGACCACGCCGGCGGTGACGCGCGTGGCGTTCTCGACCAGCGGCGGCTCCTTGCCCTCGCGGCGGGTGACCGCCTCGAGCGTATTCTCGCAGGCCATGAAGGAGACGTTCGGCATGCCCTGCTTGAACGACTTCAGCCGTTCCAGCACCGGCGACTTGTCGGCGCGCAGCATGGTGAGCCCCGCATTGAAGGCCACCACCTGGATTTCCACCTCGTCGCCTTTGTCGGAGTAATATTTCGACACGTTGGCGGCGACGTTGAGCACCGCGTTCATCTTCTCCGGCGTGTCGTCGCTGATCTGCAGCGCGAGCTTGTGCTTGTCGAGCGCGCTCGCCGGCGCGAAGGCCAGCGGCAGCATCAGCAGCGCGGCGAAGAGGGCGCGGAGCACGAACGCGCCTTACTTGATCTTGGATTCTTTGTACTCGACGTGCTTCTTCGCGATCGGGTCGTACTTCTTCTTGGTCAGCTTCTCGGTCTGCGTGCGCGAGTTCTTCTTGGTCACGTAATAGTGGCCGGTGTCGGCGCTCGACACGAGCTTGATCTTGAGGCTTACGGCTTTGGCCATTGCTTAAATCCTTCGGAACTTTGGGTGTTTGCGGCTTTGGCCGGGAACCTACTGACCGGGCGTCAAATGTCAAGAAAGCCAGATTTTGCCAGCATTTACAGCAGCTCCCGATAGAACTTGCCGTCCTGCATGTAATAGAGCGGCACCGGCAGGTCGTGCGCCATCCCGGCGGCGACGCGGTTGGCCAGTTCGTCCAGCACGACGCCGGTGACGATCGGCATGTCGAGGGTCTTGGCCTGCGACACCGGCATCCACACCAGCTCGACCAGTTCGGAATCCGGCCCGACCACGCCCTCGATGCGATGCGCGACGGAGGTGGCGTCGGTGGTGAAGAAGCGGGTGTCGAAGCGCTTGTTGCGGCCCGGCGGGGTGATGGCGCGCACCACGAAATGGAGATGGCCGAGGTCGGGGTGCACGTTCGCCTTGGCGAATTCCTCCCACAGGCCGCCCGGCGTCGCCGGCGGATCGTCGCGTTTGACGCCAAGCAGGAGGCCGGTCTCTTCCGCCGTTTCGCGGATCGCGGCGAGCGGGAAGCCGCGCGCGTAGTCGGCACCCTCCGTCTTCACCTTCGTCAGCAGTTTCTTGACGGTGTCCGGATGCAATTCGCTCACCGCCGGCATGGCGCGGTCGATCGTCTCGATGCGCCCGCCCGGGAACACGAACTTGCCCGGCATGAATTTGTGGCTGTCGTGACGGCGGCCGAGCAGCACCTTCGGCTCCGGCCCGGCACGGTCGATGAGGATCAGGGTCGCGGCGTCGCGCGGCTCGACCACGGGATTGTGGAGGTCGCGCTCGACCATCTCCATGCGGCGGATGAAATCCTTGATCACGTCGTCGTTCATCGCCGCGCCCGTTTTCCGCGGCGCCCGTCGCGCCGCTCCTTATGCCGTTCTTGTCGGCGCTGTTGATGGTGCGGCCGCGTCCCGCCGTCAAGCCTGCCCGACGACAGAAGCTCGAAGCGCAGGGCGCCGGCGACCGGCGCCGCCTCGACCAGTTTGACGGTGACGCGGTCGCCCAGGCGGTAACGCTCGCCGGTGCGCGAGCCGACCATGGCGTGCGCCTTCTCGTCGAAGCGGAAATATTCGTCGCCGATGGTGCGCGCCGGCACGAAGCCGTCGGCGCCGGTCTCGTCGAGCCGCACGAACAGGCCGGCGCGATGCACGCCGGAGATGCGCGCCTCGAAGGTCGCGCCGATGCGGTCGGCGAGGAAATGCGCGATCAGCCGGTCCTTGGTCTCGCGCTCGGCCAGCATGGCGCGCCGCTCGGTCGCCGAAATCTGCGCGGCGGTTTCGGCAAGCAGCTTCTGGTCGGCCGACTGGGGCAGGGCGCCGTCGCCGAGCTTGAGCGCGCGGATCAGTCCGCGATGCACGATGAGGTCGGCGTAGCGGCGGATCGGCGAGGTGAAGTGCGCGTAGCGGCGCAGGTTGAGGCCGAAGTGGCCGTAGTTCTCCGCCGCGTATTCGGCCTGCGCCTGCGTGCGCAACACGATGTCGTTGACGAGCTGCTGGCTGTCGTTGCCCCTGGCGCGCGCGAGGATGGTGTTGAAGGCGGCGGGGCGTAGCGCCCCGGCCTTGGCGAGCGGAATGTCGAGCGTGGCGAGAAACTCGCGCAGCGCGTTGAGCTTCTCGATCGCCGGCTCATCGTGCACGCGATAGATCAGCGGGATGCGCGCCTTCTCCAAAGTCTCGGCGGCGGCGACGTTGGCGAGGATCATGTATTCCTCGATCAGGCGGTTCGCCTCCAGCCGTTCCGGCACCACGACGCGGTCGACGGTGCCGTCGTGCTTGAGCAGGATCTTGCGTTCGGGCAGGTCGAGATCGAGCGGCTGGCGCTCGTTGCGCGCGCGCTTGAGCGCCTCATAAGCCGCGTACAGCGGCTCGATGACGGGCTTGAGCAGCGCCTCGGTCTCCTCGTCGGTGCGGCCGCCGACGGCAAGTTGCGTCTGCTCGTAGGAGAGCTTGGCGGCCGAGCGCATCATGATGCGGTGGAAGGTATGCGAGCGCTTGCGTCCGTCGGCGCCGACGATCATGCGCACGGCGAGTGCGGCGCGATCCTCGCGCGGCCGCAGCGAGCACAGATCGTTGGAGATGCGCTCCGGCAGCATCGGCACCACGCGGTCGGGGAAGTAGACCGAGTTGCCGCGCACCAGCGCCTCGCGATCGAGCGCGGAGCCGGGCGTCACATAATGCGCGACGTCGGCAATGGCGACCGAGACGACGAAGCCGCCGCGATTGTCGTGCGACGTGTCCGGTTCCGCATGGACGGCGTCGTCGTGATCCTTGGCGTCGGGCGGATCGATGGTGATGAAGGGCACTTTGCGCCAGTCTTCGCGATGCGCCAGCGTCGCGGGCCGCGCGGCGTCAGCCTCGGCAATCGTCTCGTGCTTGAACACGTTCGGAATGGAATGCGCATTGATGGCGATGAGGCTCACCGCCTTTTCGCTGGTAATGGAGCCGAGCTTTTCCACCACGCGTCCGCTGGGCGGGCCGAGGCGGCGTGCCTGCGAAGTCTCGACCGCGACCAGGTCACCGGCCTCCGCGTCGCCGGTGGCGCCGGGCGGGATGAGGATCTCTTTGCCGAGCATTTTCTTGTCGACCGGCTCTATCTTGCCGCCGCCGTGCGGGCTTTTGCGGAAGATGCCGAGCACGCGGTGCTTTGGCTTGTCGATGATGCGGATGACGCGGCCGCGGTGACGAATGCCGCCGTCGTCGTCGGTTTCCTCGACATGCAGCAGCACGCGGTCGCCGAGGCCGGCGGCCTCGGTCGGGCGCTGCTTGCGCGGAACGGCGATGCGGATTTTCGGCGCGGGGCCGTGCGCGTCCTCGTCCCATTCGTCGGGCGTGGCGATGAGATCGCCGTCGGCGTCGCGCGCGGTGATGTCGGCGAGCACGGTGGAGGGGAGGGCGCCGGCATGGTGCAGCTTCTTGCGCCGCTTTTCGATCGAGCCTTCGTCGGCGAGTTCGCGCAGCAGGCGCTTCAAGTCGGCGCGTAGCGCATTTTTGAGATTGAAGGCGCGGGCGATTTCGCGGGTGCCGACTTTGCCCTTCTGATTGGCGATGAAGGCGAGAATGTCGGCCTTGGAGGGGAGGGAGGCTTTGGCTTTAGGGGATTTGCTCAAATGGGGTGTTCCTGCGCCCAAAACGGCGCTTTCATTTCAAATGTAATGGCTGCAATCGGGCTTCGCTACTACTCGGCCGCGGTCGGCGCCTTGGCCTTGCGCGCGGCTTTCCCCGCTGTCTTTGGCGCTGCCTTGGGTTTTGACGCCTTCTTTGGCTTTGCCTCAGCAGCAGCGGGTGGGGCGGCGCGGCTGTCCGACTTGGCCTCCGCCTTCGCTTTGGCCTTGCCGCCGGTCTTGCGCCCTGCGGCGCGGCGGCCTTTCGGCGAATTGCCGAGCGCGGCGGCGCGCGCGTCGAGCAGCACGATGGCCTCGTCGAGCGTGACCGTGTCCGGCGTCTTGTCGGACGGCAGCGTGGCGTTGACGCCGTTGTTGCTCACGTAGGGACCATAGCGGCCGTTCTTGACGACGATGGCGCCGCCCTTGTCCGGGTGATCGCCGAGCGTCTTGCCCGGATCGGCGCCGAAGCGGCGGCCCTTCTTCGGGTTGGCGATCTTGTCGGCAATCAGATGGATGGCGCGGTTCAAGCCGATGGTGAGCACATCGTCGTCGGTTTCCAGGCTCGCATAGACCTTGCCGTGCTTGACGTAAGGCCCGAAGCGGCCGACGCCGGCCAGAATCGGCTCGCCGTCTTCCGGCGAGATGCCGACTTCGCGCGGCAGCGACAGCAGCGCCAGTGCCTTCTCGAGTTCGATGTCCTCGGGTGCGACGCCTTTCGGCAGGCTGGCGCGCTTGGGCTTCACCGGCTCCGGCGCATTGGGGTCTTTCTTCTCGCCCTTCTTCGGCTTCGGCGCCTTGATCTCTTCGCCGAGCTGTAGATAAGGCCCGAAACGGCCGCCGCGCAGCGTGACGTCGAGGCCGGTCTTGGGATCCTGGCCGAGCACCTTGGTGCTCTGCACGCCGTTGGCGCCGGGCGTCATCTGCCGCGTGTAGTTGCACTCCGGATAATTCGAGCAGCCGATGAAGGCGCCGAAGCGGCCCACTTTCAGCGAGAGCTGGCCGTTGGCGCAGTTCGGGCATTTGCGCACCGGCGCGCCGTCCTCGCGGGCCGGAAAGATGTGCGGCTCGAGCAGGTCGTTGAGCGCATCGAGCACCTGCGTGATGCGCAGCTCCTTGATGTTGTCGACGGCGCCGATGAAGTCGACCCAGAAGTCGCGCAGCACTTTCTTCCAGTCGATCTCGTTGTTGGATACGCGGTCGAGCTGCTCTTCGAGCGACGCGGTGAAGTCGTATTCGACGTAGCGCGCAAAGAAGCTTTCGAGGAAGCCGACGACGACGCGGCCTTTGTCCTCCGGGATGAGGCGCTTCTTATCGATGCGCACATAGCCGCGGTCCTGCAGCACCTGCAGGATCGAGGCATACGTGGAGGGCCGGCCGATGCCGAGCTCTTCCATGCGCTTGACCAGGGCCGCCTCCGAGAAGCGCGGCGGCGGCTCGGTGAAATGCTGCGCGGCCTCGATCGCCTGCTTGGCGAGCGCCTCGTTCTCCGCCATTGCGGGCAGGCGGCGCGACTCCTCGTCGTCGGAGGATTCGTCCTGGCCTTCCTGGTAGAGCGTGAGGAAGCCGTCGAATTTCACCACCTGGCCGGTGGCGCGCAGGTCGATGACGCGCGCGCCGTTCTTGGCGACGATGTCGACGGTGGTGCGCTCGAGCTCGGCGGATTCCATCTGGCTCGCCACCGCACGGTTCCAGATCAGCTCGTAAAGGCGCGCCTGATCGCGGTCGACATATTTGGCGACCTGGTCGGGCGTGCGGTGCGGGTTGGTCGGGCGCACGGCTTCGTGCGCTTCCTGCGCGTTCTTCGACTTGTTCTGATAGGCGCGCGGCACGCCCGGCACGTAGTCCTTGCCGAAGTTCTTACCGATCATCGCGCGGATATCGGTGATCGCTTCCGGCGCGATGTCGATGCCGTCGGTACGCATATAGGTGATGAGGCCGGTGGTCTCGCCGTCGATCTCGACGCCTTCGTAGAGGCGCTGGGCGAGACGCATGGCGATCGCCGGCGCAAAGCCGAGCTTGCGGCTTGCCTCCTGCTGCATGGTCGAGGTGGTGAAGGGCGGCGGCGGATTGCGGCGCGCGGGCTTGGCCTCGACCGAGGCCACGGTGAAGGTGGCGCCTTCCAGCGCATCTTTCAGATCGTTGGCTTGAACGCCGGAGCCGATGTCGAGGCGCTGCAGCTTCTGCCCGTCGGCGCCGACGAGGCGCGCCTCGAAGGCGTCGCCGCGCGGCGTCGTCAGCTTGGCGACGATCGACCAGTATTCCTTGGCGACGAATTTCTCGATTTCCAGCTCGCGGTCGCACACAAGGCGTAGCGCCACCGACTGCACGCGGCCGGCCGAGCGCGCGCCCGGCAGCTTGCGCCAGAGCACGGGGGAGAGCGTGAAGCCGACGAGGTAATCGAGCGCCCGGCGGGCGAGGTAGGCATCGACCAGCGCGCCGTCGATGGCGCGCGGATGCTTCATCGCCTCGGTCACCGACTGCTTGGTGATGGCGTTGAACACCACCCGCTCGATGGCCTGGTCCTTCAGCGCCTTCTTTTCGTTGAGGGCCTCCAGAACGTGCCAGGAGATGGCCTCGCCCTCGCGGTCCGGGTCGGTGGCCAGGATCAGGGTATCGGCGCCCTTGAGCGCACGCGCGATGTCGTTGACCCGCTTCTGGGATTGCGGGTCGACCTCCCAGAGCATCTTGAAGTTATTGTCGGGGTCGACGGACCCATCCTTGGCCGGCAGGTCGCGGATATGGCCAAAAGACGCCAGCACCTCGTAGCCGGGCCCAAGGTATTTGTTGATCGTCTTCGCCTTCGAAGGCGACTCGACAACGACAACTTTCATGAAAATCCAATGGTTTAGCCGCTAAACCAAGCTGGGGTTCCAGCGGAATCGGCGCTTCGTTGCGCCGGGAACATGGGGAAGCCGACCCTGGCTGTCAAATAGGGGCGGTCGATACGGTTTCCAAATCAGCGAAATGGGGCGCGAAAGCGGCCGAAACTACGCCGCGGCCACAACCTATGAGCGTAAATGCGTGCAATTGCGAGTATTAATATACTTTTCGCACGGACTGTGTATTTTCGGTGGGCGACCTCAAGACCCGACTTAGCCGGCGGAACCCGGCGTGGAATGACGATGCCCGACCTTACCGAAGAGTCCGTCGGCCGCTCGGCCGTCGCCAGCTACGCGGCCAGCATCACCGCCGACCTCGCAACCATGGCGCGGGGCCATGGGCTCGAGACCCTTGGCTACCTGCTCGAAATGGCTCGGCTCGAAGCCGAGGCCCACGTGCGCGACGGGCGCTCGCCGAGCGCGCGCAAGTCGTAAGACTTATCGCGTCATTGCTAGCGAAGCGAAGCAATCCAGAGCCGCAAGCTCCGACTGGATTGCTTCGTCGCTGCGCTCCTCGCAATGACGGGACTACTTCGCCGGCGTGACACCCAGCTTCTCTAACAGCGCCGGTGTCGGATTGCCGTCCGGCACCATGCCGGCCTTCTTCTGCTCGGCGCGGATGTTGTCGCGCAGGTCGAAGTCGACGTGGCCTTCGAACTCGTTCACTTTGTAGCCGAGCTCGGCGAGCTTCTTCTGCAAGGCAACGCGGGCCGGACGCGTGAGCGGGCGGTCGTCCATCGGCCAGGCCGCCTTGATCGGCGGCCCGCCATGCAGCCGGTCGGCGAGATGGCCGACGGCGATCGCGTAAGCATCCGAGTTGTTGTACTCGATCAGCGTCGGGTAGTTCTCGGTGACGATGAAGGCTGGGCCTTTGATGCCCGCCGGGAAAAACAGAATGCCTTGCCCGCTCTTGGGCATCGGCTTGCCGTCGACGCGGCGGAAGCCGAGCTTGCCCCACTCGTCGTAGGTCGCGCGGCTCTTCATGGTATCGAAGCCGTCGGGCACCATCACCTCGAAGCCCCAGGGCAGGCCGAGCTTCCAGCCGTATTTGTGGATGTAGTTGCCGGTGGACGCGATCGCGTCCGGCACGCTGTCCCAGATGTCGCTCTTGCCGTCGCCGGAGAAGTCGATGGCGTAGTCGACGACGTTGGTCGGCATGAACTGCGTTTGCCCCATGGCGCCGGCCCAGGAGCTCACCATCTTCTCGCGCGGGAATTTATTGTCCTGCATGATCTTCATCGCGACGAACAGTTCGTTGCGGAAGTAGGGATGCCGGTACTTCACGTAAGCGAGCGTCGTCAGCGAGCGGAACACATCCCATTTGTCTTTCTGCGAGCCGTAGTCGGTCTCCATGCCCCAAAGCGAGATCAGCACCCAGCGCTCGACCTGAAATTTCTTCTCAACCTGATCGAACAGCGCCGACCATTCTTTTGCCTTAGCCTGGCCGCGCGCGATGCGGCCCTTGGTCACCGCGTCGTTGACGTAGGCGCCGACCGGCTTGCCGTATTCCGGCTGGCGCGTGGTGGCGGCGATGACGCGCTGGTCGGGCGTGACGCCGCGCAGCGCGGTATCGAAGGTGGCGCGCGTGATGCCCTTGGCCTGCGCATCGGGCCAAAGCGACGCTTCGAAGGCCGCGAAGTTCTGGTCCTGCGCCTGCGCGCAAGGGACGCAAAAGGCGGCAAACACGAGGAAGGCGAGGGCGGCGAGGCGCGCGATCATATGGGGTGTCCGGCTAGAATCGACGCCGCAGTCTACACCAGCGCCCGGTTTTCGAAGTTCCTCAGGATCAACGCTTTTCCGCACGCGCGGCAAGCAGGCTCGCGCCCGAGGTCGTCTCTGTAACGCTGTCGATTTTGAGGTCGGGGCGGAGACTGATGATTTGCGGGAGCTGATCGCGTGGGATCACCAACCATGCCGGCGCCGTAAACGAGGCCAAAGCCTCGCGGCTGAGACACTGTATTGGCATTCGCACGTAGAATAATTGATTTGTAGCGAAGTCAGTGCAGAAGACAGGTGCTGGTGCCGCCCGAATAACACGCTCAATGGCCTGGCCATCCAAGCGCGTCTTGCCGAAACGATCCGGGTATAGCGACATCGCGATGGTCACATAGGCGAGCTTAAGCAGCACGGCCGTCGTCACGATGCCGCCAGCGAGCCATCGCAGACGGCTAAATTTTGTTCTCTTGATTGCATCCCAGCCAATTCCGCCGAGAACGGCAACCGCCGGTGCGATCGGCATGACATAACGGCTGGCAAATCCGGGCCATACCACAATAATTGCGGTACTCAGAGTTGCGTAGAGAAGAAGCGGCCTGACGATCGGCGGACTGCGTTCAGATGCCGGGCCGCGCCACACAGCGAGGGGGGCCAAAAGAACCGCGGGCATCAGTTCGAGCAAGAGCTGCGCTATGGCCAGCAGGTTACGGTCGAAATAGTCGCGCCAGGGCCGAGCCCACATACTGTGCACCGACCGCCAAGAGTGTTCGTCGCCCGCCTGGTAAACCGCGATGCCCCAGGCGAGAACCACGACCGCAGGGATTGTCAGGCAGATGAACAGACCCGGCATGTCGCGCCATCGGCGCTCCAGCGCTGCGTAGGCCGTCACACCGAAAACAAAAAAGACAAGCGGCATCGGCCCTTTCAACAGCGCGCCGACACCCAGGATGCAGCCGCAACCGATCCAACGCCGAATCGTCATTCGATTGAGCTCGGCGCCGTTCCACCACACCACAAGCGCGGCGAACGAAAACAGCGTGACGAGCGTATCCGGCTCGGCAACTCTCGATTTTTGCAGCAGCATCGGAGAGAACAGGAACGCCAGCGCTGCAAAAAACGATGCATTCAGGTTCGCATAGCGCCGCGTCACCGATTGCACCAACAGCGCTGTCAGAAGCACCGCAATAATCGCGGGCGTCCGCGCTGCGTATTCGGTCACTTCACCGGATACGAGCGAGACGCCCGCGATGAGCCATGCAAGGAGATAAGGTTTGTCGATTTCGCGTACGCCATAGACGACCGGCGGAAGCCAATCCGTGCCCGTTAGGATCTGGCGCGCAATAACCGCATTGGTGCCTTCCTCCCAAATCAACCCGGTCGTGCCGAGATGCGGCAGGCTCGTTAGTGCCCAGAGCAGAATGATGATGAGTGTGAGAGCTTCCGGCCGCCGCAATGTGCCGGCGAGTCTCTTAGTCCAGTCAGGCGTCATGTTTGAATTGACCCGTCGGCTCCTGGCCGGAAGCCACATCTTATATCCTATCCGCGGTCACGACCCGGACAGTCTTTTTTGCAAGTTCAAGAAGCGACGCTAGCGCCTACACCGGTGACACCATCGCGCCGCCGTGGCGCTCGATGCGGCCGGCGAGCTCCAATTCCAGCAGCACTGTGCGCACGATGGCCGGCGTGTACCGGCGCCATCACAGCGGCGCGCCAACGGGCAGGGCCGCAGCCTCGCAGAAGAGTGGCTTTCCATGAGATGTTCCACTCGATAGCAGGGGAGCTTTGCGTGCTGGTCTTCCAAGAGTAGCTTTTCTAAAGTGGGGGAGACTGTGTGCGGCAGCACACAAGCGGAGCGTAAAGATGACTGTGGCTTTGTCGGACATGGTCGTCAGGCGTAAGGAAGTGCTTGTGGCCTCGCTGTCGGACGGACAAGTGCTGCTCGATCCGGAGTCGCAAAACTATGTCGGCCTTGATCAAGTCGGCTCTGCCATATGGAAACGGATCGACGCGCGCACGTCGGTAACGTTGCTCTGTGAGGAACTTACACAGATGTTCGAAGGGGACCCTAGGACGATTGAAGCCGATACGCTGCGGTTCCTCAACCGGCTCATCGAGCTGAATCTAGCGCAGAAGCTCTGATCTCCTGACGCCGATGACCGATCGTTTCATGTATGGCTGGCGTGTCCGATCGGAGATCGCTCTGCCAGAGCTGACCCCCTGGCTCGGAGATGACCGCCTCGCCGACGTTGTAATCCGCGTCGGCGCCGTGCCGAAGCAACTCGACGATGCGGTTTACCGAGATCGAGTCCTGGAGATCGGACGCGACGGGGCGGCGCTCTTAACCGCGGCCGGTATCGCGATCATTTGGGTGCGTGCGCCGGATGAAATCATTGTCTCTCCGCACCCCGAAGCGAGCGCGGACGAAATCCGACTGGTGTTGTTCGGATCCGCCGTGGGCTGTTTGTGCCATTTGCGCGGCTTTTTCCCTTTACACGGCGCGTGCATCGGAATTGGAGAAAGGGCCGTCGTCTTCGCCGGTCCCTCCGGCGCTGGCAAATCGACAATCGCCGCATACCTGTGCGAGCGCGGCCATCGGCTTGTTGCCGACGACGTGAGCGCGATCGAAATATTGAACGGAGTTGCGTCGGTATGGCCCGCATTTCCGCGGCTCAAATTAGACCCCGACGCCTACCGAACCCTAGCGCTAGACCATAGTGAGCCTGCGCAGCCCGCTTTGATCCGGGGAAAATATCACCTCGATCGGAGGCGTTCCTTCAGAAGCGAGCCCGTGCCGCTTGCCGCCATCGTCCTCCTGGAACAACCCGGCGCCGATGGAGCCGCATCGTTGGCCCGGCTGCACGGCAACCTAGCTAGCATGACGAGATTGTATGCCGACGTATTTCGGCCCGTCGTTGCGAGTGCTTTGGGTGGCCCCAGACGACTGTTTGCCATTCAAGCCGAAATCGTCCGAACAGTACCGATCTATCTCTGGCGGCGACGATTCGATTTTGAGGCGATGAACGCTTGGATAGATCAACTCGAACGTTTGGCAGATGAATAGAGTTCGGCAGTCGCGCCGTCCTGCTTGCGATAGGTTGTTTCAATCCGCCGGACAAAACGGCCCGCCGCGATGCCGCGCAACACGGCGATCCGATAGGTAATATAGAGCTCTGCTTTATGACCTCCCGGCTGAGCACCCGGCCAAGCATTGAGAAGGGTCTCGACCCGTTCAAGGTCAAGCGCCCGCGACGCAAGGGGACTATCGCGAAGCTGCAGGAGCTCGGCCTTCAATTCCGGAACTGCCTGATCGAAAATCTTGATCCAGTCGGCCGATTGTTGTCCGCGGCGGCGCTCGTTCAAGATCGTGTCCGGAACCAGACCCCGCATGGCCCGCCGGATCAGGTTGCGTGGAATGCCGTCGCTGCTGAAACGCTCGTCGGGTATCGAAAGGCAAAGTTCGACGAGGCGACGATCGCTGGTCGGGTCTCGGACGTCGAGTCCAAACAGCCGCCGCGCTGATCCGAACTGCAAGCCAAGATGATCCGAACGTTGGAAGCCGAGGATTCTAAGGCTGCGGCTGTCACGGGCGAGGTTGGACAGATCGCCGGCTGTCGAGTGAGCGACACCCGCAAGTCCGCTGTCCCGCAGGAAGTGCGGGCTGATAACAGAAAAGTCCTGCAGTTCGAATCGCCGTCGTCGACGTAGCGCTTGTGCCGCTCGCTCGGGCAAGAGCGCGGCCGCTGCCTCGCGCATCAAGCCCAGCCAGTGGCGTCCGTCATTACGATGACGAGCGCGAGCCGTTTGAAACGCCGTGGCGAACCGCCCCTGGCGTATTTGCTCGCCAAAGGCTGCACTGCCGTGATGGCTGATTGAGTAATTGCCGGTCGCGGCGATCAGCAAGGCGTCTAGGCCCCGCTTGCTCGCTTCACGTTCAATGCCGTTGATCCAGATCGCGTTGACTGGATTGAGCAGCGGCCAGTCCTGGGCGACTTCGCGTTCCGCTATCGCCGCCATCAACGGGCGATCGTCATTCGCGATACGAACGTGTTCGATATTGTGATGGATAGCCGCCAACGCGGCGGCGTGTGGCCATTCGTCGGCGAACCAACCGATGCGCGTGGCGGCACTTGCCGTCGGAGCAGCGGTGAATGCCACAAGAGGGCGACCCTGTTCCGCAAGCGCTCGCGCCGCCATGGCGGTCACCGAACTGCTGTCCAATCCGCCGCTCAGGTTCGCGCCGAGCGCTTCATTCTGCCCAATGCGGCAGCGTACCGCCTGATCCAGGCGGTGGCGCAGCGCTGCTTCATAATCCGCGTCGCTCGCCAACCGCAGGACCGGCAGCGCCTCGGGCTGCCACCAGCGTTCCGTGCTCAGGCGTCCAGCGCGCCAAATTATCAGTTCACCCGGCGGCACGCGGCGCACGCCGTCAAAGAAGCTTCGGTCGGGGTCGCGGGGTAACAGAACCAACCACGCGGCGAGCTGATGGTCGTCAATTTTGGGCGATACTGTCGGATCGGCGAGAATGCCGCGCTGCTCGCTCGCGAAGAGGACCTGTTTTTCGGTTGCGCGATAAAACAATGGGCGCATCGCGCCGGGATCGGTGGCGAGCAGCAATTGCCGCGATGGCGAATCCCAGATCGCACAGGAGTAGTCGCCGATGATGTGACGGCAGAACGCGTTTCCCCACGCCAGATATGCACGAAGGACGAGGGTTGACGCCGAAGCGTTTTCTGTTGCGCCTATGCCTAGCGCGCGATGCAATTCTTCGCGATTGTCAATGCGGCCGTCGAAAGCGGCAACGCGATCGCCATGTCCTTCGCTAAGCGATGCATCGTCGCAACCGGCAAATGACGCACAATTTCGTTGCAGGCCGCTGCAGGATTTCGCCGCATCTATTCTAAGTGCGTCGAGTGTCCGATAAATCGGATGAAGCAGAGCCTGGGACGAGGCTACGAGCCCGCAGATTGCCATCGGCCGCTAGCGCCACCGCTCGTCTGCGTTTCGAACCCCAGGCAGTTCGGCCCGGACGGTTTAGCTCGGCGATAACCCGGCGCGTTCGACCACGATTCAACTAAAGAGGCCGTCCCCGAGCCCGTCATCGGCGATCGTCGGATCGCCGGCAGTCGCGTTGAGATGCTCCACGCTGATTTTCGGGGCCACCCACAAGGGCTTAGCAGGCGTTACGGCCTCGACTCGGGTCGCCGTATCGATTTCGGACTCTACCATGCCAACCCCACTGCAAGCGACGACCGTTGAAGTAATTAGCGCCTTCAAGCGGCTATCGCAAGCTTTGTCCGGTAGATGACCGAAGGAGCGCATCTTGGGACATTGGAAAGCTCAGTCCGACACCAGTGACACCATCGCGCCGCCGTGGCGCTCGATGCGGCCGGCGAGCTCCAGTTCCAGCAGCACCGTGCGCACGATGGCGGGCGAGGTGCGCGACATGCGCACCAGATCGTCGATCGACACCGGCGTCGGCCCGAGCAGGCCGACGATGCGGCTGCGCTCGTCGTCCGCCGGTTCGCTGTCCGGCGGCAGCAGCGGCTCCGGCTCGCGCGCCGGCAGATCGAGGTCGCGGCCGAGGATCGGCTCGATCGCCGAGATCACGTCGGCGGTCTCGGTCACCATGATGGCGCCCTGCTTGAGCAGACTGTTGGTGCCCTCGGCACGCGGGTCGAGCGGCGAGCCGGGCACAGCGAAGACCTCGCGGCCCTGTTCGCCCGCCATGCGCGCGGTGATAAGCGAGCCGGAGCGGCGGGCCGCCTCGACGATGACGACGCCGACCGCCAGTCCTGAGACCAGGCGATTGCGGCGCGGAAAGTCACGCGCGCGCGGTTCCCAATTGAGCGGCATCTCGGAGACGCCGGCGCCTTCGGCCACGAGACGGTCGAGCAGTTCCTCGTGTTCGGCGGGATAGATGCGCGCGTGGCCGCCGGCCAGCACGGCGATCGTGCCGGTGAGCAGACTGGCGCGATGCGCCGCCGCGTCGATGCCGCGCGCGAGGCCGGAGACGATGCCGTACCCGGCGTCGCCCAACTCGCGCGCGAGACGCTCGGCGAATTTGACGCCGGCGGCCGACGCATTGCGCGAGCCGACGATGGCGACCAGCGGCCGTTCGAACACTTGATGATTTCCGCGCACGGCAAGCAGCGGCGGCGCATCGTCGATCATCTGCAGGCGCGCGGGATAATCAGGTTCGCCGAGCGCGACCAAAGCGACGCCGCGTGCATGGGCGGCTTTCAGCTCGGCCTGCGCGTCGGCTTCCGAGCAGATGCGGGTGCCGCTCGACCCGCCGCGTCGCGCCAGCGCAGGCAGCGCCGCGAGCGCGGCGCGTGCGCCGCCATAGTGATTGATGAGATCGCGAAAGGTGCGCGGCCCGACATTGTCGGAGCGGATGAGGCGCAGCCATTCGACGCGCTGCTCCTCGGTCAATCGTACGCTGTTACCCAACGCCGCCCCCGGCCTGTCCCATGAGCAGCATCGCGCAAGCGGCGGCGCACTACAACCCTATCGTGTAGCTGCGATACGCTCACTTTAGGGTTAAACGGGTGGCCGGAAGGACGAAAAGGACGGCGCGCGGCGCGTCAGTCAAATTTGAAATTCATGCCGGTGCGAAGAATGTGCTCGCTCAAACTGATCTGGTTGGTGCCGGTCGCATTGCTGAAAGAGAGCTGGCCGAAGTCGACGTAAAGATATTCGACTTTGCCGGTGACCCGGCGGGCGAGGGGGACCTCGAAGCCGCCGCCCGCCGTCCAGCCGGCGCGCACCTTCCCCTGATCGGACCACCCGCCGCCAATGTCCATGCTTGGGCGGATGTAACACTGCACCGAAGCGTTCTGGCAGTAGCCATTGCCAATACGGGAAATCGCCGCGCCGCCGGTGGCGTAGATCAGCGTGCGGTTCGACAGATAAGGGATTGCCACTTCGGTGCCGAGCCGTCCGCGCGCCGTCGCCAGCCAGAACGAGGACACGGAATAGGCGGTATCGGTTGTGGTGACGTTCGCGCTGCCGCTGAGCCCCTGCACCGAATAGTCGATCTCGCCGCCGAGCACGGCGCGTCCGACCATGACATTATATCCGGCTTGCGCGCCGAGCATGACCGAATTGCTGGTCCTCGTCACATCGGTCGGCGTCGGCGACAACAGATTATAATTGCCGCGCGCCAAGGCCACGCCGAAACCGGCATAGGGGCCGCTCCAGGAGAAACCGGCGAGGTCGGAATCCACTTGGCTCGGCTTGTCGGGCGTCGGCGATAGCTTTCGCCCGATCATCACGCCGTAATGATTGAGACTTGCGTTGCGATAGCCGAGATCGCCATTTGAGCCGTGATCGGCGAAAGCGACGACACGCCAATAGTCGTCGATCCGGTAACCGATCGCGATCGATTCACGAAACAGGATCCGCGTCGACAACGGCGATGGACGGTCGCCGTAAGTCTGATTGAGATTCTGATTGTGCACGAGTCCGCCGACCGAGACTTCGGCAAAAAATCGTCCGTAGATCGGCAAGGTCCAGGTGAGCCCGCCATAGGCGATCGACGTCTTGCCGTTCAGGCTGACCGACATGCCGGCCATGGGGCGCGGGGTAAAAAGCCAAGTCAAATTTCGGTCGTAAGGGAGGCCGATGGCCGGGACCGGCGAGAAAAGAACTTGGAAGTCACCGTTTGCCGGTGTGCTGGCGCCCACGCGCAACTCGTCGACAAACGGCAAAGGGCCATCCGCGGCGGAGGCGGCCTGCGTTCCCACGACGAGCAGGACTGCGGCGGTACGCAAGGCGAACTTCACGAACATTGGTCGACCACACATCACGGCCGCTTACGCAGCTCTGTTTGCGCCTAAATCCCCCCGACGGGTCGGCAACGCCACCCTATCGATATTTCCGACCTTTGAAACCTGTTTTCCCGCGATTTTCCGGTCGCTGCCATAGGTCTCACGGGTTCCGGTGGACCCGACGCGTTGTTTTTATGAGCTTTTCTGCCCGATCTTGCCTTCGCTGCCATTGAGCATTCGCTGGATATTGGCGCGGTGCATGAGCCAGAGCAGCGCGGTCATGCCGAGCAGCAGGATCGCGACCTTCGACTGTCCCAAGGGCCAGAGGATCGCGGGCGTCAGCGCGCTCGCGACCAGCGCGGCGAGCGAGGAATAGCGGGACAGGTAAGCGACCGCGATCCAGATGCCGCAGAAGATGAGCGCGCCCGGCCAGTAGAGCCCAAGCAGCACGCCGATATAGGTGGCGACGCCTTTTCCGCCTTTGAACTTGAGCCAGATCGGAAACAGATGGCCGAGGAAGGCGCCAGCGCCGGCCCACAGTGCGGCATCGGGTCCCGCGTAATAGTGCATCAACAGCACCGCGAGCGTGCCCTTGAGCATGTCGCAGGCAAGCGTCGCCGCGGCGAGGCCCTTGCGGCCGGTGCGCAGCACATTGGTCGCGCCGATATTGCCCGAACCGATGGTGCGGATGTCCGGGCCGCCGGTGGCGCGTGTGAGCAAAAGGCCGAAAGGAATGGCGCCGAACTGGTAGCCGATCAGGAAGGCCAACTCGTTGGTCATACGTATTCGTAGACGGTGCGGCCGGCGACGATGGTGCGCACCACGCGGCCGGTCATGCGCGCCTCATCGAACGGCGTGTTCTTGCACTTCGATTTGAGTTCGGTCGGGTCGACGATCCACGGCACCTCGGGATCGAGCACGATGATGTCGGCGGGCGAGCCGGCGCGCAACGTGCCGCCGGGCAGGCCGAGCAGTTCAGCCGGCCGCGTCGTCATGGCGCGCAACAGCGTCATCAGCGACAGCTCCTCGCGATGCACGAGGCGCAAGCCCGCGGCCAGCATGGTTTCCAATCCGATGGCGCCAGGCGCGGCTTCGGCGAAAGGCAGGCGTTTGACCTCGACGTCCTGCGGATTGTGGTCGGACATCACCACGTCGATGAGGCCCGAGGCGACCGCGGCGGCGAGCGTCTTGCGGTCGTCTTCGTCGCGCAGCGGCGGCGATAGTTTGAGGAAGGTGCGGTAGGGGCCGATGTCGTTCTCGTTGAGCGCGAGATGGTTGATCGAGGCCGAGGCGGTGACCTTGAGCCCGGCCTCCTTGGCGCGGCGCAGCACGTCGAGCGAGTCCGCGCAGGTGACGGAGGCGGCGTGATAGCGTCCGCCGGTGAGCGCGACGAGACGAAGGTCGCGCTCGAGCATGACCGTCTCCGCCTCGGTCGGGATGCCGAGCAGTCCGAGGCGGGCAGCGAACTCGCCTTCGTTCATGACGCCGTCGCCGACGAGGTCCGGGTCTTCGGTGTGATGCACCAGCAGCGCGTCGAAATCGCGCGCGTAAGTGAGCGCACGCCGCATCACCTGCGCGTTGGTGATCGACTTCTCGCCGTCGGTGAAGGCGACCGCGCCGGCGGCTTTGAGCAGACCGATCTCGGTCATCTCCTTGCCGTCGAGGCCCTTGGTGATGGCGGCCATCGGATGCACGTGGATGATCGCGGTGTCGCGCGCGCGCCGCAGCACGAAGTCGACGGTGGCCGGATCGTCGATGACGGGTGAAGTGTCCGGCTGGCAGATGATGGTGGTGACGCCGCCAGCGGCCGCCGCCTGGCTCGCCGAGGCGAAGCTCTCGCGGCTGCCGGCGCCGGGCTCGCCGATGAAGGCGCGCATGTCGATTAGGCCGGGCGCGATGATCTTGTTGCGGCAGTCGACCACCTCGGTGCCTTCCGGCACGCCGGCGGCGCCGATGCCCTTCTTGGCCTCCTTGACCACGCCGTCCGCGATCAGCAGGTCGCCGGGAATGTCGAGGTCGCGCGAGGGATCGAGGATGCGCGCGTTGGCCAGCAGGATCGGGCGGCGGTCAGAGAGCATGTCGCGACGCCTTACGCATTGGGCAAATTCCTCGACAGCGCCTCGAGCACCGCCATGCGGATGGCGACGCCCATCTCGACCTGCTCGCGGATCAGCGACTGCACGCCGTCGGCGACGAG
>Ga0134124_10000944_pt1 | contig 23303 bp, 17 predicted proteins | sample KB304_FD_96880 | JGI IMG/M metagenome (GOLD analysis project Ga0134124, IMG submission 96880) | Terrestrial soil microbial communities without Nitrogen fertilizer from Kellogg Biological Station, Michigan, USA - KB3-0-4 | ecosystem: Environmental > Terrestrial > Soil > Unclassified ... | reverse complement strand
CGGAGGTTTTACGAGGCTTATTCCCCACTGTCTACGGTCGCGTTCGGGTCCTAGATGTTTGCCGGAATGCGAAGAAAAAAGTCAGTAGTGCAACGACGAGAAACGCAATGATGGACATATGCACTCCAAGACCCTGAAAGCGAACAAAAGAGGGGCGCCCTATCGGACGCCGCCCCTTTCCCAGTTTTGAGGTCAATCGTTGAGATCCTGTTCAACTTACTCTTTATAGAGCTTCCGCAGCATCAGGTAGAGACCTCAGGGTTCGTGGGAAAAATCCTGTAGGTTGATGGGAGAGCGTGCCATTCTATTTATCTAGGATGGTCAGTCCACTACAATCCGTTTAGGTATTGAACCTCTCTGGGGATGCTTCAGGTCGGCATTCTGCTGGGTCGCGTCGCCTGCCGCGTGCAGGCCCCGATGATTGGTAAAGTCTTCAGCCACGAAACCGTCAAGGGACTCATGCCTCTGCACTCGCTGCAGAGTGCGGGGCGGTGTTTCGACCGCAACGGCCGACCGGGAGGTTGACCGGCCGGCGGTCCCTCCGGGTGATGCAGTCATCAAGGGGAGGCCACGGTAGACTAGGGCAACAACCAATACCACGACGACTGTGCTCAACGGATTTCCGAGGATGCGGTAACACTGTTCTATCGCCAACCGGCTTTTCTTCGCTTCGCGCGGACCGCCCGGGGACGAAGGAGCGGTGATCGGCGGCGGTGCAATTCGCGCACTCGGCTGACTCGCTTTTTCCTGGCCGCTCGAGAGCGCAGGCCGTGCGGCGTCAGCGGAAGGGACGGCGAATGCCGCTGCTTCGGTCTCAACCCTCGAGGCAGCTGGCGGAACAGGCTCACGATTCACGTGGATTTCGTTGGCGACGGCTGCCTTCAGGCTGTCCAAAATTGCGGTGTCCGATCCGGGTTGCTGATTTAGGGCGCGAGCCGGCATGCCGGCATACTGGCGGCCCGTCTGGCTCGCGACCCGCTCCGGGTGAAGGGCGGTATCGGCGGCCTCGGGCGTCATTGCCAGTAAGCACTCATCCTGGGTAATGTCGCCGGGGTTGAAGGATTGGACGTGGCAACCCGCGGACCGCAGGCTCTGCGCCAGTTCTGCTGAAAGACTTCGAATGCGGGCGATGTAGATAAGGGAAGGCATAGCCGCACCAACGTTCAGGACATTGGATGGCCCATCCCTCCTGGAGGTTGGATGCCCTTAGCATTCAGATCTTGTTTAGCGGGTTCGGGGCTTTTGCGGCGGTTAGTGCAGAATTCGTGACTCGGGTTTTTGCTGTATTGTCCCGCTGATGCGATTGTGACCTAATCAAAATGGCTTGCAGCTCGCGGTCTTCTCACGGCGGCATTGGTTGCGCAGCCTTTGGCGAGCTGGGAGTCAGCAATGCGATGGTATCGTGTCCGCCCTCTTAACAATCTCTTGAGGAGACGCCAGTTCTGTAGGAGACGCCAGTGCCAATCCGAATCTTGATCGCAGATGATGATCCGCATATCCGGCTGTTGCTGCGCCGGTTGCTGGAGAAACAACAGGATTGGCAAGTGTGCGGCGAGGCGAGCAATGGGGTTGAAGCCATTGAAGGGGTCGACCATTTGGCCCCGGATATCGTGGTCATGGATCTCGCCATGCCCGTCATGAACGGGTTGCAAGCAGCGCCTCAAATCATGCGAACCCACCCTACACTTCCAATGTTGCTTATCAGTGTCCAGGAGGTTTCCAAGCAGCTCGCATGGGAAGCTCGTAATGCCGGTTACAGAGGCGCCGTGACCAAGAGCGGCGGTGACGAAGTTCTAAAGGGAATCGAGGCCTTGCTTCGCCACGATATGTTCTTCTATTCAGACGCCGGACCCTCCAGTTCGGCCGAGAGCTAGTCCGAAACTCTGACCCAGTCCGACAAGAGATAGGCGCAACACCGGCGAAAACGGAGCGTTTCGGCGACGAGTCGCAAGGAAGTTCAAGCTGCGGGTAACATCAACTTACGTGCTTCTTCAATGTCTTCTGTGCCCTGGCGCTCGAAAACGGCGCTAGCCACGGAGGCTAGACCCGGATCCTCAACGTTGACAATGACAAGGGAGCGGCCACGCTTCAGCAGCTCACGGTACAACAATGTGTCGTCCTTAGGAACGCCGATATCCGCCGCCTGCTCGGAGGCTTCTCCGACGGTTGCACCCACCGCCGCTCCGCCCAGCCCGAGTAAAGCAGCGGCACCCAGGCCAACTGCAACGATCGTGCCCACTCCCGGTACGAGCAAACTGGCAATGGCGCTTCCGAGGGACAAGCCTGCACTGGCGCCCACCGCGCCCCCCAGCACACCGCCTACCGCTTCGCCCATTCCGTCGCGCTCGGCGTCGGTGGTGGTTAGGCTTGAGATCTGGAATTTGCCCGCTTCACCGCTCAAGAATGTGATGGACTGCGGTGGAACAGGGGTGGCCAAGAGTCCTTGAACCGCCAACTCCGCAGCGCTACGGGAAGCGAAGATTCCGACCAAACTTTGCACAGAGCCTCCTCGGGGTAATACGAGTCGCACCTAGGATGCGGATAAAAGTTCTTAAGTTTTCCGACAATTTACCTGCCAAGCAACACACTATTTCTAACGACGGTGGCGAGAGGCGGACGTCCGGTTCATGTGAGCTGGGCGCCCGCCTGGCTTGGGAACAGAATAGGGAGAGATAAAAGAAGCATGGCAGCGAGATTAATTACAGAACGCTGAGAGCGCCATCAAGTCAACGTGGTAGTTTCCCTTCCAAAAATACTGTAGGCAAAAAGACGTATCGGAAATAGGCGGACGGTCTTGATGCGGCAACATCTTGGTTTGCTTTAACATCCAAGCTGGCGGTGCCAAAGCCAGTCAAACTCCCGGTGAGTTCGTCACGGCGGCCGAAATTTCCTCCTAAGCAAGAAGCGACGTTTCGGGAAACACTGAAGGCATTGAATCGCTGTCGTGTCCCGTATGTCGTTTCCGGTGCTTTCGCGCTTCAGGTTCATACCGGAATCTGGCGTCCCACCAAAGACCTGGATCTCTTCCTCACCCCCGAGGACATGCCTGCCGCCTTTCGGTGTCTCACAAAGCAGGGTTTCCGCTGCCAGGTGAAAGATGCGGTGTGGCTGCACAAGGCGCATCGCAACGGCTTTTTTATCGACTTGATCACCGGCATGAGCAATGCCGTAATAAGAGTAGAACGTTCCTGGATTGAGAACTCGCGTCCGGCACTGGTCTTGGATGTGCGCGCAAGAGTGCTGGCGGCGGAAGAACTGCTGGCGTCGAAACTCTTCGTCGTACGCCGCGAGCGCTTCGACGGAGCTGATATCGCCCATATCATCTTTGCCACTCGCGGAAACCTCGACTGGGAGCGGATCCTGGCGCTGGTGGGTGAACACTGGGAAATTTTGTTGTTCGCGCTCGTGCTGTACCGCTACGTGTACCCGGCGAACAGTGAATACGTGCCGTCCTGGGTATGGCAGCGATTGCTGGTTCGCTTCTCCGATGAGCTGACGAATCGTAATCCGTCCGCAAAGTTTCGGGGCAGCCTGGTTGACGACAAGATGTTTGCTATCGACGTGGCTGAGTGGGGGATGGAGAATGTGCTCAGGATCAATCGCGCTCAGTCCCGGGGGCGAATGACCACCGCCCGCGGAAAATAGACCAATGAGAATTGGAGCCACCGCCGATTTGCATTTCTTTTCTCCCCGATTCGGGGTGATCCAGAACCAGCTCGCCCAGGTCCGAGACCAGGCGGACGTATTGGTGGTCGCGGGGGACTTTACCAACTACGGCAAGCCGGAAGAAATGGAGCCGCTTCTGAACTCTCTGGTGAGGCTGCGTCTACCGATCGTAGCGGTCTTGGGAAACCACGACTACGAAAGCGGTTGCCAGGCCGAACTCGTGCGAATGATGACGGACGCCGGAATCAAGCTTCTTGATGGTACGGCATACGAACGCGATGGCGTCGGATTTGCCGGCACCAAGGGCTTTCCCGGGGGTTTTGGACGCGGCGCGCTGACCGCTTTCGGCGAACCCGAAGTCAAGGCGTTCGTGCAGGCCGCCATTGACGAGGCTCTGAAGCTGGAACGCGCCATGTCTCAACTACGAACTGGCAAGCGAGTCGTGGTTCTTCACTATGCGCCGATTGGGGACACGATCCGAGGAGAGGCCCCCGAGATCTATCCTTATCTGGGCAGTTCGCGCCTGGCCGAGGTGATCGATCGTCACGGCGCTGACGTGGTTTTTCACGGCCACGCTCATCACGGCTCTCCCGATGGCAAGACCACTGCAGGCATTCCTGTCCACAACGTAGCCATGCAAATCCTGCAAAGCCAGGAACCACCCGCGGTTTTCCGGGTCTTCGAGGTGTGAGGCGGGCCAACCGATCACCTCGGTTCGATCTCTAAGAATCGATCGGCAGGTAGGCCGGAGCTCCCGTTTGAGGAGGACAGAAATGAAACTCCGCTTGTCGCTGCTCGCACTGTTCGCCGTCTTCGTGGCCGTGTACCTGACCCATACTTTTGTGAACCAGGCTCTTGCCCAGTCATCCCCCGACACTCGATCGCATTCCATGCAGCAAGACTCTCAGCCGGCTTCGCTGGCGAGTTCGTTGAACAAGGGTGAGAGCAAGATCACCGGCTGTATCCGGTCAGACAACGGGAAGTACGTAGCGGAAACCAAACTTCACAAGAAAATCTGGCTGTCAGGACCGGAGGACTTTGCGCCACATGCTGGTCACACCGTGATTCTCTACGGCACCTACTTAAATGGGTCTACTCCGGCCACGGGTGTGCGAGTGCAGCCGCAGAAGTCTCAGGAACCGCCTCCGGGCCGGCAAGAGAGTAATTTCCAGGTGAGCAAAGTCGAAATGCTTTCGAACACCTGCGCTCCCATTAAAGCCAAGACCTCTGATCGGCCGTGACCGACAGCTTTCTACCGTGTCTTTTCCGAGGCGCTACAGCATGTAGCTGATCGTGCCGCCGTCCCTGGCCCGATAAGCTCTTCCATCGGGAGATGTGGACCCGTCAGGATTGATTCTCTTTAAGGAGTGACTAAACATGAAATCGAACATCGTGAAAGCGATCGCACTCGTTCCCGCCTTACTCATCGGCATGGCCTGCTCAAGCCAGCCCTCCTCTCCGACTGCGGCTTCGAGCGACGCCACGTCTTACAAAGACGCCGTCAAGCAGGCTCTTCAACAGGCTGAACTCCAGGACGTGAGCGTAGACGAGGATCGGGATAAGAACACGATCACCCTCGGCGGCAAGGTGCATTCAGAAAACGCGAGGATGCAGGCCAGTGAAGTGGCCAAGGCAGCAGCCGGAAACCGCATGATCGCTAACGAAATCAGTGTTCAGCCGGTCGGAGCGGAATCGGAATCGAAAGACATTGCCTCTGACCTGGACAGCGCAATCGAAAAGAACTATAAGGCGGCGCTGACGGCCAAGGGGCTGGACAAAGAACACATCCGGTTCGACGCCAAGAACGGCGTCCTGACCCTGAGCGGCAAAGTGAAGAACCGCTCGGAGCGGAGCCAGGCTCAGGAACTGGCAGAGGCGACTCCGAACGTTCGGCAAGTCCTGAACCAGATTGATGTAAACCGGTAGACGGACGATACAAGGCAGCAGCATTTGAGCCGAGCGGCGAGTAACCGCTCGGCTCTGCTTGAGTCATCACAGTGGCGAGCGAGAGTGGCTGGTAACTGGTGCCGGTGCGGGCAGATCGGAGCATGGCGAGGCGGCCGCAAGAGTAGACGGGAATTCGAAGCCAGCTCTTGCGCGATCATACGGTTCGCGGTAAGGTTGCAAGCCAAATTTTCCCCATGCATACCGATCGAACCTTACTTAGGATCTATGCGCTGTTGCTGGTTGTGGGCTGGCTGCTGTCAGCCCCACGGCAGGGCGGCGCTCTCGCATGGCAATCGAACCCGGCGCAACAGCAGCCGGCCCCGACTCCGCCTCCGGCGCCCAACACGCCCCCTGCACAGCCGTCAGCGAAACCGACTAGCCCGGCGAGTCCGGCTCCCGCCAAGATTTCTTCGAACCCAAAAGGGCAGGCGTGGCAAATACTTGAAGACGCGTGTACCGGCGACAAGAGCGGCGATCGCGCCACAGCGGTTCTGGTTTTGGGCCTGATTCCAAATGACTCAAGGAGCGCCAAACTTGCGCAAAAAGCCTTAACCGACGATCGGCCAGAAGTGCGGGCAGCCGCTGCTGCCGCATTGGGCAACATGCAGTCGAAAGCGAGTATTCCGAAGCTGAAAGCCGCACTGGACGATCAGGATCCGTCGGTGGCCCTCGCCGCGGCTCACTCCCTCGACCTCATGCACGACACTTCCGCTTACGAGGTGTACTACGAAGTCCTTAATGGTGAACGCAAGACGGGAAAGGGTCTGATCGCATCGCAAAGGTCCATGCTACGCGACCCAAAAAAGATGGCGGAATTCGGATTTGAAGAAGGCATCGGTTTCATTCCTTTTGCAGGCATCGGATGGGGAGCCGTCAAAGCAATTCGGAAAGATGACTCCTCTCCGGTTCGCGCCGCCGCCGCCCGGGTGCTGGCCCGGGATCCCGACCCAGCCACGACAAAAGCGTTGATCGAGGCCACGGGCGACAACAGTTGGATCGTGCAGGCCGCGGCGCTTGAAGCTCTGGCTAAGCGAGGCGATCCATCGGCGCTGTCCACGGTGGCGAAATATATGTCCGATGAAAAGGGTGCAATTAAGTTCACCGCGGCCGCTGCCGTCGTTCACCTTACCGCAATCAAAAAGGCAGGTGGACGGAAGCAACGAAGAACTCTCGACCACAAGCAACCGTAGTCAGATGCAGGGATACGCTTGGTGAAAGTGCCCGCCGGAACAGACCACCTCGCGCGCCGATAAAGCGCCAGTCGTGACGGCGGGGCTGCCCTTGCTTTCTCCGAATCCGCGCCGTAAATTAACGACTGATCGGACATCCACTGCATTCCGGCTGCTCATCTTAGGATGCGCAAAGTTCGATGAAACATAAGGAAATGCGATGGAATCCGAGCACAGGGGAGTGGTTCTGCCAAAGTTGTGGTCGTACCTCCGGCGTGGAGGACGAGCAAGGACCCGGCGACGAGTCTGGACCCATACGAATGCACAGTACCAACCGTCGATGCTTCCAGCTCTATTCCAGGTACTGAACCCAAACGGCTCATCAGGAAGCCTTACAAAATGACACTCAGACCAGAACGAAGCGGCAGCCGATTTGTCGCAGCCCAGACGCAGGATGGCAGTCCCTCCATCCGGCTCGAGTTGTTTCATGACAGTGTGCCCTCACTGAAATCTCTCACTGTCGGATTCGAACTACTGAGTGGAACCACGCCGGCGCAATTAAAAGCTCTGCTCGATGTGATGAACGAACGGATCGTCGGCACAATCGTCACTCCTAGGGACAGCAGTACCCGCTAAAGCTGCCCCCACGTTGCGGCCGGCCTCGCCACTCCACAAACTCGCCGGTGACGTTCGTAATCAGGAATGTCGGTGACCGACCGTCGAAACCGGAGAGACCTCGTAAAATCTTCTGGGGACATCCCACATTGTGGCCACCCGTGTAGGCACAAATCTGGACCGATACGCCATTGACGCCGAGCTCGGACGCGGCGCCATGGGCGTGGTTTATCGCGCCCGCGATCCGAAGCTTGGGCGAACCGTCGCTATCAAGATGGTCTCAACGGCAGGGCTGGAGCCCGAGGCGGCAAAAGAGTATCGGGAACGCTTCGTGGTGGAAGCCCACGCCGCCGGCCGGTTTTCGCATCCCGGAATCGTAACCATTTTCGACGTCAGGGAAGAAGATGAGCCTTACCTGGTGATGGAGTACGTCGAGGGCCAGTCTTTGCAGCAGCTCATGGGCCGAGAGAATCGCCCCCTGCCTCTAAGCACAACGCTTCGCATCATCCAGGAGGTTGCAGAGGCTCTGCACTATGCCCACGCGCAGGGAGTGGTGCACCGCGATATCAAGCCGGCGAATATCTTGGTGACAACCGATGGCCATCCCAAAATTGCCGACTTCGGCATTGCGAAATTGAACCAGGCGGAGTTGACGATGCCTGGCCAGGTCTTGGGAAGCCCGGCGTTCATGGCCCCGGAGCAATTGAACGAAGAAGGTGTAGATTCGCGCTCCGACTTGTTTTCCCTGGGAGTCATTCTCTACTACATGCTCACAGGTTACCGGCCCTTCCAGGGCAACAGCACCACCACAGTCTGCTTCAAACTGGTCAATCATGAGCCGGTACCGGCATCGGCTTTGGAATCGAAGGTATCTCCCGAGCTCGACAAAGTCGTTGCGCACGCCATGGCGAAGGATCCCGCCCAGCGCTACCAGACTGGAATGGCTATGGCGGCTGACATCCAGGCGGTCCGGGAACGGAGCGGATTTCTTCACAGCTCAGATTTGGCGGGACAGGATCTGAAGCGCGACGCGATTCCCCGTTACGTGGTCGGCGCCACCGCGGGACCCTCATCGGCAAAACGCGCGTCGCTGGAACAGAGGGACGAGAGCCACACTACCTTGCAAAGAAAGAAGGCGATGGCGGTGAAGACCATCGTCGCGTCCTCTCTCTTGGCGATGGCTGTGGCCGGCGTCGCATTTTGGAGCGTGCACAACCCCGAGGCGCCACAACCCCCCCCGCTCGAGAAGGCACCATCGGTCGACACCATCGCAGTCGAAGCCCAATCGAAAGCTGCAGACGATAAGGATGTTCAAATTTCCCAGAAAACTCCGGAGCACAGGTCGAAAAAATTAAAGTCGGCCGCGCGGGTCCCTTCCTCGCAGACCAAAGCACCAGCGTCCGCAGCCCCGGCTGACGCGATGTTGCAGATTGAGGTCGAGCATCATTTTACGGACGCGACTGCCTCCGTTTGGGTGGACAATCGTCTGGTCTATACGCAGTCGTTGCTCGGGAAGAAACAACGCCATGCGCTCGTCTTTCGGAAAGTGGTAGGACATCAATTTCAAGTTGTCCGCGTGGCACCGGGTAAGCATCAGGTGCGCGTGCGAATCCAATCCACGGCGGATGCTTACGACCAGTCCAAAATCACGTCTGTAGCGTTCGTTCCAGGCGTTAGCCTGCTTCGAATTGTTTGCGGCGACAAAGCCGACGGGCTACAACTCGATTTTAAGAAAGACGGATATCAGTAAAGGTGCCTACTGCGGGCCTGGCGCATTTTCAGGCGATGAGTTGTTCCCAAAAAATCATTCATTCAGCACTAATGAGCTGAGCCGCTTCCGATGTGAAGTTCGGCCTCGCCGCGGACATCCGGGATCACGACGTGGAGAGCCCTGGTGGCTGCATCATAAGATGTTGCCGGCGGCGGGGTGGCGTTCGACAGCCTCGCATCAGCTTGCGCCGAAGGCCAGTCGTAGACCACAACCTCCACATTTTTCCACCATGGCGCATAAGTTCCCTGACGTGCGCCGAAGTTGACCCGCACCGAATTACCGTCGGACTGACAGCTGAACGTTTGGCGAAGAAATTCGCCGCGTTGATAGCCCAAGGTATGGCCGTCATCAAGATAGAGGGAACCGCTGCACGCCTGACCGGGATAGACACGAAGCTCCAGGGGGCCGCTGGGAGTCTCATCGGTGCTCTGAATGAGCGGCTGCAGCGGCAGAATACTTCCTGCGCGGACATAGACGGGAAGGGTATCGAGCACCGGATGGATTTTGGCGGGCGCGGGGAATGCGGTTCCGGGGCCTGCGTTAGCGATATCAACGATCGTTGGTTCCGGCACGGGCGCGGCGGCCTTGAGGCCGGTCCAGAAGTCGTACCACTGGCCTGTCGGGAACGAGACAACGTAATCGTCGAGGGTCTCGGCGAACGGCTGCGGAGCGACGAGAAGGCTGGGGCCCAGCAGGAACTCGGTGTCGAGATTGCCGAATCCGTTCGAGGGCGGCGTGAACACCTCGGGAAACTCGAGAAAAATGGGGCGCATCATCGGCAGTCCGGTGCGCGAGGATTCGTCAGCCAGCGTGTAGATGTAGGGCAGCAAGCGGTAGCGAGTCTCTATGTAGCGGCGGCGAATCGCTTCCTGCTCCGGGCCGTGGACCCAGACTTCCTGCATCAGTGAGCCCTTCGTAGTGTGGTCGCGGAACATGGGATTGAATGCTCCCACCTCGATCCAGCGAGTCAGCAAGTCAGGTGGAGGCGAGGCATTGAATCCGCCGATGTCATCGCCTACGAAGGAAATTCCGCTGATGCCCAGGTTGAGAAGCTGCTGCGTCGCCAGGCGAAGGTGGTTCCAGGTGGAGGAGTTGTCTCCGGTCCAGGTGAATCCGTAACGTTGTCCGCCGGCAAAAGTCGCACGGGTAAGAACAAAGGGACGCTCATTGGGGCGCAGCTTGAGCAGGCCTTCGTAGGTGGCGCGGGCATTCTCCAATCCGACGATGTTGTGAATCTCTGAGTGGGCGGCATTACGAGTGGCGAAGCCGGGTTCTTCGATGCGATGAATGTTATCGAGCGGCATTGTCTTGCCGGGTCCGTCGAACACGGCGGGCTCGTTCATGTCGTTCCAGAAGCCGGCGATGCCATTCTGAACGAATTCTTTATAGAGGCCACCCCACCAGTCTCGCGTCTTGGCGCGCGTGAAATCAGGAAAGACGGCCGGGCCCGGCCACACGATGCCGACGAATTCACTGCCGTCTGCATTCTTTACAAAGTGGTTGCCTGCCTCGCCGGTGTCGTAAGGGGAATAACCCTGGTTAGCGGCATGGGCGATGTGCAGATCGGTGATGAGGACGAGATGAAAGTGTTGCTTACGGAGATCTGAAACCAGTCCCGGGAAGTTGGGGAAAGTCTGTGGATTGACGGTGAAGGGACGATTCCTGTCCTGATAGTCAATGTCGAGATACAGCACGTCGCCCGGAATCTGGTCCGCGCGAAAACGGTTGGCGATCTCACGAATCTGCGACTCGGGAGTGTAGCTATAGCGCGACTGCTGAAAGCCTAGAGTCCACAGCGCTGGCAGGGGGTGGGTTCCGGTAAGGTACGCATATCCTTGGACCACCTGTTTCGGAGTGGAGCCATAAATCAGGTAGTAGTTAAGCGGGCCGCCTTCCGCCCCGAACGAATATGTGTCGCGCGCTTCCTTGCCGAAATCGAACCAGCTCCGCCAGGTGTTGTCGAGAAAAATTCCGTAGGTGCGCCCGCCGCCGATCGCGAGGAAAAACGGGATGCTCTTGTAGATGGGGTCAATCGATTCCTGCGTTCCGATGTCTGTATTCCAGAGCGTATAGGCCTGGTTCCTGCGGTCGAAGGTGCCCGCCTTGTCGCCGAGGCCGAAGTAATGCTCGTCGGAGGGCATCGCCTTGTGGATGGAGAAGCCACCTAGGCGGAATTCAGTGGGGCGACCAACCGCGTCGGCGGAGATGACGTTGCCGGCGAGATCTCGAACCACAAGGCGGAGAGGATTGCGCTCAACGCGGACGTCAAGCGACGCCGTGCGGAAGCCGACGAATGCGGCGCCCTGCGGCGACTGCGGCTGTACGTCGACTGATTTCCCGCGCGGCCCGGAAAGAACGGCCCATGAAGAATCCTCTGGAAATGCGCCGCCGAGGGCGATGCGCACGCGGAGAATGTCGTCGCGCAGGGCGGTGATACGCAAGGTCGCCGAGACGGTCTTGACCTCGACGCCATCACGCAGGGGTTGGAAGCTGCTTACCGCTTCAAGTGTAGTGATGTCGTGCGAGGATGAGGCCGCGCGCACGGTGACGGAAGCCAGCGCGGTGAGGATTGCCCCAATCAGAAGAACAAAGAGTGTCTTACGAGATGAGTGCATCATGGCTCTCTCCGCATATGAATTAGCGTTGGCAAAACGGATTCTATTGTGCCTTGCCCGTAAAATGAATGACGATTCTCTCACGAGGGTAGGGGGCGGATTCGTTCTTTGGGATCGTGACGGTGATTCTGGCGCTTTCTGGACTAGTCCTTAATAGATCTGCGCCCTCGACCGACGCCACTTGCGCCGGGTTCCACAGCGCAAATTCATACTGCTTGCCTTGAGCCCCGGCGATTTCGAGAGTGAGTGCGTCCCGTGCGGGCGTCCACGATTCCTTCAGCACACGCAAGCCCTGACTCGTGCTTCCCAGAGGTGGCAGCGCAGGTGAGAGGCTCAGCCCGAAGTCGTTCCTCAGGCGAATGCGCAAGGCATTTTCTCCGACCGGGACGGAGAATTGCACCGCGATATGTTGGTCCGCGTCACTCCTCTTGATCTGGAAGGGGACTCGCCGGCCGTTCATCTCGACTCCGATAATTTGGGCACGCGGGCTGACCGCGGGAGAGAACTCTAGCGTGCAGTCGCCGCTGCCGCTGCGGGTAACGGTGAGGGAAATATCGCTGGCGGTCTTGCGATACGCCATTCGCAGCGATGCCGGGCCCACGCGCACATGATCGATCGTGAACCAGGTCCAGTCGGCGGGAAGGTGAGGCGCCAGCGTGACCCGGCACGTTCTGGCGTCGGTCTGCAAATCAAACAAGCCACGCAGCAGAGGACTGACCACCATGGCGGCGGACCAGATCTGGTGCGGAGAACTGGTGGAAAGAGGCTGATAATAATCGCCCGACAAAACTTCCGTGACGTGTCCCAGCGCTCCGTCTCGCGCCAGTTGGGCATTCGCTTCCAGGTTGGAAAAGCCTGGCAAGGCGCGATGGTAGCGGTATTCACCGACCGATGCCCATCCGGTAAAGAGCGGCCAGACGGAGCCGAAGTGGTAGCCGCCGGCGCTGTATTTCGCAGCGCGGGAGGAAATGATCCTCATTCCCCAGTCGGCTTCGTGCTCCGGTGCGGCAAGTTCGGCGATCATCGCACCGGCCTTCTCGTCGTCCAGCAATCCGAACCACATGGGCACCGTGGCCAGCACGCTGGGTTCGTCCACCTGCTGGTTTTGTGTTTCGAGAGCGAAAGCAAACCGGTTCTTCTCTGCGGACCAGAAGGTCTTGTTCAACAAAGGTTGTTGGCGTGAGAAATCTTCGCCAAGCTTTTTGCTGACATCTTCCTTTCCGATCAGATGGGTCAGACTGGAGAGCGCTCGCAAGGCTTCTGCCCCCAGCGCGCTCTGATAAAGCTCGGTATGGACCGGCAGCAGCGGGCCACCTTCCACCCAGCCGTGCCCGATTCCAAAATTCTGCGGCAGTCCCTGCGCGTCATACGTGGAGAGCAGGAATTGATACGCCCTCCACAAGCTGTCCCATTTTTCACGTGCAAACGCAACGTCTCCACTCGAAACCACGTAGTCGTTCATGGTGATGATGTACAGCGGCGTGGCGTCGGCGGAAGCGTAGGGATAAGGATAGTCGGTGAACCAGGGAACGAAGTTTGCCCCTTGGGAAATTTCGTGCGGAACCTTGCCATCGGAGCGCTGGTACTTGCTCAGAAAATCCAGAGCGACGCGCGTGTTGGCGAAGTCGCCCTCGGCATCGAGCGCCAGGGAAGTCCAGAGCGCGTCCCGGCCAAAAAACCAAGCGAAGCCTGGACGCTGGCTTCCCCCCGAAGTGCGATAGCCTGCGATCAATCCTGTGCCGAGGAAGGGATTGGTCGCCAATCCCTGCAGCACGCTGACCCGCGCCCAGTCGTATGACTCTTGCAACTGGCGATCCGGCAGATCAACACTGACTGTGCTATCTAGATACGCGCGGTAGTACTCCGCCGAGTCTTTCAGGAGGGCCGCATAGTCGGCCGCAAGATGATGGTAGGCGGCCTCGGCTTCCGCCTCGCCGTTCACGGAGGCCGCGATCACGACAAGCTTGGTCACTTTGCCTTTGTTGGTGACGCCCACATGGAATGAGTTTTCCTTCGAGCTGGAATAGTTATTGTCGTATTCCTGTTGGACTTCGCTGGCGGTGGGGGAGCCAGCGAAGGCGACGAATTTCTTCTGCTCTTCGCCGAAGTGGAAGGCGTTCAGCTTCGGGTCCCAATAAGAATAGGTCCCGCCCAAAGCAGCCGGCCATTCCAGTTGGAAATCGCGCTCGAAGGCAACTTGCACGTCGAGGGGTTGCGCCGTCTCAACATCAATAATGATGACAGCACCCGGTTCGTGGACTGGGACAAAGAAGGTCTCGCGCACCGCGAAAGTGTCACCGGTGTAGAGAATTGTGCTTGATTCCGGACGCACGGTCAGCATGCGAGTCAGAGCTTCCGCTGGAACCGTACGCCCATCCACGAGGAACCGCAGATGGAAGTCGCGCAGAATCTTCAGCGGATAAACCCAGGCTTCGAAGTTTCCCGCCTCGTTTCCAAACAGTCCGGCCCGCCGGCCCACGGACGAGAGAAACTCCCAGGGACGATCAGGCCGCGAAAGTTCGAGGGTACGCGCGGGATCATCGGCGCTTGCGAGGCAGGCCGCACCCAGCAAAAGTGCGGCAACCAGGATCCGTCGAGGCGTAACTCCGTGCCATGAACCTTGGGTGGGGCGTTTCATGTGTAAGATCGTTTTCTGAGCCCTTGCATGAAGCTCGAGGGGTTGAAGTTGCGCCCGCGCTGAACTTGCAAAGTAGCGATGCACTCAATAGAGTAGGGGCGAATTCTAGCACGAGCCAACTCCGGGAAGGTACCGCACTTTTGCCTGCTTCGCGCCGTAGGTTTCTCCAGTCTTTGAGCAGGTCGGCGGTGGTGTTGTCCCTCGACAATATTCTGGCACTGGTGCGTCCTCCCAAGTCCCACACGTATTTCGCGGCGACTGAGCAACCGGCAAAACCGAGCCCTGGCCTGGGCCTGAGTTTTATCGACGTCGCTCGCGAGTCGGGGCTGAATGCAAAGACGATTTACGGCGGTGAGCACAAGAACAAGTATCTGCTCGAGACCACGGGTTGTGGCGTTGCTTTTTACGACTACGACGACGATGGCTGGCTGGATATTTTTCTGGTAAACGGCTGGCGGTTGGAGGGCTTTCCTGCCGTACAGGAACCTACGTCGCATCTCTTCAAGAACAATCGCGATGGCACCTTCACCGATGTCACCGCTAAGGCCGGAGTGGCTCATTCAGGCTGGGGACAGGGCGTTTGCGTCGGTGATTACGATAACGATGGCTTTGAAGACCTCTTTGTTTCTTATTTCGGAAAAAACGTCCTCTATCACAACAACGGCGATGGCACTTTTTCCGACGTGAGTGAAAAAGCCGGTGTCACCGGAAGTGGCAAGCGCTGGAACACCGGCTGCGCCTTCGTTGATTACGATCGCGATGGCAAGCTCGACCTGTTCGTGGCCAACTACATTGACCTCGACCTGGCTACAGCGCCCATGCCCGAATCAGGACCGTGTTTGTACAAGAGTGTGATGGTGGCTTGCGGCCCCCCCGGCCTCAAGGGTGGGAAAAATATTCTTTATCACAACAATGGCAACGGCACATTCACCGATGTCTCGGACGCCTCTGGCATTCTGCAGGCCAACGGAACCTTTGGCCTGGGAGTTTTGACGGCTGACTTCGACAACGACGGTTGGCCCGACGTTTACGTAGCGAATGATTCGACGGCCAGCGCGCTCTACCAGAACAAGAAAAATGGAAAGTTTGTAGACATCGCCCTGGAAGCGGGTTGCGCACTGAGCCCCGATGGCAAGCCGCAGGCGGGCATGGGCCTGTCAGCGGCGGATTACGATATGGACGGCAACCTGGATATCGTAAAGACAAACTTTGCCGGCGACACGCCCTCGCTCTATCACAACCTGGGTGGTGCCAATTTTGAAGACAGTACTTTTACGGCCGGCCTGGGCGCGCACACCCAGTACCTGGGATGGGGTTGCGGCTTTTTTGACATGGACAACGACGGCTGGCCCGACATTCTGATCTGCAACGGCCACGTCTATCCGGAAGTTGAGCAACTGAAGACGGAAGCGGGTTATCCGCAGCGCAAGCTGCTCTATCGTAATCTGCGCAATGGCAGGTTTGAAGATGTGTCGATGCAGGCCGGCCCCGGCATTTCATTGCCGATCGCATCGCGAGGATGCGCTTTCGGAGACTTCGACAACGACGGCGATCTCGACATCGTGGTGAACCCGGTGAATGACTTTCCGCAGCTGCTGCGTTGCGATCTGACTCCCGGCAATAACTGGATCAAGGTGCGGACCATTGGCACGAAATCGAACCGCAGCGGTATTGGCGCCCGGCTGCGCTGCGTGACTCAGATCGCAGGCGAGGCCAAGCCTCATTCGCAGATCGACGAAGTTCGCAGCGGAGGCAGCTATTTTTCGCAGAACGATCTGCGAATTCATTTTGGATTGGGCAAAGCCGAGAAGGTGCAATGGCTCGAAATCCGCTGGCCCAGCGGTCAGGTGGATACCATGAAAGACATCAAGCCCAATCAATTGATCTTCGTGAAGGAAGGCGAAGGAATTGTGCGCACGATGTTATTCCCCGCCAAGGGTCCTTAAAAATTCGTCGTTGGCCAGGGAATTCCCAAACGACAAGGGCCAACGACTGCCTTCAGAAATTTTCTATCATCCACACGTTGGAGTCGCCGCTGGCTTGCCACAACGCCAGGTAGTGTCCGTCGGGCGAAGGAATGGCCCACCCTACCTCCATTTTGCTCTGTTCCCACACGGGCCGAGCTCTTCCTTGCAGGCCTACATTCAACAGCGCATTCGTGCCCGTGTTGGTCGAGGTGCTGACCCAGAGACTCTTGCCATCCGCCGCCCAGTCGATGGAGGACACCTTCGGCCATTCTTTCAACCTGATCGTTCGTTCACTGTGGTCCCTCAGCGACAGCAGCCGGATATCGGGCCTTATCGACAAGTCCAGTTTGCTGGCTTTGGCGAAGGCCAGAGTCGAACCATCCGGTGAAAGACTCCAGTTGAACCCGTAGGGAAGATCATCATCAATGTGCGCAATTTCCTGTCCTTTTCCCCGCAGTGGGTCGAAGCTGAAAAACACCAGGCGCTTCTCGTCAACCTGGCTGTACAAACAAAGTGTCGAAGGCAGGCGTGCACACTGCAGATTGGTGAAACCGTGCCCTTCGAGCACCAGCTCAGGAGGTCCGCCGGCGAGCGGAATTCGCAACATGCGAACCGATTGCGATTGCTCGAAGCCTGGCCAATATTGAAAAAACACGATCTCTTTCCCGTCCGGAGTCAGCCGCGGCAGCATCGATTGCTCTTTGCCGCCGACCAGCAGTTCCGGCGTGGTTTGCCCAGGAGATTGCCGGAAAATGTGGAAGCTGCCGTCGCGGTCGGAGCCGAACAGCACTTGCTTGCTGTCGGGTGTCCAGGCCCAGGGCAGATCCTGTCTTTCGTCGAGGGTCAAGAGCCGCGGTGCTTGCAGTCTGCTTCCGTTGCTTTCGATCCTGGCAACGTAGACGTCCGGCTGCCAGCCCTGCTTCACATAGGCCAGCCGCTTTCCATCGATCGTGCTGCTAAGGTACTGGACTCGCCCTGGACCCGCTGTCAGCCGCGTGGCTGTGCCCAGCAGGTTTTCCGTGCGCGGATCGATTCTTACCGACCAGACGTTGGAATCGTTCTGGCTGGGTGGGGGTTCGTCCAGCACATACACCAGGCGGTCCTTGGTCCATGCCAGCGCGGGTCCAAATCGCGCATGAGACATGACCACTCTTCGGAGGTTGCTGGCGACGTCCAGAATTTCAATCTGGGGCTCGACCCCATACTCCCCGGGGTGGTATACGCCTCGCAGGAACGCGATTTGCTTCCCATCGCCTGACCAGACAGGCGACCGGAAAAGATCGCCGAGTTCGCCCGCAAGTTTCCGCGGCTGCTCTCCATCTGCGCGCATCAGCCAGAGTTCTTGGCTGCTTGCGCCTCCTTTGAGAAAGACAAGCTGCGAACCGTCGGGCGAAACTGCGGCCTCGCGCCCTTCATCGCTAAGCTTGCGCGGACTTCCGCCAATGGTTGAGATCTGCCACAGACCAGACTGCCGTTCCGGCCCTACGGGCGAGGTGACCAGAAGGTGAAAACCATCAGGGAGCCAGCAAACCGGCATCGCCTTGAACCCTTCCGGCAAGGCCAGAGGATGGGTTTCACCAGTATCGACCTGGCGCAGATAAAAGCCCGTGGCGTCGGAAAATGCCAGGTACTTTCCATCGCGAGACAGGGCGGCGGCGCTGACCGGGTATTCGCCGGGATTCGCAGTCAGCCGACGCTCCGCCAGCGCCGGAGTCGGAGGGGAAGCCAGCGACGCCCTCTTGCCCACAAACCACCCAACACTGAGTCCAACGAGCACCAAGGTTGCGGCCACAGCGGCGATCCACCATCTGCGACCCGAATGGAACCGCGGAACCGGGGTCTCAGGCTCGATCGCAGTTCGCGTGTCATGCACCGGCGCCAGGAAGCGGTACCCCCGGCGGGCGACGGTCTCGACAAAGCGAGGATTCTCAGCGCTGTCTCCCAATGCGTCTCTGAGCCGGCGCACGGCCGCGTTGAGACTGTGGTCGAAGTCAACAAATGTGTCTGCGGACCACAACCGGCCCTGGAGCTCTTCCCGCGTGACCACTTCTCCCGGCCGTTCCAGGAGCAGGGCAAGAATCTGGAAGGGCTGCTCCTGCAGTTTTACCCTGGCGCCGTTGCGTCGTAGTTCTCCAGCCCGCTGATCGACTTCGAAGACCCCAAACTGGATCATCCCACTGCCGTTGCTGCTCATTACGGTCACTTGCCCTCATCGAGCGTGCGAAGTTTAGCAGAAACGCTCATCTTTCGTTGTGTCACCCACGCCTCTAAACATTTGACGTAGAAGCGCTTAACAGGTTACCCACATATGCGGTGCGGGTTACCGGCAAAGCCTTGAGGCACCCTCCCTCCGACTCGAACATCGGCGTGGCGGAGGTGGTTTCTCGTGCTGCAAATCCCGAAAGCATGCCTGCTGTTAGTTACGTTCCGACTGACGATTGCGTTCCCCGCTATGGCGGGAACCCGTCCTGACGAAAGACCCCAGCTGGTTGTTTCTGTCTATAACGATGCCGATGTCGCGGCGGCGGTGCTGGTGCAGGCTGAGCAGGCGGCGGCAAAGATCTTCGATCGTGCCGGGCTGAATGTGGTCTGGCAGAACTGCTCCCCGTCCCCGAACCACGTAGGCCCCGACGCGCTCGTCCGGGCGGGCGAGCTGAGCTCGCCAACGTCAGGGCCAGCATCGAACCCGGCTGGGCTTCGCCCGCCTGGGCGAGTGGGGGCACCGGCCCCTACGTGGTCCGGTTTGGAAAACTTGGACTGTGCCATCGTGGAATGGCCCACCCACCTTGCCGTGCGAGTTGTGCCTGGGCGTTCGACAAGCGAAGTGTTTGGCGTAGCCTTCCTGTCGGCCGATGGCGAAGGCTGCTACAGCGATGTCTTCTTTGACCAGGCGATGGAGTTGCATGCCACCTGGAGCGTCGCTTTGGCTGAGATTCTCGGAACCGTCATCGCGCACGAGCTGGGGCATCTCCTTTTGGGTTCGAACTCGCATAGTGGCGTGGGAATCATGAGAGCACACTGGCAAGGCGAAGAGTTGCGTCGTCTGTCGCGAGGCGGATTAGGGTTTACCAACGAGCAGGCCGGCGATATGCGCGGGAAAGTGATTGCACCTCGTTCCACCCAGACGACGGCTTCGACGCGATCAGCTTTCTGAACTTGCCGATTCCAGCCGTCCGCTTGAAGAAGATCTCACAGCGGGAGGGACTGCTGCGCCTGACCCCTCTTGTAGAGTGTGAATCGCGTCCATGGAGATGTTCTCGAAGCGCTCGGTGAGGCCGCTCGGCCAGCGGATCTGAACCCAGTCTATTTTCGTCGCTGCGCCGAGGCCGAAGTGAATGCGCATATCGTTGTTGGAGTCGTAACTGGAGCCGCTGCGAACTTCGTCAACCAGCACGCGCGCGCCCACCTTCAGCGTGACTCGCGCGCCAATTCCATCCCGATTAGACTTCGTTCCGACAGCTTTCAGTCCCACCCAATGATTGGGCGATCGAACCTGGTTCACGAGCAAACTTGGACGCGCGTTCATATTGCTGATCACGGCCGAAATGCGGCCGTCATTCCACAGGTCGCCGGCCGCCAGCCCCCGCCCGGCATGGACAGCCGTGATTCCGGGCCCGGCCTGCGCGGAGATATCGCTGAAAGTCTTGTTGCCGTTGTTGTGATAGAGGATGCGCGGCTCTTCATAGCTGCTGCCCAGGTTCTGTTTATCGACCTCGGGATAGACGTGCCCGTTGACCAGCAACAGGTCAGGCCAGCCATCGTTGTCGAAATCCAGGAAGACGGTTCCCCAGCCCAGATAGCGCGTGTAGAGCCCCAGGCCGGCGGGGAAGGTCACATCATCGAAGGTGCCGTTGCCGTTATTGCGATAAAGCGTGGATGTGTCGTCGGAAAAATTTGTTTTGAAGATATCCAGCCGCCCGTCGCCGTCATAGTCGGCAATGGTGGATCCCATGCCCGCCTGCTCGCGGCCATCCTCGTTGAACGCGGCGCCCGCAACCACCGCCACGTCGGTAAATGTTCCGTCGCGGTTGTTGTGGTAAAGAATACTGGCCGTGCTATCGCACGCAACATAAATGTCGGGCCAGCCGTCATCGTCGAAGTCGAAGGTGGAGACACTGAAGGCGTAGTGTCCGCTGGTCTGATCAATCTTTGCTTTCGAAGTGACGTCCTCGAACTTGCCATGGCCCAGGTTGCGGTAGAGGATATTCTTGGCGCCGGGCAGTCCGCGCGGGCCACACATCACCGGCACTCCCTTCCATACGCACGACGCTCTTTCTCCTGGCGCCGGAGCGGTGGACACGTCAAAGTCCACGTAGTTGGCCACCATCAAATCAAGCAGACCGTCGCGATCGTAATCAACGAAGGCGCATCCTGTGCCCCAGGCCTTCCCGCTTCCCGCCACGCCGGACGCATCGGCAACCTCTGTGAACACCCCGCCCTGATTGTGATAGAGGCGATTCTTCGCGTAATAAGTTACGTACAGGTCTTCCCATCCATCGTTGTCGTAGTCTCCTACGCACGCGCCCTGACCCCATCCGGTTGCGGTCAGGCCGGCCTTCGCAGTTACATCGGTGAACGTTCCGTCGTGATTGTTGCGATAGAGGTGATTGCTGGGTGCGGGACCCTTTCCCGCGGGAAAGCCTTCGAGAGTGGTTCCATTCACCAAGAAAATGTCGGGCCAGCCGTCGTTGTCGTAATCGAAAATTGCTACGCCGGTTCCGGTGGTCTCGATGATGTATTTCTTTGTGTCCTTCCCGCCGAAGACATTGGACATCGTCAAACCGGCCTTCTCTGCGATGTCGGTGAAGTTGGCAATCGGAGGAGTATTTGCGGATTCGGCGCCCGATGTGATGACAAGGAGAATGAGGAACGCAGCCCGTCTGCCAGCGCCAGGGAGTACGCGAGACGGCTGCGAAAAAGCTGGATTCATGACCCAGCTTGAATACTAGGGCGCGGACTTGAGAGGGTCAAGACGCACGGGTCTTCGGTAGGAAGCAAGCAGCCTGCATACCTCTCGGAAAAAGCAATCCTCGAAGGCGCGGCATAGTAGTATTTTTTGGTGGGCCTCGAACCAGATCAGCCGTCCCGACTTGACCACGGGCGCGCCATAAACCCCCTCGTCGTAGTTTCCCTCCAGTGGGTGCTGTGGGCGGCGTTCGTTGTCCCGTCCGCGGATTTCGCTTTTGCTCAGCCACAAAACCAGGCCGAGGCACCTTACCGCCGAGGCTTGGCGGCCTTGCAAAGCGGCGATCTCGCGAAGGCTCGGGGCGCCTTTGAACAAGTTGTAAAGCTCGCACCCGGCAGCGCAGAGGGACACAATCTTCTCGGCTGGGTCCTCCTGGCGCAAGAGCACATCGCGGAAAGCATTTCGCAATTTCGAATCGCTCTGCGCCTGAAACCCGATTTTGGTCAGGCGCATATGAATCTAGCCAACGCGCTCGTCAAGAATGGGGCATTGCCCGAAGCCGAATCCGAGGCTCGCGCAGCTATTCGTCTGACCCCCAACAACTCGGACGCACACCGAACGTTGGGACGAGTCGCCAGCTTTCGCGCCGATCTGGAAACCGCAAGTGCTGAACTGGGGAAGGCGGTTGATCTGCAACCGGAAAGAGCTGACTTGCGTGATGAACTGGGGTCCGTGCTGGCGCAACGTTCGCTACCGGACGAGGCCGCGAAGCAATTCTCCGAGGCGCTGCGACTTCAGCCTGGCTATGCTCAAGCTGCACTGCATCTCGGCGTGGTTCGTTGGCAGCAGAAACAGATGAATGAAGCTGTGCAATTGTTGCAACGTGCGGTTCAAGCCTTGCCCCAAAGCCCCCAGGCTCACTACTATCTCGGACGCGTCCTGGAAGACACGGCGCAGCCCGACCGGGCCATCGAAGAATTTCGGGCCGCGGTAAACCTGCAACCGAAGCTGGCCGACGCTCAAACCCGGCTTGGGCTGTTGCTGCAGCGCGCCGGCGACGCGCAGACTGCGGTCGCAGCCTTTCGTCAGGTTGTGGACCTTCAGCCCAACGATCCCGATGCGCAAAACAATCTAGGGCTGGCGCTGCTTCAGGCTGGAGACGCGACTGCTTCCATTCCTGCGTTCGAAGCGGCGCTTGGTATGCGACCGGAGGATGCCGGATACCGCACCAACCTGGGGACCGCCTATTTGCAAAAGAGCGATTTCGACGCCGCCATTGCACAATTCCAGACTGCATTGAAGGCTGCGCCCGACGATGCGACGCTGCATTACGACCTGGGGCTGGCGCTGAAATTCAAAGATCAATTGCCCGATGCCGTGGCCGAATTCAAGAAGGCCTCCGCTCTCGATCCCAATCAGGCTGATATTCATTACACTCTTGGAGTCACCTTGTGGCAGCAAGGGGATTTCGATCAGGCCGTGAGTGCACTCCGTGCTGCCATCCAGACCAAACCTGATTACGCCGAGGCGCACTACACCCTGGGCACGGTGTTGAAGCAGCAGGGAAAACTGAAGGAAGCGGCGGCTTCCCTGGAGGAAGCGATTCGTCTGCAACCTGACTTCGCCGGCGCTCACACCACGCTTGCAGCCATACTCCGGCAACTGGGCGACACCGAGGGCGCCGCGCGCGAAGGACGTCTGGGAGCACTGATCAGCAAGGACAAAACCAACCTGCAGGCGGCCACTTTCGATACCAACTCGGGGATGAGGCTTCTGAAGGTGGGAGATCTGCAAGGGGCCATTTCGCAGTTCCGCGCCGCGATCGCGCTGGCGCCCAGCTATGCGCTGGCCCACTTTCATCTGGCGGAAGCCTTGCAGAGAAAGGGCGCCGCCGCTGAAGCGGATCAGGAATTTCAACGTGCGGCAGAACTCGATCCACAGTTGAAGCCCTGATGGGACAGCTGTCAGCTCTCAGCTTTCAGATAGCTGAGACCTGACAGCTGAGAGCT
>Ga0134124_10000943_pt1 | contig 23304 bp, 16 predicted proteins | sample KB304_FD_96880 | JGI IMG/M metagenome (GOLD analysis project Ga0134124, IMG submission 96880) | Terrestrial soil microbial communities without Nitrogen fertilizer from Kellogg Biological Station, Michigan, USA - KB3-0-4 | ecosystem: Environmental > Terrestrial > Soil > Unclassified ... | reverse complement strand
CGCGCTGCAGCAGGCGCTGCGTGACGCGGCGCACCGGGAGCGAGTCGTCCACCACCAGGATCAAAGGGATCTGCGCGGCTGCCGGAACGGCGGGCGCGCCCGCGCCGCCATCGGCGGCTTGCTCCAGCACTTCGGGCTGGGCCTGGTCGGCGCTGAGCCGGCGGGCCTGGTCGCCGTAGACCGTGGTGAGGGCCACCGGGTTGTAAATCAGGACCACGGCACCGGAAGCCAGCACCGTCATGCCGGCCAGGCCGGGCAGGCGCGCCAGTTGCGGCCCGAGGTTCTTCACCACCACTTCCTGGTTGCCCAGCACTTCGTCCACGTGCACAGCAATGCGCTGGGCCGCGCTGCGGAAGATCACGACGGGCAGCGTCTTGGCTTGCGGCTCGGTGCTGCGCTGCGACGCCTGCAGCAAGGCGCCCGACCAATAGAACGGCAGTTGCTCGCCGGCGAATTCGTAGAACCCGCTGTTATAGGCCTGCTGCACTTCCTTGCCGGTGGCCCGGCGCACGAGCTCCACGACGTTGGCCGGCACCCCAATCGACAGAGCGCCGCTTCGCACCATCACCACCTGCGTCACCGCCGTCGTCAGCGGCAGCACCATCTTGAATTTCGTTCCCTTGCCGGTGGCGGTGGTGGTTTCGATTCGGCCCCCCAGCGCATTCACCTCGGCCCGGACGACGTTCATCCCGATGCCGCGGCCGGCCAGTTCGGTCACCTCCGCCGCGGTGGAGAACCCCGGCAGGAAGATCAGGTTGGCCGCTTCCTGGTCGCTCAATTCCTGGCCCGCCGCGGTCAGCCCTTGCTCCAATGCTTTTTCGCGGATTGCCCGCAGATTCAGGCCGGCCCCGTCGTCCTGGAATTCCACCGACACGTCGTTGCCTTCGTGACTCAGGCCGATCAGGATGGTGCCGGTCGAATCCTTGCCCGCGGCGGCACGCGCGGCCGGGTCTTCGATCCCGTGGGCCACGCAATTGCGCAGGAGGTGCTCGAATGCCGGCGTCATGCGATCGAGCACGCCACGGTCCATTTCGATCGAACCGCCGGTGATGTCCAGCTTGACCTGCTTGCCTGACTCTTTGGAAGCCAGCCGGATCACCCGGTACAGGCGATCGGAAATTCCCTCGAACTCCACCATGCGCGTGCGCAGCAGATCGCGCTGCAGCTCGCGGGTCTGGCGCGCCTGGGCGATCAGGCTGTCTTCGGTCGATTCCACCGTGCGTTGCAAGTTGCGCTGCACAGTGGCCACGTCGTTGACCGACTCAGCCATCATCCGGGTCAGTTCCTGCACGCGCGTGAAGCGGTCGAACTCCAGCGGATCGAAACCGGCGGCCGAGTCCTTCGCCTGGGCCAGCCGGGACTGCATCTGCGATTCGGCCTGCAACTCGATGTCGCGCAACTGCGAGCGCAGCCGGTCGAGGTTGCCCGTGAGGTCCATCAGAGAGCTGCGCAACTGGCCCAGTTCGGCTTCGAGCCGCGAGCGTGTGATCATCACCTCGCCGGCCTGGTTGACCAGTCGGTCCAGCAGTTGCGAGCGCACGCGAACCGCCTGGTTCGCGGCCGCGCGCTGGGGCGCGAGGTTGGTGATCACTGGTCTGGCGAGCACCGCCCGCTGCGGCACTGGTTCGGCTCCAGGCGCCGGCGGCGAAACCGCGTCGGTGCGATCCGCCCGCGTTGTTTCGTCGACACCACCGGCCGGCGCGAGTGCGGCGGCGCTTTCGGCCGCGACCATCGCCGCCACGCCGCCACGAACAGCGTCCCAATTGGCCTGCAGGCCGTCAAAGCGCTGGAGCAGCGTCTCGAGTTCGGCAACGGCAGGTACCTCCGAACCCAGTTGCTCGATCTCGGACTCCATGCGGTGCGCCAGCTCCCCGAGCCGCAAGGCGCCGGCGAGCCGGGCGCTGCCCTTGAGGGTATGCAAAACGCGCAGCACTTCCTCGCGGGCGCTGCCGTTGTCCGGCCTCGCGCTCCACTGCCGCAACGCGCCCCCCAGCTGCGGCATGAGTTCCGCCGCCTCTTCCTCGAAAATCGTGAACAGGTCCGGGTCGATCGCGTCGACCAGATCGATGTCCACTTCGTCGGTTTCAGCTATCGCAGGGGCCGCAGCCGGAACGTCGGCCACAGCCGCAAATGCCGCGGCTTCCTGCAGCTCGGCCGGCGGCGCGGCTCGTTCGGCCACAGGCTCCGCGGCCTGCTCCACCACCGGCGCCGGTTCGACCGGCGCTTCCAGCTCGAGGTCGGCGAAATCGCTGTATGGGTCGTTCTCGGCCAAGTCGGCGCGCTGAGGGACATCGAGCTGCTTCAAGGCCAGCAGGTTCTCGATCACCGCAGGGTCGGATTGCTTCAGGAACCCGGCGGCGAACTGATGCAGCAGGCGCCGGATTTCCTCGGCGGCGGCCGTGAATGCCTTGCCATGCAGTGGCGTGCCGTAGGCGAGCGACTGGGTTTGCTGCATGGCGCTTTCGAGCGCGCGGGCAATGTCGGATAGGGTATGAAAACCAACTGTCGCCGAACTGCCTGCCAGCGCATGGGCGAGCCCGACCGTAGAGTCGGGCAAGCGCTGCCCCAATTCCAGCGCCCACTCAGCTACCTCGGTAGCCAAGCGCCGCGACCATTCGTCGGCTTCGTTCAGGTAGACGTTGTAAAGCGGGATGCCGATACGCAGCGACCCGATTACCTTGACCTGCTCGTCGACCGGTACCGATGATTCCAGCGACTCGACGGGCTCTATCGACTCTATAGGTTCAATCGACTCGAAGGCCTCGATCGGCTCGGCGGGAGCCGGCGCTTGCGGCGGTTCCTCAGGCGCCAACTCGGCAGCCTTGATCGGCGGCTGGTCGATCGCGGGCGGCGTCTCGGTCGCAGCCGGCGCGAAATCACCGAGGTCGAATATGAAATCTTCGCCCTCGGAAATCGTTACTTCAAGTCCTGCATCCGTCCCCGCCGGCAGCGGGAGCTCGTCGCTGGTTGCCGGCTGGGCCGGAGTGGTCTGCATCGCCGCCGGGAGTTCGGTCAGCTCGATCCCCTCGATTTCCAGCGCAAGATCGACGGCGCCCGGTGCATCCGACGCGGGTTCAGCCGAAGGAAGCTCGAAATCGAACTCGGCAGGAAGCTCGGCCGCGACCGGCTGAAGTTCAACGCCTTCAACCAAAGCAACTTCGGCAGGCACTGTCTCGGCAGCTTCTTCGACCGGCTGTCTTGGTTCGGCGGCTTCTGCCAGCACGAACGGCACCCGCCGGTGCTCCATGCGGAAAATGTCGGCGGGCCCGCGGAACATGCCGGACTTCCAGGCGCTGTCGCTGTTGGCCGCGATGTCCGCAATCCACAGGTCGAACCCTCGCATCGCCTCGGCCGCCAGTGCGCGCAGGTCCTCGCTGGCGGGCTTCTGATCCGCCAGCCAGGTATTGAGCACCTGCTCGAGCGACCACGCGGCCTCGCCAAACTCCGTCAGACCAACCATCCGCGAACTACCCTTGAGCGTGTGGAACGCTCGGCGCAGGATAGTGAGTTCGGCGGTGTCCGCCGGATCGGCTGCCAGTGCACTGATGGCCGCCAGCCCGTTTTGCACCACTTCACGCGCTTCCTCCAGGAAGATGTCGCGCAAGTCATCCTCTTCGATGTCCGCCTGTCCTGCCGGGGGCAGCGCCGTCGCGGGCGCCGGCAGGACAGCGGCGGCCAGACTGCTCAACGCCGCGGCAGCTGCATCGGTATCCTGGGCCGACACCGCCGCCGCCGCCTCGCGTGCCGTTTCAGCGATCGCATTCTGGTCGGCCAGCACGGCGCGGGTCGCCAGCACGTCCAGACGGGCGGTGAGGTTCTCGGGCGATGTGCCCGGCTCAGCCTGGTCGACCACAGCCTGCACTTCGCGCGAGAGCTCGTGGCCAGCCGCGTGGCTGACGCGTCCCATCAGGGGCCGCAGCTCGCCGGTGCTGTCGTCATAGGCGAACAGTTTTTTTGCCAGCGCCGGCTGGTAGTTGAGCATGTCGATGAGGAAACCGAGCGCGCCCAGGTTGTTGCCGAGCTTGTCGAAAGTACCGGCGGCGCGCGCGCGTTCCTCGTCGATTTCGGTGACGATGATTTCTTCCACGCTTTCGCGCATGCGCAGGATCGCCTGCGCAGCCTGGTCCAGGCCCAGCACCGAGAGCACGCCGCGCATCTGCGACATATGGCCCGGCGCATCGCGCAACGGCGCCTTGTCCTGCGGATTGCGGAAGAACTGGTCGAGCAGTTTTTCGAGCTCGCCCAAGGTGCCGCGCAGTTCGCTCACGACGCTGCCCATGGTCTGGCGGTCGCTGACCCGGCGGTACAGCTCCTCCATCCAGGACTCGAGGGCTTCGGGCGGTCCGCCACGGCGGGCGGTTTCGAGCCGCTCGGCCAATCGGGCCGTCCGCGTGGCCAGTTGCGCGTCCGCGGGATCGAGGTCCTCGAAAGCCGCCTCCAGATAAAGCACGGCCGTCGCCACTTCAATGGCCAGTTCCGGCGCCGGCGGACGGCCCGTGCGCACGATGGCGTCCATCACGTTCGACAGCGACTGGGCCAGCGGCGCACTCTCCGGATGCAGTTTGGTGAGAGACTCCCCAACCATGCGGAACTGCTCGGCCAGCCCCTTGAGCTTGCCGGTGTCGCCACCCGACAGGCGCGACCAGGTCTCCTTGGCCGCGCCAATGCGCTTGCGGGCTTGCGCCAGCAGCACCGGATCGAAGCGCCCGTATTTTGCGGTCTGGTAATCGACCGGCGTGAACCGCGCCAGCGCCCATGCCTGCCGTACTGCCTCGAGCGACGGCGCCTGCGAACTGCGGCCCGATCCGGCCTGCGAACAGAAGAAGACCAGGTCCTGCGCCAGCCTGTCGGATACACCGGCTTCGCCCTTGGCGAGCGACGCGTATTGCAGCAAAACGCGCGAGGCCGCGCGTTTCAGATAAAGGTCGATCGGCAGCAAGCCAAGGCTCATGGCTTCGAAACAACCGGCGCAGATCTTCCAGAAGATCCTGGGCTGAAGCACCGTCTCGGTAGTCGACAGCGCAAGGCTGATTGCGGCCAGCTCGCCCGCGGCCTTCGGCTCGCCCGTCTTGACCAGGCGCAGCACGCACTGATCGATGCGCGAGCGCACTGCCGGGTCGTACACCAGCGCCTCGCTGGCCGCTGGAGACGGCGGATCATTCCAGCGCCATTCCATGCCCCAGAGGTCGGCCGGATGCACCCGGTCGGCTCCGGCCAACTCCTGCACGTCGCGATACTGGGGAAACAGCGCGACAGCCGAAGCGGCCTTGCCCTGCAATACGCTTTCGAGGTATTCGGTCAGCGCGAAACCGGCCCGCTCCATCTTCGCCGCCGCCGGCTCGTTGCACAGCTCGGGGCGCTCGACGAACTTCTGCACGGCCGCTTCCATGCAGCGCAGCATGTGCGCCGGCGCGCCCAGGCCGACCATTTCGAGCGCTCCGACGGCCTGGTGCAGTTGCTGGCGCGCGATGCGCAGATGGCCGCCGTCGACCGAGGCCATGTCGGAGCCGCGCGCGAGCGCGGTGTCGCGCACGAAACGCCGCAATGCCGCTGAGGCCGAGTCGAGCGACTTGCGCAGCTCGTCCAGCACCCAGGCCAGCGGACCGAGGTCGTTGGTCGCCAGATCGAGATCGGTTTCGTTGGCTTGCATGAAAAGGCTCTGGCTAAAACTCGGACTGCCGCGCGGGTGCGTAGCGCCTTATGCGATCTTGAATCGCGACACCGACTGGCGCAGTTCTTCGGCCATGCGCGAGAGTTCGCGCACCTGCTGCGCGGTCGAGCGCGTGCCCTCACCGGTCTGCTCCGTCACGGCGAAAATGTGCTGGATGTTGCCGGCGACCACGTTGGCCGATTCGGCTTCCCTCGATGCGGATGCCGAGATCTGCTCGATCAGTTCAGCCAGGCGGCGTGACACCTGGTCGATCTCGGTCAGGGCCGTGCCCGCGTTATCGGACAGTTTCGCTCCTTCCACCACACCGTGGGTGGAACGCTCCATGGCGGCCACCGCATCCTGTGTATCGGTCTGAATCGCCTTCACCAGCGCCGAGATCTGCCGCGTGGCGTCCGCCGAGCGTTCGGCCAGCCGCTGCACTTCTTCGGCCACCACCGAGAAGCCTCGTCCGGCCTCACCGGCCGACGCCGCCTGGATGGCTGCGTTCAGCGCCAGCACGTTGGTCTGCTCGGTAATGTCCGAAATCAGCTCGGTGATTTCACCGATCTCCTGGGACGATTCGCCCAGCCGCTTGATCCGCTTGGACGTTTCCTGGATCTGGTCGCGGATCGAGTTCATGCCGCCGATGGCGTTCTGCACCGCCTGCAGGCCCGACTCGGCGGCCACCAGCGATTGGCGCGCAACCTGCGCGGATTCCTGCGCCTGGCCGGACACCTGGTTGATGCGGCCCGCCATGTCGAGCACCGACTGGCCGGTTTCGCGAATTTCGCGCAACTGCTCGGTGGAGGCCGCCAGCAGTTCGGTCGACGTGCTTTCCACCTGCGCAGTCGTCTGGGCCACCTTCGTGGCCGTGTTCTGCACGTTCCCCACCAGCTGCCGCAGTTCCTCCACCGTGTAATTCACCGAGTCGGCGATGGCGCCCGTGATGTCCTCGGTCACCGTCGCTTCCTGCGTCAGGTCGCCTTCGGCCACAGTCTGCAGTTCGTTCATCAATCGCAAAATGGCCGCCTGGTTGGCGTCGTTCACCCGCTTGGCTTCCTGCTCCTGGTGTTCGGCTTCGAGCCGCTGGCTTTCCGCCACGCTCTGGCGTTTGCGGCTGTCCTGCAGTTGCACATACGCCAGGCCGACGGAGCACAAGATGGCGAAGCCCGCCGCAACCGCCAGTGCCAGCAGCGCTCCGAACCCGAGGCCGGTCTGCTCGGACAACTTGGCCTGCAGCTCTTCCAGCGAACGCCGCAGGGGCTCGCTGTCGGCAAGGATCACCGCCTGTGCTTCACGGGCCGACACGAGGCCCTGCAGGTTGCCCAGGATGGCGCCGGCCTGGGTTCGGGTCTGTTCGTACAGTTTCATGAGCGCATCCAGGCGTTCGCGCGTTTGCGGATCCTTGGAGCCTGCCAGGCGCAACTCGGGGCTGCCATCGAGCAGGCCCTGCGCGATTTCCTTGAAGGAATTCAAGTCCTTGCCCAGCAGGAACACCGCCTCCGGGCTCACGCCTTCCATGGTCAGGAATTCGTTGGCGGACTTGCCGATACGCTGCGTCAACATCACCAGCTGGCCGGCAGCGGAGATATCGGCCGGCGGTGCGTTCTGCTGCAGTTTCAGCGACGACACCGTCTCGGCGATTTCCAGCAGGTCGGACGACTGCCGGTTGATCGTGCGCAGCGCGGTGCCCACCTCGGTCAGGATCTTCTGCTGTCCCATCACCGTGCCCGCGTTCTTTTCGGCGCGCTCCATCAGGGGAAGGATCTTCGTCACGTCCTGCTGCAGATCGGCCACAACCGGCCGCAGGCGCAAAGTTTCATCGCCGGCCTGCAGGCCGCGCACTGTCTTGGCCAGCGCGTCCGCGCTTTCCTTCACATCGGGGAACGCTTGCGGACTGCCCACCAGTGCCTGCGACACCGACTTGGCCAGGCGCTGCGACTGCATCAGCGACTGGCCGGTACCCGCCACCTGCTGGGCAACGGTATCGGCCTGACGCAGCGCCAGGACGGCCACCGCAGCCAGGACCAACAGCGCAAGGGCCAGCAAGCTGAACAGCACCCGCTGGTGCATGCCGACGGTTCGGCGCCCCAGCACCGGCACCGAGATCAGCTCGGCTTCGTCGGCGGCTTCCACCGCCGCGACCGAATCGTCCTGCGCCACGCTATCGGGATCGGCCGGTGCCGTCACCGCCGCCGTGCCGCCGCCGCTCGCTTGCATCCCCCCTGTGGCCATCATCGCATCGAGCGACGCGTCGGGCATGCCGAGGCTGAGCTCGCCGCTGCTCTCCAGGGTGGACTCGGCGGCGGGGTTCTTCGCGAACAGGTTTTTGATTTGGGCGACGACGGACATGATGCAGGCCTTCCGGGAAACTTGGGGAACCTCTAAGCGCTGATGCTCAGGAATTGGGGTTGCTGCGACAGCGCCTGCAGGTTGATCTCCTGCCAGTACGCGCCATTCGCGTCGACATAGCCGCTGCCGAAATAGGCGGGGGAACCGTCCGAGGCTTCAGCGGAGGATGAAAATGCGTCCAGGTTGCGCAAGCCGGCCAGACGGTCGATCAGCAGCGCGCAATTGACGTCGAGCATCGAGTTCAACGCGATGAGGCGCGACTCCGCGCGCGTTGCGTCGGATCGCATGGCGGGCGGTCGCCCCGCGACGAAGCTGGCCAGGTCGACCACGCCGTACAAGCCGCCGCGCAGATTGGCCACACCCAGAAACCAGGGCCGGGTGTAGGGAACCGGCTGGGCATTGGCAAAAGGGAATATCTCGCCGGACTGGGTCAGAGGAAACAGGTACTTTGAACCGGCCGATTCGACGGCCAGCCATGAGGCCTGCACACCTTCGGTACGCGCCGCCTGCAGACGGCTGGCCAGCCGGTTCTGGAGTTCTCGGAGAGCTTCGCGGTTGGCCATTGCCTTAAACGCTTACTTCGGCCAGGCCCTAGCCCAGGGCCTTGATCTTGGCCATGAGTTCGTCGGAATCAATCGGCTTGGTGATGTAGTCGCGCGCGCCCTGCCGCATACCCCAGACCCGGTCGGTTTCCTGATTCTTGCTGGTGCACATGATGATCGGCACGTCGGCATACAGCGGATCGCGAGTGATGGCCCGTGTCAACTGGAACCCGTTCTGCCCCGGCATCACCACGTCCATCAGGATCAGGTCGGGTTTTTCCTCGGCGAGACGCCGGAAGGCATCTTCGGCGTTCTCCGCTGTCTTGACCGAGAAACCGTTCTTCTGCAACAGGTCGGTCATGAACATGAGTTCGGTCTTCGAGTCGTCAACAACGAGAATCTTTCTAATGGCCATCACATCACTCCTTCTTTGGCGGCGCCGAACTGCCGCACCGTCTGCAGCAACTGGTCCTTGGTAAATGGTTTGGTCAGATACTCCTGAGAGCCGACCATGCGCCCGCGCGCCTTATCGAATACTCCGTCTTTGGATGACAACATCACCACGGGCACCGAAGCGAACTTCGCGTTGCGCTTGATGATCGCGCATGTCTGGTAGCCATCGAGACGCGGCATGAGGATGTCGCAGAAGATCAGGTTGGGCTGGTAGTCGTTGACCTTGGCCAACGCATCGAAACCATCCTCGGCCAGCAATACGTCGTGGCCCCCTTGCTTCAGGAATATCTCCGCACTGCGCCGGATGGTGTTGCTGTCATCGATCACCAGCACCTTGAAACCACTCGTGCTCACTTGACGCTGCTCCTCTTTTGTAACTGCTCTAGGGGCGGCATCCTCCGAATATGTAACAGGGGCCACCTTCAAATCTGAACCATCTCAAAATCTTCCTTGCGGGCCCCGCATTCGGGGCATGTCCAGTTCATCGGAATTTCCGACCACGGGGTACCGGCCGCAATGCCATGATCCGGTGCTCCGGCCGCTTCATCGTAGATCCAGCCGCAAATCAGACACATCCAGGTTTTTGCTTCGGTCACAGCTTAAAGGGCCTTCGAATAGAATGCAACGATTGTATCGAGGCCCCTCGCTGCTCTCCCGCACAGTGCGCCAACGGCTGCAAGATCAAGGCCTATGACAAACCCCACTTTCCCAGCCGCACCCGCCGCTTCGGAAATCGACGAAGACGACGACGCGAATCCGGCATGCGTGATGGTGTTCAATGCCAGCGACCCAAGCGGCGCCGGCGGACTGGCGGCAGATGTAACAGCGATCGCGTCGGTGGGCGCCCACGCCTTGCCGGTTGTAACAGGCGCATATGCACGCGATACGGCCGAAGTGTTCGACCATTTCGCCTTCGATGAGGATGTGATTTCGGAGCAGGCGCGCGCCATTCTCGAGGATGCGGCGGTACAAGTTTTCAAGGTCGGTTTCGTCGGCAGCCCTGAGGCCATCAGCACGATCGCCGAAATCGCCGCGGACTATTCCGAAGTCCCGCTGATCGCTTACATGCCCAACCTCTCATGGTGGGACGAAGGCCAGATCGACCTGTATCTGGACGCGTTCCGTGAGCTCATGCTGCCGCAGACCACTGTGTTGGTAGGAAACCACAGCACGTTATGGCGCTGGCTATTGCCCGAGTGGAGCAGCGAGCGCAGCCCCTCGGCGCGCGACATCGCCAAGGCCGCCGCCGAAATGGGAGTGGCTTATACGCTGGTAACCGGAATCCCGCTGCCCGAACAGTTCATCGACAATGTGCTGGCCACGCCCCAGGCGGTCCTCGGCAGCGAAAAATTCGAACGCTTCGAAGCCGTCTTCGAGGGTGCCGGCGATACGCTGTCGGCTGCGCTGGCTGCACTGGTGGCCAGCGGAACCGACCTGGCCGCAGCCGCGACCGAAGCCCTGGGGTATCTTGATCGTTGCCTGGACGCCGGATTCCGGCCCGGAATGGGCAACGTCGTGCCCGATCGCCTGTTCTGGGCGCAACCGGAAGGCGAAACCGAAACGCTCACCGATGAAGAAGCCCAGGCCCTGCAAGTTTTCGACATGCCCGCCCATGACACCAAACACTGACCGCAACCAACAGCTTTTCGACCGTGCCCGCCAGCTCATTCCGGGCGGCGTCAACTCGCCGGTACGGGCCTTTCGCGCCGTCGGCGGCACGCCACGCTTCGTGCAGCGTGCCCTTGGGCCCTACTTCTGGGATGCCAACGGGCAACGCTATATCGACTACATCGGCTCCTGGGGCCCGATGATCCTGGGCCACGGCCATCCCGCGGTGGTCGAAGCCGTGCAAAAGGCGGTGCTGGAAGGTTTCTCCTTTGGCGCGCCGACCGAGCGCGAAGTGGAACTGGCCGAGGAGATCATCGGCCTGGTGCCTTCGATGGACATGGTGCGGCTGGTGAGTTCGGGCACCGAAGCCGCGATGAGCGCGATCCGGCTGGCTCGTGGAGCCACCGGTCGCAACAAGCTGATCAAGTTCGAAGGCTGCTACCACGGCCATGCGGACGCGCTGCTGGTCAAGGCCGGCTCGGGACTGGCCACCTTCGGCAACCCGACCAGCGCGGGCGTGCCGCCCGAGGTGGTGCAGCACACCCTGGTGCTGGAGTACAACAATCTGGCGCAGCTCGAAGAAGCATTCGCGCTGCATGGGGCGGACATCGCCTGCCTGATGATCGAGCCGATCGCCGGCAACATGAATTTTGTCCGAGCCAACGTCCCGTTCATGCAACGTTGCCGCGAGTTGTGCACGCGGCATGGCGCGCTGCTGGTGTTCGACGAGGTGATGACCGGTTTCCGGGTGGCTCTGGGCGGCGCCCAGAGCGTGTACGCCAAAGCCATTCCCGGCTTCGCGCCCGATCTGTCGGTGCTGGGCAAGGTGATCGGCGGGGGCATGCCCCTGGCGGCGTTTGGCGGACCGCGCTCCGTCATGGAGCAGCTGGCACCGCTCGGGCCCGTGTACCAGGCAGGCACTCTTTCGGGCAATCCGGTGGCAACCGCCTGTGGGCTGGCGACTTTGAAAGAAATCCGAAAAACGGGATTTTTTGATAGTTTGGCGGCCAGGAACCGCGCACTCATTGAAGGTTTGCAATCGGCGGCGGCGGCGGAAGGCGTTCCGTTCAGCGCCGATTGCGAAGGCGGCATGTTCGGATTTTTCCTGCTGCCCCAGCTACCCCAGAACTATTCGCAAGTCATGAAAAGCGATGGCGCCCGTTTCAACAAGCTTTTCCACGGCTTGCTGGAGCGCGGCATCTATATCGCGCCGGCGCTTTACGAGGCCGGATTTGTAAGCGCCGCGCACACCGAGGCCGACATCGCTGAAACAATTTCAGTGGCCAAAGACGTTTTCAAGGCCTTGGCTTGACCCCCGCAGTGGCGCGTAGCGTTTTCATATTGAACGCTCTAGTGCCTGAAATGCCGCACGCCTGAAAAAACCATCGCCACTCCGCGCTCGTTCGCGGCGGCGATGACTTCCTCGTCGCGCATGCTGCCGCCTGGCTGGATGACGCAGGTCGCACCCGCATCCACGACCACGTCGAGCCCGTCGCGGAACGGGAAGAAAGCGTCGCTCGCCGCGGCCGTGCCTTGCAGCGAGAGGCCGGCATGCTGGGCTTTGATGCTGGCGATGCGGGCCGAATCGAGCCGGCTCATCTGGCCCGCTCCGACGCCCATGGTCATGCCGTCCTTGCAAAACACGATCGCGTTGGACTTGACGTACTTGGCGACCTTCCACGCGAACAGCAGGTCCTGCAATTGCTGCGCAGTAGGCTGTTTTTTCGTGACGACTTTGAGTTCGGCCAGGTTCAGCTCACGGTTGTCGGCCGTTTGCATCAGCAGCCCGGAACCGACCCGCTTGATGTCCATCGCATTGCGGCCGTTGTCCCAGTCCCTCGGGCCGCCCGGCGGCATGCCGATCTGCAGGATTCGCACATTGGCCTTGCTCTTGAACGCCTCCAGCGCCTGCGGCGTGTAATCGGGCGCCATCAACACTTCGACGAACTGCCTTGACACCGCCTCCGCAGCCGCGCCATCGAGCGCGCGATTGAAAGCGATGATGCCGCCGAAGGCGGACGTCGAATCGGTCTTGAATGCCTTGCCATACGCTTCGAGCGGATCCCTGCCCACGGCCACGCCGCATGGATTGGCATGCTTGACGATCACGCAGGCCGGCTCATCGAAGCTCTTGACACATTCCCATGCGGCATCGGCGTCCCCGATATTGTTGTACGACAGCTCCTTGCCCTGCAGCTGCCTGGCAGTGACCAGCGATCCGGGTGCCGGATGCAAATCGCGATAGAACGCCGCCTGCTGGTGCGGATTCTCGCCATAGCGCAGGTCCTGCAACTTGACGAAGCGGCCGTTGGCCTGCGACGGGAACAGCGCGCGGGAACCGCCTTCCTGGATGCTGGACAGAAAGTCGCTGATGGCGGCGTCGTAATTGCTGATGCGGTTGAACGCGGCCACCGAAAGAGCGAACCGCGTTTGCTCGGAAAGCTGGCCCGCGGTTTTCAGCTCTTCCAGCACGATCGGGTACTGCGACGCGTCTGTCAGCACGCCCACGTCTTTCCAGTTCTTGGCCGCCGAACGCACCATCGCCGGTCCGCCGATGTCGATGTTCTCGATCGCTTCTTCCAACGTGCAACCGGGCCTGGCGACGGTGGCTTCGAACGGATAGAGGTTGACTACCAGCAGGTCGATGGTGTCGATGCCGTGGGCCTTGAGTGCTGCCATGTGCTCCGGCAGTTCACGCCGCGCCAACAGCCCGCCATGCACCTTGGGATGCAGCGTCTTCACGCGCCCGTCGAGCATCTCCGGAAAGTCGGTGACCTGCGCGACTTCGGTCACCGGCAGGCCCTGCTCGGCCAGCAGCGCGGCGGTGCCGCCGGTGGAAATGAGCCGGATGCCCAGTGCATGCAACGCGCGGGCGAATTCGACGATGCCAGTCTTGTCCGAAACGGAAATCAGTGCGTTCATCTTGATGAGTTGGGGACAGAGCTGAAGATCTGTCCCGCAAGTTATTTAATAAGCCTGTGTTCGAGCAGTTTCTTGCGCAGCGTATTGCGGTTCAGTCCCAGCCATTCGGCAGCCTTGGACTGGTTCTGCTCGGCTTTCGCCATCACGACTTCGAGCAGCGGCTTTTCCACCACCTTGACCAGCATCTCGTACATGCCGTCGGGTTCGGTGCCGCGCAAATCCCGGAAGTAGCCCTCCAGGCTGGTGCGCACGCATTCTTCAATGTGCTTCTTGCTCATGCTTGCATCGCTTCTTCTTGGCCGGCCATCGGCGCGGTCGCGGGCATCCGGTCCGTGATGCTACCGAGCTCATCGAAAAACGCGGCAACGGCATGCAACTGTCCGACGCTGTCTTCAATTGAATTCATCCGGGCTCGAAAGGACGAGCCGCCGGACAGAGCCCTCACGTACCAGCCAATGTGCTTGCGGGCGCTGCGCACTCCGGTGAATTCCCCGTACAGGGCGTAGTGATCGCGCAGATGTTCCAGCAGCAGGCGCCGCACCTCGGCCACCAGCGGCGGTGCCAGCCGCGTGCCGGTCGCAAGGAAATGGGCCATTTCGCGAAAAATCCAGGGCCGCCCTTGCGCCGCGCGCCCGATCATGATTGCGTCGGCCTTCGTGTACGCCAGCACGTCGCGCGCCTGCTCGGGCGTGGCGATGTCGCCATTCGCGACCACCGGAACGCGCACCGCGGCCTTGACGGCGGCGATCGTGTCGTACTCCGCGTGTCCGCCATAACCCTGCTCGCGTGTGCGGCCATGCACGGTGAGCATCTGAACGCCGGCATCTTCGAAGGCACGGGCGAGCTTCACCGCGTTCCTGTGCGTGTCGCGCCAGCCGGTGCGCATCTTCAGCGTGACGGGCACGCCGTGCGGCTCGCACGCTTGGACCACAGCCTGGGCGATCTGCGTCGCCAGCGCTTCGTCCTGCATCAGCGCCGAGCCGGCCCACTTGCTGCAGACCTTCTTGGCCGGGCAGCCCATGTTGATGTCGATGATCTGCGCGCCACGCTCGACGTTGTAGGCGGCGGCCTCGGCCATCATGGCCGCGTCGGTCCCGGCGATCTGCACTGCGATCGGACCGGGCTCGCCTTGGTGGTCGGCGCGGCGCGAGGTTTTCAGGCTGGCCCACAGCTCGCGGCGCGAAGTCACCATCTCGCTGACCGCGTAGCCCGCCCCGAGCGTGCGGCACAGTCGGCGAAACGGCCGGTCGGTCACACCTGCCATCGGCGCCACGAACAGATTGTTCGCCAGTGGGTAGGGGCCGATGTTCATGCGAAGGGGAGTGCCGCTCTGCTGAAAAATGAGGCACGATTGTATGCCCGCCGCGTTTCAACCGCTGAAAATTGAAAGTGCATGGCTGCCTACAAGTTCACGATCTGCGTATCCCTATACTGCCCGTCAATGAAGCTTCGACAATCACGTGGCATGGGATGCCGTTTCACGCAGGCATCGCCCGTGCTCGCGCGATGGACTGGACACTGAGATGCCGGCTTGGCTTGAAGCGCTACTGGCCTGGCTAGCGCTGCCTCGCTTTGGGCTCAGCACCCTGTTTGTCGTCGCTTTCGTCTCGGCAACTTTATTGCCAGTCGGTTCGGAGCCGGCTCTGTACGGCCTGCTGCGCTTGAACCCCGACCTGTTCTGGAGCGCCATCTTCGTGGCTACGGCCGGCAACACGTTGGGCGGCATCGTCGACTGGTGGATGGGTTACGGGGCCCATCAGGTCGTGGATAAGTACCATCATTCGCGTTCGCATTTGAAAGCGATCGAATGGCTGCAGCGCCTCGGGCCCAAAGCCTGCCTGCTGGCGTGGCTGCCGATCGTGGGCGATCCGCTCTGCGCGGTGGCCGGCTGGCTCAGGCTGTCGTTCTGGCCCTGCGTGGGCTATATGGCGATCGGGAAATTCCTGCGCTACGTGGTGATGACGGCGGCGCTGCTGTGGGTTTTTCCGGGGTAGGCCGCCCTTGCGTTTCGATGCAGCGGGCACTGGAAGCAGCGCCTGAATTGGCGCTCACACGTTGAACAGGAAGTTCAACACGTCGCCGTCCTTGACTATGTATTCCTTGCCCTCGCTGCGCATCCGGCCCGCGTCCTTGGCGCCCTGTTCGCCCCGCAACGCCACGTAGTCGTCGAACGCGATGGTCTGGGCTCGGATGAATCCGCGCTCGAAATCGGTGTGGATGACGCCGGCGGCCTGCGGCGCGCTGTCGCCGATGTGGATGGTCCAGGCCCGCACTTCCTTCGGGCCCGCCGTGAAGTAGGTCTGCAGGCCCAGCAACTTGAACGCCGCGCGGATCAGGCGATTCAGGCCCGGTTCATCCTGCCCGATTTCGGCCAGGAACATTTGCTTGTCCTCGTCGCTCATGTCGGCCATCTCGGCTTCCATCTTGGCGCAAATCACCACCACCGGCGCGCCCTGCTTCGCCGCGTATTCGCGCAGCTGGTCCAGGTAGGGGTTGTTCTCGAAGCCCGACTCATCGACGTTGGCCACGAACATCGCCCGCTTGGCGGTGATCAGGCACAGCGGCTTGAGGATTGCCGTTTCCTCCTCGTTGAACTGGAGCGCCCGCACGGGCCGGGCTTCGTTGAGCGCGGCCTGCACCCGGGTCAGCACCTGCACCAGCCGGGCCGCTTCCTTGTCGTTGCCCGACTTCGCCGCCTTGATCGAGCGCTGCAGCGTCTTGTCCACGGTGCCCAGGTCGGCCAGGCACAGCTCGGTCTGGATCACTTCCACATCGGAGACCGGATCGACCCTGCCCGTCACGTGGATGATGTTCGGATCGTCGAAGCAGCGCACCACGTTCACGACGGCATCGGTTTCGCGGATATGCGCGAGGAACTGGTTGCCCAGCCCCTCGCCCTTGCTCGCCCCGGCGACCAGTCCGGCGATGTCGACGAACTCGACAATCGCCGGTACGATGCGTTCGGGCTTGACGATCGCGGCCAGCTGGCCCAGGCGCCGATCGGGCAGTTCCACGACACCGACGTTGGGCTCGATCGTGCAAAAGGGATAGTTTTCCGCGGCGATCCCGGCTTTCGTCAATGCGTTGAACAGGGTGGATTTCCCCACATTCGGCAGACCTACGATCCCGCACTTCAAACTCATGGCAGTTCCCGAAAATCAAGCCCGAAAGTGTATGCGATGCATCGCTCGCGACGGCTGGGCCGCGTGGCGCGCCGTTACCGTGCTGCTGCTCGTGGCGGGTGCGTGCTTGACGGCGGGCGCGGCCCAAGGCACCTCGTATCCGCCGACCGCGTTGCTGGGCGACGCGCAGGCGACGATGAATGCGCAGGAGCTGGGCGTGGCATGGGTCGACCCGGGCGGCACGGTTTCGCTCGAACAGGTGCTGCGAAGCGACGCACAGTTTGCGCCGGCCAACCCCGACCTGATCTACTCACTGGGCGAGCAGGGCGTCTTGTGGCTGCACTACCGGCTGCTGCGCGGACCCGGTGAGCACCATCGCTGGCTCTTGGCCTTTCCAATGCCAGCACTCGATAGCGTGACGGTGTACCAGCAGGATGCCAAGGGCCACTGGGTGGGCCAGAGCGCCGGCGACATGACTGCAGTGTCGACCTGGCCCGAACCGGGCCGCTACCCGCATTTCCGGCTCGACCTGCCGGCGGGCCACACCGCCGACGTCTATGTGCGCATCCGTCACATGACGTCCGCGAACTTCCCGGTGCAGCTGCTGACCGAATCAGCCTATGACCAGCGCATCCAGCTCGAATACCTCGCGCTGGGCCTGACCTTCGGCGCCCTGTTGTTGCTGATCGCCACTTGCCTGGCCCAAAGCATCGTTTACCAGGATCGCGTGTATGCCTGGTACGCCCTGTACGCGCTGGTCACGGCCCTGGCCGTGGCCGCGTACACGGGCGCGGCAGCGCACCTGCTGTGGCCGGGTTTTGCCGCTCTTGGCGATTCGCCGCAGGGTTGCCTGGCCATGCTGGGCTCCGCGGCGGCGTTGCTGTTCGTGCGCAACCTCACCGGCATATCGGCGCGCCATCCGCTGGTCGACCGGCTGGCCTACGCGGCCGGGCTGGCCGGCATCGCGCTGGCGGCACTGTTCCTGGTGGTGGACAAGCCGCTGGGCCTGATCATGCTTGCCTGCTATGTCGTCGTGACTTCGATCACGAATGTGTGGATCGCCGCCGCGGCATGGCGTCGCGGCGATGTGGTGGGCGCATGGGTGCTGGTGGCTTATGCCCCGTTCGCCCTGACGGTGTGCCTGGCCATCATGCGGCTGTTCGGCTGGCTGCCGGTTTCCTTCGGCACGCAATACGCCATGGTCGCCGCACTCGCGTCGCAGGTGCCGCTGCTGCTGGTGGCGTTGAACATCCGATCGCGGGAGCGGCACGGCGCGCAGATCCGCGAGCTGGCGTTGTCCAGTCAGGATGCCCTCACCGGCCTGCTGGCACCGCACCTGTTCCACGACCGGCTGCGCCAAGTCGTGGCGCGCTACAAACGCGACAAGGAAAACCTGGCTGTGGTGTTTATCGACCTGGTGAACTACCCGGGCATCAAGGCCTACCACGGTTCGGCGGTGGCCGAGCAGAGCCTGCTGCGCTGCGTGATCAAACTGCGGCGGCTGCTGCGCGATGTGGACACCGTCAGCCGGATCGGCGAGGCCCGCTTCGGCTTGATCCTCGAAGGGGTGACTTCGCGCATCGCTGTGACCGACCGCGCCGCCCGGCTGATCGCCGCGGGACTGATGCCGCTGAGCGGCCTGAAGCCCGACGTGACTCTACAGTTCCATATTGCCGCCGTGCTGCTGGAAGAGCGGATCGGGGAAGCGCCCGAGCTGGTGCGCGCGCTCGACGATCTGCTGGGCACGATGTCGTCGCGCACCCGCCGTCCGATCCGCTTCCTGGAGCCGGAAGTCACGCAGCCGACGCCATTTGACTCCGACTCTTCATTGCTCGAGTCCGACAGCGTTCCGCCAGCGGCGGGGTCCGCGCCACGAGCAGGGGCGCCGCCGACAACGGCTCCCGGCCTCAGTCGAAATGCCAGTCGGCCGTGACAGCCTGGCCCACGCGCAAGCTCCGGTCCACGCCTTGCAGCACGATGGCATTCATGCCAAATGTCACCGCGCCCCGCAGGCGCTCATTCCTGCGGTAGGTCTGCAAGACGTCACTGACCCACGGATCGATTTGGGCGGTGGCCGGGTCGATGTTGGGAATCGGGCAGCGGGGACAAGGCTTGACCAGCCGCAGCCGCACTTCTTCGCTGCCGGCGCCGATCCGCAGCACGTCCAGGTGGTCTTCATCCTGCGCTTCCACGCCGGCCAGCACGATATTCGGCCGGAAGCGCTCGATCCCGACCGCGCCATGGCCGCTGGCAAGCAACTTTTCGTTCAGCTCGGCGAGCGTTGCTTCGCCCAGCACCAGCAGCGGGAAGCCGTCGCTGAACTGGTTGGGCACTTCCAGTCCGCCGGTCCATTCCAGGCTGGACAAATGCCGATCGTCGGGGTCGAAGCGCACCAGCCGCAGCTTGCGGCCCAGGAAGTCGCTGAGCCATTGCGCCGCCACGCCGCCCATATCGAACGCCTTGACTTGCTGGTCCCATAGTTTCACCTGCACCGGCTGCTCGACCGCGTCGATGGCCAGGTGCAGCGCCAGCATGCCGGGGGCCCGCAGCACCACTTCATAAGTTTTCAGTTGCGGACGAATCAGCGCCATCCTCGGCAGCTCGCGCTGGGTGACGAACTCGCCTTGGTCGTCCACGACCATCCAGGCCCGATCCAGGTCCAGGCCGGTTTCCGTCAGGACCGCTTCAGCCACTTCCACGCCGGCGCAGGACTTGACGGGATAGACGAACAGGCGGGCAATGCGCGCCGCGGCCTCGCTTGCAGGAGTACTCATATGTCAGGGATCAAAGGGCTTGCCGATAGGACCAGCCGCGATTGTGCCCGGCTCCTACAATGCCCCCATGGCCTCAGCCTTTGATGTTTGCATACGCGGCGACGGCATCGTCGGCCGCACCCTGGGCCTGTTGCTGGCGCGTGACCGGTTGCGCGTGGGACTGGTGCGCCAGGCCGGCGCTGCGGCGGGCGCGTCAAGCGACGTGCGCGCGTATGCCTTGAACGCCGCCTCCAAGCACCTGCTCGAGATGCTGCGTGCCTGGCCGGATGACCGGCACGCCACGCCGGTGCTGGCGATGCAGGTCCATGGCGACAAGGGCGGTGAAGTGCAGTTCACCGCGCAGGCCCAGGCGGTGCCGGCACTGGCCTGGATCGTCGATGTCCAGGCCTTGCAGGAGCGCCTGGCTGATGCCCTGGGCTTTCAGCCGCTGGTGGAGTGGCTCGACGCGCCGCAGCCGGCGGCGCTCACCGTGGTATGCGAAGGCAAAGCCAGCACCACCCGGGCCGAGTTCGGTGTCCAGTACGACGTCACCCGCTATCCGCAGCGCGCGATCGCGGCTCGCATTCACTGTGAAAAACCCCATGGCCGGATTGCACGGCAGTGGTTCGTCGACAGCGAGATCCTCGCGTTTCTGCCGCTGGGCGGCTCTCAGCCGGCGGCGCCCGGGAACTCGGTGGCCGTGGTCTGGTCAGTCCTTGAGCAACGCGCACCGGATTTGCTGGCTTTGGACCACGCCGCCTTCGAGGCGCAGCTGGAGGCGGTAAGCCATCATTGCCTGGGCAAACTGACGCTGGCGAGTGACCGGGCCGCGTGGCCGCTGCAGCTGGCCCAAGCCGACCGCTGGTGCGGGTCGGGTTGGGTGCTGGCCGGGGACGCGGCGCACACGGTGCACCCCTTGGCGGGCCAGGGCTTGAACCTGGGGCTGGCCGATGCGAAGGAACTGGCGCAGGTGCTGCACCAGCGTGAACCATGGCGGCCGGTGGGCGACCTGAAGCTGCTGCGAAGGTTCGAGCGCTCGCGCAAGGGTGACGTGCTGGCGATGGGCGCCACCACCGACAGCCTGCAACAGCTTTTCGCGCAGCAGGCCGAGCCGTGGGCGATGCTGCGCAACTGGGGCATGACGGGGTTCGACCGCAGCGGTCCGATCAAGCATTGGGTAGCGCGGCAGGCGATGGGCCGTCTTTGAATTTTGCGAGACGATTGGAACAACAATGAAACTGATCAGGAACGTTGCGATGGCAGCGCTGCTGGCCGCCGGCCTGTTGGCTGGCCATGCGCAGGCTGACGAAGCTGCCATTCGCAAGGCCATTGCCGAGCGGCTGCCGAAGCTGGGCAAGATCGACGAGGTGAACAAGACGCCGATGCCGGGGCTGTTCGAAGTTCGCGTCGGAACCGACCTGTACTACGCCGACGCGGACGGCAATTTTCTCGTGCTCGGCCAGCTGATCGACACCAGGCAGCAAAAGAACCTGACGGAGGAGCGCCAGGACAAGCTGCTGGCGATCGACTTCTCGGCCTTGCCGGTCAAGGATGCTTTCACCATCGTGCGCGGCAACGGCAAACGAAAGATCGCGCTGTTCGAGGATCCGAACTGCGGCTACTGCAAGAAGTTCGAGCGCGACCTGCAGAAAGTCGACAACGTCACGATCTACATGTTCCTCTACCCGATCCTCGGGCCCGACTCGATCGACAAGTCGCGCAACATCTGGTGCGCCCGCGAAAAAGGCAAGACCTGGCAGGACTGGATGGTGCGCGACCAGGCCATCCCGGCGGGAAGCTGCGACACCGAGGCTCTCGATCGAAATATCGAATTCGGCAGGAAGCACAAGATCACCGGAACTCCGACCCTGGTTTTTGCCGACGGCACCCGCGTCCCCGGCGCTATCGGGGCGCCGCAGGTGGAAAAGATGCTGGCCGCCAAGTAGCGGCCGGTTCGTACGCCGCTCACCCTTGCGATGGGAGCGCGCACGCAATGGCGCTTGCGTGTAGATTGGCGCTGTCTTAACCACGTTCGCACTCGCTAGCGCAACAGGCCCTGGTCTTTTCCATGCCGAATTCGCCGCCCCGCAGCGCCAGCATCCATTACCACGTCGAGCCGGCCGACCTGCACGCCCACCTGTTTCGGGTCACTCTCAGCATCGACCAGCCTGCCGTCCAGCAGCGCGTGTCGCTGCCGGCGTGGATTCCGGGCAGTTACCTGGTGCGCGAATTTTCCAAGAACCTGCAGCGGTTGGCCGCGCGGCAGGAGGGACGTGGGGTGCCGGTCCAGCAGCTCGACAAATGCAACTGGCAGGTCGATTGCGTGCCCAGCAGCCCCCTGGTTCTGAGCTATGAGGTCTATGCCTTCGACAACTCGGTACGCACCGCATGGCTGGATCCGCAGCGCGGATTTTTCAACGGCACCAGCCTGTGCCTGAAGGTGCACGGCCAGGAGAATTCGGTTCATTCGCTCGAACTGGCGGCAGGCAAGGCCGCTCATTGGGAGGTGGCCACCGGCCTGGCGCCCTACAAAGTCGGCAAGCGCGGCTTCGGCACCTACCTGGCCACCGACTATGACGACCTGGTCGACTGTCCGGTCGAGATGGGGTCGTTCTGGAGCGGTGAATTCAAGGCCGGCGGCGTTCCGCACCGGCTGGTCGTGGCCGGCGCCAGCGAGGCCTTCGACAGTGCGCGCCTGCTGGCCGACGTGCACAAGGTCTGCGAAACCGAGATCCGTTTCTGGCATGACCGCAAACGCCCGCCGCACAAGGACTATCTGTTCATCCTGAATGCCGTGGACGACGGCTACGGCGGGCTGGAGCACCATAACTCGACGGCGCTGATCGCCTCGCGGCGCGACCTCCCCCGGCTGGGCGATAGTCAAACCAGCGACGGCTACGTGACGCTCCTGGGGCTGATCAGCCACGAGTATTTCCACACCTGGAATGTCAAGCACCTGCGGCCGGCTGAATTCACGCACTATGACTATGGCGGAGAGAACTACACACAGCTGCTTTGGTTCTTCGAAGGCTTCACCAGCTACTACGACGACCTGCTGCTGCGCCGCGCCGGCCTGATCGACGATGCCACCTACATCAAACTGCTCAACAAGACGATCAACCAAGTGCTGCAGACGCCGGGCCGCGAAGTACAGGCGGTGGCCCAGGCCAGCTTCGATGCGTGGGTCAAGTACTACCGCCAGGACGAGAACACCGCCAACGCGACGGTGAGTTACTACACCAAGGGCGCCCTGGTCGCGTTGTGTTTCGACCTGACGCTGCGCGCCGAAGGCCAGACCACGCTGGATGAAGTGATGCGGGCCCTGTGGCAGCGCTGCAAGGCCGGGCCCATGACCGAGGCGGATTTCGCGGCCGTTCTCAAGGAGCTGGGCGGGCGCACCTTCGCCCGCGAAATCGCGGCATGGGTCCATGGCACGCGCGAGTTGCCGCTGGAAGAACTGCTGCGGCCCCATGGCGTCGTCGTGCTGGAAGAGCCGGCCCAGTTGCAGCAGCGCCTGGGCCTGCGCGTGACCGAGACGACGGGCATCCAGATCAAGACGGTGCTCCGCGGCGGCGCCGCCGAGCAGGCCGGCATGGCCGCGAACGACGAATGGCTGGGCGTAGAAGTCGCCGCCACCGGCTGGCGCATGAACAAGCTGGACGACCTGCTGCTTTACGCAGGCGCGCACAGGAAAGTGACGGCGCTGGTAGCGCGCGACCGCCGGCTGCTGCGCCTCGAGTTGAACCTCCCGCCGCAGGCCACGACCTGGCGGCTGGTGTTGCGCGATCCAGACCGGGCCCGGCCATGGCTGGCAGCGCACGCGTGACGGCCGGCACACGCCTGCGGCTGCTGGCGTTGCTGGCAGCCGTGCTGCTGGCGCACGTGCTGGCACTGCAGTGGCT
>Ga0134124_10000942_pt1 | contig 23314 bp, 24 predicted proteins | sample KB304_FD_96880 | JGI IMG/M metagenome (GOLD analysis project Ga0134124, IMG submission 96880) | Terrestrial soil microbial communities without Nitrogen fertilizer from Kellogg Biological Station, Michigan, USA - KB3-0-4 | ecosystem: Environmental > Terrestrial > Soil > Unclassified ... | reverse complement strand
TGGTTCGAGTTACTCGAAGAGACAGGAATTGCGACAGCAGCAAACCTTGGACCTTTGCAGAAAGAGTGTAATGAACTGCTGGCAATTTTCACCACGATTTCAAAAAAGTGCAAGGAGACACAAAGCAGGACTTAGAAATTTCATACTTCATAATTCAACCTTCATAATTGTCTAAGAGTGGAGAGGAGAACCGTCATGCCTGATTTTCCACAACTGCCGGTCAAGCTGTACGCAGATATTCGTAACGAGATTCGAAGCGGCGACATTCTGCTCTGCAGCGGATGCTACATGTTTTCGAAGCTAATCCAGAAAGCGACCGGTTCCTGCTGGAGCCACGTCGCCTATGTGCTCCGCCTGGACAGCATCGACCGGGTCATGGTGTTGGAAAGCATCGAGGGTAAGGGAGTGCGGACCATTCCGCTCAGTGAGTATGTTGCAAATTTTGAGGGGACGGGAAAAGGGTACGAAGGGCGGCTGGCCCTGGCCCGTCATGGGGAATTTGGATCAAAGGCAAATCCTGAAAACCTGAAGCTGATGTCGCAATTCGCCGTTGACCGTTTTGCCTACCCATATGACGAAGAGGAGATAGCCCGGATCACCGCCCGGATCGTCGGCAGCTTTCTCGGCTTCGAGAAAGGAGAGATCGAGCGGGATCAGGAGTACATCTGTTCGGAATACGTTTATGAATGTTACCGGATACTGGGGATCGAGGTTCCTTATGGTGCACGGGGCTTTGTTGCTCCGGCAGATTTTGCAAGGGATGAGAGGGTAGAGTTTTTGTGGGAGTTGGAGGTGAGGTTGGCAGTACATTCGTGACAGTACAACAATATATTTAGGAGGCAACAATGAAAAATATATTATCTGTTATAATATTAATTATTGTTTTGGTCTTTGCACAAGCTGGAAAGGCATATAGTGCAGAGGAGGGCATAGTCCCACCGATAACTATTAAAAAAGTAAAAACTGAAGCTGTAAACGATAAACTAAAATTTACCATTACGTATAATAGTGACGTTTCAAAATTGGTTCACCAATTTGTTTATTACTATATAAAAGGTGAGTTTCATAAAAACAAGAAAAGGGTTCAGCCAGATAATGATGTTTCTTTGACACCCACTAAAGTTGAATTTGCTATACCAATTTCGGAAATTTCTGGAAATAATGCCATTATTTACAATGTTGAGGGTTCTAACGCTGCAGGTACTATATTATATCAGTTACCTAAAGTTGATATGGATATATCTTGGTTGGATAATCTTTTAATTACTGCGCAACAGCTTGAGGAAACTAAAAGAAAACTACAAAAATCAGAAGAACAGGTAAATGAAAAAGACAAGGTAATACAAGGATTACAAGTAGACATAAGTCCACGGAAAATTAATATTGATGGTGAGCCTTGGGTTACAGATAATAGAGCAGTTGTAAAAGTTAAATTAGATGTACCTTGTCAAATATCCGCAACATTAAACGGTAATGGCTATAACAAAACATACAATTCTAAAGCACGAGATATTAACCATGTTGTCATCTTTGATGGCTTATCGTCACAACAAGATTATAACCTAGATATTGTTGCGCTATTGCCAGGTACCAATAATCCATCAAATGCAAGAGTCAATAAACAACTAATACATACCTCTAACGCCATGAGTACTCCTTCTGCTGAAATAAAATATAAAGCATCGCATAATAAGATTGATGTAATAGTAAAACCAGACCAGAACATTTACGTTTCTGTAATTGCAAAAGAAAAACTTTTTCCAGATAAAGCCGTGTTTGGTCCGCCAAAAAGAATAGTAGATTTTCATACTAATACTGATATAGCGCCGTCTGGCGATCAAGTTTTATCTAATAACGTTGAAACAACAATACAAATACCAGATTTATTACCAAATAGAACTTATAGTATTGAGGTTAATGGAATTAATAATCAAGGCAAAGAATTTATATCTAAATTTGTTACAGAGCAGACAACGGTATCAGTTCCAGTTGCATTAGACTTTGGAGATGATTATATTATAGATATGTCAAGGATTGGTATCAAGGTTAAGTTTAAATCAACTATTGTAGCCAAAGTTGTTAAATTGAAAGTAGATGTAGGACCTAGCACTGTTTTAGAAAGATCTATGATACCTACTAGTAATGACATTGAAGCTACTATTGGCCTTGACGGTGTAAAGACTATTTTAGAAACTACAACAGGTCTACCAACAATGCTACCAAGATTGACAATTACAATTGAAAAAGATAATGAGTATAAGTCGAAGAACTTTCAGTTAGCATTTAGATTACCTAACAAAGATGAAGTTGCAAAAAGTTCACTATCACAAGATGACAAAGATATTTTAAGTAGTGCATATGATGAGGTAAAAAATGGTGGAGGTTGGACAGGCAATATTAAATGGGCAAAATTAGTAAAAGCAGGAATTCCACTAATTCTTTCAGCTTTTTAAGGACTACTGAGAAGAGTAGAGCGATGAATCGGATCACAATTTCGGACATTGTCGGCGTTGTCACACACACCTTGTTCTTCCAACTGAAACGACTATGGTTAATATCTTAAGACCGCTTAAAAGGCGAAAGGGTATGAATGTACTGAGTGTAGAAAATGGTTTCACGAGTGTGGTGTCGACATAGCAATTCGCGACGGCCGCTTTGTCAGTATTGAGCTGATGAGGCGGCTTTTGTTCAATTAGATCAAAAAAAATATGGAGAGTGCCCCCAATTACCCCGAGGTCAAACAATAAAGAAGGAAGCAATCAGATATGAAGACAGCTGTGCCAGATCTCTACCTGTAACAAAGTGATAAGACACTATCAAGAGACGAACAAAGGAACCGTTTGTTTTTCTTCAAATCAAGGAGTAGCTAATGAACCATAACTTCCCAATACGTTTCATTAGAAACACAATTATCTCCGCAATACTGGCATTAATTCTAGTTCGTCCGATAGTTAGTCAAGCGGATTTCCCCTTGCCGAATGAATTAATGGATAAGGTTGAGATCATTTCAACTTTTGACTCGAAACAGGTCGCAATACCGACAGAAAAAGTCAGATATGCAGAACAGCAACATGTATTTACTAATTTGGTAGGCAACGCATTAAAACCAGAAGGCAAAGGTGGGGTTTTTGAAGGGAAGATTCTTAAAGTTAACAAGACATTCCCGATTTTTCGTGTTTATACGAAAAAGGCTAATCCTCAAACAGGGCGCAACAACCGGTTTGGAGGGTGGTGGGCTTTTGTCCCACCCGGAAAAGGAATCTCAAAATCTGACTATCGGCAACACTACGAAATTTGTGAAAATTTTAACCACGATCTCGACCGGGTCGTTCAGTGCTGGATACATCCGGGAGCGCTGCTATTGACAGGTCCGGGTCAGAGCGTAGATGAGAGTACATGCGGGAAACTGGGTGAGAGCTATGCTTCTGATGCTAAAAAAGAAAACCTCCAAATATTTATCTTTGAGATGTTCAATCACAGTTTCATAAGCAGGGATTGGCACACCACTTTAAAAGACATTGAACACTACGTTGGATGCCCAGCGGAATCCGATGACCGTTCGTTTGACTGGTATTCCGAAGGAAAGGCCGCTTTATAGATGAAATAATACTTAAGTTTCAGGTCCCTGTCTGTTGTAATGTCATAAGTGGAGTTGGTACTGTTCGGTTACCGCGTTGATAGGGTAATGTAGTGCAGTCGGTGTGAAAAGGCGGATATGATCGAGAAAAAAGAGAACAACCACTACCGCGAGTGTGGCCTGGATAACGTCACGATCGTGGGGATCAGCGTCAGGAGGTGTCCTTCCTGCGGCAACGTCATGCCGCTCATTCCAAACATCGAGGGGCTGCACGACGCGCTGGCGCAGGCCATCATCAAGAAAAACGGCCCCCTAACCCCTGCGGAGATCGTGTTCCTGCGGAAATCCCTCGGCTGGTCGGGGAGCGATTTTGCCAGAAACATGCACTGCGACCGGTCCCAGGTATCCAAATGGGAGCACGGCACGGTCGAGATGTCCAAGCCCTATGATCTGCTGCTGCGGGAGATAGTCGCCGGCGGGAAAAAGATCACCGACTACCGGCGGGCGGAGTTGATCTGGAGGAGAAACATCAAGTCGCGGCCGCTGCGGCTCAAGTTGCAGAGGAAGGTGTGGATGGAGGCTGCCTAGGACGGTCTGGAAAATCGCATTATGTCCCACGATTTCCATGGGATTGTTCTCATTGACTCTGTTTTGTTGCAGGTGTATACAATAATTCATTCATTGAATTTGATATATTTACGGAGGAAGATAATGGTTTCACACGAGTGGGGCTATTTGAGGTTAGAAAAGTCGCTTTTGTCAGCTTTGTGCTGATGGAACGGCTTTTTTTGATTGTGATTGCTGGCGTCAAATTAATGTTCTTCGGGGTGATCTTAAGGAAATAAACAATAATGCAATCTTTTTGGCAATATTTTAAGCTTTAAAGCCATGGCGATCGGTTGTTAGCTCAAAGGAGTACTGATGGAAAACAAACTCATCTTCAACATTTATCGCTTTCAAATTCTGCCCATCACACAAGGTGAACAGCTTTCGCTGGAATTTGAGAAACCGCTTTCACACGAAGAACTGAAACATTTGAAGAATGAATTTTTTCGGAAGTGTATTATAAACCTTTCGCGCTTCGACTATTCTAGAACTGCCTTGACTCACGAATTTGAAGAACTTTCACCAGATACGTACCTTCTTAAGATCGCCGCAAATAGAAGAATCAAGAGGTACAGGAACTTCAAAGACGAGAAACTTGAAAACTGGCCCTTCTGTTACATCCTTATCAACAACGACCCTGAAGTACAAAAAATCGCAATTCAGCACCATGCGAGAGTTTTTTCAAACACAGATACCGTAGCCAAGATAATTGAGTCCAATTTGAATAGGTGCCTTGTGCGCTATGGTTTGCATTTGTACGTAAAACCCACTTTTGAGAGAAACTTCTTTTGGGATACAGTCCGGAAACATCGCGAGAAAGTTATTAATGTTGAATTTGAATTGATTTCACCCAACCTTTCCACAATCTCTAAAAGCCTGGAAGTTGACCTCGGTAAATTATACAGTCTTACCAACACCCAAAGCACCAGACTTGAGTTAAATAGCGACAAGGAATCTCATCTCACACTTGACGAAAGCAACAGTATGCTCAAAAGTCTGGTGGATTATTCCTCAGAAGGTGGCGGAAATATTTCTTTAAAGATAAAGGGGATAAAAAAGAAAGTACAGACTTCAAGCTCTGTATGTAGCACTGAGATTGATGAACTAGATATTAAAGGATCAGCAAAACAAGTAGCAGCTATTATCAAAGAATTTTTGGGTGATTAAATGTTACATAAGTGGTCTGTAGTCATGATATTTGGATTTGCATGTGCCTATGCTAATGACTGGCTTGAAAGCTCATTCTACAAAGACTTTTTAAAGACCAATTTGATGCTACTCTTGATTGCATTGCTTGCTATCAATGCAACAACTATTAGTATTATAGTCAGTAAATTAAGGGATATTTCATCATCCACTCCACTAGCCGATTTTTCCTGCACAATAAAATCACTCCGAATTTCAATATCAGAGCAGGTTATCTTAATTGTAATTGCATCAATATTTCAGATTGCTTCTGAGAGCATGAAGATAAGAAGGGTGGTCCCTTTAAGCGACCTTCTTATTCAATCTGTTCTAATATCAATTTTTATATATGCAATTTACATTATGTACGACACTGCACATGCCGCATTTTTATTGCTTGATACTGACAGAAACAGTAAAGATGAGAAACAGTGATTAAGTCACAGATGCAGAAATAAAGTAGGCTACAATGCCAGCTCTCACAGATTCATTTATTAACTAAAATATTTTAGGAGGGTGTAATGGAAATCAAAATTGAACACGAAAATACATTTCAAACTATTTTTTCTTCCATTGTACACATTGGGGTCGGACCAAGTCAACCTACTGTATTTACAAACAAGCATGACGAAAAAAGCGTGATTTCATGCCTTAGAAGCGTGTTTTTACGGGCAAAAAAGGGCCGCTCAGAACTGCTGAAACAACAATCCATACCAATATCAACTTCCTCATTGCCTACACCCAAGCCGGAGTTCGGATTGAGGGGTGGGTAAATGTGCTGCTGAAGCCGAACATAGCAAATAAAAACCCTCAATAACGGAGGAATTATGTACAAAAAACTATTTCTGGCTCTTGCAGGCATATCGCTGTCGGCCGGCTGCGGCGGTGGCAGCGGAACCAATGCGCCCGTAACCACTGTTTATTCAGGATCAACAGTCCAGGCCACCGTAACCACAACGAATGCCAAGTCGCTGTCCGAGGATGCTTTTTTCGACAGCCAGCTGACATTCTCCGTTTCTGTGAGCAAGGTGACAACCGAGAAAAACAATCATGCAGCCCTGCTGCGGGAGACGGCGGTTATTCTGGAGAACAGTGTTTCGACTATCGTCGGCGCGCCCAGGTCGCCGGCAAAGGCCGTCGCCGCAACCGCTCAAAACACCAGCTACGGCTACAGCGGCTCGGCCTCATACTCGATTACCTACGATCAGAAGTCCGGCTCCTTCAACGGCTTGGTTACCTTCTCCCAGTACGCTGAGACCAGTACGTCAGCCACCCTGTCCGGTCCCGTGTCCTTTTCCGGAGTCTACAACCAGGCAACGGGCAGCTTCACCAGCATGAACATGAGCATGAGCAGCCTGACCGGCATCGATGGCGGCGAGTCCTTCACCCTGTCCGGCAACATGTCCACCAGCACCGGCGGCGCGACAGAAACCATGGCCATGTCGGTCGTGATTGCCGACAACGTGTCCGGCCGCACCTACTGGATGAAGGATTTCACTTTTGCTCTCACGGGCGGATCGCTGTCCGTCACCGGCACCTATTACAATCCTGACGATGGCTATGTGGTAATCAGCACGGTCACTCCTCTGGCGGTGACAGACTTCGAAGCCACACCCACGTCCGGCCGGCTGCTCTTTAGCGGAAGCAACGGCACCAAGGCCCGTCTGACCTTTACGAGCAGCGGTTCTACCGTAGAGGCGGATACAATCGGCAACGGAACGTATGTCGTAGTTCCATAAGCTCCACGGAACTTAGTCATGTAACGTCGGAATTTTCAAGAGGATCATATGAGGCAACGCATTCGGATTTGTTTTTTTGGATGGCATCTCATTTATTTCCTAATCATGGGATGCGGAAGTACCTCACCCCCTCCCCCATCTGTTGCTCCGACTGTTGGAAAAGATATTGCGCAGAAATACAATTTCAATGTTGTAAGTGAGGCCATCATTTCAAACATTACCTTGCCACAACAAATGACAGGTCCAGATTGGGGACTAAAAGAAGGGTTATGTGAGCAGGCCGGCTATTCGCTGGTTCCATTTGCCGGACAAAACGTATCAATAGCCCATTACAGCATCACGAATAAATGGAACAGCGAATCACTCTACCTTTGGGTGGTCGCGAAAGACCAGGCTAGTATCTGCGGCTATCTTTCCGTGAGAGAAGGCAGCGGCTTGATTCCGGGGGTGTTTGCGGTCAACGATTCTAATATAAAATGACGACACCGTTTGAAGCAGCTCTTGCCGCTTACAAAGTATCGTCCTTTGCGGCATCCGCGAGAATATACCCGAGAATCCCCCACCCTCATCTCCACTCATCCCACCCGCTAACCTCACATCTTCCGGCACCGGAAAAAACAGTTATCCACGACCGAAAGCAGACGCCTCCAGGCGAGTACACGATCCAGAACCTCGCGGATCGTTCTCAGCAGATCACCATCGTTCCAGGGCTTGGCAATGAACTTGTAAACCAGCCCTCTGTTTATGGCCGAAACAATGGCTGCCGTATCTTCATAACCGGAGAGAATAATCCTTTCAGTTTCAGGCCAGCGCCGGAAAACTTCACTCAAGAATACAACTCCGTTCATCGACGGCATGCGGTAAGCGGAAACCACCAACTGGAAAGGACCTGATTGTTCCAGAGTCTCAAGACCTTCCTGACCGGATGCTGCAGTAAATATCCTGTACCGCTCTTCCAGGAAGAGACGTTTCAACGATCTGAGCACATTGCGCTCGTCATCGACAAAAAGTACGCGCGGAGCATTGCTCATCTTGTTACCTCTAGCAGAATCGGCAGTCTGAAGGTAAATACCGTACCCATACCGACCCCGCTCTTCCTTCTCGCCGCTTACCCGACTGAAGCGACCAATTCCCTCCGTTTTCCCATCACCTCCCTGATTGTCTCCACTAATTCTGTCGCAAGAAAGGGTTTGGCCAAAACTTTTGCTATCCCGATTTCCCTTGCCAGACGGGTGATTTTTGGAGAAATCCCGCCGGTGTCCATGATGATGGGCATTTGAGGTGCTATCTCCAGACCTTTTCTGGCCAGTTCGAGACCGTCCAATCCCGGCATGTTGTAATCGGTAATCATCATGGAAAATGTTCTTTCATTTAACTTCACAAGTGCTTCTTTTCCGCTCTCTACACAGATTGCATCAATCCCTTCGCGTTCCAGAATGCGCTTGACCAGATCCAGCATGACACTGTTATCGTCCACGACCAGTATGTCTTCCATTTGCTTCTCCGTTGTTAGCATGCTATCGAGTATGTAAAGATTACATGACCTTAGTAAGGCAAACAGTCTGCCAACAAACCAAATTTAAGTCAGAAGACCGGATTGTCATTCAATAACAGGGAATTAGGTTGAAAGATGAGACCTGCAGCGAATCATGACACGATTCGTTTAGCCGTAAGATTTGGCGGAACTTCAACATATTGTGGGGTTCTTTATTGGTTTTTGTGGGCGAGCTGCAATGTGCACATTCCTTTCATGTGGTGGCTTGGCTATACTGGTAACCAGTTTTCCGTTTGACAGAATCGTTATCTGACATCATAATGTCATCATAATATGACATCACACATGCGGACACAAATATGAAACGGATCATCATAGATACAAACTTTTACGCGGCTTTTAAAAGAAACGAAACCGAAGCCGTTGACCTTCTTAAGCGAGCTGATTATATCGGCGTCAATACGGTCATTCTCGGCGAACTGCTTGCCGGTTTTCGCTGTGGAAACAGGGAACGTGAAAACAGGCTGGAGCTCGACCAGTTTCTTGATTCGGCACGGGTATATATTGTCGTGGTTGATGATCAAACCTCGGAATTTTATGCTCAAGTGTTTTCTGAGCTGCGCCTGAAAGGCCGCCCAATACCCTCCAATGACCTGTGGTTGGCGGCTTCGGCATTGCAGCATGGTCTGGCACTTGCTACCTATGACGATCATTTCAAATATATCAGCAGCGTTTTATTGGCGCTGAGGTAAGCGAGGAGATAATCCCATGACCACCATGACTTTGCGCGGTATAGACGATACCATTGCCGCCGTATTAAAAGAGAAGGCCCGACAGGAGGAGACCAGCGTCAATGCCGTGATGCTCAGGATCCTCAAGGAATCGCTCGGAATCGAAAAAAAGAAGAGATCCGCCGTCTACAGCGATCTGGATCATCTGGCCGGCACCTGGAGCGCAGAGGAGAGCGACAATTTTCTTCGCGCCACGGCTGTATTCGAAAAGGTTGACGAGGACATGTGGAAATAAGCGAGGACAGGCGAGAATCAAATTAGGAGGTACCTGCCCATGGATACAACGGAACAATTCGACGCCATCATCGTCGGCGGCGGCCCGGCCGGGCTGGCCATCGCCTCGGAACTATCCTCCCGCTTCCGGGTACTGGTGCTGGAAAAAGGAACGGCCGGGAGTACCGACCGATTCTGGTTCGTCCCACCCGATGTGCTGGACGACAAGACCCGCCCCTTCTCCTATGGCGGGGTGACCCGCTTCCTGACCAAAACCTACAGCATGCACGGCGACGACCTGGCCTGGCGTGCCAGGCTGTTCGCCAGCTATCCCTACATCAGGGACCACGAGATCCTGGCCCACTGGCTTGAAGTGATCCGCGGCAACGGTTCGGTTGTTCTCGGTAACTGCAGCTACCTGGAGCACGATACCGACGCCGGAGGGGTCAGTGTCGGCACCGATCGCGGTCCGTTCCGGGGGCGGCTGCTGATCGACTGCTCGGGGTATGACTCTTCCATCGTGGAAAAATACGGCATCGACCGGAGCGACTTCTACTGGTGGTCGGTCTACGGAGCCATCGGGACACATCCGGACGGCCTGGGGGAGTTGCAGGTTGGGGATTACATGATGTGGCAGACCTTCGCCGACGCCGATCCCGGCTCGCTCGCCGACGGCAAGCCGGTCTTCGAATACGAGATCCTTGACGGGAAGAGTTCCTTCTCGCTGATCCTCTACCTGCGCAAGGTGCGCATGGACAGGGAGGCAATGAAGGCCGAGTACTACCGCATCCTCCGGGATGAAGATTCGACGCGTGATTTCCATGACCTGCAGGTTACCAGCGAACGCTGGGGGTGGTACCCCTCGGGAGGAGTGTCGCAGCAGATCGCCGCGGAGCGGGTGGCCTTCGCCGGCGACGCCGCCTGCTGGACCACCCCGTGCGGCTGGGGGATGACCTTCATCCTCGACAACTACCGCTTCTTCTCTTCAAAGATCGCCGACTGCCTGGCGGGCAATACCCTTGACCGGGAGAGCCTGCTCGGCGCCTCCAACTTCCGGCTGAACGACAAGTACGAGATCACCACCAACGTGATCGCGACCCACTTCCTCGCCAACGCCTCCACCCCGGAGCTGGACCGCTTCATCAGGCTGTTCATGAACGATCTCGATCCGATCCTGTGCGAAAAGATCTTCACCCTCAAGATCGGCCAGGAGGAACTGCTGGAGATGGTGAAAGCGGCGCTGAAGGAGTTCAGCATGGACGAACTCTGCCGACTGGTCCCGGCGGTAGGGCTGACAAACCTGCTGAACGAGGTGCGCTACTTCGCGGGGGATGCGCTGTTGGACACGCTCAAGGAGCTGTTCCATGCCCATCCCGACACCGACGGCGGCTTCGATTTCGACGACCGGGAACCGTGTCCGGTAATCGAGACGGTCAGCTGAGCAATTTCAACAGCTGTCCCGCCTTTCAGCAACCGATGGCCACAACGCGGTTGCGCCCTTCCCTCTTGGCCAGGAAGAGCGCTTCATCCGCAGCCTTGTAGAGCTTTTCCGCGGTGCCGTGGTTTTCAAGGGAGGCGACGCCGCAGCTGAAGGTTGAATTGAAGGTCCCCTCCCCGGCCGGAAAGCTGATGGCGGCAAAACTTTCCACTATCTGCTCCAGCATGAAGCCTGCCTCCTCGATGCTGCATACCGGGAGTATGACGGCAAACTCTTCGCCGCCGAAGCGGCCGACCACATCCGATTTGCGCAGCCGCTGCCTGAGAAGCCGGGCCAGGGCCATCAAAACCCGGTCGCCCGCCTGATGACCATAATTGTCGTTCACATCCTTGAAGTGGTCCAGATCGATCAAGGCGAAGCAGAGCGTTTCTTCCCGAAGCCTTGCCCGTTCAATGGCGAAATCAAGTTGTTCCTTGGTAGCGGTGTGATTGAAGAGCCCGGTCATGCAGTCCCTGGCCACGAAGGAGCGTATGATCTTCATCCGTTCGGCTCGAACAGTCACGGTGGAGATCAGATGATCAGGCCTGATCGGCTTGATCAGGAACTCGTCCCCTCCCAACCGTCTCACGTCGAACTGCACTTCCGGGTCGGTCTCGCTGGAGAGAAAGATGATCGGGATGCTGAAATAGGCATCGATCTGCCGGATCGCTTTGGCCAGCTCCATGCCGCTGCATCCGGGCATATGCATGTCCGTGAGGATCAGGTCCGGCTTGAACTCGAAGAGGAGCGGCAGCGCCTTCAGGGGATCGTTCAGACTGCGGGTCTCCATTCCCGCCCCCTGGAGGGTCATGACGGCCATCTCCGTCAATAACGGATCGTCATCCACGATCATGATCCGGTACGGCTCGGGAGCTTCCTTCGTGGTAAGGGCATTCAAGGTCGTGCAGAGGTCGGTGATGTTTACCGGCTTGATGAAATAGGCGCTGGAGCCGGCCCGCAAGGCGGCGAGGCGGGAAGGAAGGTCACTCAGCGAGGAGATGAAGACCGTCGGGATTTCCCGCCCCAGTTCGGCCCGGATCTCCCGTATGACGTCCGCCCCTCCCGTCGGCCGGCCGGGATGGACCAGGTCCATGACTATGATGTCCGGGGGCCCGCTTCGGACCGCGTTGCGGAAATGTTCCAGCTCCCCGAAAGAAACCACTTCGAAACCGAAACAGCCGATCTGGGTGGCAAGATTCAACCGCTGGAACGAACTCTCCTCAAAGAGAAAGACGACCTTGCGCTCTTTTTCCTGAAAGGTTTCGGCGGCTGCCACGGTCTCCAGGGCCTGCAGATCCATTTCCTGCGACACATCGATCCGGGGGACCTCGCGCTCCATCCGGGCGATAAGTTCCTCAACCAGCGGTCGCCAGGGAATTCCGGGATCGGCCTCTCCCCTTCCAACACTCCTTATGTGCTGCTCACCCTCCGCGGCAATGGCGCTCAGACCGCTCAATCCGAAATTATCGCTCGATTCCCGCAATGTTTGCAGGCAACGGTGCAGCTCATCCAGCGCCTCATTGCGCGGAGTTTCCTGGCCAAGGGCCGCGTACGCCCCCCTGATAACGTCCAATTGCTCGGGAAGCTGACGTATGAACCCCTCGCGAAACTTTTTCAGTTTTTTTGCTATGAAGGTTGCCTTGCCGCTCATATGTTCTCCGTTTGAACATGATAATATATGAATTGGATTTAGCAAATCATAATCTATCCTTCACCCGCCGCAATCTTGCTAATCCCCTCCCCTTCGGCGTAGAATATGAAGTATGGATGAGCCTGTTTTTTCCTTCACTGTAAAGGAGTTGACGACATGGCAACCAAACCGATTCTGCACGTAATTGCGCTGACCACGGCATTCGCCGCACTGATCCTGCTTCTCGCGTCCGGTATCGGGAGCCACCTGGGGTTGTGGCACTTCCGCGCCGGGTTTACGCTGTTGAAATATTCGGCCTGGCTGGGCCTTGCCGCCGCCCTGACCGGCGGAGCGGCGCTGGCGGTCTCTTACCGGCAGCGAGCGTGGAAAGCGGTCATCGTATCCGGTGTCGCGGTGGCAATCGGCGTAACATCTTTTGCCATACCCTATTGCTGGAAACAGACCGCCGGCAGAGTGCCTAAAATCCACGACATCAGCACCGATACCGTCAATCCGCCCCGGTTCGTCGCCGTTCTGCCGCTGCGCAAGGACGCGCCCAATCCTGCCGAATATGGCGGCGTCGAGATCGCGGCCAAACAGGCTTTAGCCTACCCGGACCTGAAACCCCTCCCGCTCTCTCTTCCTCCGGAGCAGGCCTTCGGCCTGGCGCTGGAGACGGCGCAACGCATGGGGTGGCGCATCCTTGCGGCGGTGCCGACCGAGGGAAGGATCGAGGCGAGCGATACAACATTCTGGTTCGGCTTCGTTGATGATATAGTGATACGGGTCCGCCCCGAAGGTAAAGGCTCGCTGCTGGATATCCGCTCCGTGTCGCGGGTCGGCCTGAGCGACGTCGGCACCAACGCCGGCAGGATCAGAAAGTTCATCGCCAGACTGAAGGGGTGAAGCGTGGCGCGCTCCCTCTACTCTTGACAAATCCGCCCCGCGGGTCAATAATCCGTCTTTACTGTATGCACAACCCTCGAAGGGACGTTTATCATGCGCATCGAAAGTGATTTCCTCGTCATCGGCAGCGGCATCGCCGGTCTCTCCTATGCCCTCCAGGCAGCCGACCATGGCAGCGTCGCCATCGTTACCAAACGCGATATTTCCGAATCGGCGACCAAGTACGCCCAGGGTGGCATCGCGTCCGTCTATTCCGACGACGACTCGTTCGATGCCCATGTCGAGGACACACTCGTCGCCGGGGCCGGCATCTGCCATGAAGATGTCGTCAGGATGGTGGTGGAGGAAGGACCCCAGACCATCCGAAACCTGATCGACTGGGGGGTCAAATTCACCACCAGCGGCGAATCGTACGACCTGACCCGCGAGGGGGGGCACAGCGCCCGCCGGATCCTGCACGCCGAGGACATCACCGGACGCGAGATCGAACGGGCGCTGGTCTATGCGGTCAGACAGCACCCCTCGATTACGATCTATGAAAACCATATCGCCATCGATCTCATCACCTCCGCCAAGATAGAGCGCCGCAAGCTGGAGCAGAACCGCTGCCTCGGGGCATATGTCCTGAACATTCAAAACGATACCGTCGTGACCTTCAGCTCGAAGATCACCCTGCTGGCCAGCGGCGGCGCCGGCAAGGTGTATCTCTATACCTGCAACCCGGATGTGGCCTCCGGAGACGGCGTCGCGATGGCGTACCGCGCCGGCGCCACGATCGCCAACATGGAATTCATGCAGTTCCACCCGACCACGCTGTTCCATCCTCAGGCCAAATCGTTCCTCATCTCCGAGGCGGTCCGCGGCGAGGGCGCCATCCTGCGCCGCCGCGACGGCACCGCGTTCATGGAGAAATATCACAAACTGAAGGACCTGGCCCCCCGCGACATTGTGGCCCGCGCCATCGACAACGAGATGAAGACCAGCGGCGACGATTGCGCCTTCCTCGACATCACCCATGAACCGGCAGATGTCGTGCGCAACCGCTTCCCGAACATCTACCAGACCTGCCTGGAGTTCGGCCTGGATATGACCAAAGAGTGGCTGCCGGTCGTGCCGGCGGCCCACTACCTATGCGGTGGCGTGGCGGTCAACTTCGATGCCGAAACGGACATCCCCGGCCTGTACGCCATCGGTGAAACCGCCTTTACCGGCCTGCACGGCGCCAACCGCCTGGCCAGCAACTCGCTGCTGGAAGCCGCGGTCTATGCGGGGCGCGCCTTCCGCCATTCGAAGGCCGCCGTCACAAAGCTGGCGAGCGACAGCCGTGAAATACCGCACTGGGATTCCGGCACCGCCACCAACAGCGACGAGATGGTGGTCGTCTCCCAGAACTGGGACGAGATCAGGCGCACCATGTGGAATTATGTCGGCATCGTCCGGTCCGACAAGCGGCTGGCCCGCGCCATGAGCCGCATCAAGCTGATCCAGGGGGAAATTGATGATTATTACTGGAACTTCAACGTCACCTCCGACCTGATCGAACTGCGCAACATCGCCACCGTAGCCGAGCTGATCATAACCTGCGCCCAGAAGCGCAAGGAGTCCCGCGGCCTGCATTATAATCTCGATTACCCCTTCCTTGATGATCTGAACGGGAAAAAAGACAGTTTTGTCAAGAAACGGTTTTAAAGGAGTTGCGACAGTGGATATCAATGAAACCCGCAAGCGGATCGATCTGCTGGATGATGTGCTGCTGCGTATCTTCAACGAGCGCGCCCGGCTGGCCCTCGAAATCGGCCATGCCAAGAAGGAGCTGAATCTGCCGGTATTCGATCCGGCACGGGAAAAACGGATCTTCAACCGAATGAAAGAGGATAACCCCGGGCCGCTGGACGACGAGGCGATCGTCAGGATATTCGAGCGGGTCGTCGATGAGTCGCGGCGCCTGGAGCGGATCACATCACATAAGGAAGAACTTTAAGGGAGTTTATATATCATGCTGATTATCATGAAAAAACATGCCGAAGAAGCAGCGCTGGATTCAATCAAGGAATACCTGATCAGTCGTGATTTCGACATTCATCAGTCTACCGGCGCCAACCGCACCATTATCGGCGTGATCGGCGACACCGATACCCTGAACGATCATGAAATCGAGAAGATGCCTGGGGTCAGCCAGGTGGTGAGAATCAGGAAGGATGACTGAGCACCTTCTCCAGGGCGTTTTTCAAACTTTCAACGGTGTAAGGTTTCTGAATAAATACTGTCCGCTCATCATCTGCTATCTTTGACAAGATACCCTCTCTGCTGTACCCGCTCGACAGCAGCACCGGCACCTTCGATCCTCTCATCCGCAACTCATGCAAGACTTCCGCGCCATCCATTTCCGGCATGGTCATATCCAGCAGCAGCAGATCAATCGAATGTCCGTGCTCGGCATAGATTTTCAACCCTTCCCGGCCGCTGGCCGCGGTAATAACTGAATATCCGAGAGCTTCAAGAAGGCTGCCGGCCATTTCTCTCAGCAAAAATTCATCATCAACAAAAAGAACCGTTGGACTTCCATCAGACTCATGCCTTTTGGGGCTGTCATCAATTGCAGCCGAAATAATGTCTTCAGCACAAACAGAAAAAACCATTCTCACTGTCGTCCCTTTTCCCGGATTGCTCTGGATACCGATCGAGCCCTTCATGGCCTTTATGACCCCTGATACTGCCGACATATCGAGTCCGCGCCCGGTGAATTTGGTACTGAAAAAAGGATCAAATACCCTTCGCAGCGTATCCTCGTCCATGCCACAACCGGTATCGGATACTTCCAGTATGACTTTGTTTCCATCTGCAGCTACTTCACAATTCCCGGATATGGTTATTGAACCCCGCTGATTGCCGATCGCTTCGACAGCATTGTTAATGACACTGATTACGGCCTGTTGCAACTGGTTCGGATCGGCTTTTATAAGCGGAAGATCGTCGGGAATATTCAGGTTCAGAACAACCCCTGTAACGCCAAGAGACGCGCTGATCTGGGCTTGAACCGGATCAAGCACTGTTTTCAGATGCAGCTTCTCAAGCTGGAAAAATCCTTTACCGGAATAGGCCAGCATTTTCTGGCACAATTCAGCCGCACTCTGCGTGGCCTGAAAAATTCTGGCAAGATACGGCCGTGCTGGAGAATTCGGCTCCAGCTTCATTTTAGACAAATCCGCTGCTCCCTGAATGACCATCAGCAGATTGTTAAAATCGTGAGCGATGCCGCCTGCCAATGTGCCAAGAGTTTCAAGATGGCCGGCATGCTGAACCTGTTCAAGAAGTGCCAGCCGCTCGGCTTCACCCCTCTTGAGATCGCTTATGTCCTGAAGAACCCAGATCGAACCTTCATCCGGATTTTCAGGATCGATGAGCTGTCCGGCAAGAAGGCACGGAAAAATAGTTCCATCAAGTTTTTTCATTGTTGCTTCAGTTGTATACACACCACCGCCGGCAAGCTCGTTATACCCGTCGACACCAATGCGGCAGCATTCCTCTTCGAAAGCATAAAAGCTGCATGTATCCATCCCTCGGGTCTGCCCCGGCTCATAACCGAACATCCTGTCATAAACGGCATTGGACCACTGGACGGTACGATTGTTGATGAAAGCGATGCCCGCGGAAACATTATTCAGTATGATGCGCTGTTCATTGACGGAAACAGCGAGGAGTTTAGAGCGTTCGTCCAATTCTGTCTGCATGGACTGAAGCTTGTCGAGATGGCGAAACATCGCGCGGGTCAGCATCAGGATAAGCAGGCACAAGCCAAACGTGAGAGTCGAGTGGATGATCGATTTGCGAACCCATGGCTCCAGAACGTCCTGTTCATGGAGTGATACGACTGCCACTACCGGATAACGGGTGAGTTGATTATAGGAAACGATCCGGTTTGTTTTGTCCACGGGACTGTTGGCATCATGAAAGGTTCCATACGGTTTTCGAGGCAGCAGTTCCCGAAACAGTCTGGACTTGTTTATTTCGCTCTGATAGGAATTTTCAGCGTACGGCTGGATAACCAGCGGCACGCCATCGTTGCGCACCAATAATATCCGTCCGCGAGGCCCAAGGCTGGCCTGGCTTAAAAAGCGTCTGTAGTAATCCACCTCGAAAGCAGCGGCAATCAGGCCGTTAAAAGGGAATCCCGGTTGATTGAGCGGTCGCATGAGATTGAAACGCCAGCGATTCACCAGACGGCTCATTACCGGTTTTCCAATGGTAAAATTTTTATCCGGGTGATTCAGGTAATTCCGGAAATAATCACGGTCGGCAACCGAGATTTTACGGGGAGGGAACTCTTCCTGAGTGTTGGTGAACATCACTCCGTTCCTGTTCACAAGAAAAAGCGCCCCGACTTGCGATGAATTTGCGCTCAGGCGGAGCAAATCCTGATACAGGGTGAGCGGGTCAATCGTCTCAATATTTTGTTTAAGGGTAAAGTCATGAATTACCTCGCGCAAAACCCCGTCGGCTTCAGCAAAGGCGCTCTCGGTATGCTCCGCCAGAGCCCGGGCATAATCGGCAGATTGTCGCTCTGCCAGAATTATCGTCTCGTTGTGGCCGGTGTATGTCTCCCAAACAGAGAGGGCAACTACAGACGCAATCGTAAATCCGACAAAAAGACGGAGTTTTGATTTTATTCTTTGAATGGTCGGTTTGGTCACTCCATGTTCCTTCTTATCAATAACTTCGCTTCATCAAATTAAATTTAAACGTATACAAGATGCAATCTTCTCTTTCAACACTAAATTTACACTTTTGCGATTCCACCCACAGAAAGCTCACTGATTTAAGACGCAATCGGGCGTGTCATTCTACCAGGTGCGGAGTACAATTTTCTTGACACGGCGGGGCGGATGGTGCTAAACAACTAGCTTCAATTTCGCTACTTACTCAAAAAGAAAATATTGGAGGTGCAGTTTGGCTCATCATAAGTCGGCAATCAAGAGGATCAAGCAGACAATAAAGAAAACCGCCCGTAATCGTCATGTATCATCGACGCTGAAGACATATATCAAGCGCGTTCGTGAAGCGGTGGAAGCCAAGGATAAGGACGCCGCCGTGGCCGCCCTGAAGAATGCGATTCCGGTCATCGACGCCACCGCCTCCAAGGGCGTCATTCACAGCTCGACCGCTTCCCGTAACGTGTCACGCCTGACAAAACTGGTCAACACGCTCGGCTAGAACATAATCATATGATGAAAAAGGGGGCTGCGCTTGCGCATGTCCCCTTTTTCGCGTTGTAACGGATTACAACTAAACAAAAACTGAAACTTATCGCAATTCCGGTTCCAGATCGCGGATGATATCAAGGCGCCGAGGATTGAGACGACGAAAGCGTACGACCGTACGCTGAGGTGTCGAAGACGAAGGCAACGCAGATAGCGCCGCGATGTGGAAGCGGAATTACCAGGTGCCGGTACAGATTCCCATGCTCATTCCGTGCAGAAGAGTATATGACTGGCCTCCTCCCGTTTTTGAGGCGACGTCGCAGCGATAAAACTCATCGAAAATCCGCTTCAATTCCCTTCTCGAAAAGTTGCGCGCCTGCGCAACAATGTCACCCAAAAAGAACGCATTTATATTGAGTTCTCTTCCGATGCCGGCCGGAGGCATCTTCTGGTCGAGCAGTTCCCTGACGCGCCATAATTTTCGAAAGTGACTGGTCAGAGCACCAATTATCATCGGTGCATCCTCACCGTGAAGGAACAGGGCATCCAGGCTTCTGAGCGAATTCGGCAGGTCACGGGTCCCGAGAAATTTTGCCAGCTCGAAGGCGGTGAATGCCTTGCTGCTGCTCGCCATGGTACGGACATCGTCGACGGTTATGCGGGGCTTTGTCCCGGCGTATATCACCAGTTTTTCAATCTGCGAGCTTAATTCCTGAAGGTTGTTGCCGATCAGCGCGGCCAACAGTTCGGCCGCGGCGGTTTCCACCGGCTTCCCCTGCTGGGCCGCTTCGGACTGGATAAACCCCGAGAGCTTGTTGTCGTAGAACCGCTTGTACTCGACCAGAACGCCATGTTTTTTAAATTCCAGAAAGAATTTCTTGCGCTGGTCTATCTTGGTGCCGGTCAGGAGCAGGCAGGTGCCGGACGCCGGTTTCAGAATATATGGCAGCAGCACCTCGAGGGCCTCCGCTTTAAGCTGTTCGGCGCGCTTGACCAGCACCGCGCGCCGAACAGCAAACATCGGCAGGGTCTGGGCTGCATCAAGGATATCCACCCCCTTCGATTCATTGCCGAAGAAGACATTGAGGTTGAAGTCCTTGAGAGCCGGGTCGATGGCCTTTTCAAGCAGCATGTGCACCGCCCGTTCGACAAGAAACTGCTCTTCGCCGTACAGAAAACAGACGGTCGGTATGACTCCCTTTTTCAGGGATGTTTCAAACTCCTGAGGCGTCATGACTAGTAGGACTCTTCCAAGGCGGAAATAAATTTATGGGCAATGATACGGGCGGCGGCGTCAAGCGCCTGCTCTTCGGCGTTACGCTGCAGGGCAAGATCGGTGTTGGCGGGATATTGTTTCGATCCCTGGATCTGCCCTTTCCAGAGTGGCAGGGTCTCCCCTTTTTTGGCAATTTCCAGTTCGACATTCAGATTCAGGCTGTATTCACGTGCCTGATCGAGGGCGTTGTACGAGACCGCCTTGCTGGAATAGGAAACGAGGCGGGCCTTCATGGCAAGATCCGCACTCTCTGCCGCGACTGCCGGGTTCAGTCCGCGCAGGGCGTGAAGCTCTTCATAGAACGCCCTGCGCAGGACCGTTTGAGCGGTCGGGCTGATGCTCTCGTTAACGAAAAACGGTACCCAGACGGTCCGGGCCGAGCCAAGACGCCCCGATCGGGAGTTTGTCAGGTGATAGCCGCATCCGGCTGCCGTAGCCAGCAGCAGGGCAAGCAGCAGCACCCTGACCCATGACGAAGCTTTCATCCCCTACCCCGCCACGATATTGACGAGCTTGCCCTGCACACAGATAACCTTCCGGACGGTCTGCCCCTCCAGGAACTGCACGATCTTTTCATCCGCCAGCGCCAGCGCCTTCACCTCTTCGTCGCCGGTTCCGGTGGCGACGGTAATCTTGGAACGCAGCTTGCCGTTCACCTGGACTACGATAAGGAGCTCTTCATCGACGACGGCGCTCCGGTCATAGTCCGGCCAGGAGGTCAAAGTCAACGGCGTCTTGTTACCCAGACGCTGCCAGAGTTCCTCCGTGATATGAGGAACGAACGGAGCCATCAGCATAATGACGCTTTGCAGTGCTTCCTTCATGACCGAAGGGAATTGCGGCGTGGCAAGTTCAGCCGGCTGCAGGACATTCAAGAGTTCCATGACGGCGGCTATCGCCGTATTGAAATGGAAACGCTCCTCCAGATCCTCGGTCACCTTGCGGATCGTCTTGTGTACCGCCCGGCGCAGGGTGCGCTCCTCGGCGGACAATGAACCGGTATCGACCGGGCCGGCGTTTTTGATCAAATCCAGGCGGTCATGGACCAGTTTCCAGATGCGGCTCAAGAAGCGGAACGAACCGTCCACCCCCTGGTCATTCCAGTCCAGGTCCTTTTCGGGAGGCGCGGCAAACAGCGAAAAGAGCCGGGCGGTATCGGCCCCGTATTTTGTGATCAGGGCGTCGGGGTCGACCACGTTCCCCTTCGACTTGCTCATCTTGGCGCCGTCCTTGATGACCATCCCCTGGGTCAGCAGGTTGATAAACGGTTCATCGGCGGAAATATGCCCCAGGTCGCGCATCACCTTGGTAAAAAAGCGGGCATAGAGCAGGTGCAGCACGGCGTGCTCGATGCCGCCGATATACTGGTCAACGGACATCCAGTAGTCGACGGAGTCGCGCTTGAGGATACCCTCCTTGAAGTCGGGACAGCAGTAGCGCAGGAAATACCAGGATGACTGCACGAAGGTATCCATCGTATCGGTTTCCCGGCGGGCGGCTTTTCCGCACGTGGGACAGCTGCAGTTGACGAACGACTCCATCTGCGCCAGCGGACTCCCCCCCTCGCCGCTGAAGGCGACATCCTTCGGCAGCACGACCGGCAGATCCTGTTCCGGGACCGGTACCACGCCGCAGCTGTCGCAATAGATGACCGGAATCGGATTGCCCCAGTAGCGCTGGCGGGAAATCCCCCAGTCGCGGAGCCGGTAATTGACCGTCTTGGCGCCGTGATTCTGAGCCTGGAGGAAGTCGGCTATCGCCTCCTTCGCATCGTTGCTCGGCAAACCGTCAAACTGTCCCGAGTTCGTCATGATGCCGGCTTCGGTGTATGCGCAGGCCATGTCGGCCGGATCGAGCGTTACTCCGGGCGGCTGGATCACGACTTTCAGCGGCAGGTCGTATTTTTTGGCAAACTCGAAATCGCGCTGGTCATGGGTCGGTACCGCCATGACAGCTCCGGTGCCGTAATCCATCAGGACAAAGTTGGCGAGAAAAACGGGCATCCTGGCCCCGGTCACAGGGTTGACGCAGTAGGAACCGGTAAAAACCCCCTCTTTTTCAAAATCATCGGCGGTACGTTTGATCCGGTCCGTCTTTCTGATCTTGTCGATAAAGGCGACGACCGCTTCCCTCTGCCCGGCGGTGGCCAGTTCGAGGGCACGGGGATGTTCGGGTGCCAGTGACATGAAGGTCGCGCCGAAAACCGTGTCCTGACGGGTGGTGAAAACCCGGATCGACCCGGCTCCGTTTTCAACCGGGAAATCGATCTCGCAGCCGAAACTCTTGCCGATCCAGTTGCGTTGCATGACGAGAACCCGCTCCGGCCAGCCTGGCAGCTTGTAGGTGTTTTCAAGCAGTTCCTCGGCATAATCGGTTATCCGGAAAAACCACTGGTCAAGCTCCTTCTGGGAAACTTCGGTATCGCAGCGCCAGCAGCCGCCATCCTCAACCTGCTCGTTGGCAAGCACCGTCTCGCATTTCGGGCACCAGTTGACAAAGGAGGTCTTCTTGTAGGCCAGTCCCTTGGCAAACATTTCCAGGAACAGCTTCTGTTCCCAGCGGTAGTAGTCGACGTCGCAGGTGGCCAGTTCCCGGTCCCAGTCGTAGGAAAAACCCATCTTCTTGATCTGGTTGCGCATGTAAGCGATGTTCTCATACGTCCAGGTCGCCGGATGGCTCTTGTTCTGGATCGCGGCATTTTCGGCCGGCATGCCGAAGGCGTCCCATCCCATCGGATGCATGACATTGAAGCCGCGCATCCTCTTGAACCTGCCGACGACGTCGCCGATCGAGTAGTTGCGCACGTGCCCCATATGGATCCGGCCTGACGGATAGGGGAACATCTCCAGCAGGTAGTATTTCTGCTTGCTGCCGTCGGCAGCCACCTTGAATGTTTTTTCGTTTTCCCAGACTGACTGCCACTTCTGTTCAACGTCTTTCGGTGAGTACTTCTGTTCCACGGTAAGTTCCTTTCGTGCCTTGAATATCTATGATTGTCCGACGTCCATGTACCACATATGCTGAAAAGCAGCGCCTCCCTTCAGTGTCGCGCCATCAGGAAAACCCGCCCTGAAGGACAATTTCCGCTGCAACCCTGTCCAGCGAGACTGAGCGGTCAACAACGCCGGTCGCTACCGCTTCACGGGGCATGCCGTACACGACGGCGGTCTCCTCCGATTCCGCAATGACGCAGCCGCCATGATCCTTGATGATCCGCACCC
>Ga0134124_10000941_pt1 | contig 23327 bp, 21 predicted proteins | sample KB304_FD_96880 | JGI IMG/M metagenome (GOLD analysis project Ga0134124, IMG submission 96880) | Terrestrial soil microbial communities without Nitrogen fertilizer from Kellogg Biological Station, Michigan, USA - KB3-0-4 | ecosystem: Environmental > Terrestrial > Soil > Unclassified ... | reverse complement strand
TCCCAGGTGCTCGCGCCGGCCTGCTCTCTAGTACGTGCGAACTCGACAATGAGTATCGCGTTCTTGCACGCGAGCCCGACGAGCACGATCAGCCCGATTTGCGTGAACACGTTGTTGTCGCCGCCGGAAAGCCAAACGCCTGCGATCGCGCTCAATTGGCACAGCGGCACGATCAGGATCACGACGAGCGGCAGCGTCCAGCTCTCGTACTGTGCCGCGAGCACGAGGAACGCGAGCAGCACGCAGAGTGGGAAGATCCAGACCGCCGTGTTGCCGGCGATCTCCTGCTGATAGGCGAGCTCCGTCCAGTCGTACGCGAGGCCGTTCGGCAAGCTCGTCTTTGCGAGGTCCGTGATCGCGGCTTGCGCCTGTCCCGACGAGTATCCGGGCGCGGGACCGCCGGTGATCTCGGCGCTCACGTAGCCGTTGTAGCGCTGCACGATGGTCGGCCCGGAGCTCTGCTCGAGCGTGACGAACGAGCCGAGCGGCACCATTTCGCCCGCGTCGTTGCGGACCTTGAGCTTCAGGATGTCGCTCGGTTCGAGCCGGAACGGCAGGTCGGCCTGCGCGTTCACCTGGTACGTCCGCCCGAAGCGGTTGAAGTCGTTCACGTACAGCGAGCCGAGGTAGACCTGCATCGTCTCGAACAGCGTCGACAGAGAGACGCCTTGCGCCTGCGCCTTGTCGCGGTCGATGTGCGCCTTGACCTGGGGCGCGTTGATCTGGAAGCCCGAGAACACGTTCGCGAGCTCGGGTCGCGCGCGCGCGGCCGCAACGAGCTTCTGTGTCTCCGCGAACAGTGTCTCGAAGCCGAGCCCCGCGCGATCTTCGATCTGCAGCTTGAAGCCGCCGATCTGCCCCAAGCCCTGCACGGCCGGCGGCGGGAACACGGCGATGTACGCGTCTTGAATGGAGCCGAGCTTCTGGTTCAGCGACGCGGCGATCTCCCACGCGGACCGGCCCGACGTCTTCACGGTCTTCCCATCTCGCGAGAAGTCCGAGAGACCCGCGAACGCTATCCCCGAGTTCGAGCTGTTCACCAAGCCGTTGATCGAGAAGCCCGGGAACGACACCGTGTGCGCGACGCCCGGCTCGGCGAGCATGATCTCGTCCATCCGGTGGATGACGGCTTCCGTTCGATCGAGCGTCGCGGCTTCCGGCAGCTGCGCGTAGGCGACGAGGTACTGCTTGTCCTGCTGCGGGATGAAGCCCGCGGGCACGGTCGTGAACCCGAGCCACGTGAGCCCGAGCAATCCGACGTAGACCACGACTGCGACGGCCGAGCGCCGGAGCAAGCTGCCCGCGACGCCGACGTAGCGCAGCGCCGACCACTCGAAGATCCGAGCGAACGGCCTGAGCAGCCATCCGAACGCCGCATCGATGAAGCGCTGCGCGCGATCCGGCGGCGCGCCGCGCGGCTTGAGTAGCACGGCCGCGAGCGCGGGCGAGAGCGTGAGCGAGTTGAACGCCGAGATCGCGGTGCTGATGGCGATCGTGAGCGCGAATTGCTTGTAGAACTGGCCCGTGAGACCGCTGATGAACGCCGTCGGGACGAACACGGCGATCAGCACGAGCGCGGTCGCGATGATCGGGCTCGTGACCTCGCGCATCGCTTGCGCTGCGGCTTCGATCGGCGAGAGGCCTCGCTCGATGTTCCGCTCTACGTTCTCGACCACCACGATCGCGTCGTCGACGACGATGCCGATCGCAAGCACGAGGCCGAACAGCGACAGCGCATTCAGCGAGAAGCCGAACAGGTGCATCACCGCGAGCGTGCCAACCAGGGACACCGGCACGGCCGCCAGCGGGATTACGGACGCACGCCAGGTCTGGAGGAACAGCACGACCACGAGCACGACGAGCAGCAGCGCCTCGAACAGCGTGTGCACGACCGCGTCGATCGACTGACGCACGAACATCGTCGGGTCGTAGACGATTTGATAGTCCACGCCCTCGGGGAACTCTTTCGCGAGCCTCTGCATCGTCTCGCGCACGCTGTCGGAGATCCTGATCGCGTTGCTGCCAGGGCGCTGATAGATCGGAATCGCGGCCGCGGGCACGTCGTCGAGCAGCGAGCGCAGCGCGTAAGTGCTCGCGCCGAGCTCGACTCGCGCGACGTCGCGCAAGCGCGTGATCTGCCCGTGCTCGCCGATCTTCACGATGATGTTCCGGAACTCGTCCTCGTCGACGAGCCGGCCCTGTGCGTCGATCAAGAGCTGGAAGTCCGCGGCGCTGGCCGAGGGCGGGGCGCCGAGCTGGCCGGCCGCGACCTGCACGTTCTGCTCGCGGATCTTGCGCACGATGTCGCTCGCCGTGAGGTTAAGCGCGGCGACCTTCTCGGGATCGAGCCAGACGCGCATCGCGTAGTCGCCGGCGCCGAACACGCGCGCGTCGCCGACGCCGTCGATTCGCGCGAGCTCGTCGCGGATGTGCAGCGTCGCGTAGTTGGCGAGGTAGAGCATGTCGTAACGCTGGTTCGGCGAGGTGAGGTTCACGACCAGCGTGAGATCCGGCGTCGCCTTGTCGGTCGTGACGCCGAGCCGCTGGGTGACCTCGGGCAGCTTCGGCAGCGTCTGCGCGACGCGGTTCTGCACTTGCACCTGCGCCTTGTCGAGGTCGGTGCCCAGCGCGAAAGTGACGGTGAGCGTCACGACGCCGTCGGTCGTCGATTGCGACGACGTGTACAGCATGTTCTCGACGCCGTTGATGGCCTGCTCGAGCGGCGCCGCGACCGTTTCCGCGATGACTTGGCTGTTCGCGCCCGGATACGTCGCGTGCACGACGACCGTCGGCGGCACGACTTCCGGATACTCGCTGATCGGCAGCAGCCGCAGCGACAAAGCGCCCGCGATGAAGATGATCGCCGACAGCACGGCGGCGAAGATCGGCCGCCGGACGAAGAATTGCGAGAAATTCATGGGTAGCTCCTCAGCGTCTAGGGCGCGCTAGCGAACGTTTGCCGCGTGCGTGTCGGCGGCAGCGAGGCGTGCGAGCGCGCCGGGCGCGTCGCGATCCATGGCGACTTGCGTCGGATTGACGTTCACACCGGGGCGCACGTGCTGGAGGCCGTTGACGATCACGACGTCGCCCGAGTCGAGGCCCTGCGTCACGACGCGCAAGCCTTCAACGGACTTGCCGGTCACCACCGGCCGGTATGCGACGACGTTGTGCTCGTCGACCACGAACACGAACTTGTGGCCGAGATCCGTGCCGATCGCGCGGTCGTCGACGAGTGCCGCGTGAAATGTGCTCGGGCTCACGAGCTTGATCCGCACGAACAGGCCCGGCGTGAACCGGCCGTCGCGGTTGTCGAGAACCGCGCGCGCGCGGATCGTGCCGTGCTCGGGGTCGACACGGTTGTCGACGAAGTCGAGCCGTGCCTCGTGCGGATAGCCTTGCTCGTTCGAGAAGCCGAGCTGCACCGTGCTGCCCGCGGCCGCGTCGGCGCCGAGCACGCTCGCGAGGTAGGTCTGCTCGTCGATATCGAAGTACGCATAGACAGGCGTGTCCGACACGACGGTCGTGAGGAGCGTCGAGCTGTCGACGAGATTGCCGGCAGTTACGACGGCCCGCGACACGCGGCCTGCGATCGGGGCGGTCACGCGAGTAAACGACAGGTTCAGCTTCGCGGCCGTGAGCGCCGCTTCCGCCGCGGCGAGCTTCGCTTGCGCGACGGCCGCATCGGAGTCGAGACATTCGGCCTCTTCGCGCGAGGTCGCGTTCTGCGCGAGCAATCGTTGCCCGCGCGCGCTATAGGAGTGCGCGAGCCCGAGCTCGGCGCGAGCGCGGTCGCGCTCGGCAGTGAGGCGCTCGACCTCGGCCTGGAAAGGCCGCGCGTCGATTTGGAAGAGTAGATCGCCCTCATTGACGCGCGCACCTTCGTCGAACGCAACGTGATCGACGTAGCCCCCGACCCGCGGTCGAACCGAGACGTTCTCGACGGCCTCGAGCCGGCCCGTGAAGTCGGCCCAGTCGCTGATCTCCTGGGTCGCGACGACGGCCGTCGTGACTTGAGCAGCGGGAGGGGCGACTGGCGCGGTGCGGGCTTCGCCCGAGCTGCACCCGGACACGGATGCAGTGGCGAGCAAAATCGAGGCAAAAAGAGTCCCTGTCCTAGTATTCATAGGATCTGTCCTTACAACGGGGGTGTTGGAGCCCGTGAAGCTTTGCCTAGGCCTCCCTGTCGCCTCGGCGCGCTGTTGTAACAGCGGCTTCACGTGTTACTATACCGTTCAGTTACATCGCAGGGTACTTACCGGTTAGTTACATGTCAACACCCGATACGAAAATTCATGCGGAGTCGCCGTTCCCGGACGGCACGGCGACTTGCGACGCGGGGAGTTGTGCGCGCGACCGGATCTTCGAGGCCGCACGCCGGCTCTTCTACAAGCTCGGCATTCGAGGCGTGAGCGTCGATGCGATCGCGGCCGAGGCCGACACTACGAAGGTCACGCTCTATCGCGTGTTCGATTCCAAGGAGCAGTTGATCTGCGCCGTGCTCGAGGATCAGGCGAAGCGCTTCTGGGCATGGTGGGACTCGGTCGTTGCGCGCTATCCCGGCCAACCGCGCGCGCAGATCTTGGCGCTGTTCAGCGAGCTGCGCGGATTCATGGAGGACGAGACCGCGGAGCGCGGCTGTCCTCTCACGAGTGCGGCCGTTGAAGTGGTCGAAGAGGACCATCCCGCGCGCGAGTTGCTTCGCAAGAACAAGGCGGAGAAAGTCCGGCGACTGCGCGACATGTGTCGCGAGCTCGGCGCGCGCCAGCCCGAAGCGCTGGCCGATGCGCTGCTGCTGCTCGTGAACGGCATGTTCTCGACGCGCGTCTCGGGCGACGGCGGGGCGCACGTGGCCTACGTGCAAGACGCGGTCATCGCGCTCGTCGATTCGCCGTCGCTCGGCGTGCCGCCGAAGACGAAGCGCTGAGCCGCGCTCCTCTTGCTGTGTGTACCCCGTTGCCACCGGGTCAGTGGCTGCGTGTCACTCGCTAATTGACTGGCGAGTCAGGTTGCGCGGATCATTTCGGCTTCAGAACCAACCTGGGGGACTCGCCAAAATGAAAATACGCACTGCCTCTATCGTTCTCGCGTCGGCGCTCGCGACATTCGCGATCGGCGCGCAGGAGCCCGTGAAGGGCGTGAAGGATCCGGAGTCGCTGTTCAAGTCGAGCGATCCGAAGCTCAACAAGAACAAGCAGGCGGCGCTGCACATCGAGCGCGAGCTGATCCAGTGTGGCCAATGGGACAAAGCGGCCGAATGGCTCACGCCGGCTTATCACCAACACAATCCCAACGCGCAGACTGGCCGGGATGCCGTCGTGTTCTTTTTCACGAAGGTGATGAACGCGAAGCGGACCGATGACTGCACGGCACTCACGGGCGAGTACGTCGCGGTGATCGCGGAAGGCGATTACGTGAACGTGATGACGCCGCGGCACCTGCCGAAGCCCGGCTCGCAATGCGAGCAAGAGATGAAGAAGCCGGCCGCGCAGCGTGCGAAGTGCGCGGACGACCAGATGTACTACACGACGTGGTTCGACACCTGGCGCTTCGTCGACGGCAAGGCCGACGAGCACTGGGATGGCGCGGAGCTCTCGCCGCCGCCGCCCCCGAAGTAAGACCTAAGACCTCGGCTCCGACCATTGGCCGCGCACACGCGCGGCGCTCGAAGGCCGGCGCATCGCTGAACCGCGGTGCGCCGGCCTCGACGTTTCTGGGCTCTCGCTCTACGGTGCGAGCAGTTTCCCGATTGCGCCGAAGTCGATCGAGCTGACGACCTGATCGAGCCTTTCGTCGGCAGCGTTGATCTGCACGGAGATTCCGTGCGGCGCGTGCGGCGGTCCGGCGCGCCGGACGGGCTCGGCAAAGCCTTCCGGCGTGGGATGCCACGTGCCGAACGCGACGACCTCCGTCGCCATTGCCGAGGGAACCCCTCCCGAGCCGCGCCGGGCCGCGGTCGACGCGCCGCGTGGGGGCGCGATGCGCGCAGCGTCTGACGGCAGGCCGTCCGAGCTCGGATTGACGTACACGCTGATGCTCATCGTCGTGTCGGCGTACGCGTTCTGCGTCGTCGCGTCCAGGTCCTGCCGCGGGTCGCCGCCTTCCTCAACGATGCGGTCGTATTCGGCCTTGAGCTTGTCGCTCTCTTCGCCGAGCGCGGTCAGGCGCGCGAGGTCACCCTTCTGCGCAGCCTCTTCGACCTTTGGTACGAGCGCGGTGATCTTCGCTGTCACGGCGTCGATCCTCGGCTGCTTGCTCGCGAGATTCGCTTGCGCCCGCTGTCCCGCCGCTGTCACAGCGGCTTGCCGTTGCTCGTCGCCGGCGGTCTCTCTATAGAAGCGCGAGCGGCTGTAGGCCCAAGGCTTTTGCTCGACGTCGCGGCAGATCTCGGTCGCGATCGACGGCTCGCCCTCGTCCTGGATCACCCAGCCTTGCGGAGCGGGCGGGAGGGCGCGGTCGATGCCGTCGAGCACGTTCTTCATCGCAGCTTGTTCGGCCGGCGTCGTCTCGCGAACGCCTTTGTCGCATTCGGCGTCCGCGTAAGCGTTCACGCTCGTGAGCGACGCGGCGAGCGCTGCTGCGGCGCAAATCGTTCTCGAGCGCATGGTTCATTGCCTCCGCGGGAGCGCAAACACTATATAGGCGCGCTGCGACTGCGCCGGCGACGCTCCCGGTTGCGCAGTCGGGGGGAACAGCCCGTCACCCGCCGCGGCCGGCAGCGCGATGAACTGACGCCCGTTCACCTCGTACGACGCGGGAATGCCTTCCGAGCCGCTCGCGAGCTCCTTCGACCACAGCACCTTGCCGCTGTCGCGGTCATACGCGCGGAAGCGCCGATCTTGCGCCGTCGCGACGAACACGAGGCCGCCCGCCGTCACGAGCGGCGCGCCGCGCGGGAAATGCGCACCCGAGTCCGCCGGCATGCCGGGTCCGAGCGTCGCGCCGTCCGGGACACGCCACTTGATCTCGCCGGTGTTCAAGTCATACGCCGTGAGATGCGACCACGGCGGACCGATCGCGGCCATGCCGTTCGTCGGGCTGCGCAGGAAATCGTAGGGCACGACGTAGCGAACGGGTCCCTTCGCGGCCGCGGCCGTCGCGTCCGCGAGATTCTTCGCGGCCTCTTCAGGCGTGACGACCGAGCCGACGATGCTGCGCGCGCTCGGCTCGTCGTTGCTCACCTGCGCGTGCAGCATCACGGGCAAGTTCTTCGAGACGACATAGAGCTCGCCTTTGATCGGATCCACGGCCGAGCTCGCCCAGTTCGCGCCGCCGTTGTGTCCCGGCATCTCGATCGAGCCCTGGAAGCTCGGCGGCGTGAACAGGCCCTCGTTGCGCGACGTCTTGATCCGCTGGCGCAGCGTCTCCTGCTCGTCTTTCGGGAGGAACGGATTGATGTCCTTCTCGGTGAACGACTGCACGGCGAACGGAGCAGGCTTCGTCGGGAACGGTTGCGTCGGCGACGAACGCTCGCCGGGCAAGTCCGACTGCGGCACGGCGCGTTCCTCGATCGGCCAAATCGGCTTCCCCGACTTGCGGTCGAACACGAACAGGAAGCCGTGCTTCGTCGCCTGCGCGACCACGTCGATCGCGCGGCCGTCCTTGTGGATCGTGAGCAGCTTCGGCGCCTGCGGCAGGTCGTAGTCCCAGAGGTCGTGATGCACGAGCTGCTGGTGCCAGATGTATTTGCCGGTGCGCGCGTCGATCGCGACGATCGAGTTCGCGAACAGGTTATTGCCCGGACGATTCCCGCCGTAGAAGTCGTAACGCGCGGTGCCGAACGGCACGAACGCGATGCCGTTCGCCTCGTCGACGGTGAACTCGCTCCAGTTGTGGACGCCGCCCGCGGTCTTGAAGAAGTCCTTCGGCCACGTGTCGTAGCCGAGCTCGCCCGGATGCGGGATGCTGTGGAAGATCCACTTGAGCTTGCCGGTCTGCACGTCCCACGCGGTCACGTCGCCCGGCGTCGACGTGTAGCCCGCGCCTTGCGCGGGCAGCGAAAGAATCACGAGATTCTCGAACACGCGGCCCGGATTGCTCGTGACGAGCGGGCGCACGTTCGTGACGTCGAAGCCGTCGCCCGCGAGCGCGCTCCGGAGATCGACTTTGCCCTTGTCGCCGAAGGTCTCGATCGCCTTGCCCGTGCGCGCGTCGATCGCGGTGAGGAAGCCGCCGCTCTGATAGAGCAGGCGACGATCCGAGCCGTCCTTGCTCTGCCAGTAGTTCATTCCGCGCGCGCCGAGCGCGCTCTCGTTCGCGTGCGACCAAAGCTCTTTGCCCGTCTCGGCATCGAGCGCGACGACCTCGTTGTCGCGCGCCGCGACGTACATCGTGCGGTCGACGATCAGCGGATTGAACGAGAACGACTTGTCTCCGCTCGGGAACGTCCACGCGACCTCGAGCTGGGCGACGTTCGATTTGTCGATCTGCTTCAGCGCCGAATATTGTGAGGAGTGCGCGCCGCCGCCGTATTCGCGCCACGTCGTGTAAGGCGTCTCCGCGTGCGAGGCGACCGCGACGTAGAGAGACGAAGCAGACGCTAGCAGTGCGAGCCGCATCGGCGCCCGAGTTCTGGTTCTGACCGGCATACGCTCCCCCGGAGTGTTGATGACGTAGACGGCTGTGCAGTCTAGCGCACGCCCCGCCGGGCGCTTGACAACAGTACTACAGCTATAGCACAGTAAGCACAGTGCTAGTACAGTAGTACTGTAAACAGCGTGATCCTCAAGCCGAATCCGTCCCTGGGCGTGCCGATCTACCTCCAGCTCATGGAGCAGGTAAAGCACGCGATCGAGACGGGCGCGTTGAAGCCCGGCGACCAGTTGCCGGGCATCCGGCCGCTCGCGGAGGAGCTCGTGATCAACGCGAACACGGTCGCGAAGGCGTACCGCGAGCTCGAGCACGAAGGCGCGATCGAGCTCAGGCACGGCGCGGGCGCGTTCGTCTCGGCGAAGGCTCACGGGCAAAAGCTCGCCGACCGGGTGCGCAGCGCGCAGCCGCTGATCGCGAGCACCGTCGAGCGCTTGCGCGCGAAGGGTTTGAGCGACGAGGAGATTCGGCGCCTCTTCGAGGCGGAGCTCGCGGGATATGGCAAGACGGGAGAGCAACGTGGTTGAGGCGATCGTAGAAATCGCGGACCTGCGGAAGACCTATGGCGGAGTCGAAGCGCTCGCGGGGCTGAATCTTCGCGTGCCGCGCGGCGCGATCTGCGGGCTGCTCGGCCGCAACGGCGCGGGCAAGACGACGGCGCTCAAGGCGTTGCTCGGCATGGTTCGGCCGACGAGCGGCACCGTGAAGGCACATGGGCTCGCGGCCGACGTCCCGGAGCAGAGCCTCGAGATTCGGCGTCGGACTTCGTTCGTGAGCGAGGATCGCGATCTCTACTCGTCGATGTCGGTGGCCGGGATCGTCGGGTTCGCCGCCGGACTCTATCCGCGTTGGCGCGCGGACCTTGCTGCCGAGTATCTCCGCAAGCTCGAGCTGCCGGTCGAGAGATCCGTGAAGCACCTGTCGCGCGGGATGCGCACGAAGCTTGCTTGGCTGCTCGCGCTCTGCGCGGGCGCAGAGCTCGTGATCCTCGACGAGCCGACCGCCGGCCTCGACCCCGTCGCGACGGAGGAGTTGCTCCAGCTGCTCGTCGCGCGCGTGGCGCGCGACGGCGTGACGGCGCTGCTGTCGACGCATCAGCTCGCCGACATCGAGCAGGTCGCGGATCACGTCGCGATCATCGACCACGGCCGAGCGCTGCTCGATGCGCCGCTCGACGATCTACGCGCGAGCCACCGGCGCGTGCAGGTCGTGTTCGCGGGCGAGGCGCCGGAGATCGCGTTTGCCACGCGCGGAGTCGTTTCCGTGCGCCGGGCGGGACGCGTGCTCACGGTGCTCGTGCGCGCCGATGCCGATGGCGTTGCGGCCGAAGCGCGAGCGCGCGGCGCGGCTTCGGTCGACGTGCTGCCGGTCACGCTCAAGGAAATCTTCATCGAAACTGTCGCCGAGGAGAAGTCGAATGGCCTGGGCTAAGGCTTGGCACGACACGCGCTGGCGGTTCGCGGCGTTGTTCGCGGTGCTCGTCGTGCTCACGTGCTTCTTCGTGCTCGAGTGGCCGCAGGTGCAGCACCTCATGGCGACGCTCGATCCAGCGGTGGCGGGTCGCGCGCTCGGTTCCGGCGCGCTCGACGGCAACGCGTATCACGCGCTCGGTGAGCAGATCGCGGCTCAGAGGACGTTCCGCGGCTATATCTGGTATCAGTGGTTCGACCAGAACTTTGCCTCGTGCGTCGTCCTGTTCGCGGCGCTGCTCGGCAGCGGCAGCGTGCTGTCGACGTCCGGTCGCGGGCTGTTGCTCTCGCTCTCGCTGCCGGTCTCGCGCGGCCGCTGGCTCGAGGCCCGCGCCGCGATCGGATTTGCGCAGGTGCTCGCGCTCGCGCTCGTCCCGTCGCTCCTGATCCCGTTGCTCGCGCCAGCGGTCGGGGAGAGCTACTCGGTCACCGAGGCGCTCGTCCATGGTGGGCTGATCTTCGTGCTCGGTAGTGTGTTTCTCGCGGTCGCGATGCTGGCGTCGGCGATCGTCGACGACTTCGGCCGCGCGATCGTGATCACGGCGGTCGTTGCGCTCGGCGTCGGGTATGCCGAATTGCTATTGCCGAACGGCCACGGGCTATTTCACGCGCTCACGGGCGGGGCGTACTTCCGCGCCGGCACGTTGCCGTGGACCGAACTCGTCCTCGGCGTTGCGCTCACGGGCGCGCTGATTTACGGCGCCGCCGCGCATCTCGCGCGGCGCGATTTCTGACCGTCATTTCGAGTCGATCCCAATAAGCAGAACAGGAGACCCATCATGATCCGCTCGCAAACCAAGAACCGCTTCATCCGCTGCTTCTGCCGTAAGCGCAACGACGCGCTGCTCTTGTCGCTCGCGGCGTTCGTCGCGCTCGCGCCTGCGAAGCACGGGCACGGCGCGCCCACGCTCGATCCGTCCGGCCACTGGGAAGGCGCGATCCATGCGCCATCGCAAGACGTGACGGTGTCGGTCGACCTCGCGCTCGGGCGCGACGGCAAGCTCGTCGGCACGGTCAGCAATCCAGGCGAGCACATCACGGGCTACCCGCTCTCTGCCGCTACGCTCAACGGCAACGAGGTTCGTCTCGAAGTGAGGACAGGCGGTTCCGGAGCGCAGACGTTCGCCGGCAAGCTCGGCGCCGACGGCAAGAAGCTGTCCGGCGATTTCCTCGTCGGCGTCTATGGCGTGCCGTTCGATCTCGAGCGCACCGGCGACGCGAAGTTCGCGCCACCTCCGAAGAACGCGGCGATCGACAAAGCGTTCGTCGGCGAGTGGGCGGCGTCGATCGATCTCGGCGGCAACTCGCTACCCGTCGTGCTGAAGCTCGCGAACCACCCCGATGGGACATCTGCCGGCACCTGGTCGGCCGGCGACGGCACCGCGACGCCGGTCGTGATTGCGCAGCGCGACCGCAGCGTGACGCTCACGTCGAACGTCACGAGCGCGGCCTACACGGGCACGCTGAGCGCTGACAACAGTGAAATTGCCGGCACGTTCACCGAGGGCCCGCTGAAGCAACCGATGACGTTCCGCCGCGCGGCTGCGCAGCGGTAAGCAATCGAGGCGGCTCAGCGCGGCGTCGCGAACACCTGCGTCCAATAGATGTTCGGGTTCTGATCCGGCGCGAGCGCGAACGCGATGCCCATCTCGGTGAACCGAGGCTCCATGATGTTCTCGCAGTGGCCCGGGCTCTCGAGCCAACTCTTTACGACGGCGTCGGCCGTCTGCTGGCCCGATGCGACGTTCTCGCCCACGCCGCGCCACGCGTAGCCCGAGCGCGTGACGCGGTCCGCCGGTTCGCTGCCGTCGGAGCCCGGGTGGCCGAGCTTGCGATGCTCGGCCATGTCGCGAGCGTGCTCGAGCGCGACGGCATCCAATGCCGGCGAAGCGGAAACGGGTTGCGCGGCTGCGAAATGGTGTGTCGCGTCGCAGTCGCGCGCGACGGCGCGCGCCGCATTCACGAGCTCGAGCACGCGCGCGGCCGCGACGGCCGGAATCAGCGGCGGTGGCTTGAACTCGCGCGCCGCGAGCACGATCCAGTACTCGTCGCCGCTTCGAAACACGCCGATCTCGGCGTAGCGCGGATCGCCGACCTCCGAGCAATAGTGCGCCGCGAGCTCGCGGCGGACGTCATCTTCGGCTTTCACTCCCTTCACGTGCACCGACGTCGCGGCCGACGCGGGATAGCTGGCGCGCTTCAGAGCGTCCGGCAGCTTGCGGCCGCGCGCGAGCTCGTGCGCGACCCCGGCGGCCATGTCGTCGACCCGCAGTGGTGCGCCGGCGGGCCGTTCCGCGCATTGGCTCTTGCGCAGTCCATTGATCTTCGCGACGAGATCGGCATGCGCGGCCGGCGCCGCTGCGACGGCGAGCGCCAGCGCCGCGACGGCGGAGGGCCGGCAGCGCGCGCGTCGAGCCCGCGCGCCTAACACTGCTTGCGATGAGCTGCGCATTGACGTGGCACGAGCCTACACCACGCGAGCCGTTGCCGCTCAGTGCGTGATCGCATTAGCATCGGCGAACCTTTCCGCTCTCGGAGCGAGACGATGTGCCGAAACATCAAGACGTTGTTCAACTTCGACCCCGTGGCCACCGACGACGAGATCCGCGCGTCCGCGCTGCAATTCGTGCGTAAGCTCAGCGGCTTCAACGCTCCGTCGCAGGCCAACCGCCAAGTGTTCGATCGCGCCGTCGTCGAGGTGACCGCGGCCGCGCGCAAGCTGATCGTCTCGCTCGAGACGACGGCAGCTCCGCGCAATCGCGAGGTCGAGGCCGAGAAGGCGCGCGAACGCGCGCGCGTCCGCTTCGGCTGAAGCCGCAGCGACGCTCGAGCGGCGCGCTCGCGCCGTCGCGAAGACCGAACACTGAAGGAGATCCGTTTTGGCAGACCCGATCGTTCTCGCGTTCGTGCACGGTTGGAGCGTCACGAGCAAGGACACCTATGGCGAGCTGCCGGAAGCCGTGAGCGCCGCGGCCACGGCCGCCGGGGTGCCGGTCACGCTCAAGAACATCTATCTCGGCCGCTACATCAGCTTTCACGACGAGGTGCAGATGGATGACCTCGCGGATGCGATGGAACACGCCGTGCAGACGGATTTGAAGGGCGTCGAGACGTTCTCGTGCATCACGCACTCGACGGGTGGGCCGCTCGTGCGCCGCTGGGTCGACAAGCACTACGCGGACCGGCTCGCCGACTGTCCGTTGCGGCACCTGATCATGCTCGCGCCCGCGAACCACGGCTCCTCGCTCGCGATCCTCGGCAAGGCACGCGTGGGGCGGTTGCAGGCTTGGATCAGCGGCGTGGAGCCGGGGCAGGGAATCCTCGATTGGCTTTGCCTCGGCAGCTCGCAAGCCTGGCAGCTTCAGGATGACTACACCGGCTACTCGCTCGCGAAGTCGCAGCTGTTTCCGTTCGTGCTCGGAGGCGAGACGATCGACACGAAGTTCTACGACTTCGTGAACAACTATCTGGTCGAGGTAGGCTCGGACGGCGTCGTGCGCCTAGCCGGCGCGAACTTGAACTACACGTTCTTTCGCCTCGTGCAGAGCGAAGATCGTTACGAAGGCAGCGACGACTTCGGGTATCAATTGAAAGTCGTGCCGCGCACGAAGGCGCGTCCGCCGCCGACGCCATTCTGCGTAATACCCAACGCGAGCCACTCGGGCGACAAGATCGGTATCATGGCCAGCGTCACGCCGCAGAATGCGAGCCAGAAGCCCGTCGTCGCGCGGATCGTCGAATGCCTTCAGGTCGAGAATCAAGCCGACTATGCGGCGTGCATCACGTCGTTCGCGAACTTCACGGCGGCGACGCAGCAGGCGAACGCGCAGCAGTACGGCGGCCGGATTCGCCGCTTCGTGATGTTCATCTTCCGGATCAGTGACGACGCAGGACGCACGATCGGCGACTACGACCTGATCTTGCTCGGCGACGACTTCGAGCCGGACACACTGCCGAAGGGCTTCTTCGTGGACCGGCAGAAAAACCCGAGCTCCCAGGCGCTCGTCTACTACCTCGACTACGACGTGCTCGCGACGACCGCGCACCTCGGCATTCGCGTCGACGCGCGCCCCGTGTACGGCGATCCGGATGGCAAGCCAACGGAGTTCGCGGGCTACATGCGAGCCGAGTTCCATCTCGACAAGGCGGCGTTCGAAAAATGGATTCGGCCGAACGAAACGGTTTACGTCGACATCGAGCTCACTCGCTTCGTCGACAGCGAGGCGATGCGGCTCGAGCCGCTCGCGAAGGGTCGCGGCTCGTTCAAGTCGACGAAGCCGGCCGGGCCGATCCCGCGGCCGTAGCGGTTCTGCTAGGCTCACGGCCGGATCCTCTCAAAGAGCAAGAAAAAATGGACGCCATACTCGAAGAGCTCTCGAGGTCATTGCCCGATGCGCACGAGGCTGCGCAAGTCACGATCCGTCTGCTCGCCGCGCTGATCGCCGGCGCGGTCGTCGGTCTGCAACGCGAGCACTCTCATGCACCTGCGGGTCTCCGCACTCACATGCTCGTAAGCATGGGCGTCACACTGTTCGTGTTCATCGGCCTCGACGTCGGCATGGCGCACGACGCGCAGTCGCGGATGATCCAGGGAATCGCGACCGGCGTCGGGTTCCTCGGCGCCGGCGCCATCATCAAAATGAAGGACTCGCTCGAGATTCACGGCTTGACGACCGCGGCCGGTGTCTGGATGACGGCCGCGATCGGGGTCGCGATCGGCTTCGGCCGACTCGGCGTTGCCGCGATCGGCGTCGTGTTCGCTTGGTTCGTGCTCGCGATCGTGGTCAAGACCGAGCGGCATCCGCGCTCGCACTAGCTGTCAGCGCTTCAGCACCGCGTCGGCCTCGTTCAGCACGTCATCGTCGCTCTGAGCGACATCGATGCGCGAATTCGGATCGGAGCCCGGCATCCGGTTCATCGTGCGCTTCGCGAGCGTGTCGACATAGGCGGCGAGATCCTCGTCTGTCTTGTCGCCCGGCGTTACGAGCGCAATCGCGAGGAACGTGGCCTCGAGATCGCCGGTCTTGCCGTTCACGACTTCGAGGTTCGCGTTGGCTCCCGATGTCGTGCCGCCGAAGAGTCCGCTCACGATCGCCTTGCCGGCGCCGGTGATCGTCACGCTCATATTCGAGAACACGAGCGCGTCGACGCCGAGCTTTTGCGCGAGCAGCTTCGCCGACGGACCGGCGTTGTAAATCCGGCTCTCGAGCTTCTTAGGCTTGTACTTGCTCATCATCTCCTTGAAGCCGCGCGTCGCCTCGACGACGTACTCCTGGAGCTGCGGATCCGAGTTGAGTCGGTTCGTGTCGACGACCTCGACCGCATAGCCTCTGCTCTCGAGCAGCGCCTTCACTCGCTCGTTGAACATCGAGCCGTAGCGCAGGCCCTGGTCGACGAGGCTGTCGGTGTCGACGACCTTCGCGCGGTTCACCGTCGTCTCGACGGGCATCAGCGCGACCGACTTCGGCCGCGTCGCTCCATTCGCGAACTCCACCGTGGTCTTCTCGGCGAACGCCTGCGCCGAGACTGCGAGCGCCGCGAGCCACGTCGCGACGATCCTGGCCTTAGCTCCGATCATTGCTGCTCTCCTTGATCTTCACGGTAATGCTCTTGAGCCGGGTCACGACGAGCGACCGATCGGGCGCATCCGGCGCCGAGCGGACGTAAGTGAGATAGGCTGCGGCCGCGTCGCGGTCGCGCTTTTGCTGCTCGTACACTTCGCCGAGCCCGCGATACGCCACGGCGTAGCTCGGATCGATCTCGAGCACGTGGCGATAGATCTGCTCCGCGCGCGCGAGGTTCGCCTCGTATGCGGCGCGACCGGTTTCCGTCGCGAGCTGCTCGGCGAGACGCTGCTCGTGGGTCTTGCGCGCGTGATCCTTGAGGTTGTGCTTCTTGTCCGAGTTCGACAGCGCTGCGGGGTCCTCGATGCGCGGCTGAGCGCCGAGCCCTTGCCAAGCGTCGGCGAGCAGTTGCTGCAGCCGCGCATCGTTGGGATAGCGCTTCGCGAGCTCGTCCGCGAGCGCGAGGGCCGTCTGCGGATAGTCGTCGCGGATGTAGTCCTGAATCGTGAGCGTGCGGACGCCGAGCACCCCGGGCTCGAACGCGCCGATGCTGCGCTCCCGCTTCGGCATCGAAGCGACGAGCGCGCGGCTCGTCTCGGCTCGCGCGCGCGTCTCCGGATGCGTGCTCCAGATCGTCGGCAAGCGCGGGTCGAGACCCTCGTAGTCCTGCGAGAGCGTGTCGAGCATCTCGGGCAGCGCGTGCGGATCGTAGCGGCTCGCGAGCAGGATAGAGGTACCGTGATCGTCTGCCTCCTGCTCGAGCTCGCGGCTGAAGCCGTAGACGGACGTCTGCAAGCCGAGCGCGAGGACTCCGCCGAAGATCGGGACCCCGCCAAACACCATGCTCGTGATGGCCTTCTTCTTCGTCGCGCGGTGCTCGATGATTCCGTGATGGCCCGCGACGTGGCTGATCTCGTGCGCGAGCACCGCTGCGAGCTGATCCTCGTCGTCGAGTCGCGCGAGCATGCCGGTGTTCACGTACACGTGCCCGTTCGGAAGCGCAAACGCGTTCGGTGATGGGTCGCGCAGCACGTAGAACTCGTACTCGACGTAGTCGTCGGCGGGCATCGGCCGGAGCTCGTGACCGATGCGGCGCACGAGACCCAGCACCTTGTCGTCGTTGTAGAGCAGCGCGTGCGCTTCGAAGTAATTGTGCAGCTGCTTCGACGAGTCGATCAGGTTCTGCTCGTCGTCGTGTAGGCGCACTGAGCCATAGTCACCGCCCGCGTATGCGGCGAGCGGCAACGCCGCGAGCAACGCGCCGAGAAGGAAACGTCGCGACTGTGAAAACATGGCGCGTGAGCATCGCCGATTGCGGCCTGCGACGACGATGAACTGCGTCACCGTGCGGGGTTTCCATATCGGTGCGGCCGTTCTTGGGTGCATTCGACACCCGGCGGACACGCCGATTAGGTCACATCGGCGCACGAGAATAGCCAGTATCTTTCGACGCATGCGTTCGACACGCCGAGCCGATCTGGCCAACTTTCCAAACTCCCCTTACGCAGCCGAGCTGCAGCGCGGCGAAGGCAGCCGCATGTTCAGCCCCGAGATCGAGGCCGAATGGGTCCGCGCTCATTTGCGCGACAATCGCACGTTGATCCGCGCTGCTGCTGCGCTCGCGGCGCTGACGACGGCAGCGCGTGTCGCGGATCGAGTGCTGATCGGCGCCGTCCCGCCTTCGTCGCTGCTCTTCATGAGCGTCGTGCTCGTGATGTCGACCGTACTTGCCGCGCTCGCCTTCAGCCGCGCATACGAGCGGTTCTACTTGGGCGTAGCGCTGTTCGTCGTGCCGCTTCGCAACATCATTGCGGCGGTCGGCATCGTGCAAACCGCTTCGCAGGGCGAGCTCGAGGCGCTGATGGTCGTGCCTCTGCTCGTGCTCGGGCCGTTCTATTTCACCGGGCTCCGCTTCCGGGCGGCGTCGTGGTCGGTCGCCGTCACGGCGGGCGCATTGATCGTCGCCGCGTTGGTATTCGGACTCGAGACGCCGATCGCGCTGCGCGCGCTCGGTTTCCTCACGATGATCGGAACGGCGTGCGCCATCGCGGCTCGCAATGTCGAGCAATCGTCGCGCAAGAGCTTCCTCGAGAGCCATCTGATCGAAGAGCTCGCGCATCACGACACGCTCACCGGCCTCAAGAACCGGCGGGTGTTCGACGAGCAGCTCGACAGCTTGTGGGACCGTGGCATCGAGGAGCATCGCTCGCTCGCGATCCTCATGGTCGACATCGACCACTTCAAGGCCTACAACGATTGGGCCGGTCACCAGGCCGGCGACGAAACGCTGCGCCGAGTCGCGCAGACTCTACAGACGTTCGTGACGCGGCCGCTCGACGTGCTCGCGCGCTACGGCGGCGAGGAGTTCGCGCTGGTGTCTTACGACATCGATTCGACGGAGGCCGAGAACCTCGCGGAGCAAATGCGCATCGCGGTCCGCGGGCTCGCGATCAAGCACGAGGGCTCGACGGCCGGCGGGTCGGTCACGATCAGCATCGGCCTCGCGGTCGTCCAGCCGAGCGCGGAACGCCGCTCGCGCGGTGCGCTACAGCTCGCCGATCAGGCGCTGTACGAGGCGAAAGTGAGAGGCCGCAACCGCGTCGAGCTGCTCGGCGACTCCGCGCACCGATTGCTCGTGACGGGGGTCTTCGCGAAGCACGCGCTGCCGCACCGGCATTGAGCATCCGGCGCGCGGCGCCGGAGAATCATTGCGCCGGCGTCTCGCCCGCGGCCTCGGCGTCCTTGTTCGACGTATAGCCCTTCGCGAGCCACTCCGACCACTTCTTCTGGTTCGTTTCCCCGCCGTTGCAGCCGCCGTCGGCTGGGTTCATGAACTTGCCGTCGTCGAGCTTCGCCCAGCCGATTGCACCGCCGGGGCGGCCGTCGCGGAGCGGGCAATACATGAATGTCACCGTCGCGCCAGGCTTGAACGTGTCGCCCGTGATGCCGCGCTGGATTAGGCCGGTCGGGGCCGAGCCTTCGAAGCTCCAGAGCGTGTCAGTGCCGTCCGGGTTCTTCACATTCAGATAGAGCCACGAATGCGGGTTGTTGAACGCCCAGCGGACGACGGTGCCGGTTTTCACCATCTGCGTCTGACCGTCGAACATCGCGAACGAATGGTGCGCTTGCACGCTCGTCGCCGTGAGCAGCGCGGCCACGGCCGCGGCCGGCAGTGCCGAAGTGAACAGCCTCTTCATTACTTGGCTCCTTTCGTCGTAGTCGTCGGCTGCGCGTTCGTCGTGGCCGTCGGCAGCGTGGTGTTGTAGATCGGGTCGCGCGTCTGGCCGGGCAGCTCGGGGAACATCGTCGCGCCGCGACCGTCTTGGAACCCTGCCTCGCCGGGCAGGTGGAAGTTCGTCACACCCTTGTCATCGAGATAGGTCTCGCTCGTCTGCTCGCATTCCCAATGGTTGACGCGGTAGTCGGCCTTCGCGAGCTCGGTCGCGTGCCGGAACGCATACACGACGCTGACCGGTTTGAGGAAAGCATATTTGTCGTAAAAGGTGGCCTGGACCTCGAGCCGTTCGATGCCGCCGTCGTACTTCTTGAGCTCCCAGATCTCGACGGTCTCGAATGCGTTGCTCGTCATCGGCGACCAGCGCGTGAAGTCGGCCGGATAAAGGTACTTCGTGTTGAGCACGAGCTTGTTGCCGTCCCAGAACCCGATCGTGTCGCCGTACCAGGAATGCGTGCCGTATAGATTGCTGTGCTCTTTGCCGATCAGCACGCGGCGGATCGACGGGCCGAAATCGTTGATCAGGTACGTCTCGTTCGGCAGATTGATGAACTCGTGCGTGTACGGCTCGAGCAAGAAGCGCGGCAGGCCGGGCGGCTCGCAGTGGCCGAGCCGGTCGTACTTCACCTGGCCGTCCTCGGTCTGTTGCCGCCAACGCTCCTTGTAGGCTTTCTCGTACTCGGGCGTGAGCACGCCTTCGCGGACCTTGCCCTTGAAGTCGCCCGTGGTGATGAACGTCTCGAGATGCGTGTTGCCCGCGGTGACCCAGAGCCCGTCCCAGCGCGGCACGGTGTCGAGCGTCTTCTTCGTGCCGCCCTTCGCCTGCTCGAGCAGGTACTTGTACTGCTCCTCGGACGAGGCGAATTGCTTCGGCGGCGGCACCACCTTCAGAGGCGGCCCATAGCCCGCGCCGAATCCGCCGTTTTGCGCGAACGACAGCGACGGCGCGGCGAGCACGAGCGCGGCCGCGACACATCGCCAAAATAGGGTGTTTCTTGTCATGGCTCCCTCGAGCGGTTTGCAGAACGCGTTCGACGCGTTTCGATCGCAGAATACTATGAGTCGGTGCGCAGAGTGGTCAACGGAGCGCGCGTCGCAAGTCCTTGAGAATTATGGGGGTGACGGGGTGGCGAGAGTACCCGTCGCGGGTGTGCCCGGCCGTCCGTGCGCCCAGTATGCCGCTCAAGGCAACCGCGCGAGCGCCACGTACGTTTGGTGGAATCCGACGCTGTAGAGCAACGTCTTGCTGTCCGGAGAGATGGCTAGCGTATTTACGTTGCGTATGTCGTACGTCGACACGATGGAGCCGTCGCCAGTGTTCCGTACGACGATGGCGCCAAAGTAGCCGAGCGAATCGGGCTCATCGAGGGGACCTCTGTTGATCATCCAACCTGGACCCTCGTAGCCGACAACGAACTTGCCGTTCGGCGCGATCGCGACGTGATCGAGTGTCGGTTCTTCTCCGCCTGCCATGGTCGGTTTTCGCTCGAACTGCGGCGAGTACAGCGGCACGGACCACAGGACGGTATCGCGCTCGACGTCGCGCAATTCGATGCGGCCTCCGGCGGCCGCATACACCGCTGCGAAGGCAGCGCCGTCGACCGCGCCAATGGCCAACGGCTCGAACCCTTTGCCGAGTCCGGTTACCTCGGTCAGCAGCTTCCAGCTCGAGGTGTCCCAGACGCGAAAACCGATCGGGCCGCGGCGCATGACATCCGTGTAGTGCATTGCGACGAGCCTGCGGCCGTCGCGCGAGAACGCCACGTGAGTTGGCCGGCCCGTGTTCGCCGTGAGCTTCGCGACGCGTCGTCCCGTCGCCATTTCGACCACGTAGACGGAGCCTTGGTCGTAACTCGGCACAGGCAATGTGCTGACGCTCAGCTCTTGAAACGCCAACAGCGAGCCGTCCGGCGAGAAGGCGAGCGAGCCGATTGATGTGCGACAGTTCTTGGCCACTCGGCACATGTCGACTGTCGGGTCAGACTCGAACATCGCCGTCGCGACATCGGGCCTTGCGCGGTCATAGACGTTGACTACGCCATGGCGACCGAGCGCGATCGCGCCCGTCGGCGACATCGCAATGTCATACGCTAGCCCGAGCTCCTGCGGATAACGGATGTCGTAGACGAGCGCTCCGTCGGTTGCGCTGCGAATCTCCAAGCGATCCGAGCCCGTGCTTTGGGGCAGGATCGCTACGAGCTGGCCGTCGGAAGAGAACGCGCCGATATTGAGGAGCATCGAGTAGCTGCCCCCGGCCCCGTGGCGAACGACTTCCATGATCGGACCGTCGACGCGCCAGACGTGCTCCAGCTCGGATTTCGTTTCTGCGGAGCGACTCTGTGCTTGCGGTGACGCGATGGGAACGATGAGCAGGAGCGCGAGGCATGTGGTTTGGGTAAGCCTTCGCATCGCCAGCCGCATCGTGGTCATGGATGACTCCCACATTCGAAAACCCCTAAAGGGAGGATTCGGGGGATGAGCCCTCCACTAGACCCAAGCGAATGCGAATGGTTGCAATCTTAAGAACACAGCACGGTGTCCGGTTTCGGCCAGAGGCCGTCGCAAAGCGCCAGTCGGCTTACCTGCTTGGTTCAACCACTTAGGGCAGCATCTTGGAGGGGAAGAATGCGCGAGTCCCAGACGGCGGCTGTTCGGTGCCCGACACCTTGCAAGTAACCCTCATCGGACGCGAACGACAAGAAGTCCTCGAGCGAACTCTGGCGTACGAGCATCACCAAGTCCCAGCCGCTGCCTTCCGGGCCGATCAAGTAATGCCCTCCAACACCCAAATACAGCAACTCCCCGCCTGTGGCGCGAAGGTAAGGCAGAGTGTGCTCAATATACTTGTCGTAGGCCTTCCGACCGCTAATCGGCGAAGCGGGCGCCAAGTCCGGGCTCGCGATGTAGTCCGCAGTGTCGCGCAACCTGAGCAGGTTCAGCATCGTGATCGGTCCCGGAATGCGGCGGGAAAAAAGCTCTCTTACATTTTGATCGGACGGATCTAGAAACACATCGCAATCGGATAGACTCATCAGGCCGAGTTCCTTCGACGTCGCATTCGCCAATCGTGGAAAGCCGACGCCCGTCAGGTACGAAGGGAATCCAGCAGACTCGATACGCTGTTCAACTCCGCCGAGAGCGTAGGTGCACGCTTCAGAATCGAAGCAACAGTATCGTCCACTATGCCGGATGCTTCGTTGATCAAAGCCTGACCGGCAGGCGTCAGTCTCGCCATTGCAAGCCGAGCATCTCGTTTGTGCTTTACGGTTGAGACTAGTCCGATCTTTTCCAGGGGACGAAGCGCGCGCGTCACCCCGGACGCGGTGAGTCCAATGCTACGAGCAGCGTCGATCCTGCTGGCTTGCCCGTTAGGTGCCTCGGACAAAGCGCGCAACAGCCGATATTCCGCAAAACTGACGCCCCGGATTGCGCCGAGGCTGCAATCCAACTGGCGCTCGAGACTGCTCCACGCTGCTGCAACCGCGAGCGCGAAGCGATGATTCTCACTGGTATCCGAGCTCATCGTAGAAGCATACCAAATGCATGACTAATCATGCAATAGTCATGTATTCGGCAGCCACTAGTCGTCGATTCCCTTGCATGCCCCCAACTCGTGTGTTAAATACTGAACCATATGGTTCAGTATAGCTCGATCCGCTTTGATGCCTCATTCGCCGCGCTCTCGGACGCTACGCGACGCGGCGTTCTGGAGCAGCTTGGGCGCGCGGACGCCTCGATCACAGACCTTGCCGAGAAATTCCACATGACCCTTACGGGCATGAAGAAGCATGTCGGCGTCTTGGAGCAGGCGGGGCTCGTCAGCACAGAGAAAGTTGGCCGCGTGCGGACCTGCAAGCTCGGGCCGCGCCAACTGGGAGAGGAGGCGGCATGGATCGAGCGGCACCGCCAGCTCTGGGCTGCACGCTTCGACGAGCTGGACAAGGTCGTTGAGGAACTGAAGCGGCGGGAAAAGGCCGATGAACGCAGGAAGAGAGAGTGAGGTAACCCCATGAAGAACGACACGACGGTCGAGCGGGAGTCCGAGCGTGCGCTAGTGGTCACGCGAACCTTCAATGGCCCGGCACGCATCGTATTCGAGGCGTGGACCCAACCCGAGCTGTTCAAGCGTTGGTGGGTGCCGAGATCCGCTGGCCTGACCCTGCTCTCCTGCGAGATGGATGTTCGTGTCCGAGGCGGGTACCGACTGGTGTTCGCCGGGAACCCGCAACCCATCGCGTTCTTCGGCAAGTACCTCGAGGTGACACCACATTCGCGCCTCTCCTGGAGCAATGACGAGAGCCCGGACGGCGCCATCACCACGGTGACCTTCGAAGAAAGAGACGGCAAGACACACGTCGTCGTGCACGACCTCTATCCCTCGAAGGAAGTGCTCGACGCCGCCATCGCCTCCGAAAGTACGGGTGGATTTGCCGAGCAGTTCGAGCAACTCGACGATCTTCTTGTCACCCTGGA
>Ga0134124_10000940_pt1 | contig 23332 bp, 14 predicted proteins | sample KB304_FD_96880 | JGI IMG/M metagenome (GOLD analysis project Ga0134124, IMG submission 96880) | Terrestrial soil microbial communities without Nitrogen fertilizer from Kellogg Biological Station, Michigan, USA - KB3-0-4 | ecosystem: Environmental > Terrestrial > Soil > Unclassified ... | reverse complement strand
GCGACAACGCCGGCTCCTGTTCTCGCGCTCTGCATTGTGTAGACTGTTGAAGTCGTGCGGGGCGACAGCTATGGTTAGCGGTAGCAAGTTTTCCCCGCTTTTCGGCTGATTGGGCAAGTGGCAGACATGAATCGCATCACCGCTCTTGGGTCCATCCTCGCATCCGCACTGTTGGTCCTCGCCTGTGGAGGCACGCCAGAAGTGCCGAGCAGTCCTGATGACCCAAGCGTCGGGGGCGCTGCACACGGCGGCGCGTCCGGCTACAACGGCGGTGGAACCGGCAATCGGATCGACACGGGCGACGGCGGCAAGAACTCGGGCGGCGACGCAGGTGAAGCCGGCTCGAACGGCGGTGAAGACGGCCCCGTCTGTGGCGACGGCAAGGTCGACGCCCCAGAAACCTGTGACGACAACAACGCCAAGCCATACGACGGCTGTGACGCCAACTGTCAGGTCCAAGACGGCTGGAAGTGTCCGAATCCCGGTGAGGCCTGCGAGGAGCTTCCGGGCACGCCCGGCGTCTGTGGCAACGGCAAGATCGAGAGCGGTGAAACTTGCGATCTCGGTGAGGACAGCGCCGGCATCAGCTTGAACGACGGCACCGCCGGCTGTTCGACGAAGTGTAAGATCGTCACGGGTTGGAGCTGCCCGGGAGCCGGTCAAGCCTGTACCAAGGATCCGTTCTGTGGCGACAGCATCGTCACGACCACCCTCGGCGAACAGTGTGACGACGGCACGAACGACGGCGCCCACGGCTGTGACGTGAACTGCACGCGCATGCAGGGCTGGAAGTGTCCCCCCGCGGGCGGCGCCTGCACGGTCGATGAGTTCTGCGGCAATGGCAAGATCGACGGCACCGAGCAGTGCGACGATCACAACTTCAGGAACTACGACGGCTGTGATTCGACGTGCTTCGTCGAGCAGGGTTTTGCCTGTCCGTCAACCGGCGGCGCCTGCGAGCGCCTGTGCGGCAATGGCAAGCTCGACCCAGGTGAAACCTGTGACGACAGCAACATCATCTCCGATGACGGCTGCTCGGGCACTTGCAACGGCGCCAACTGCCAAGCCGTGTGCACGAAGGAACCGGACTACACCTGCGACGTGGTAGGTCAGAACTGTATCTACACGCCGCCTCCGCCGCCCCCGCAGTGCGGCAACGGCAAGGTCGAAGGCAGCGAAGCCTGTGATGACGGCAACATCACCGGTGGTGACGGCTGCTCCAGCGTGTGCGCAGTGGAAGCGGGCTGGAAGTGCACGGCCGAGAACACCCCGTGCGTCGCGGCCAAATGTGGCGACAACATCGTCGCTGGCACCGAGCTGTGTGATGACGGAATCGTCAACACCACGAGCGGTTGCACCCCGAGCTGCACGGTCGCTCCGAACGCCACCTGCCCGGCAAGCGGCGGCGCCTGCGTGCCCATGGTCTGCGGCGACGGCAAAGTCACCGGTACGGAAACCTGCGACAGCGGGCTGAATGACGGCAAGCACGGTTGCTCCGCGACGTGCCAGATCATCACCGGCTGGGCCTGCCCGTTGGGCGGCGCGCCCTGCAGCGAAATTTGCGGTGATGGCGTGGTCGTGGGTGACGAGCAATGCGACGAAAAGGGCGATGTGCCCTGCTGCACCTCGACTTGCAAGCTGAAGCCCAACTTCGTCTGCGATCCGAGCCAGCCGACCCACTCGCAACCGTCCGCTCCCTACTGCGGCAACGGCACGGTCAACGGCCCGTCGAACGCTTCTAGCCCGGTGTACGGCAGCGAGCAATGTGACGACGGCAACAAGGTCCCGTTCGACGGCTGCTCCCCAACGTGCACCAACGAGCCGCTCTGCGGCACGGTCAACACCTACATCACGCCCACACCCGCCGCGACGACGTATCAATGCTTCGCGCACTGTGGTGATGGTCTGGTCTTGCCGCCCGAGGAATGCGACGACGGCAACACGCAAAACGGTGACGGTTGCGATAGCAGCTGCAAGATCGAGACGGTGCCCAACTCCGGCACTCCGCCAAAGCCCGCGTGGACGTGCGTTCAGGCGGCTCCCGGCGCGTTGCTCACCCTGCCGGTCGTCTGGCGTGATTTCTCGCCGCGCAGCCATCCCCAGTTCTCGATTACTCCGATCCAAGATCGCCGGCTGCCCGGGATGACCATGCCGACGTTGAAGCAGATCAGCGTCACCGGCGGCACGCGCCCCTACCGCTACATTCCCAACTACAACCAGGCGTTCACATCACCCACCTGGCCCACTGGCACCAATCAAAACACGAACGTGGCGGACTGGACGATGAACGGCCCAGGCTGGGTAGGGGCCGACACCATCCTCACCCCGACCGACGCCGCAAAGATCACCGACGCACAATCGACCACGTATTTCGACCAATGGTACAAAGACGACGCGACCGTGAACATGACCTTCACGGGCACCATCTCGCTCAGCGCCGTCAACGGTCAACCCGGCACCTATCAGTATTCGTGCGACGACACCAAGTGCGACAGCGGCTTCACCGGCGGCTTCTTCCCGATCGACGGCAAGGGCTTGGTCGCTACCAATCCGTTGAAGGAGTCGACCCGCTCCGGAACTTGGCCGGGCGATCCAGTCGCAACCGGAACCGCAGGCTCACACAACTATCACTTCACGACCGAGCTCCGCAGCTGGTTTGCGTTCAAGGGGGGCGAACAGCTCTCCTTCTACGGTGACGATGATTTGTGGGTGTTCATCAACGGCCAGCGCGCGCTGGATCTGGGCGGCATTCACTCCAAGATCCGCGGCACCTTCACGCTCAACTCCAACGGCACGGCGACCAGCTGCGCCGAGAACTTGGTCAACGATGGCGGTCAGACCAACAACTGCTCGACCATCAGCCTCGGCCTGGCCGTCAACAGCATCTACGAAATCGCCATCTTCAACGCCGAGCGGCACGTCACTGGCTCGAACTTCCAGCTCACGCTCACCGGTTTCAACTCGTCCCCGAGCGTGTGCACGCCGATCTGCGGTGACGGCTTCGTCGCCGGTGTGGAGCAGTGCGACCGCGGCACCCTGAACGTTTCGCCCACCGGTAACACGTACGGACAGTGCACGACCGAGTGCAAACTCGGCCCGTACTGCGGCGACAAAGCACCGCAGATCCCGCCAGAAATTTGTGACAACGGGCTCAACATCGACGCCTACACCAGCGTGCCGCCCACGATGAGTCAGTGCGCGCCAGGCTGCGTCACCCCGAGTTTCTGCGGTGACAACATTCTGCAGAAGCAGAATGGCGAAGAGTGCGACAACGGCAGCGCCAATCAAAACGCCTACGGCAAGTGCCAAACCAACTGCAAGCTGGGCGCCCGCTGCGGTGACAACGTCATCACCAACGGTGAAGCCTGCGACGATGGCCCGAACAACGGCGGCCCCTCCAGCAACTGCGACACCTCGTGCAAGAAGAAGTGCGGCAACGGCACGGTCGACACTTCGAGCGGTGAGCAATGCGACTCGGGCACGGGGGCCAACGGTAACGGCAGCGCCACCAGCACCTGCGACAGCAAGTGCCAGTACAAGTGCGGCAACGGCAAGCACGACGACGGCGAGCAGTGCGACGACGGCGCGAGCAAGAACAACGGCAACTACGGTGGTTGCACGGCGCTGTGCAAGTTCGGCCCCAGCTGCGGTGACTCGACGCTGCAGGCTCCACCCGAAGTCTGCGATAACGGCACGGCCAACATGAGCAGCGCCTACGGCCCGAACAGCTGCACGGATCAATGCGTGCCCGGCGGCTGGTGCGGTGACGGCGTGATCAACGGCCCGGAGAAGTGCGATGACGGCAAGAACACGGGCCTGCCCGGCTCGTGTAAGGCTGATTGCAGCGGCTACGTGCCTGGCACCCTGTGCGGTGACGGCGTCATCCAACCGCCCGAGAAGTGCGATGACGGGACGCAGAACGGGCACACCAACTGCGACGAGCAATGCTTGTTCAGGTGCGGCAACGGGAGCGTCGACGATGGCGAACAGTGCGACAACGGCCTGAACGACGGCACGTACGGCACCTGCACACCGGACTGCAAGTTCGCCGGCTACTGCGGCGACGGCGTCAAGAACGGCAACGAGCAGTGCGACAAGGGCGCCGCCAACGTGGCCGTCGCCACCGCCTACGGCGATGGCGTGTGCACCAAGGCTTGCAAGAGCGCGCCAATCTGCGGCGACGGCAAGGTGCAGGCTGCCTTCGGCGAGGATTGCGAAGGCAACAACGGCTGCGCAAACTGCAAGTTCAGCGTCCCCAAGTAAGCGTTCCCCGCTGCACCGGGCCGGCTCTGCCGTGCCCGGGTTTCGCATCCGAGCCGCGTGCCCTTCTACCGGAGGGCGCCCGGCTCGTTCTTTTTTGCGGAACTGAGCCGCCCACGCGCCCGAGAAGTGCACCATGGCGAACGCAGTCGACGCAGCAATGGTCCGTGAGGTGGCTGAAATTCAGCTGGAACTGAAGAAGCGCCAATGGCTTTCCGCTGTACGCTGGCGTCAGCGCGTGAAAGCCAGCCTCGCGCCATCAGGCATCAGCTTCACCGAATGGCTGGTGCTCGACACCGCCTGGGCGCTCATGCACCGAACGGGCGACGCAGTGGATCAGAACGAGCTGGGTAAGGCACTCGAACTGGATGGGCTCACCGTCTGGCACGCGATGGCAGTCTTGGATCATGGAGGATTGGTCAGCCGCGGCTGTTCAATCTCAGGCAAAGCGTGGCGCGTATTCGTGACCCGCAAGGGGGCGGACCTGCTTCGCGCTGTCCAATGCGCCGTGGAGAGAGCATCCGCAATTTCCTCGTGACGATTCCGCAACTGGCGCGCTGCCGGACCGACCTTCCTCCACCCCTCGAGAGGAAGGCACCCCATTGACTGATTCAGTACGTTGCACCCGAGACACATCCAACAAGTTTACCTGTGAGGTTCAGGTCGATGATCACTTCGACCCACCAAAGCCCGGAGCGGCGCGTTCTGACCAGTCGTCGCCAACACCTCCAGCGCCGCCTCCGCCGCCGGAGCCGAATCCAGCAGTGTCCACGCTCGTCTCGAGAACTCGGGTTCAAGGCCCACCGGCACCGCCGATTAGCGCAGGCGCACTCGAGCAGTGCGCATCTGAGGAGGCCGGAATCGTGCTTTCGGTCTTGGCCAGAAGCAAAAGCAGGGTCGTCACCGGCCTGGCGATGCTGAAGGCCAGCTACGATGCTTACAAGTGCCTGACCAACGCTCAGGACACTGCGGCGGAGCGCAACGCCAAGAACTATTGCCGTGACCTGGGCGGCGTCGTGACCAGCGTCGATGCCGACAAAGTCACTTGTGAAGTTCACGAGAAAGCGAAATGAACCAGCGCGAGTCTCCGAGGTCGTGGCCGCTGCTCCTCTTCGTCTCGTCGGCGATCGTGTTCGGAATCATCGCCCCGTTCTTTGGCGGTATGCTGGTGGGAGCTTTCACGGACCGCTCGCGGTCCAAGACGCTAGAAATCGTCAGGTACGTCGACAGTTCTTCGAGCGCGCAGCCAGCGCTCTCGACCGCGCCTGCGTTCACGCGCCAGGCCGAGTCGGCGACTCCGGCGTTTTCGAGCCGACGCGGGGCAGCTGAGCCCTGAAGTCCGGTCTCGCACTCGCGCTCACGGGAGTTCGATCGCCGTGGGCACAGTCGCCATTCTTACTGCTACCGCAAGCGAACGAGCCGAGCAGCGCAGCAACCACGGCGAAGGGAATTTTCACGCATACGACTCTAACGAGTCGAGACCAGGCTGCAAGCGCTGGGCGGCGAAGGAAAGGCGGCTGTCGAATGCCGGGGGCACACCGCGCGTGTGCGCGTGTGAGCGTTTTCGTGGGTGCGTGTGCCCCAGCCATATGGCTCGAGGCCCCTCGAAATGAAGTCTGGCGCGAGCGCTCAGCGAAGCCCGCGCAGCACCAGTTCGAGTTGCGTTTTGCCGTAGCTGTCGCTCGCGGCGTACGCTGGCGCCCAACCCAACAGGAAGCGATGAAAGTCGGCCCACGTCCAAGGAAAGAGCGCTCGCCATTCGGCCTCTAGCGCGTCGAGCTCGCTCGAAAGCAGCTTGCCTTGCGACGCCAGGGCGGCGCGCAGCGCCCGAAAATACACGTCGAGGTAGCCAGGGACTTCTGCAGCGCATTCAGCCGCAGACAAGCAGCTGCTCAAGAAATAGGCGACGTCTTTGACGCCCGCTCCCCCGCCGACATACTGAAAGTCGACCGCTGCCACCCTCTGGCCGACGCTCGAAAAGCAGAAGTTTTCGAGCTTGGCGTCGCCGTGAACCAAGGTGCGAAAGCTTGCCGCATTGAGCCGTTGATCGATGCTCGCGGCAGCGCGCCGCAATTCGCTCGATTTCAAGCGCGAAAGCTCGTCGGAGCGAGTCGCCAAGTGCCAATAGCTCCCGACCTTCCACAGCCCCACTGGTTCCACACCGAGAAAACGCGCGTGAAACCCGGCCAGCCATGCCAAGCAGGCGTCGATCTCGTGGAGCGTGCAGTGCGTTCTGCGCGCCGAATAACCAGCCTGATCGAGATCCTCGAGCACGAACAGAAAGCGATCATCACGAGCTTCACCGTAGAGCAGCTCCGGCACGCGGCAGGAAGCGTCACAGTTCTTGGCAAAACCTCGATAAAACCCAAGCTCGACGGCGTACGATCGCAGCTTGCGCCGATGCGAGCGCAACTCTTCGGAGTCGCGCGCGCGCTCCCGCTGCGGCGGCGGAGTGACGCTCTTGACGATCGCATTTTCGCTTCGGGTCCCGTGCAGCTGCACGCGATACAGCTCTCCGTAGCCACCCCACAGTGATTGCAAGCGCTCCGTCAGCTCGACGCGCTGCGCACCGGTAGCACGGCGGATCCGTTCACCGAGCTCGAGTTCGTGGCTCACTCGATCGCCTCGCCCACGCCGAACAGCTGCACTATCCCACGCAGCTCGTCCGGAAGCCGCTCGGGCACGATGCGGCGCACTTCCTCGTCCGTGTATCGGGCAGAGAAATGACTCATCACGATTGCCGTGCGAGGCAACAGCGCCGTGCGTTGCAGCACTTCTTCGAGGTGAATGTGGCCGGTGCTGCGCGCGCCCTCCACGTCGACGCGGCCGTCCAAGAAGGTGGTCTCCATCACCAGCGTTTCGGTGTGCTGTAGCTCAGGAGTACGCTCCAGCACTTCGATCCGCGTGTCGCCCGTGAACGAGAGCAACGCCACGTCCTGAAACTCCTCGATGTCCACGCCGTTCTTGCGCAGCTCGCCGAGCCGCGCTCCCGGCAGGCCGTGAAACTCGGCGCGCAAGCGGTGTCGGCGTTCCCACACGGTGTAGCCTTGGCTCGGGACGCGGTGATACGTTTCGAACGGCCGAACCCAACGGTTTTTGGCGATTTGAAACTCTTCGCCAGGTGCGAGCGGCACGACGCGGCGCGGGATCAGCTGGCCGTCGAGGCGGCCGGCAGCGTTGAACAGCTCCTCCAAGTCACGCGCCACGACTGCCGGAGCGACGTACGTGCTTTCACCCATGTGCATCATGGCGCGGCGCGCCGCGTGTTGAGCCACGGCCCCCATGTGATCGAGGTGACCGTGACTCAATAACACCAAAGGGTGGTGAACCGCGTTGCGCGTACAACGCCCCATGTCGAGCACCAGCCGGAGCGACGGCACTTCGATGCAGGTCTCGACGCCCGCGACGCTCACGCCTTCGAACTTCATCGCTCAGGTTTGTAGCCCAAGCGCGCCTAGGACGCGCGTGAGACGGGCGCGATTCGACGGGGTGAGCTGTTCTTGGCTCTGGTAGGCGTCGTAGCCGCGACGGGCCTCGTCGGAGCGACCGGCGAGCGCGGAAAGCAGCGCGCGCGTCTCGTGCGAACGCGAGCGCCATTCGAGCGGTGTGCAGGCCAGCGCGCGCTCAGCATCGAGTCGTGCGCCCTCGCGATCGCCGCTGAGCAAGCGCACCTCGGCCCTGACTTGCAGCGCGACGTAGCAGGTGTGACCGGTGGCCACGGCCTTTTCGGCGTTCAGCTTGGCGCGTTCCAGATCGCCCTGAGCGAGCGCCAGCCGCGCGATGTTTTCGACGTGAATGTGCCAGCCGGTAACCGCGATCATGCGTTCCCAGAGCGCGAGCGCGCGCGCTTCGTCGCCGGCGATCTCGGCTTGCTTTGCCATCACGTGCAGCGCGCTGACCTCGCTCTCGTCTTCGGCCAACGCCGCTTCCGCGAAGCGGGTCGCCAGGGCGTTGTCACCCTCTTGCCAGGCTGCATAGGCCAGATCACCGCGGTCTTCGGCGTCGTTGCACTGGGCTTGCCCGAAGCTGAACGCTTCCTCGCTCGAACCCAGCGCGACCAAGCACGAGAATTGCTTCTTTTCCCAAGGCGAGAGCTGGCCGTCGTCGGGCATGTCGCCCTTCTGTTTCGACACGAAGCGCGCGTGCTCCAACGCTTCCTCGTGACGCCGCGCGATTTGCGCTAGGCGGAACAAGAGCGGCCTGCGCGCCGCCTCACGCTCGTCCTCGCTCAGCGTGGCCACGTAGCTTTCGATCGCCTGGCGCGCGTCTGCTTCGCGCTCGAGTCCGAGCAGGGCATCCACGCGATCCTGGGTGGTTTCCTGGTCCAGCTTGGCCGAGCCCAGTAGCGCCACAGCCTCGTCGAAGCGGCCACGCGCGTTCAGCTGACGCACCAGAAGGCGACGCGGATACACCAGCGCCGGCGCCTTGGCCATCGCCATGCGCAACAGCTCCTCGCCGCGGAGCTCCGCTTCGAGCGATGCATCCATCAAATCATCGCCTTCCTTGGCCAACACGAACGGACTGTCGGGGTCGAGCTCCGACAACTTGGCGATCACGCTGGTCGCCGCACCGGGATACCAAAGCTCGTCGACCAGAAAATGCACGTGTGCCGCGTGCATCGCCGTGTCGCGTGGGTTGTTCGCGGTCAGATTCTGGAAGTACGCGTGTGTATCACCGACACCGTTCACGATGCGCATGCTCGCGGCGACCCGCCCCAGCTCCCGCTCGCTGAGCTCGCCCGAGTCCGCCACTTTGCGAAAGTAGCGCAACGCGGGCGAATGGTGGCCCGCGTCGGCCAGAGCCGAGCCGAGCAAGAACGTGGCACGGACGTCGGGCGCAATGCCGGCGTTCGCGGCGTACGCGACAATCGCCTCGTCGTGGCGTTTGGCGATGGCCAGGTGCTTGCCGAGTTCACGCTGCGCCCAAGCGTAGGTCGGCGACAAGTGGAGCGCGCGACGCAGCGCCCCAATGCCCGCTTCCAGCTCGCCGTTCTGACAGCGGGCAGCGCCGGCAATCGCGTAAGAGGAAGGATGCTCCGGATCGAGCTTTTCGAGCCGCGCGCAGGCCTCGAGCGAATCAGCGATCCGTGCATGACTGTACGCGATGTCGGCCCACGGCACCAACGCACCGGCGTCGTCGGGACGCGCGTCGCACAGCGCACTAAGGTTCGCCATGGCTTCATCCACTCGCCCCGCGTTGGCCAGCGCTCGCGCGCGCTCGATCACGTAGTACGGTCGACCGGGTACTAGTTCGAGCGCGCGGCCAAAAGCCGCGGCGGCCGCCGCATGTTCCCCGCGGCGAGCCGCTATCCGCCCGCATACTCCGTGATTGAACGGGTTCTTGGGCGCGAGCTCCAGCGCACACGAGTTCAAGATCCGCGCGCGAGAGACGTCGCCCGAGTCGAGCAGAAAATCGGACAAGTTTTCGTTCGAGCGCACGTGCGCGGGGTCGCGTTCGAGCGCGCTTTCGAAGGCTTTCTTGGCGTCGTCACGGCGACCGAGCGCCAGCAGGCAATCGCCGATCGAGCAATGATTGTCGGAGTCGTCCGGATCGCGATCGCGCGCGCGTTCGAACGCGGCCAACGCCTCCGAGGTCTGGCCCTCGAAGTCCAGCACTTGCCCCAGGTATTGTTGCGGCCACTCGTCGTTCGGCCACAGCTCGAGGATGCGATCCAAAACCGCCTGCAACTGCTGCCTCGCTGCCGGCAGCTTGGCTTCGTCGGTTTCGTTGCGAGCAATCATGCGCGCGCGTACGAAGCGATAGACCCAAGAAAGCTCGTAGGGCTCATGCAGCGCGATCGCTTCATCCGCGAGTCGATCGGCTTCCTCGAACTTACCTTCGTCTTTGGCTTGCCAGGCCTGGTCGGTCTTGGAAATGTAGGCGCACTCGATGGCGCCCAAATCATCCAGCTGCTTCGCCAAGTCCTGCCGTCCCAGTGGGAAGGCCACCAGCGCGCCGTAGTTCGAAAACTCGCGCAGCTTGGGCAAGTCTTCATAGAAGGTCTCGCGGATCTCGTGCGTCATCGGATCTTGCACTTCGAGCAGTTCGCGCCGGTCGTCGTAACCGACCGCGACCGCCACGTGCCGACTCGTGGAGTAGTCTTCCTCGAGAATGACTGGGATCCCGGCGTCGATGATGCCCTTCAGGCGTGGCAAATCAGCTTCGATGCGGCGCGTGGCGAAGCCCGAGCGGTCCATGTACCAGCGCATGCGGTGCACCGGCGTGCCACCGTCGGGGTGCTTGATCTCGCGCGCCACGTCCACCTGGTTGGCCGCCGTGCCGAAGAAGCGCAGGCAAAGCTCGACCGAAGCCGGGCCGCAGTGATTGCGCAGTTGGCTCACGGACGGGAAGGCCGAAAGGCGCTTGGCCGCTGCTTGCGCATTGCCGGTCTTCTCCAGCATGCGCCGAGCAAGACCGCCATAGTAGTGCTTGCCCTCGGCGAGCTCACGCCACGCCGCGCGCGCGGGCTCGATTTGCCCCGCGCGATACAGCGCCGCGCCGCGTTCGTACTGCAAGCCGCGGGTGTAGTCGCCCTGCGGCGCCGCGCTGATGATTTCCGCAAGCACGCTCGCCACGTCGTGCCAACGCGCCTGCGATGACGCCAAGCGGTAGCGCGCGCGCAGCACCGGAATGTCCAGCGGCGCAGCCGGAGAGAGCTTGGCCAGGCATTCTGCAGCGGCGTCGAACTCACCCATCAAGGTGAACAAGCGGACCAAGCCCAATCTGGCGACTCGCAGCCCGGCTGGCTCATTCGTGCTCGCAGCTAGTTCGAGCGCTTGCCGTGCCCGCACCCGCTCGTCGAAAGACAGCGCCAGCTCCGCCTCGGCCACGTGCACGAACGGGGCCTCGAGCTCCAGCGCTCGGGCCTTGTCGACCTGTTCGTACGCCAATTGGGGGCAGCGCTTGCGCGCAAACAACTGCGCGGCCTCCAAGTGCGCAAAAACCGCGTAACCGCGAGCGCGCGCGGACGAACGTGCGCCGGCTTCGGCTGCGGCCAGCGACAGTTCGAGCGCGAAATCGACCAACGGGGACGCGTGGCGCAGCACGCGCGCCGAGCGAAACTGCGACTCGATGCGCAGGGCCGCCGAAATGTCGCGTTCGCGACGGACTTCACTGAACAGGTCGTACGCTTCGTGAAACTGCTCGATGCCGGCCAGCGCGCGGCCACGGAGCAGCAGCACGATCGGCTTCGGCAAGGCTCCCCCCAGTTCGGGCTCGTTCAGCGCGCTGAGCACTTCGCGAAACTCGAACCGGTCGCAGCGCCCCTCGAGCTCGCGTTGCAACTCGGGCGTGGAATCCTCTTTTCCGTGAGCAGCCATCCGTCCTCCTTCGCTGCTCCCTGTGCAGCGACCGCCCATGATAGCCACAATCAGCGGCGGTCCAATCGCTTATGGGTTCAGCCGCAGTCCAATGGGCAATTCCTCACCGAACCAGGCGGCCCGTTCTGCCTCGACCACGGGCACGAACTCACGCACACAAGCGATCACATCGGCGTCGGCCCCGATCGCCTCCAGTCGACGAATCACCTCTTGTCGCACGGCATCGCCGACGTCCCGCGCGCGGTCGTCGGTCCTGCGGGCGAGTTGTGCCGCGGTTGCGGCGGCGGTCGGCACTTCGTGCCAACGTTCACGCAACAAGTGATCGAGCCAGCTCTCGGCGTTGCGCGCGGGCACGACCTGGTGTGCGCCGGCATAGCCGGGAACGCGCGCGCCGATCCGACCGAGCGCGCTCCACAGCCGGGGGTCACGTTCTCGGTAAGTGCGCTCGATCAGCCACTCACCCAGCGCTACGCGGCGTTCGACCGGGACGCGCTCGAGTGACGCTGCGAGTTCCAGCAATTCATGGCTGAGTTCCGCAGACTTGAGGCTCTTGCTGCGCTTGAGCTTGAGCTCGCTCGGTGCCAAGAACGGTTCGAGCAAGCCGAACAGACGCGCCTGCGTGTCTTCGCGAACGCCAGCGACGACGCGGCGCCACGCGATCCAAAACTGTTGCCAGCTACGCGCCGCTCCGGCCGCGATGCCTGATTCGAACAGCGGCACCAACTGCGCGACGCGCTGTTCGTCCAGCGGCGCCCCGAAGCCGGGGCGCAACGTGTAGCCTGCCAGCATCCAGAACACGCGCTCGTGATCTTCAGAGCGGCGACGGGCCGCGCGGCCTTCGGCCAAGGCGTCGAACAAGCCCCGATTCGACTCGAGCGTCCAAGCACGGCGCTCGCCGAGCAAGCGCTCGAGCTCGCGCGGCAGATCCTTGCTCTCGCGCGGTTTGACGTCGGCGCGCCCCTCGCCGAACACCCGCCGGATCGCTTCCAGCGCTTCGGGCAAATGCGCCGGAGGTGGGCGCGAAGCGCTGGGCGGCACGGACTTCAACGGTAAGGGGTCGAGCGAACGGAGCTCGAACGCCAGTCGAAAACGCCTGGGCGCGCGGCCTTCACTGGGATAGAGCTCGACCGACGCGAGTTCGACCGTGCCGGTCGCGCTGAGTTCGCCTTCCAACGCTACTTCGAGATCGCCTTCGCCGTCGGCGGCGCTGAACACCGTCGTGACCGGCGGCAACAACGCGAAGTCGTCGTCGAGTGACACGACGTCACCGGGCTGATGCACGAGCGCGCTATCCGAGGTGTACAGCTCGAGCTGTACTGGCTGTCCCACGCGCAACCAGAGCCCTCCGCTGCTCGCCACGTGGCGTTCGCCCTCGCGTGCGCCCTTGGGCACGACGCACAGCGCACGGCGCGCCGCGCGCTCATCGACCGCGACGTAGAAGCCGCGCGGCGTACCACCGCCAATGCGCAAGCCTCGCCCGCTGAGTGAGCGGCTGTATGCGACCGCGCCGCGCGCCACCGAAAGATCTGGATCGGGGTAGGGCAAGAGCGACACTTCGTGCTCGCAAAAGCGCGAAACCAACTCGCGCACGCGCTCGGCCGCGCGCTCGGCGTGAAACAAGCCGCCGTTGAGCAACAGCGCGTCCACGCCGCTCTCGGTGCCCGCCGCATGCCGCTCCAAAAATTGCACGATGTGCCGTGAAATCGCGGGATCGCGCTCGTAGGGTAGGCCAAACGCGAGCAGGCCCGCGCGCGTCTTCGGGGCCGGCTCCCCGCGCGCGACCAACGGCAGGAATCCGTCGAACACCAGCGTTTCGACCTCGGCGCGCGAGAGCTCGGTGGCGAGCGTGCCGCCAACCAACGACGAGCCGAGCGAGGCGACGCGGATCGGCGCGGATTCCGGCGCGCCGCGTCCGAGCAACGCCTCTTTGGCCGCGCGACACGCGAGCAGCAAACGGCTGAAACGCAAGGGATCGAGGCGTTCGCCGCTCAGCAACTTGTGTTCGCACAGCTGCGCCAGCGCGAGATCGATGTTGTCACCCCCCAGTAATAGGTGGCGTCCCACCGCGACGCGCTCGAGCTGCAATTCCCCGTCAGCCGAACGTCGCGCTTCGATCAGCGTGAGATCGGTGGTTCCGCCGCCCACGTCGCAGACCAACACGCGCGCGCTGCGCTTTTCAGGCGTGAGCAACGCCTCGACGGATGCTCGCCGCTCCCCGGCAATCAAATCGTAGAACGCCGCTTGCGGCTCTTCCAACAGACGCACGCTCAAACCGGCGAGCTCGGCGGCTTCGACCGTCAGTTCACGAGCTACCTCGTCGAAAGACGCGGGCACCGTCAGCACCACGCTTTGTGCCGAAAGTGGCTGCCCGACGAAGGCATCATCCCAACACTGCCGAACGTGCGCGAGCAGCCGCCGGCTGGCTTCGACCGGCGATATCTTGGGCAATTCGGCGGCGTCTGCCGCCCACGGCAAGATCGGATCGCGGCGCCCGACGCCCGCGTGACTGAGCCAGCTCTTGGCCGAAGCCACCAACCGCTCACTCACCTCTTGCCCGCGCTGTCGCGCGTACTGCCCGACCACCCAGGGCAACTCTCGCCACGGATCCGCCGCGCTCTCGCTGCTCGGAGGCGCGTACAAGAACGAAGGCAGCAGGCGTAACGCTTCGACCTCGCTCGGACTGACCAGCTGCGGCAACGGCAAGACGCTCGCGCCGGGCAACGACTCACCCGGCTCGGCGTCGCTCGGCTCGTCACGAGCGACGTAAGCCACGACCGTGTGCGTCGTGCCGAGGTCGATGCCGACGTGATAACTCATGCGGCGTCGCTCGAACCGTGCCGGACGCTGAGCTCGATCTGCCAGCGCTCATCGGGAACCAGCGGTGTCTGGGCAATGGCCTCGAGCTTCAGCGTGCCGATGGCGGTCACCGAGGCCTGCAACTGGACGGCCACGACGTCGCCGGCGCTGCGCCCGGCCGCCGGCAAAACCAGCTCGATTTGCGGCAACTCTTCGAGTTCGCCCGCTCGCCAGCGCTCGAGCACGCGGCCCGCCGGGTCGCTGCGGCGCGTGCTCGAACCAAAGAAGCGGAAAGTGACGGGCTCGCCGACCACGACGAACAGCTCCTGGGGCGGCAGCTCGGCGCTCGTGCCCTCCTCCATGCCGAAGGGCGCCACGCACAAGGCGAACACCGGCGGCTCGAGCCCAGGCAGCGCCGGCATCGGGCTCTCGATGCCGACGTAGTACGCGCGCGCGGTGCCGCCGCGAATGCGCAGACCGCGACCGTGACGGACGAGCCCGTAGTATGCGGCGCCGCGAGCCACGGCCAAGTCCAGGTCTTCACCCGGCAACACGCGCGCCGGGGCAGAGCCACGCTGGTCCAGCCAACCGTTCAGCGTGTCGATCACGCGCGCGCGCAAGCTCTCGGCTTTCAGCACGCCGCCGTTGAACAAGATGGCAGTCGGCGGACGCGCGTCGGTCGCGCCCGCTGCCGGATCCGCGAACGCGTGGCGGGCCAAGAAGGCGGCCAAGTGCTTGGTGATCGCTGGGTCACTCGCGTAGGGCAAGCCGCCCACGCTGAGCCCCGCGCGCGCCCGAACCTTGGGCAAATCCGTCGCTGAAACCGCAGGAAAAAAGCCGTCCAACAAATAGCGTTCGACCTGCTCGCGGCGCAGCTCGCCGCGAATCGACCCGCCCAGGAGTTGCGAGCCGCGGCTGGGTAACACGACCGCTACTTGCTCGAGGCTCGCATCCGAAAGCAGCTTCTCTTTGGCTCCGCGGCAAGCATGGGCGAGCGCACCGAGTTGAAAGCGGTCGAGCTCCTTGCCCTGCTCGGCCAACTCTTGACCCACCACGTGGGCCAGCGCAAGGTCCATATTGTCGCCGCCGAGCAAGATGTGATCGCCGACCGCGACGCGCGACAGGCCGAGCGAACCGTCTTGCTCGACCGCGTCGATCAGCGAAAAGTCGGTGGTGCCGCCGCCGATGTCGATCACCAGCACGCGGTCCCCCGCGCGCAAATGCGACCGCCAGCCGTCGCCGTTTCGTTCGATCCAGGCGTACAGCGCCGCTTGGGGCTCTTCGAGCAACGTCACTCGTTCGAAGCCAGCCGCGAGCGCGGCTTCGACCGTCAGATCGCGCGCTCCCGCGTCGAACGAGGCGGGCACCGTGAGCACCACTTCTTGCTCGGCGAGGTCGCCGTCTGCGGGGCGCGCCGCGCGAAATGCTTCATTCAAATGGTCGAGCAAGCGGAACGAGGCTTCGACGGGTGAGATCTTCTCGATGTCGTCGGGTGCGCCGAGCGGCAACGTGCCGGCGCGGCGATCTACACCGCCGTACGAAAGCCAACTCTTGGCGCTCGAGATCACGCGCTGCGGCGCTTCCGCGCCGCGCGAGCGCGCGAACTCGCCCACGCAGAACCGACGCTCGCTGTCCCAGGGCAGAGCCAAAGCGGGCTCGCTGTCGTGGGCGAAATACAGAAAGCTGGGCAAAAGGGCGCGTTTTGCCAGCGAACCTTTGGCCACGAGTTGCTCGATTTCGAGCACGCTGACGCGCGGGTCAGGGCTCCCGAGCTCCGCGACCGCGAGCGCGGAGTGAGTGGTTCCGAGATCGATGCCGACGACGTACTTGGCGCTCATGGCAGCTCCAATTCCGCGGGGGCGACCAGGGCCGGATCATGCGCGCCGACGACGGTCGGTAGCGTGAGCTCTTCGACGCGCCAGCCTCGATGACGGAGCACACCGCGGAACGGCGCCGAGCCAGCGACATTGCCGACCAGCTTCACGTCTTCACTCGCGCGTTCGAGCGTGAGCGTCGAGCCCTCCGCCTCGTTGCGCACACTGACGACGCGCGCGTGCGCGCGGAGCGCGCGACGGCAGCCCTCGTGCACCACGCGCGCTGCGGCGCCGATGTCGGCGTCAGCAAACGCTGCCAGCTCTTGTTGCACGAAGTCGACGAAACGCCCTTCACGTTGGAGCAGCGTGAGCAATTGTAGCGCGGAGTCGTGCGAGCGAAGCGGAGCTTCCGGGACCGGCGCGCGCGGCGCTTCGGTCGGCAATTCGGCGGGCCGTGGCGGCTCGGCCGGCGCGCCTCCGTCTTTCAGCAGCGCCACCTGTGCCGCGAAGCGGCCGTCGAATAAAATGCGAAAACTCGTCAGCCAAGAAAGCCACAGGCGACTCGGCAGCGGCAGGCTCGTAACCATCGCGGCGCAGTCTACGATCGCACCCGCGTTCTACAACGGCTAACAGCCGGGCCGGGGGCGACGGATTGGCGTATTAGGACCCCGACGGGACGGCGGGCGCGCCGAAGTCCTTGATCACGGAGAACGTGCCGGTCACGGTCTCGCTGGCTGCGGGCGCTGGCAAGCCAGGGCCGTCGAACTGGGCCACGACGACCGTCAGGTTGTCTTCACCGCCTCGAGCATTGGCCATCTGAACGAGCTGTTCACAGGCATGCCGAGGGCCGTTGCTGGTCAAAACGTCGAGCAGCTCCGAATGCGAGACCGCGTTCGAGATGCCATCCGAACAGATCAAGAGTCGGTCGCCTTTGCGCAGCTCGACTTGGCCGATCGCCGCGTGAACTTCTTCCACACTGCCCATGGCTTGCAGCAAGATGTTCCTGCGCGGCGAGTTTTCCGCCTCTTCCGGCTTCATCAGGCCTTGGTCGACCAACATCTGCACCAAACTTTGATCGCGCGTCAGTTGTTTCAACTGACCGGTGCGAAGCAGGTACGCGCGCGAATCACCGACCTCGGCGACGTAGGCCGTCGAGCCATCGACCAAGACCGCCGTCAACGTGGCGCCCATGCCGTGGCGGCCTTTGGTCTGCGCGGCCTCGATCACGTCGGCGTTGGCGCGGCGCACGGCGACCTCGAGCCGGTGCTCGGGCGGCGCGACAGCATCCGTTTGGAGGGTGGCGCGAACCGAGGAGATCACGGTGGAGCTGGCCACTTCTCCGGCGGCGTGCCCGCCCATGCCGTCAGAGAGCGTGAACAGCGCGCCGCGCGGGCCGAGCTTGAATTGCCCGTTCGAGGGACTCGCGTCGAAGCTGGCACCGGTCGACAGATCCGCCAGCTGAAACGCATCCTCATTGATGCTGCGGGTCAGCCCGATATCCGACAATGCCGCGAACGTAATCGTGATGTCAGTCATGGCATGCTCACTCGTTGGTTTCCCGCTTCGCTCGCTAAAACAATCGCCGCGTTTGGGGCATGAGTGCAAGGCCTAGTGCAACGCCGTAGCAATCGGCTTCAAGCGGACCGGACCATTTCGAACCCGTCTTCTCGCGCTCATCTCGGAAGATCTTGCTTGCAAAGCACGCGCCAAGCCCCTTTCGTTTCGGCGAAACCCAGCCGAGAAAATCGGAAAATCCTACCGGCCCGGGCGTGCAAGATCTTGACGCCGCGCCGAGGGCTACGCGACGGGTCGCGGCTGCCGCGCCCGCTAACCAAACCCCAGGCCGAGTGCCTGCTCGGGGCCGTGCACGGACACTCTCGGAACGACATCCGAGTGGGGCGTCAGAGCATGGTTCAAGAATGGGCGCTCCGTGCCCAGCAACGCACCTCGAAGACGAAGTCGTTCCCGGCCAGTCGCGGCTCCCAGATGAGCAAGCCCACACTCCCACGACTCCAGCATCGGACGCCGGAACGAAAGGCGCCGACGGTGAGCGCGCTCACACCGCGGAAGTCATCTTCGTGCAAGAAGTTCAAAGCGAGTCGGCAAGGCCGAATGCAAACCCAGGCGCAACGCGCCGCCGAGATCTAGCTCGACGGGAAAAATCGCACCTCCAAACATTGCCAGCGCGTGTCGAGCGACGATCTGTCACGTCGATTACGGAACGCGCGCGCATCGGCGGTGCACGCTCTATAGTTCCGAACTTCGATGAAATGGCTTTCGCTGACGGCTCCGCTCCGCACTCCGCGCCACGTGTCCGAGTGCACTTCACTCCTCGGGTTGTCGATCGTGGTCGCGGCGCTCACCTCGAGTAGCGTGGCCAGCGCTGCCACGCGCTACGTATTCGCCACGTTCTTGGGAGACGATGCGAGCAAAGAGAATCTCTCGCTGTACACGTCCAAGAACGGAGTCGACTTCACGCTGCTCGCCAACACGGGCTTCGCCGGGCCAACCAATGTGCTGCGCGATCCGAGCATCATGAAGCACACGGACGGGCAGTATTACATCGCGTACACGCTCAAGTCGTGGACGACCACTTCCGCGAGCTTCGCAATCGCTTCCAGCCCCGACCTCAAAACGTGGACGTTTCGCACGGAGGTGCCGGCACAAGTGAGCGGAGTGAAGGACACCTGGGCGCCCGAGTGGTTCAAGGACACGGACGGCAGCATTCACCTGATCGTGAGCATCGATACCGACACCACCCAGTTCAAATCCTACTTGTACACGGCGAGCGACAGCACGCTCGGCAAGTGGGCAGCCCCGGTGCCGCTCGGCATCGGACCGAATTACATCGACACCTTCGTGGTCAAAGTGGGCGCGCTGTATCACGCGTTCACCAAGAACGAGACGACCAAGTACATCGAGCACGCTACCTCCGACGCGCTGACCGGCCCGTGGACGTTCGTGGGTAAGGGCGACTGGGCAGGCTGGGGCTCGGGCAAGGAAGGGCCCGCGCTGTTTCAGCTCGAGAACGGACAGTGGCGCTTGTTCATGGACTGCTACGGCAATTGCGGCTTCCTTCATGCGTCGAGCACTGACTTGAACACTTGGTCGAGTACGTCGAAGGTGGCGGTGCTCTCCGGCGTGGTGCGCCATGGCACCGTGCTGCGCGAGGACGACTCCGCCGTCGGAAGCGGCGGCACGAGTGGCGGCGCGGGAGCCGGTCATGGCGGCGCGAGTCACGCGGGCACGAGCGGCGCGCACAGCGGAGGCACTGGCGGCGCGGGCAAGCCGAGCGACGCTGGCGGCAGCGGCGGCGCGTTCTCCGCGCAAGGCGGGAGCTCGACTGCCGTCGGGGGTGCCGCCAATCCAGTTGGCGGCGGTTCGCCCTCGGCTGCGGGAGGTGCGAGCGGGACGACATCTCACGCTGGGACGTCAGCAGTCACTCTCGCGGGTGCCAGCGCGGAATCCACGACCGCGAACGACGGGTGCAGCTGTTCGCTAGCGAAGGTCCATCGCTCGCCACACGCCGCGCTCGCGCTGCTGTTTGCGGCTTTTTCAGCGCTCAAGCGACGACGTTCGTCACCCTCGAGGTAGGACATCGTCGAGGTAGGACATCGTAGGTGTGACGCCGTGCAGCGGGCAGCTCGGACACACGGCTTTTTTCGCACGCGGCGAACGAGGCCGAACGAAGAATGTAGAAATTAGTTGCCTGGTAAACGCGGCTTACCGAAAGCGCGCCTTTAGCGAAAGCAAAGTCCGGGTTTCAAGTAGGAGCGACTCGTGCAATCGCACTGGTAGGCGTTGCAAGTGCGCGCTGTTTGAGCCAAGTACCAAGTTATGGTGATGCGGCCTCGGCGCGAACTTTTCTCCATCGTCTTGCCGATCGCGTTCGCCATCGGTTGTACCGGAGGCAACCTGGCGGAGGGGGCAAAGCCGCGAGGCACCGGGTCTGCGGGCTCCGGCTCTGATTCCGGTTCCAGTGCGGGCACTGGCTCGGGCGCGAACGGCGGCGCCGGCTCGCAAGCGGGCTCGAGCACGGGCGATCCGTCATCGCCGCTCTTGCCCGCGCGGATTCGCCGCCTGACCAACGCCGAGTACGAGAATTCGGTGCGCGCCGTGGTCGGCAATAGCGACCCGGTTACCTCTGACTTCGCGCCTGATGCCCGCCAAGGCGGCTACACGGTGAACGACGAACAGCGTGTCGACTCCGTGCTGGTGAAGCAGATCTCGAGCGCCGCCACCAAGCTTGCGGCTCAGGTCCGTACCAAGATTGATACCTTGGCACCGTGCGCCAACCCGACCACGGGAGCGGAGGCCTGCGCGACCACCTTCATTCAATCGTTCGCCACGCACGCCTATCGCAGGCCGCTGGGTGATGAAGAGGTCGCCAAGCTGGTCGAGCTGTTCCACGTGGGGGCCGATGGCGGCAGCTACGCGGACGGCATCGAGCTGGTCGCCACCGGCGTACTGCAATCGGCTGGCTTCTTGTACCTGACAGAAACGGGCAACAACGCGACCGGGAGTGACATCACGCTCACCCCACACGAAACGGCCAGCGCAATTTCGTACCTGATCACCGCGGGACCGCCGGATGCCGAACTGACGGCCGCGGCCCAGAGTGGGCAGCTCGAAACCAGCGAGCAGCGCAGCGCGGCGTTCACCCGCTTGATCTCGGGTGGGGACCCTTCGGCGTCGCGCGCGCGCGTGCTGCGCGTGATTCAAGAGTGGCTCGGGACCGATCGCTTGGCGGACACGGCCAAGGACAGCACGGTGTACGGCGGCTTCGCCAACCTGAAGCAACCCATGATGGACGAAACCGGCGCCTTCTTGCAGCGCTTGGTCGAGCGCAAGACGGGCACCGTCGGCGAGCTCCTGGGCGCCAATTGGACGGTCACGACGAACCAAGGCTTGGTCACCCAGTATGGCGGCAGCATGGGCAGCGATGAAGTGGCGCTGCCCGAGCGTCGCGGGATCTTGAATCAGGGAGCGTTCCTGTCCGTGTACGCGCATGCCAGTGAAACCGGCCCGGTGCTGCGCGGTGTCGCGGTGCTGCGTCGAGTGGCTTGCTACGACATCCCATCCCCGGCATCGAAGATGATCACCGTACCTCCGCTGCTACCCGATCAGACGAAGACCATGCGTGAGCGCTTGGAGGTCCACACCGCGGACCCGTTCTGCGCCGGCTGCCACCAAGCGATCGATTCGCTCGGCTTCTCTTTCGAACAGTACGACGGCATGGGCACCAAGAACCTGAACCAGAAAGGCGAGACCGTCGACAACAGCGGGCGCCCGATCGACAGCCACACCACGGTCGATGTGAATCTGGACTTCGACGGTGACTACGCGGACTCGAATCAACTCGCGACGGCGCTCGCCGGCAGCGCTGCCGTGCGTGAGTGCTTTGCCCGCAACATCTTCCGCGCCTCGGCCGGTCGCAGCTCGGCTGACGTGAAGGCCGCCGAAACCGCCTTCGTCGAGTACTGGAAGAAAGCGCCCGCGCCCGCGCCCGACGCGAACCACCCCACCCCCGCAACTGCCGCGGAGGGCAGCATTTTGGAAGCCCTGCGCGCAGTCGTCACCAGCCCCAACTTCACGCACCGGAGAGCGCAATGAACCGTCTCAGCCCGACCCGCCGCGCTTTCCTACGCGCCATGGGCGCCGGCATGGCAGCCCTACCCTTCTCGCGCTTGCTCGAAAACTCGGTCGCGCAAGCCGCAGGTGAAACCCTGCCGCTCAAGTTCATCACCATTTATCACCCGCACGGCTTGTCCGCCGAGTTCTGGGCCATGAAGTCTTCGGACACCGAGACCAGCTTCGACATTGGGTACAGCAACTGCTCGCTGCAGCCCTTCGACGACGCGGCGACCTACGGCAAGAGCTTCAAAGACAAGCTACTCGTGCTCGAAGGCATCGATCATTTGTCGAATGCCAACGGGCATGATTCGGCCGCCACCATCCTCACGGGCAGCACCGTCGACGGTGGTACCAAGCGACCGGCCAATATTTCGCTCGATCAATATCTCGCCGTCAGCAAGGGCCTGGGCAAAGACACGCGCATCACCAGCGTCAACCTGGGCGTCGGCAACGACGCGACCGATGGGGGGCTCACGCTCTCTTATGGTGAGGGCGGCGCGCCATTGCCCAAGATCATCGATCCGGTCGCGGCTTTTCACCTGTTGTTCGACGGCGTGGCCGTCAGCTCCGATCCCACGGCGATGGCCGCCGCCGAACGCAAGCGCAAGCTCGGTCAAAGCGTAGTCGACTACGTGCGCTGGGACATCGGGCGTCTACGTACCGGCCTGGCATCGAACGAACAACAAAAGCTGGACCAACACCTCAGCGCGCTGAGCGACATCGAAAAGCAGCTCAGCGGCGGCATGATGAGCGGGGGCGCATCCTGCGTGGTGCCGGGCGTCCCGGATGCGAGCAAGTTCCCCAAGCTCAAGCAATACAACGGTGGTGAACCCTACTTCGACGCGATCACCGACGCGCACATCGACATCTTGGCGCAGGCCATGGCCTGTGGCGTGACCCGCTTCGGCACGCTGTTCATGAATGATTTGTCGTACGCCAGCAATCCGCTGTCGCTGCCCGCGGACAACCACGGCGCGGTCGCTCACACCTACAACGCCTCGACCGTGGGCAACAACAACATCACCCAACCGGGTGATTCCGCCACCTGGCTACCGCTCGCCAAGTTCAACAAGTACTGCTACTCCAAGGTCGCGCGCCTGATGCAAAAGCTGGATCAGCTGGGCATCTTGGACAGCACGATCATCTATGTGACGAGCGACATGGGCAACCCCTCCCTGCACAGCACGCGCAACGTGCCCACCATCCTCGCCGGCGGCGCCAACGGCAAATTCAAGATGGGCCGCCGCCTGAAGATGAACGCGGATTGCCCGAGCTCGGACATGTGGTGCGAAGGCAAGACCACCTACACGCCCACCACCAACAGCAAGATCTTGGTCTCGATCGCGCAAGCCTTCGAGCAACAGGTAGACTCGTTCGGTACGCAGCCAATCAAGGCGAACGTGACGGGTGCGCTGAGCCAGATGATGGCGTGACACGCCTCGTGACACCCGCCGGGGTGACGCGGGCAGCGGGTTGGCCGAGGACTCGCCGAGCCGTTGAATTGGGGGG
>Ga0134124_10000939_pt1 | contig 23350 bp, 28 predicted proteins | sample KB304_FD_96880 | JGI IMG/M metagenome (GOLD analysis project Ga0134124, IMG submission 96880) | Terrestrial soil microbial communities without Nitrogen fertilizer from Kellogg Biological Station, Michigan, USA - KB3-0-4 | ecosystem: Environmental > Terrestrial > Soil > Unclassified ... | reverse complement strand
TTGATCTCTGATTTGGATGTGGGGGCCCCGAGATGGCCCCCAAAACCCCCCGGCGGCTCGGGGCGCCCCGGCGGAGCCGTGGCCCCCCTCGAAATCCTCCGGCCCCACGGCTGCTCGGAGTGCTCCGACGGAGCCGGCCCTCGGCGCTCGCTAGGTACGGCGCTGCGCCGATACTACGTCGACAGGCGCGCGGCCCAGTCGGCGAGAGCGGCGTCGAGGGCTTGGAGTCCGCCGAAGAAGAAGTGGTCGGCTCCGTCTATCACTGTGATGGTGGCTGCCGGCCACGAGCCCGCCAGGCCGGCCAGGGCCTCGGCCGGGCAGTACGTGTCGGCGCGCCCGGCCACGATGCGCACCGGGCCGTTGATGGCGGGCGGCATCCGAGGGAGACCGCGCATGGCGAGAGGCGGTGCGATGAGCGCCAGGCCGGCTAGCGGCTCGCCGCCCGCGGCGACCGCTGCGGCCATGGCGGCGCCGAATGAATAGCCAGCCATTGCCACCCGGGCCGCTGGGCCGAGCAGGCTCCTGAGGTGGCTCACCGCGGTCCTGACGTCGTCTTGCTCGCCACGGCCCTCGTCCCAGGCACCGCCGGAGCTTCCCACTCCACGGAAATTGAACCGCAGCGTCGCGAGGTTGGCTCGGGAGCAGGCCTGGACGGCCGTCACGACCACGGGGCTGTCCATGTCCCCTCCGTATCGCGGATGAGGGTGACAGACCACGACGCCGGTGATCGCGCCCTGTGGTATCGCGACGGCGCCTTCCAGCATGGGCCCCGTGCCACCGCCGAAGCTGAGGGATCGTTCGGGTATCATCCAGCGGTGAGAATAGCGAGGGGGGGAGGCTCCGTCCAAGGGGTGTGTTGACCTGCTATCGAACTCGGCGACGCATCGGAGGCTACCTGGACGGGGCTCTGGACTCGGAGACGGCACGCTCCACGGCCGCTCACCTCGCTTCTTGTGGGAGTTGCCAGCGAGAGGCCGGAGAGTTGCGCCGTCTCCGAGGACTGCTGCAGAGCGTCGTGTCCACGGTCGAGCCGGATTGGACCGGCTTCTGGCAGGGCGTTGTGCGCGGCATCGAGGACCAGCGCCACGCACGGCCGACCCCGGCCCCGCGGCGCTGGTGGCAGAGCGTTGGGCGGCCGCGCTGGGCGCTCGGCGGGGCGCTGGCCGCCATATTGATGTCGCTCGGCGTGTGGCAGTGGGCGCCGGGGCCGCACCTCTCGCCCCTCTCGGACGCCGGCGTGCTCGTAACCTCCGCAAGCACCGAGGATCCGCGCGGCACCGTGATGGTGTACTCCACCCCCGAGCAGGACGTCGCGGTGGTCTGGGTCTTCGGCCTGGACAAGGACTGACGGGCTAGCGCCCGCGGTCCAACGACCTAGCGGGTCTTGATCGACGCCAGGCGCTCGCGCGCGAGCGGTGTTTCTTCCGCCTGCGGGAAGTTGGCAACCAGATACTCCAGCCGCTGCTGGGCCAGCGCCGGCTGCTTGAGCTCGATCAGGGCCAGCGCCTCCTTGTAGAGCGCGGTCGGCGCCTTCTCACCCCGTGGATAGCTCGCCAGCACCTTCCGGAACTCCTGCACCGCCTCCTCGAGCTCCTGCGTCGCCTTGTCTGCCTGCCCGGCGTTGGCGTGGCCGCGCGCCAGGCTGAAGTGACTCTCGCCGATCCAGTACTGCGCGTTGCCGGCGAGCGTGTGATCGGGGAAGCGGCGAAGGAACTCGCGGAAGCCGGCCATCGCCAGCGCATAGCTGCCCTTGCTGAAATCGATGTATGCAGCTTGATAGATGTCCTGCGGCTGGAGCGCGTTCGTCGACGGACGTGTCCCCGCCGTTGGCGGCGGCGGTGTCGTCGGAGTGGCGGTGCCGACGGATGGCGTCGCTGTTCCCGGCGTCGGAGTCGGCACCGTCGGGGTGGCGGTGCGCGGCACGGCGGGCGCGCCACTGGGGCCGGCCGGGCCGGCGGGGGCGGCGCCCCGCAGCTGGCGACCCAGCGAGTCCACACGAGCCGACAGCTCGTCGACGCGCGCGGTGAGCTCGGTCAGCGAGGTGGTGAGACCGTCGAGGCGGCGCGTGAGCGCCGTGAGCTGACGCTCACTCTCGGCGCCTTGCGTGCGCAGGCGCGCATCCACGGCGCGCTGAGCGGCGCTCTCGGCGTCGCTGCGGGCCCGCTGGGCCGTCTGCTGCGCCGCTGCGATCTCGCCGCGCATCTCGACGAGATCCTGCTGAGTGGCGGTACCGGTGACGTCGGCGACGCTGGCGCAACCGGCGACGAGGAGCAGCCCAACGACCGGCAACCCGGCGACGAGACGCCGTCGGGGAGTGCCGCGGCTCTGCCGCGGGGCTGCCGAGGGCCGGGGGTTGTGGGGGGCCATGTCGGGGCCCCCCACCACTTCAGCTAGCGCGGCTTGACGAGGAAATGCGCGCGACGGTTCTTGGCCCAGCACTCTTCGGTCTTCTCGGTGCACGCGGGCCGCTCTTCACCATAGCTGATGATCGTGATGCGGCTCGCCTGGACGCCCTGGGACACGAGATAGTTCATCGTCGACTTCGCGCGACGCTCGCCGAGCGCGAGGTTGTACTCGTTGGTGCCGCGCTCGTCGCAGTGTCCTTCGATGAGGACCAGATGATTCGCGTTCGACTTGAGCCACGTGGCGTTGCTGTCGAGCACCTTGGCATCGCTCGGACGGATATCGTACTTGTCGAAATCGAAGAAGACGTCCTTCAATTCCGGAATTGCTCGGAAATCCTTCGGCTCCGGGCGCTCGCCGGCCGTCGTCGGGGCGGCCGGCGTGGGTGCGGCCGTCGCCGGAGCGGCACCGCCCGAGGGCGCCGCCGTCGTCGGCTGAGCCATTGCGGGGCCGCCGCTGCCTGGGGTGGTCGCCGCCGCGCCGGTGGGCGCGGGCGCCGCCGCCTGCGTGGTGGCCGGGCGCTTCGCGCAGCCCGTCAGCACCACACCGAACAGCAGCAGCGACGCAATAGTGACGTGAGCACAGCGGCTTAGCATGTCGCCTCCTTTGGGGACCGGCGCCTGAACGCCCAAAATCCTATCACGGTAGGCGAGGGGACCACGAAGGACTTGTACTCTCCGTGTTCCCTCGCGTGAGCGGTGCGGCCGGCGTTCCGTCGGTGAGCGCCGCGAAGATCTGCCAGCGGCCGAGACGATTCGACTGGAACGCGAGATGGCGGCCGTTCGGGGCCCACGTCGGGCCCTGGTTGTCGCCGCCGCTGGTGACACGGCGGGGATTGGAGCCGTCGACGTCCACGACCCAGATGTCGTGCGCCCCGGCGCGCCGCGTATAGGCGACGGTATCGCCACGCGGCGACCACCGCGGCTGGGTGTGGAACCCGCCCGAGGTGAGCTGACGCACGTTGGCGCCCTCGGCGTCCATCACGTAGATGTGCGGGGTGCCGCTGCGGTCGGACACGAAGGCGATCTGCCGGCCGGTCGGCGCCCACGATGGCTCGGTGTCGATGCCGGCGTGTCGCGTGAGCCGCCGCATGGTGCCGCTGGCCAGATTGAGGACGTAGATCTCGGGATTGCCATCCTTGCTCAAGGTCATCGCGAGGCTCTTGCCGTCGGGGCTGAACGCCGGCGAGCTGTTGATGCCGACGAACGCGGCCAGCGTCTGGTCGGGGCGCCGCTCGAACGGGAAGGCGCGGTAGAGGTCGGGATAGCCCTGTTTGTAGGAGGTGAACGCCAGCGAGCGGGCGTCGGGACTCCACACCGGCGAGAGGTTGATCGAGCCGTTCTTCGTGACCGGCGCGATGGCGGCGCCGTCGTAGTCCGCCATCACGATCTCCTTGGCGCCCAGCGGCCCGGCGACGTACGCGATCTTGGTGTCGGCGATGCCGGGCTCGCCGGTGAACTGCAGCACGACCTCGTCGGCGACCTTGTGGGCGAGGCGGCGGGCCTGGGCCATCGGCAGCTCGAACTTCTTGCTGGCGATCAGCCGATGATCCGGAGTGGTGAGGTCGTACAGCCGCATCTCGACCTCGGCGCGATCGCCCCGCAGCGCGGCCAGGCCGTGCACGCCGGCGTGGGCGCCGGCCGCCGCGAACTCGGTCCACGACCGCCGCAGCGCCTCGGGATTGTTGGCGGGAATGGCGCCGGTGGCGGCCACCACGCTGAACAGGCCAGAGAAGGTGAGGTCGGCGCCGGCCACGGCCGACAGCATCTTGCCGGCGCCGGCGGGATCAGCCCCCGTCGTGACCGTGAACTCGGGGATCGCGATGTTCAGCTTGCGCGCGCCACCACCGGTCACGTTGAGGAACACGTCCACGGCCTGGGCGCGAGCGATCGGTGGCGGTGCCACCGGCCACACGCCGGGCAGCGCCAGAGCGACGACGAGAATCAGCACGAGGGAACGTCGGGTACTCATCCAGTCAGCCTCGATCCTGAGCGAAGTTGAAGCCCAGATGGATGCGGAGCACGGAGCCGGGGAACTCCTCCGGCAGCTTGGGAAACGGCGCCGCCTCGGCGATCGCCCGCATCGCGGCGCGATCGTAGTACTGGTTGCCACTGCTGTCCTTGATCGCCACGTTCGAGACCTGGCCGTCCCGCGCGATCTCGAAGGTCACGACGGGCTGGCGTCCCTGGAGCGCGCGTCCGTCCCAGCGCTCGGTGATCTTCCGCTGCACCGCCGAGAGGTACCACGCGAAGGGGAAGTCGGAGACGTTCAGCGTCACCGCGCCCGCGCCCTGGGCGGATCCAGTAGGCCGGCCGAGCGCCGGCGAGGGTGCCGGTGCCGGGGGCTCCGGGCGCGTCGCTGTGCTGGGCGCCGGTGGCGCCGGTGCCGGTGGCGTCGCCGCGCTCGCCACCGGTGGGAGCTCCTTCTCGCCGGCGCGCGGCGCCGTCGACGGTCGTGGGGGCAAGGGCCGCTCGGGCAGCGACGCCGCCGTCCGCGGTGGCATCTCGGGCGCTCGCGCGGGCAGCTCCGGGGCGCGCGCGGGTAGCTCCGGCGGCGGCGTCGGGGCCGCGGCTCGCGGCGCGGGGCGCTCGGGCAGGTCCGGGGGCCGCGGCGCCACGCGCGGCGGCGGCTCCTCGGCGCGCGGCGGTGCCGAGGGGCGACCCTGTGGCGTCCCCACGGCGGCGATCGCCGGGACCAGGTTCACGACGTAGGTCTTGGGCTGGCTCTTCGACCACACGGTAGCCGCGAGCACGATGATCAGCGCCAGCGTGCCGTGGAGCACCGCCGAGAGCACCGTGGCGGTGACGGGCAGCGGCGCGGTCCGCAGAGCCGGACCGATCCGGGGTCGCAGGCGCGGGGTGAGCAGCAGCTGGCCCGCAGCAGCCACGGCTCAGCGCTCCCGCGTGGGCTCGGTCACCATGCCCAGGCGCTCGATACCAGCGCGGCGCACCTGGTCCATCGTCTCGATGACCGCTCCGTATGCCAGGCCCGCATCGGCCTTGAGGTAGAGCGTCTTGTCGTTGCGATTGCCAAACGCCGCGCGCAGCTGCGCGTCCAGCGCCCCCGGCGCCACGCGCTTGTCGTTGAGGTAGAGCACGCGGTCCTTCGTGACTGTCAGGACCATGCGCTCCTCGACCGCGGTCGGTTTGGCGGCGGCCCGCGGCAGGTTCACGTCGATGCCGCGGTACATCATCGGCGCCGTGAGCATGAAGATCAGCAGGAGCACCAGGACGACGTCGACCAACGGGATGATGTTGATCTCGGCCAGCGACGTCCCGAGGCGCCGCTCGCCCCCTTCGGACGGCCCGACGTTAAACGCCATCTTTGGCCGGCCGCGCCAGCCTCGCGACGGGCCGGCTGAGGACGTTGAGCAGATCGAGCGTGAACCCGTCCATCTCCGTCGCCCAGTGCCGAACGCGATTGACGAAATAGTTGTAGCCGATGACCGCCGGGATGGCCGCAGCCAGGCCGGCCGCCGTGGCGATCAGGGCTTCCGAGATACCGGGGGCGACGACCGCCAGGCTGGCCGAGCCCTGGGTGCTGATGCCGTGGAAGGACGACATGATGCCCCACACCGTGCCGAACAACCCGATGAACGGCGTCGCGGTGGCCGTGGTGGCCAGGAACGGCAGGTAGCGCTCGAGCTGGGCGATCTCCAGCCCGGACGACCGCCGCATGGCGCGGTGGACAGCGTCCAGCCGCTCGGATGGGAACCCCTCGTCGCCGTCGTCGACCACGGAATCCGCGACGTCGGGAACGCCCGAGATCTCCCCGTAGGCCGCAGCATAGAGCTGGGCCAAGGGGCTGTCGCGGAACTTCCGCGCCGCCGCGTGCACCAGCGACGGGCGGCGCCCCTCGCGGAACACTTTGACGAAGCCGAGCGTCTGCCGGCGGACCCGGCGGAACTGCCACCACTTCTCGACAATGAGGGCCCAGGAGACGATCGAAAACAGCAGCAGGATCGCGAGGACGACCTTCGCGACCGGGCCGGCATTCAGGATCAGCTCGAGGACTCCGGAGCTCAGTTCGGAGGTAGGCAACGGGTACTCCTTTGGTTTTGGTTCGATCATACGTAGCGCCGCGCGGGCCTGTCAACGTTTTGCAAGGTGTTTTGCGGCCTTACACGCTATAACCAAACGCGTGGCGCCATGCCTCGTCGTCCTGGCTGCGCTGCTGGTCCCGCTGGTGGCCCTGGCCTCCGACGCCCGCTCTACCGTCGAGGCGTTCGTGGCACGCCTGGCCCGAGCCGAGGTCACGGACCTCGCCATCGAGCAGACCTTCACCATTTTCCATCCGGACGGGCGCCACCCCCAGTCCACCGGCGAGCAGCGGATCTGGGTCAAGGTTCCGCGAAGGCAGCGAGTGGAGCAGGTGGTCGAGGGCCGGCGGGAGGTACGGCTGGCGACCGGCGACCAGGTCTGGATCCGGTCAGCCGATGGCCGTGTTTTCGAAGCGCCACCCGCCGAGCGAGATCGTGACCGCACCCACTTGGTCATGCCATTCCGTCGGGCCACCGCCGACGTACTGGCCGAGTGGCGGGCCCTGGGAGTTCGTGACGACGTCAGCCACCTCACCCGCGTGGCCGGGCGCTCGGTCACGGTCATCGGGGCCAAGCCGGGCGAGCGCGACACCCCGTCGGTGTGGATCGACCCGGAGTATGGCGTGGTGCGCTTCATCCGGCGCGAGCGGTTGCCCAAGGGCGAGGGCCTGATCGACCTGGCGTTCTCCGAGCACCGGCCGCTGGCGGGGGCTTTCTTCTTTCCCCACCGTCAGGAAGCCTTCGTGGACGGCAAGCTCCTGGTCCTCATCGTCGTGCGCTCGGTGACCGTCAACACGGGCCTCGCCGACTCGCTCTTCGATCCCGAGGCGCTCCGCCAGGGCCGGTGACGCCGCCGCGGTTCACGTTTCTCGGCACCGCGGGTGCGCTGGCCTCGGCAGCGCGCGACAACACCTCGCTGGTCGTCGAGGGCGGCGAGGCGGCGGTGCTCCTGGACTGCGGCGGCAGCACCGTGCACCGCCTGCGCCGGCTGGGCGTCGATCCCCTCGCGCTCACTCACGTGGTCGTCACCCACCTGCACGCCGACCATTCGTTCGGGTTGCCCTCGCTGGTGGCGCAGCTGGCGATGCTCGAACGGCGCGCGCCGTTGACGGTCGTCTGCCGGCCCGAGCATGTCGAGCCGCTCCAGACGCTGTTGACGGTGTTCCGGTTGTGGGAGCGTCCCGATCGCTACGCCGTGGCGCTGGCGCCGATCGACCTGAGCGTCGGCGCCCGGGCGTTCACGGCCGGCCCGCTCGCCGCCAGCACCGCGCCCAACGAGCACGGCGCCATGCCGAACTTCGCGGTGCGCATCGACGTCGAGGGCGGGGGCGCCTTCGTGTACTCGTCCGACACGCGGCCGAGCGAGGCGGTCGCCGCGCTGACGCGTGGCGCGGACATCCTCGTGCACGAGGCGACGTTCGCCGAGCGCGACCGCACGCCGGGGCGCTACGCGGCCCACTCCAGTGCCGCCGAGGCGGGGCAGGTGGCGGCGAAGGCCGGAGTGCCGCGGCTGATCCTCACCCACGTCGGCGCCGAATACCACGACGACGTGTCGATCCTCGCCGCCGAAGCCCGCCGGCACTTCGGCGGCAGCGTGGAAGTTGCCGAGGAGCTGCGACCCTACTACTTCTGAGCGCGGGGCGACGCCGCCGGGCCGCCCGCCACCTGCAGCTCGCTGATGACCCGGTTATCGCCGGCCAGGCGTCGCGCGATCAGCTCCACGCGCTGACGCTCGCCCTCGTCGGCGACAGTTCCCGTGAGGCGGACCATGTCGTTGGAGGTGTGGACGCCGACCTTGGTCAGCGTGCCGAGGTGGGCGTCCGTCGCCAGCCGGGTCTTGATCTCGGTGGTCATGGTGCTGTCGTTGACGAGCTGCACGAACGGATCGGTCATGGTGCTGCAGCCCGCCAGCGCGAGGGCGGCCGTGCCGAACACACCGATAGCTCGCATCATCCTGGTCATGTGGTCCTCCGCTTCCCGATGTCCCCCGCCGGCCCTTCCCGCAAGGCGCGTGCCCACCCCCCACGTGCGGCCAAGCCCGCGCCGGCCAAGGCGCGACGACGAGCCGGTGCGCAACGAAGGCCCGAGCCTGGGTGAACGGTTACTCAGCTTCGCCGTGACACGGAGGGGTGTCCGTCGATCCAGAACCGGAGCGGCAAGTCGGCCGAGCGCGTGATGCCGATCCGGGGCCCGGTGGCGATCCGGAATCGGCGCGGCTCCGGCGCCGGCTCGATGCGCAGCGGGCCGTGCGTCAGGTCGGCACCGTTGTCGCGCAGCGTCACGCCGAGCGCGCGGGTGAGGTTGCCCGGCCCTGACGCCAGCCGCCGCGCGGCGACCGCCTCGCCGCGCCGTCGCGCCATCGCCCGAAGCCCCGTCAGCGGCTCGAGCGCGCGGATGAGCACGCAGCCCGGCGTGCCGGCGGGCCCGGCGATCGCATTGAGACAGTAGTGCGTGCCGTAGTTGAGGAAGACGTAGGCGACGCCGCCCTCGCCGTAGAACAGCCGGTGGCTGCCAGGGCGGAACGCGGCGTGCGAGGCGCCATCCTCCGGCCCCAGATAGGCCTCGGTCTCGACGATGCGGCCGGTGGTGAGCGCGCGACCCCGGCGGGAGACGAGGATGCAGCCGAGCAAGTCGCGGGCGACGGCGCGCGTGGGTCTCAGGTAGAACGCGCGGGGCAGCGGCACGCGGGGGGCTGCGGTCAGGGCGGGCCGAGACGCTCGGCGACGAGCCGGCGCAGCGAGGCCTCATCGAAGGCGAGGCCGCTTCGGCTCGGCGGCTCGGCCTCGGTCTTGAGCCCGGTCTCGCTGAGGATCACGCAGATGTCCTGCGCCGGATCGAGCGCACGCGCGGCCAGCAGGCGCATCAGCACGGCCAGTGTGGCCACGCCGGTGGGCCCGGCCCACACGCCCTCGGTGCGCGCCAGCGTGCGCTGCGCCGCGAGGATGTCCTCGTCCTCGGCATCCCCGGCCGTGCCCCCCTGCTCGCGCAGGAGGCGGAGCACCCAGTCGCCCTTGCGACCGGGCTTGCCGGCGGCCAGACCCTCCGCGACCGTGTAGCCGATCGTCAGCGGCGTGATGCCGGTCCCGGCGCGGAACGCGCGCACCACGGCGTTGGCGCGCGTGGCCTGCGCCGCCACCATCCGCGGCACGCGCGGGATCCAGCCGGCGGCGTGCATCTCGCGGAAGCCGCGCGCGGCGGCGATGAACGTCTCGCCCACGGCGACCGGTGCCACCACCACGTCGGGCGGCGCCCAGCCGCTCTGCTCGGCGATCTCGTAGGCGATCGTCTTCTTGCCCTCGTGCTTGTAGGCGTTGCGGGAGGCGCCACAGTCGAAGAAGGCGCGATCCTCGACGAGCCGGTCCCAGATCGAGATGAGGTCGTCGTACACGCCCTTGTAGATGACGAGGTCGGGCGTGGTCGCGGCCATGTGCAGGAGCTTCGGCGCCGAGGCGCGCTCGTAGGCGAAGATCAGCGAGCGCAGGCCCGCCCGTGCGGAGTAGGCGGCGATCGAGGAGCCGGCGTTGCCCGACGAGACCACCGATGTGGTGGTGAAGCCGAACTGCAGCGCGGCGCCGACGGCGGTCGCGGACGAGCGGTCCTTGACGGTGCCGGTGGGATTCGAGCCCTCGAACTTCAGGCGCAGGCGGCGCACGCCGAGCTGCCGGGCCAGGCGGGGCGCATCCAGCAGCGGAGTGGCGCCCTCGCCGAGCGTCACCCGGTGGGCCGGGTCGGCGATCGGCAGCACCGCCGCGTACCGCCAGAGGCCGCCGCCGCTCAGGCAGGCGTGACCGTCGCGACGGAGGCGGTCGAGATCGTAGATCAGCTCGAGCAGACCGCGACATTGCTCGCACTCGAGGCGGTAGCCGAGCGGGTAGGTGGTGCCGCAGTCGATGCACGTGAGCTGGCGCGCCAGCGAGTCGGTCACTGGCCGCACCGCTTCTGGATCACCGATAGCATCTCCTCGATCCGGTGGCGCAGCGTGTGCTCGGCGAGCGCGCGACGGCGGGCGTTGTCGCCGATGGCGCGCGCCTCGCCGGGCTGGGCGAGATAGAAATCCAGCAGCCGTCCCAACTCGCCGAGGTCACGGTACACGAGTACTTCCTCGCCGGGCTTGAACAGCGCCGCGAGGTCTTCCTTGTAGTCGGCCACCTGGCAGGCGCCGGCCGCCGCCAGCTCGAAGGCGCGCGTGTTGACGCCGACGATGTCGTTCATGGGATGGTGCGGGTTCAGCGAGAGCGTCGAGGCCGCGTACACGCAGAGCTTCTCGTGGCCGAACACCGGCCCGCCGGCGACGAGCCGGCGCACGGCCGGATCGCTCACGCCGCGCCAGCCACCGCCCCACACGCGCAGCGGCCGGTCGGCGAGCTCGCGCACCAGGCGCTCGCGATAGTCGTAGCGGTTGCCGACCAGCGAGACGTCGGCGCCGAAGCGGCGCCGCTCCTCGTCCGTCGGCGTGACCGGGTGGTGCAGGGCCGGCACGCAGTACATCGGCAGATAGTACAGGTTCCGCAGCCCCACCGATTGCAGGGAGCGCAGCGCGTAACGCTCCTTCGTGAAGAAGACGTCGTAGGCCTCGACGCACTCGAACGGGATCATCCACAGCGGGTTGTCGGGGAAGAAGTTCACGAACCGGATGCCGAGCTTCGCGCGGATCCGCTGCACGAAGTCGGGGGTGATCGGCCCTCCCTTGATCACGAGCGCTATCTCCGGACGCCAGTCGACGCAGACGCGCTCGAGGCGGCGGAGAATGAGGCGCTGGTAGGCGGCCTTGGTCGGCGTGTTCTTGTAGAGCGGGTTGTCGCGCCGATAGGGGAAGAGCCGGACCTCGTGGCCGAGCTCGCGGAGCTCGTCGCCGAAATCCACGCCCATCAGTCCCGGCCGCGCGAACGGCAGGACGATCAGCCAGCGCACGCGCGTTAGCGTATCATGAGCGCCCTGATGAGCCGGCGCGCGCTGGCCCGCTATCTTCCGTCCCTCGTCCTCTTCGCCGTGCTGCTGGCCGCCTGGCAGGCGGCCGGGCCCGTGTTCGGCATCCGCGAGTACCTGCTGCCGGGGCCGGTGAGCGTGGCGCGGGCGGCCTTCAGCGCGTCGATCCCGTGGCCCACGCATCTCTGGATCACCACGCTCGAGATCGTCGGGGGCTTCGCGCTGGCCGGCGCATCCGGCGTCGCCCTGGGGGTGGCGATCGCGTGGTCGCCGGTGACCGCGCGCGCACTGGTGCCGTTCCTCGTCTTCGTCAACACGCTGCCCAAGGTCGCGGTGGCGCCGCTGTTCCTGCTGTGGCTGGGCTACGGCGTCGTCCCCAACATCCTCATCGCCGCGCTGATCGGCTTCTTTCCCGTCGTCATCAACACCGCGGTGGGGCTGACCCAGGTCGACGAGGAGCTGCTCGACCTCGGCCGCGTCTTCGACGCGCCGACCTGGAAGGTGTTCCTGAAGATCCGGCTGCCCAATGCGCTGCCCTACGTGCTGAGCGCGCTGAAGATCACCGCCACCGCCGCCGTGGTGGGCGCGGTGGTCGGCGAGTTCGTGGCGTCGCAGGCCGGGCTCGGGATGGTGATCGTCAACGCCCAGACGAATCTCAACACGCCGGTGGCGTTCGCCGCGCTGGTCTGGATCTCGATCGTGGGACTGACGCTCTATGGAGCCGTCGGCCTGGCCGCTCGCTGGTGGGCGCCGTGGGCCGAGGGCGGCGCCTGAGGCGCAGGGGAGGACTCGTGATGAAGCGCTCGCTGAGCGTCACGCTCTTGGTCGCGCTGATCGCCGTGGCCGTCGCGGGGGAGGCGCAGGCTCCGCAGAAGGTGGTGTTCGCACTCAACTGGTTCGCGGTCGGCGACCATGCGGCCTACTGGGTCGCGCTCGACCGTGGGTACTACAAGGCCCGCGGCCTCGACGTGGAGCTGCAGAACTCCAAGGGCTCCGGCGACGCCATCGCCAAGGTCGACACCGGGCGCGCCGATCTCGGCCTCGCCGACGCGGTCGTGGTCATTCCCCGCGTGGCCCAGGGCGCGAAGATCAGGATCGTCGGCGCCGTGTTCGACAACACGCCGCTCAACATCTGGACGCGCAAGGACACCGGCATCACGGCTCCCAAGGACCTGGAGGGCAAGACGCTGGCCGCGCCGCCCGGCGACTCGCAGCGCCAGCTCTTCCCGGCCTTCGCGAAGGTCAACGGGCTCGACGCGAGCAAGGTGAAGTGGCTGACGATTGAGCCGGCCGCTAAGTTCGTCGCGCTGGCCGAGAAGCGGGCCGACGCCGTCCCCGACTACACGACCGGCCAGCCCTTCTGGGAGAAGGCCGTGGGCAAGGACAACCTCGTCCGGATGCCCTGGCACCAGTACGGATTCGACACCTATTCGATGTCGATCTTCGCCAGCGAGAAGACCATCAACGAGCGCAACAAGGTCCTGCGCGACTTCCTGGCCGCCTCCTACCAGGGCTGGCGCGACGTGATGGACAACCCCAAGGCCGCGCTGGAGATCTTCAAGAAGCGCGTGCCCGACATCGACCTCGCGCTGATCGAGCCCAACATGATGCTGGGCCTGGACCTGATGCGGACCGAGCGCTACGCCAAGAACGGCATCGGCTGGATGGACCACGGCAAGATGTGCGGGACCGTGGAGTTCATCAACACCTACATGCCCGACATGCCCCGCAAGGTCGGCTGCGACGAGGTCTTCACCAACGACTTCCTGACGAAGGTCGATCTGCCCAAGCGTTGATCGTTCTCGACGGCGTCGGCATGACGTACCGGGCCGAGTCCGGCCCGGTCGAGGCGCTGCGCGACATCACACTGACGGTCGGCCGGGGCGAGCTGGTCGCCCTGGTCGGGCCGTCCGGCTGCGGCAAGTCCACGCTACTGCGCATGATCGCCGGCCTGCGCGCGGCGACGACGGGCACGGTGGCGGTGGACGGTCGCCGGGTCACCCGGCCGATCCCCGCCGTGGGGATGGTGTTTCAGGCTCCGGTGCTCCTGAAGTGGCGGTCCATCTTCGACAACGTGTTGCTGGCCGCCGAGCTGTCGGGGCTGGCGCCGGCTGCGCACCGTCGGCGCGCGGACGAGCTGCTACGACTCGTCGGCCTCGCCGACTTCGGCGACAAGCGTCCGCGCGAGCTGTCGGGCGGCATGCAGCAGCGCGCCTCGCTGTGCCGGGCGCTGCTCCTCGATCCGCCGCTCCTGCTGATGGACGAGCCGTTCGGCGCGCTCGACGCGATGACCCGGGACGAGCTGAACCTCGAGCTCCTGCGGGTGTGGGGCGAGGGGAGTCGCGAGCGAAAGACGATCGTGTTCGTCACGCACTCGATCGCCGAGGCGGCGTTCCTGGCCGATCGGGTGGTCGTGATGACGCCGCGGCCTGGACGCGTGGCCCGGATCGTCGACGTTCCGCTGCCACGCCCACGCACGGTGTTGACACGAGCGGCGCCGGAGTTCGGCGCCCTGACCCTCGCGATCCACGAGGCGCTGACCGCCGCCCGGTAGCCCGCTCAGCAAGGCCTCTTGGCGGGGTCGAACGATCAGGCGGACAGGTGGAAGAGGAGCGACACGGCTCCGCCGGGTCGCTCCGAACGCTTGGCGGTATGGGGGGCCATTTCGGGGCCCCCCATTGCCACATCCCCCGGCCTTCTAATCCGCCGCGATGAACGGCTGGTAGCCGAGCGTCTGGAAGTCGCGGAGTCGGGAGGCGGCCTGCGCTCGGTTCGCGAAGGGACCGACGCGCACGCGCAGCAGCGGATCGCCGGCGCCCGGCGCGGGCGCGATCAGGATCTCGCCCTTGACCCGCTCGGCCACCCGACCCGCGGTCGTCGCGTTCCGATAGGCGCCGATCTGGATCCAGTAGGCCGGGGTCTCCGACGCTCGGATGACGGCCGGCTTGGCGGCTCGCGGGCGCTCCATCGGTGCCGAGGGCACCGCGACGGTGATCGTCGGCGAGATGGCCGCGGGCTCGGCGCGACGACCCACGTGCCGCGTGTCGACAGGCCCGCGCCGTTCGCCATCGCCGATGCGGTTCGTGCGCGGAGGCTCCGGGGGCGCGATTCGGTCGCCGCCGCCAGGGTGGATCGTGCGCGGCGTCTCAACGCTCCCGAGCGCGGCCAGCGGAGCTGACGGTGCGGGCGCCACCGCCGCCGGTGCCGGAGCGATCGGCGGCGGCGCGGGGGCGACTCTGCGCTCGAGGGTCGGCGGCGCGGGTGCGACGGGCCGGAGCGGCGATAGCGGGACGACGTCGCGCACGGCGAGGCCGGGCGTCACCACGGCGGCGAGGTCGCGCGTGACGGCCTGGCGCTCCTCGTGGATCGCGCGATCGATGTCAGGCGGGACGGCCGGTCCTGCCACCATCGCGCTCGCCCGCGGGGCTGGAGCCGCCGGGGCGGCCATCTGGACCGCGGGGGCGCCGACCTTGGCGCGGAGCTGCCCCATCAGGTCGCGCCACGAGCTGTCCCGGACCACCCGCTGGAACTGCGCGTGATAGTTCTCCATCGTCGAGACGCCGTCCATCACGACGTCCCGCACGACCCAGCGCTCGGCGCGCCGCACCATCCGGTACTCGAGCTTGAGGTCGTTGCCGTCGCGGGCGGTGACGGCGGTGTCGACGCTCGCGACGTCGCCCTCCACCGTCTCGCCGAGGTAGTGCACCTTGACGCCACCCCCGAGGGCGGCCTTGCCGGCGACGCGCCAGACGAAGGAACGCTCGAGGAGGTCGGCGAAGAGCGCCACGAATTCGTTCTGCTCCGGCGCCGTGCGCGCCGACCACTCACGTCCCAGCGCCAGCATGGCCGCCTCGCGGAAATCGAAGACGTCGTCGACGTGGCGTCGGACGGCCCGCAGCCGCTCGAGTGGCTGGTCCTCGGTGCGGGGATCGTTGAGGATCACGTTGACCGCGGCGAAGAAGTCTCGCATAGCGTCCGTCGGCGCCCCCGCCCCCGCCTCCGCCTTCGGAACCGCCACGCCCGCGATCACGAGCGACAATGCGAGGGAGAGTGCGACCAGCCGGGTGCACCTGCGGTGTTGGCGTCTCACCGCTGACACGATACGGGGGGACCCGTCGGCCGACGAAGTTTATTCGCCGCCGCTAGGGTATCGAGGGGAGCGGCGCGCTTCCCGGGATCAGGCTACAGCCGAGGCTCGCTGCTCCCGGAATCGCACCGCGAAGAGCGGCGCGTACAGCGCGGCCGTCGCCACCAGGACGGCGTCGGCGCCCTCGCGCAGCATCTCGTGCGCGCGCTCGGCGGTGGTGATGCCGCCGACGGCCAGGACCGCCCGGTCCCAGCAGCCGGCGCGGCGCCACGCCAGCATCTCGGTGATCTGACGCGAGGCGGCCGGGAAGGTGTCGGCGCCGACGATTTCGGCGCGATCGCGGCCCGCGCCGTCGAACGCCGCGTTGCCGGTCTCGTCGACCACCCGGCGCTGGAAGGCGTGCACCATCGTGAATCCGCTGACCCACGCCGCCAGCTTGGTGGCGGTGTCGTGCAGGAGCCGTGGCGTGCGGAACGCGCCGAACTTGGCGACGACCGGCACGCTCACACTCGTGCGGACCCGGTGAAGGATCTGCGCCGACAGGGGGAGGTTCTCGTAGATCGCCTGGGGCTGGTCGGCGAAGGGGTCTGGCCAGGCCAGGTGGACCTCGATCACGTCGGCGCCGGCCTCGGCCGCCCAACGGGCGCAGATCGCGTAGTCGGCCACCAGCGCCTCGCGATCACCGCCGGGCGGAAGCGTGCCCAGGACACTCACGATCAATACCTGACCCTTGCCGACCCGCTCCCGGGCCCGCCGCACGTCCTTGCGCCACACGTCGGGCTCCATCGAGGGCGTCCCGAGCGAGATGGCGAGCGTGAGATCGCCGTTCATTCCCGAGCGCCGGGTGGCCACCGCCACCTGGTCGCGGTTCTCCACGGCACGAATGTTGGGGAGCACGTGCGCCGGGGCGAAGCTCGTGCGAACGGTTGCATAGGTGAGGACGTCGTAGCCGATTCGGGCGTACGCCTCGACCCACTTGGAATTGAGCAGCGGGCCGGCGGCGATGCCGAGCGGCGAGTTCAATGGATAGTCGAACAGCCGTCCGCCCGGCGGAGCGGGCAAGCGTCGCACTCGAGGAAGCTTCGGTGCGTGCTCGTAGTTCCACGAGTACGAACGATCGATCCGATAGGTGGCCTGAGCGATCGAAATCACTCCCTTTTGCCTTAATCGGAACCGGCAAGTGTCCAGTATATCACATAGTTAGGTCAGGCGCCTCCTTTTGGTCCGACCTGTCCTCACCGGAATGCCGGCATGACGTCGCGCGCGAGCAGCTCCAGCCCCCGCATGATGTGAGCGTGCGGCATGCCGGGGAAGAACATCCGGCAGATGAGATGGGTCATGCCGTACTGCTCGACGAAGCGCCTGATGCGCTCGACGCACTGTTCGGGCCCGCCGATGATGAACCGGTCCTCCATCAGCTTGTCCAGGTCGGTCGCGATCGAGGCGTCGATGAATGGATGGCGCCAGCCGCCGGCATACTCGCGCCGGTAGGCCACCATGATGTGCTCCTCGGCCAGCTCGCGCGCTCGCTTGTCGGTGTCGGCGACGATCACATCACGCGTCAAGGGCCACTCGGTCGGCGCCGGCAACCCGGCCGCGAGCCGGCGCTCCAGGAACTGCTTCTTGCCCGCCAGGAGCCGCTCGAGGTCGGCCGTCGGGCCCGGGATCCAGTTGTCGGCGAGCGTCGCGGCGCGGCGCAGGGTGATGTCGCCCCAGCCGCCGATCCAGACGGGCGGATGTGGCTTTTGCACTGGCTTGGGCTCCAGGCGCCCCTCGAGCGTGTAGTAGTTGCCTTTGAACTGGACCCGCTCCTGCGTCCACAGCCCCTTCATGATGGCGAGCTGCTCCTCGAACCGCGCGCCCCGCTTTTCGAGGTCGACGCCGTACAGCGCGAACTCGTCGGGCTTGTAGCCGATGGCGATGCCCAGCACGAACCGGCCGTTGGAGATCGCGTCCAGCATCGCGACGTCCTCGGCCAGCCGCACCGGGTGGTGGAAGGCGGCGACGATGATGTCGGTGCCGAGCACGAGGCGCGAGGTGCGGGTGGCGAAGCCGGCCAGCACCGGGATGGGCGACGGCCAGTAGTGGTTGGTGACGGAGTGGTGCTCCTCCATCCACACGGAGTCGAAGCCCATCTCCTCGGCCCGGATGACTTCCTCCAACGCCTCACGGTAGTAGTGCCCGCCCTCGATGGGGATGAAGCCGATCTTGAGTCGCATGGGTTCTCCTCGGGGTCGCTAGAGTACCATCGCGTAGCGGAGGGCCGGCCCGGGGAGGCGCTCGGGACTCGTGCCGGAGCTCCAGACCCTGCACATGCCGTCGGCATGGATCGGGCACAGCCCTTTGACAGGGGCCTGGAGGGACCCGTGATCGTCGCTGGTGCCCGTCTCGCGGCCGCGCGCGCCGGCTTTGTCGCCTCGCTCGCGCTCGTCCCCTCGGTCTTCGTCTACGGCACCGTGTTCGGCGGCCTCGCCGTGCAGGCGGGGCTGCGGCCGCTCGAGGTGTGGGGCATGTCGCTGCTGGTCTTCGCGGGCGCCTCGCAGTTCGTGGCGGTGCCCATGCTCGCCGCCGGCGCCTCGCCGCTGGCCATCGTGCTGACGACCTACGTGATCAATATGCGCCACTACCTCATGGCCGCCACGCTGGCGCCGGCCTTCTGCGGCTTTCCCCGGCGGTGGCTCGCGCTGGTCGCGCACTGGATCAACGACGAGTCGTTCGCCATCGCGGTCGCGCGCCGCAATCCTCCCGACCCATGGTTCTATCTGGGGAGCGCCGCCGCCGTCGGTGGCTCGTTCCTCGGCGGGGTGCCGGTCGGCACCCAGCTCGGGGGGCTGGTCGCCGAGCCCACGCGCTGGGGCCTCGACTTCGCCTTTCCCGCCGTCTTCCTGGCCCTCGTCGCGGTGCAGCTCCGGCGGCGGGCGGACTGGCTGGTGGCGCTGGCGAGCGGGGCGCTCGCGATCGCCGTCGCGCTCGCCGTGCCGGGCAACTGGCACATCGTCGTCGCCGGCGTGATCGTCAGCGGAGCGGCGGCCGTTGTGCTCGAGCCGGAGGCGGAGTGAGGAAGGACGTCTGGCTGGTCATCGCCGGCATGGCGCTGGTCACCTATCTCACGCGAGCGCCCCTGCTGCTGGCCCTGGCCCGCCGCCCACTGCCGCCACGCCTGCGGCTCTGGCTGCGGCTGATCCCGCTGGCCGTGCTGCCCGCGCTCGCGCTGCCGCTGATCCTGGTCGACCACGGGCGTCTCGTGGCCTCGCCCGCCCACCCACCGCTGTGGGGCGCGGTGGTCGTCTTCGCGCTGGCCGCGTGGCGCGTGAACTTGTTCGTGACGGTGGCGGTCGCGGTCGCCACCGTCGCGGTGCTGCGCGCGCTCGGCTGACCGCGCCCGGCGCCGGTGCTAAGATCGCGGTGACCATGGAGTCGTTCAACGCCGAGGAGCGGACCGCGCTCGCCCCGTACTTCACGAACGTCGACCGGCCGGTCTTCGCGCTGGTGAACCTGCCGGAGGTCGTCAAGGGCGCGCTCTTCGCGCGCTACTCGCGCTCGCCCAAAATGCTCCGCCGTCTCTTCCTGGACGAGTTCATTGCGAGCGGGTCGTTGTCGGCCCCGGCCCCGAGCCTCGACACCACGCGGGCCGAGCAGCTCTACGAGCGCGTGTTCTTCGAGTACGGGGACGACTCGGTGGCGCAGCTCGGCGGCGTGCACCTGGCCTGCGAGGGCGCATCGAACATCCTGACGAAGGTGCTGGAGTGGGGCCGGCTCATGGCCTATCTCGAGCAGTCCACGCGCTACATCCCGTACGACGACCGTCCGGGCGGACGCTACCGCTATCACGTGCCGGCCGAGCTGACCGGGGCCCTGCGCGAGCATTACGTCACCACGCTCGACCGGGCGTTCGACACGTATCGCGAGTGGCTGCCCCGCATGCGCGCGTTCTACGAGGCGAAGCACCCGCGGGGTCCGGGCGAGTCCGAGAGCGTATACCGCTCGACGATCCGGGCCAAGGCGCTCGACACTCTGCGCGGGCTGCTGCCGGCTGCGACCACGTCCAACGTCGGCATCTACGGCACCGGCCAGGGCTACGAGCAGATGCTGCTGCGCATGCGGGCGCACCCGCTGGCCGAGGTGCGTGCCTACGCCGATCTCATGCTCATCGAGCTGCGTAAGGTGATCCCGGCCTTTCTCAAGCGGGTGGACCTGCCCGATCGCGGCGGTGCCTGGTCCGCGTACCTCGCCGAGACGCACGCGGCCACCCGAGCCGTCGCCGACGAGCTGCTCGGGTCGCCGACGGCATCGGCGCCGGAGGGAACGGAGGAGGTGACGCTGACCGACTTCGATCCCGACGGCGAGGTGAAGGTCGTGGCCGCCGCGCTCTATGCGTCCAGCGACCGCTCCGACCGGGCGCTGCAGACGATCGCCCGGGCGCTGACGGTCGAGCAGCGGGCCGACGTCCTGCGCGCGTACGTCGGGACACGGAAGAACCGTCGCCATCGCCCCGGCCGCGCCTTCGAGCGCACGTCCTATCGCTTCGACGTCCTCGGCGACTACGGCGCCTTCCGCGATCTGCAGCGGCACCGGTTGCTGACCCTCGAGTGGCAGCGGCTCGGCCCTCGGTATGGCTGGGCGATGCCGGAGGCGGTGGCCGAAGCCGACGCCGCCGACGATTGGAAGCGCGTGATGGACGCCTCCGCCGATCTGCACGACGCGATCGCCGCCACCGGCATGCCGGACGTCGCCTCCTATGCCGTGGCCATGGCCTATCGCGTGCGCTTCTACATGGACATGAACGCGCGCGAGGCCATGCATGTCATCGAGCTGAGGACGACGCCGCAGGGCCACCCGTCCTACCGGCGCATCGGCCAGGCGATGCATCGTCTGATCGCCGAGAAGGCCGGCCACCGTGCGATCGCCGCCGCCATGACCTTCGCCGACCACTCCGCGGTCGAGCTGGAGCGTCTGGAGGCCGAGCGGGCCGCCGAGCGCCGGCGCGCGCGTTCCTGACCCGCCGTCGCCGACCGGCGACGGATTCCTGATCAACTCATGGTTGCGCCTGGACGACGCCGGCTAGATAATTGGTCGCCCAATCAATAACAGGAGGCCGGGTGAGCCCAAAGGTCGGCATGGGGCCGGTGAGGCGAGAGCAGATCGTGCGGGCGACCGTCCGATGCCTGGCCCGCGAGGGCTACACGCGGCTCACGATGAAGAAGGTCGCGCGCGAGGCGGGCGTGAGCCAGGGCATCCTCCACTACTACTTCGCCGACAAGCGGGCGATCCTGGTCGCCACCCTGGAGGCGGTCAGCCGCGATCTCGACCGCCGCGTGGGCGCCGCCCAGTCGCGCACCGGCCGTGATCCCGCCGCCCGGCTCCGCGCGCTGGTGCGCGCCTGCCTCGAGGTCGCCGTCGGCCGGCCGGAGTTCTGGGTGGTCTTCGTCGAGTTCTGGGGCGAGATGATGCACGACCGGCGGCTGCGCGAGGTGAATGCCGAAGTCTATACGCGCACGCGCCGGCTCATCGGCCGGCTCATCACCGAGGGCGTCGCGGCCGGTCGGTTCCGCCCGGTCGATCCCCCGCGCGCGGCCGCCGTCGTGCTCGGTCTCGTCGATGGCGTATCGCTGCAGCTGACCTTCGACCCCGAGGCGTTCAGCCTCGCCGAGGCCGCGCGCTTCTGCGACGACGCCCTGGGCCGCTACCTCGCGAAGGAGACACCATGAGTGCCGAGGCCCAGGCCCAGGAGCGTGCACGGACCTACTTCAAGAGCAAGGGCGTGCTGACACCGGCGGAGATCCGCGAGCAGATCGTCGCGGCGTTCGACGCGCTCGACACCGTGCTGGCGAGCGCGCCGCCCGACCGCGTCACGCAGCGTCCCATCCCCGGTGAGTGGGCGATCGGAGAGGTGGTCGATCACCTCGTGGAAACGTATCGCCCCGGCGTCGACGAGCTGCGCTGCGTGCTGGCCGGGCGGCGGCCTCCCGGTGAGCCGATCCCGGCCGCGCTGCAGTCGAAGGCCCCGCTGCTGCGGCCGTGGGCCTGGCTGCTGGAGGAACTCCGCCGCACCCACCGTGACGTCCTCGACCTGATCAGCGCCGTGCCCGCGGACTTCGAGACCGACGCACGAGTGCCGATCGTCATGGTCGTGAACGTCGCGGGCGCCGACGGCTCGAGCCGGCCCTTGCACTGGGTCGAGGACATCGACTGGAAGGCGTACGCGCTCGTATCGTGGCGGCTGCACGCGATCGACCACATGAAGCAAGTGCGCAAGGTGATGGCCGCGCTGCCGTAGCGCGCGTCCGCGCTGTTCAGGGCGTCAATCGCGAATCCAGTTCTCGGCGGGCGGAATGTCGGGTCCGGCGCCGCGGTCGAGCCGGATGAGCGCCTCCACCTCGGAGCGGCGATACAGGCGCTGGCGCTTGATCCCCTGGCGATAGCTCTTGAGGATCCCGCGGCTCACGTAGGCATAGAGCGTCTCGCGCTTCACACCCAGAAGCCCGGCCGCTTCGTCGACCGTCAGGTACTCGTCGCCGTCCAGGGTGACCATCGCCCCGAGGCTATCAGATGGTGCCGGGCATCGCCCTGCCAGCCCGGTCCCATACAGTTGAATCAATATAAATCATGTAGTATCAATATACCAGCGGCGGGCCCCGTGCCGCCGAGGGGGAAGGGACATGGACAGCGACTGGAAGGCCGGGCTGGAGGACGTGATCGCCGCCCGCTCCGGGGTCTGCACGATCGATGGCGGCGCCGGGCGGCTCTACTATCGCGGCTACGAGATCGGCGATCTGGCCGGGGCGGTGCCGTTCGAGGACGTCACGCGCCTGCTGTGGGACGGCGAGCTCCCGACGGCGGCGGAGGCGCGCGCGTTTCGTACGCAGCTGGCCGAGGCCCGCGTGTTGCCGGCGCCGCTCGTCGCGCTGCTGCGCGGTCTACCGCGCGAGTGCCATCCGCTCGACGCGCTCCGCACGGCCGTCTCGGCGGCGGCGGCGCTGGATCCCGACACGGCGTCGAACGAGGAGGCGGCAAATCGGCGGAAGGCGTTCCGACTGATGACGCTGATTCCGGCCGTGGTGGCCGCCTGGCATCGCCTGCGTACGGGGCGGGAGCCGGCGACGGCGACGACCGTCGGACCCCACGCCGCCTGGTTCCTCGCGCTGCTCGAAGGCCGGGAGCCGGCGGCCGACGTGGCGCGCGTGCTCGACGTCATCCTCACGCTGCACGCCGATCATGAGTTCAACGCCTCGACGTTCGCGGTGCGGGTCGCGGTGGCCACGCGTGCCGACCTGCACTCGGCGATCGTGGCGGCCATCGCCACGCTCAAGGGCCCGAGCCATGGCGGCGCCAACGAGGACGTCCTGCTGATGCTGCACGAGATCGGCGATCCGGCAAAGGCCGAGGCGTTCGTCGAGAGCCGGCTCGGCAAGCGTGACTCCCTCAGCCGGCAGCAGCGCACCGATCCGAAGTCGCGCGTGCCCGGCTTTGGCCACCGCGTCTATCGCGTGGACGACGCGCGAGCGCGCGTGCTGCGCGGCATGGCCAAGTCCATGGCCGAGGCGACCGGCCGCGAGCGACTGTTCGAGGTGGCCGAGCGGGTATACGACGCGATGCGAGCGCGCACCAGCCTGCCCGTGAACGTCGACTTCTTCTCCGCCGTCGTCTACGACGCCCTGGGCATCCCCGCCGACCTGTGCACGTCGATCTTCGCCACCGGCCGTATCGCCGGCTGGTGCGCCCACGCCCTCGAGCAATACGCCGACAACCGTCTCATCCGCCCCCGCGCTGACTACACCGGCCCCTCTCCGCGCCCCCTGCCCGCGACCCCGACTCGATGAGCCGCGTGTGAGGTTGCGGAATGCGGAGGCCGAGAGTGCTCCGGTGACATACAAGCGGTCCGGAGAGCGACGCTA